>Ga0163148_10000003_pt1 | contig 314896 bp, 220 predicted proteins | sample OliLakLV19MP7P2_FD_148606 | JGI IMG/M metagenome (GOLD analysis project Ga0163148, IMG submission 148606) | Freshwater microbial mat bacterial communities from Lake Vanda, McMurdo Dry Valleys, Antarctica- Oligotrophic Lake LV.19.MP7.P2 | ecosystem: Environmental > Aquatic > Freshwater > Lake...
GGCACCTTCTCGTTCCTCAGCGAATGGGCGTTTTGCGCGGACAAAGACTTTCCAAGTTTTTAAAACTTGGAAAGTCTGAGCAAGCGACACCCCCCTTGATTAGAACGCTTTCACAAATTTCCCTTTTGCCGTTGTTGGCGTCCTCGCCAACAACACTCTCCGCAGCCAACTTCTGCTTGGAATCCTGCTTGCTGTGGTTGTTGGCGAGGACGCCAACAACGGCAAAAAACCCGTGCGCTCATCAGAAGGAGCGGAGGTTGGGAAAGTTTGTTGGGCCGTTAACGAGGAACGAGGAACGAGGAAGGATAAGGCGAGTAAAAAGCCGAGCCGGGTGAATTGTTTCATGAATAATGGATTATTCGAATCAAGGGTTGAAAAACAAAGGTTGATTTTCATCTTTAAAACCTATAAGGTTTTGAAAACCTTATAGGTTTCGCAGAAAAACCCGACTAACTCTTGATTCGAATGCGTTAGAATTTCTGGGGTGAAGGTAGAAAAGGAATGGGATTGCCAAAATGTATAGCATTGGGCAAAACACGGAATTTACGATTTTTTACTTGATTGCAGAATTACATTTGTGCATCCTTTCAACAAAATTTCAGACAATGAAAAAAAGTTACTTGCTCCTCGGGTTCATCCTTATGAGTGAACTTTTGGCTGCTCAGTCTCCGAAATGGGTAAATTATGCCAATGACTATTTTGTATCAGACATTTTGCCTACCGATGACTATGTCTGGGTGAGCACACCAGGCGGACTTGAACGCATAGACCGCAAAACCAGATAAAGAAAAATATTTCAGCCGTGGAACTCAGGGCTTCGTGGCATTGGCGTGGAGGCTGTCAATATTGCGCCCGATGGCACAATTTGGGTGTCGAGCAACCGAGGCGGGTTGCTCCGATTCGACGGCGAAAAGAATTGGGATCAGTTTTATGACATCAACGCCGAATTCCCTCTTGTGCAAATATCAGAGTTGGAAATCACGCCCGAAGGGAACCTATGGTTCATATCTTTCATAAATGGAACCTGCACAGGTTGCGAAAAAGTTTTCTTCTATGATGGCACTAATTTTAGTGAACACCAAGATATCATCGCAAACGTGCTCGGCTCATCCAACATTGGCAATTTGACCTTAGACCAAACAGGAGCATTATGGGTGTCTAGTGGATTGGTTCTAGCCCGGTATGATTATGCTAACAACGATGTTATAAAATTGAACATACCGCTCATTGAGGGTGAAGGTATATATGCAATAGGCTTCGACAAACAGAACACGCTTTGGGTGAGCACCTATAAACACCTTTCGGGGGCTTGCGACTTTGATTACCGAATTCGGTATTTTGATGGAAACATTTGGGCGGAGGTGGATGAAGCAACCATTGGAGGCGACATCTTACCGATCGGAAAAATGTTCTGCAATGTAGCTGGAGACTTTTACGTCGCTTTTGACCCGTGGTATGGCGAAGCATCTGCTTTTGCAAAATTTGACGGCAATTCTTGGGAGTACACCAAGGTTTCCGATCTGCCAAACCTACCGCCAGCCCCCAATGCTACGCTCCATACCGTAGATGACCAAGGTCATTTGTGGTTTCGAGGCCCAAACTGGGTACACGAAGCCCGAGTGTACGAGTTTGATGGGCAAAAATGGATAAGCTACAACACCGAAATTTATCCGCTTGCCAGTAATTATGTCGGAGATGTGGCTGTTGATTGTGACAACAATACATGGTTTGGCGGCACAGACATGCTTACAAAGTTTGACGGTATTTCATGGAAAGACTACACCATGCACGACATGGGCTTCAATACAGACTACTTTTCCATTGAGTCTTTAACGGTAGATACCACCAACTGTAACCTTTGGATGGCTTTCAACCAAAACACCACAAACACCATTGCATTTGCAAAATTTGATGGCAGCATCTTTACCAATTATTCAACCCCAAATGGATCTCCGGCCCGTGAAATTGCGATTGCAAAGGATGGCACGGTTTGGGTTGCTTCAATGGCAGGCTTGGGAAAGTTTGATGGGAATACATGGACTTGGTACAATGAGCAAAACTCACCCATCGGCAAATATGTGAACAGTGTACAGGTTGACCATGAGCAGAATGTTTGGATATCCACAAGTTTTGACAATGCTATTGCTCGCTGGGATGGGACTTCTTGGCTTGTTTTTGATGAGAACAATTCCCCTGTTTCGGGACACTCCTACTGGGTTTTTGTGGACGATGCGGGAATGATTTGGACGAGCAACAAAGATGGCCTTCTAAGATACAATGGTGCAGGATGGCAATTTTTCTCTGTACCTGGAACAGGCTCTCAAGGTATCCGCTCCATGGCACAGGATCAGGAACACGATTTCTGGCTGTCAAATAGGGATGGAGTCCACAAATGGAATGGGAGCACTTTTGAGTCGTACAATTTTCTAGACCACCCACTTGCAAGCCCGTATGCTTCGCGTGTTCGGGTTGACCCATTCGGGAATAAATGGTTTTTGCATAATTCCTCTGACGGAGCCACGATCTTCAACGAGAGGGGTATTTCAAATCATGTTATCAACCCAACTTCAGGAGTAAGTGGCACCGTGTTTTTCGATGCTGACCAAGACGGCGAGCATGATCTGAGCATTGCTGAACCGGGCATTCCAAACCAAAAGGTGGTAAATAAACCAGATCATACGACGATTTTAACAAACTTCGATGGTCATTTCACGTTTTTCCCATCGCCCGGCCAATACCAACTCAATTATTCTGGCGATGAGATTTTTACCCCTACAACAGCGCAAAACCTGCCGCTGAATATGGGAACAAACGAACTTTCTGGGTTCAACTTCGGTGCATGGGCTGTAAATACGTTTGACAGCATTTCACTCAATATGAGCGTAGGCTTGATGCGCTGTAATGAAGAAATGAATGTTTGGCTTTCGATTACGAACTATGGATTCTTGGAGGCTGAAGGCGACATCACTATGCTTTACGACCCCACAGTCACTTTCCTCCATGCAGAACCCCAACCCGATGAAATACAGGGAAATCTGCTCACATGGCATTACAACGGTTTGTCAATGTTCGAATTGGAACAAATAAAAGTTGTGTTCCAAGCACCCGGAGTGGATGTAATAGGGCAAATCTTGTCGTTCCAATCTGATGTTACGGTACTTGAAAATGGAATCGTAACTGCCTCTGCCGAACAAGATGAAAGGGTAGAATTTGTCTGCTCTTACGATCCTAACGACAAAGCATCGGCCTCTGTCGGGCCTTCTGTAGACCAGTATTCTCTTTTGAACGATGCCCTCGATTTCACCATAAGATTTCAAAATTCAGGCAACGACACCGCATTTACCGTGGTGCTCCGGGATACGCTGGATACAAACCTGGACATTTCTACCCTGCAAATTGTAGCCTCCAGTCACGCAATGCGGACAAGCATGAGCGCTGATGGTGTGCTGACCTTTGTTTTTGACAACATCAATCTTCTGTGGGAATCCGTAGATTATGCTGGAAGTCAGGGTTTTGTAAAGTACCGCATCGCACCCAAGAGCGACTTGCCAGACCCAACTGAGCTGCGCAACACCGCGCATATTTTCTTCGATTTCAATCCCGCCATCGTGACTAATACTACGCTCAATGTTTTGGTCGAGACCCTGCCTTCTTCGGGCGCAACAGAAGTTATAAAAGATGTCCTGGCAGCACGAGTGTACCCCAACCCCAATACTGGAGATTTTTGGATTGAATGGCTCGACCAAGCCACTGCTCAGACTTCGCAAGCCACGGTTATTGACATTGCAGGACGAATTCACCGGCAATTATCTTTCGTTGGGCAAACCACAAAAATTCAAGACCTGGCCCCTGGTTTCTATTTTGTATTCCTGGAGAATGCAGGAAAAACAACATATAGGAAATTGGTGGTGACCGGGAATTGAATTTCGGATCGTAAGGCTACTTTTACCGCATGAAGTTCCCGTTTCGCAACACCGTTGTTCTGTTTTTTTGTATTTTTCTAGTCATTCAAAGCTACGCACAGTCCAGCTATACAGGCCTGCGCGTGGCCCTTTTCGACGTTCAAATTTTACAACAAAAAAACCAGCACCTCAGCCTCCGCTGCCGGATGGCGAACACCGGTCGCCAAAACATCGGGGCAAAAAAAAACGCTGCCGAAATGGTGGTAGAGTTCGATTCAATCGGCCTTCCCAACCTCTTGCGCGGCCACGAATCAGCCATCGCAGCGGCTGCGCGGGGCAGCTGCCCAAAACTCAAACCGGGCGAGATTTCCGAACCTGTTTGGCTGAATGTGCGGCTCAGACCCCGCGAACATGAAACCGTGGCCGGCACTGGTGCTTGCGCTGAAATCGTGTTCGACACCGCCTATGTAGAGGACTGGGGTGAGCGTACCATGCGCCTCCGTTTTTTCTTGAAAAACACGGGCAATGCGCCCGCTCATTTTTTCTCCAAAAATGCCGAACCGCTTGTGAATCTCTACTTTGTGAGCGGCACAAAACTGACACGAGGGGCCATTCCAGCAGGAACCACCAGCATAAAAAAAGGACGCGAAACACTGGACGGGCTGCTTTTGCCGGGACAAGTTTTAGAAGGCACGGTAGCGATAAGTTTGAAAGACCGCAGCAAGTTTTCCCCCAATATCGCACTCGATTTCGACCCGGCACAAGCCATGGACGAGTGCGGGCGGACGGGGAATGTGTGGGTGCTGAAGTTGAGATATTAGGATATTGGGATATTAGGATATTGGGATATTGGGATATTGGGATATTAAGTTTTCGGAAAAAGCCTTTGCCTTGCTGTATTTACGGCTGGGCTTTTTTACTTTTGCAGGAGTTTTTTAATCCTTGTGTTTTTTCTGTAATCTCATGACTATTTTGGCATTATGCCGCTGACTTTTCTTCTGCTGGGCCGCCGTTTTTGTTCCCCCCTGTATGTCCGGCCTAATTTTTGCCTTCGGAGAAGTAAGCCCGTTTTCCATTAAGTCATTTTCCAATTGCTGGTTTGCCTGATCTTGCTCCAGGGCAGTTTTTTGGCAAGCAAACCTATAAGGTTTTTGAAACCTTATAGGTTTCGAAGTTCGCTTTTTATTCTAATAATCATTTCCTCATGAAAAAAGGTTTACTCCTTGTATTTTCGATTTTTGTGTCTTGTGTGGCCTTCGGTCAGGTGAAACTTTCCAACGGGACACCAACGAGTTCGCTCAATTTTAGCAATTCAATGCCTACTTCGGTTGGCTCCAATCCAAGTACTGCTTTTGCTGGTGCAGGGTATGAGCCGAATACCGTAACTGCCGGCCGACTCAACTCAAATGCCTGGGCAGTAACGGGCTGGAGCAATGGTGCACTTGCATTTGGTGGGACTCAAACAACCGTCAACACCGACTACACGCGTGGTTCGGTAGCCGTAGCACAAATAACTGGCGGCATGTACGCTTATACAGGCGCTCCTCATTCCGCAGCGAATCCCGCGCTTATGATCCAACCGGGCGGTGGCGATTGGGCACCTGGTACGCTTACTTTGCGTATTGAAAATACAGGGACGACGAATATTACTCAACTCGATATTTCCTACAACATATATGTGCGCAATGACCAAGGACGCGCCAATTCGTTCAACTTCTCACATTCGGCTGACCATGTAACGTACACCAATGTGCCTGCCCTCAATTATACTTCTATCGAAGCGGCAGATGCACTCGGCTGGGTACTGGTGGGAGCTGCACCTTCTCGTTCAACCTCGATCACCGGGCTTAACGTAGCCCCAGGTGCTTTTTACTACATCCGCTGGAGCGGTGCTGACGTAAGTGGTGCTGGCTCTCGCGACGAATTTGGCTTGGATGACATTAACCTTCAAGCAAGCTTTGCCTGCAACCTTACCGACGCAGGCCTCACCGACATACATTGCGAGGACAACAATGAATCCGGCAACGACCCGAACGATGATTATATATGGTTTCAACTGAATCCGACGGGTACAGGATTGGCCACTACTTACAGCGTGTCGGTCAATGTGGGTTCTGTAACAGAAGGCACCAGCAATCCTCCTACGAATATTCCGTATGGCGTATCCACTTTCTTCCGATTGCAGGCTGGCTCGGCTGGCGGAGGCGATGTAACCGTGACCATTACGGACGACGGGGACGACAATTGTACCATTGATGCGCTGGTTGTAGATCCAGGTTCCTGCTCCATTCCATTTTGCGAACTTGTCGATGCAGGGCTTACGGACGTGCATTGTGAAGACAACAACGAAAGCGGAGGTGACGATACAGACGACTTTATTTGGTTTCAACTCAATCCCAGCGGAACTACTTTGGGCGCAAACGGTTACAATGTGACCGTCAGCAGCGGCACTGTTTTATTGAATGGCAACGCGGCGCCCAACAACGTCCCGTATGGCAATTCAGAATTTTTCCGCCTCCAACAAGGCTCGGCAGGCGGAGGGAATGTTACCGTGACAATTACTGATGCCGACGACGAAAATTGCTCCATTGAGGTCGAAATCGTTGACCCCGGCAGTTGCTCAGTAGTCAACTGTGACATTGCCATCACGGATATTGTCGTTACCCATGAAACTTGCGAAGGCGACAACGATGGTACCATCACCATTACCGCCACCTGCACGACTTGCCTGGGAATCGAATATTCCATTGATGGGGTCAATTATCTGCCAAGCAATGTTTTTATGGACCTTGCGCCCAACACCTACTCCATTTTTGTGCGCGACACAGGCGATCCTGATTGTACCGATGGCGATGAAGCAACCATTAACCCCGGCGACGGCGACCCACCTACTTTTGACCAAAACCCATTGCCACAAGACGAAACCATTGAGTGTTCTGACGATGTGCCACCAGCGGCAACCCTGACCGCAACTGATTTCGCTGACCCAGACGTACCCGTCGTTTTTGACGAGCAAAACACCCCCGGCAATTGCCCACAGGAATACACCCTGACGCGCACCTGGACCGCCACCGACGATTGCAGCAATAGTGTAGTGCACACCCAGACCATCAGTGTGGAAGACAACACGCCGCCTGTTCTGAACAACTTGCCAGACATCAGCGTGACTGTGGAATGCGACCAAGACCTGCCCGACGTGCCCGACGTGACCGCCACCGACTTGTGCGATACAGATGTTTCGGTAACTTTTACCCCAAACATCACCCCCGGCAATTGCCCACAGGAATACACCCTGACGCGCAGCTGGGAAGCCACGGATGATTGTGGCAACGGGGTTACATTCACCCAAACCATCACCGTTACAGACAATACGGCGCCAACTTTCAACCAAAATCCACTCCCGGAGGACATTACCGTTTCCTGCTCGGATGTTCCAATGCCGGAGGTGCTGGATGGCACCGACAACTGCGATCCGGGCATTCCTGTGCCGGTAATTTTTATCAATGAATTCCATTATGACAACACGGGCGGAGACGTCGGCGAGTTTATCGAAATCGCCGGAACAGCAGGCATTGACCTTTCCAATTATCAGATCGTATTGTACAATGGCACGGGTGGCGCACCTTATAGCACTACGGTGCTGAGCGGTTTGATTGACAACGAAGCGGGCGGATTTGGCGCATTATCGTTCGCCTACCCAGTCAATGGCATCCAGAACGGCGCCCCTGACGGCATCGCGCTTGCAACGACGAGCGGCATGGTGATCCAATTTTTGAGTTACGAAGGCGCGTTTGTTGCCGTAGGCGGCGTGGCCAACGGCATGATGTCCACCGATATCGGCGTACTGGAAGCCGGGGCAGACCCCATCGGATTGTCGCTCCAACTGACCGGCACAGGCCAACAATACAGCGACTTCAACTGGGTTGGGCCGCTTGCCCAATCGCCCGGCACTTTGAACGCCGGCCAAACCATTAATCCGCTCCCGGGCGTGATACCGTCCATTTTCAGTCAAATGATCGAACCGGGAGATTGCAATGGTGAATCCACCATCACCCGGATGTGGCAACTCAGCGACGCTTGTGGAAATTCCATTACTCATACCCAAATCATTACGGTAACGGATACCGAAGGCCCCTCTTTCTCGCCGCCACCACTCCCGATGGACATGACCCTGAGCTGCGAAGACCCCGTGCCACCTGCCCCCATGCTTACTGCCGCCGACCTTTGCGACGTGCCGGGAATGCAGACGGAAAAGGTTTGGATCAATGAAATCCACTACGATAACGCAGGGGGCGATGTAGGTGAATTCATCGAAATTGCCGGAACGGCAGGCACCAACCTTGCCAACTATACCCTGGTACTGTACAACGGTGCCAATGGTTTGTCTTACAACACCCTCGTGCTTGGCGGCATCATTCCAAACCAGGCAAACGGCTTTGGAACCTTGTGTTTCAACTATCCAGCGGACGGAATCCAAAACGGCGCCCCCGACGGTATGGCATTGATACACAATGTCATGGGAGGAATGGTAGTACAGTTTTTGAGCTATGAAGGTGCCTTTGTTGCGGCTAATGGTCCGGCAAACGGCATGATGTCCACCAATATTGGGGTACAAGAAGTTGGCACAACTCCTATTGGTTTTTCAATTTACCTGACCGGCAATGGCGACGAGTATTCCGACTTTACCTGGGCGGGCCCTTTGGCTGCTACCAATTGTGGTGTTAACACTGGCCAGACGTTCATTCCAGCCTCGCAAGGGCCGACTGTGACCTTCGAGGAAAGCGAAGAACCTGGCGATTGCCCGCAAGAAAAATTCATTTATCGCACCTGGACAGCAACAGACGATTGTGGCAATGAGACCGTGCTAAACCAGGTGATAACCATCGTGGACGACACGGCACCTACGGTCAATTGCCCGGCGGATATCATCCTTAATCTGGATATTTTCGGCAATGCTTCGCTCGATATTGGGGACGTAAATTTCACTTATTCAGACAATTGCGCCGATGTGGGCGATCTTACAGTGATTCCTTTCCCGACCCAGTTTTTTGACTGCGACGACGAAGGCACCACCCGGCAAGTGACCATTTCGGTAGAGGACCCCTGTGGCAATGTCGGCTCCTGCACGATCAACGTGACCATCCCGCCCTTCTCGCGCTGCACCCCGGTAATTCTGATCACCGACCCTTGCGTTTGCAAAAACAACGCAACGACTTTGAGCAACGGGCAATTTGGCGAGACCATCAAAATCGAATCGCTGGCAGGAAAAACCTGGACGGTCATTGCCAATACGGGCTTCTATTTGGCCAACAGTCCCGCCCCACCATCCGCCCCCATTTTGGTTCCGATTGGGACAGTTTTTGTAGAAAATCCTGTCCCCAGCGGCGATTATTATTTGACCGGAATCCATGTAGACGCACTGGGATATTCCATTACTGTCCGCAGCGAAATAGGAGAAATCCTCATTATTGGCAATTCCTGCCAATATCCCAACCCGACCATTACAGCTGACCTGAGCGGGCCATTCTGCCTGTTCTCTGCCCCGGTAAACCTCACAGGAACCCCCGGCGATGCCAACATCATCAGCGAGGGCTTCACCGTAAATGGAGTGCCTGCTACCATGTTTGATCCCGGACAAGGGGTAGGCCAATACGTGATTGTGTACAGGGTGGACGGCGGTGTTCCTAAAGCATTTGGCCCGAACGACCCCGGCTGTGTCCAAACTATTACAGTCTTCGTAAACGTGGTTGCTACGCCTTCAAACCTCTCTTGCAACGACCTCGTGTACATCTCGCTCGGCGATGACGACTGTTCGCTGACTATTACGCCCGACATGATTTTGGAAGGCTCTTATGGCTGTTTTGATGACTATATCGTGGAGATTGACAAAACCCTTCCTTATGGAAACGGCCCTTGGCTGCCCGGTTTTATTGACGCAAACGACATCGGAAAAACCTACCAGGTGCGCGTGACACACCTTGTGAGTGGCAACAAATGCTGGGGAAATATCAAAATCGAGGACAAGGCTGCTCCGGTGCTTACCTGCGAGAATTTCTCCGTGCCATGCAATACGCCCGAGCTATCGGCTGATTACTTGTTCAACACTTTGGGAATCCTTGCGGCATTCCCGGTGGCAACAGACTGCCAGAGTTTCAACCTGACTTATATTGACTCAGAAGTCTCGCAAAACTGCGCATCGGGCTTGAGCAAAATCATTACGCGCAAATGGACGGCGGTAGACGCAAGCGGAAACACTTCCACCTGCGAGCAAACCATAGGCCTCCTCCGCCCCACCCTGGCCGACGTGAGCTTGCCGCCCGACTACGACGGATTCGATGCTCCCGGCTTCAACTGTACTGCTGCCTACCCTACCCCTGACTGGATCGAAGGTCAAGGGCTTCAAGGTTATCCCCATGTTTTTGGCTTCCCAAGTGGTTGCAACATCAACTGGGAATACCACGACTGGAAGATTGAAATCTGCGACGGGACCTACAAAATCCGCCGCGAATGGACCATTATTGACTGGTGTACCTCCAACTTCATCTTCCTCAACCAATTGATCAAAGTCGAAGACAAACAAGGCCCCGTAATGAGCTGCCCACCGAACACCACCGTTTCGGTGAACCCTTTCCAATGCTGTGGCAATATTGATTTGCCCGACCTCATCATCGAAGACCTCTGCTCGCGGATGAACAATATCAGTGGCATAGTGGAGACCTTCGACCCACAGACCAACCAGCAGACGGGGATGTACACCTTTGGCGGTACGCTCCAGGACTTCCCCGGCAACAACTGGTGGGATAACGACACCCTGGCTGCTTTTGGGCTTACGTCCTGCTTGCCCATTGGGAATCAGACAGTGACCTACATTGCCGAAGACGATTGTGGCAATACTACCTCTTGCACATTCAATCTTAATGTGCAAGACCTTGTACCGCCCGTGGCCGCCTGTGACCAATTCACCACCGTAGCGCTTACCACTGGTGGCGAGGCGCTGGTGAACGCCACTACCTTCGACGATGGCTCTTACGATGCCTGTTGTTTGGAAAGCCTCCGGGCAGCGCGAATGTCGTCGAATGGATGTGGCGGAACGAACTTTTCTACCACGGTGCCTTTCTGTTGCAACGACTTGGGCGATACCGTAATGGTCATTTTCCGCGTAACCGATTGCAACGGAAACACAAACGACTGCATGGTGCAAGTAGAAGTGCAAGACAAAATCAAGCCTTCTTGTCTGCCCCCAGCACAGGTAGCCGTGAACTGCGAAAACTTTGACCCAAGCCTTTGGGTCTATGGAATCGCTCAAGTGGACGACAACTGCTGTCTGGACACCGCACAAGTGTACCAAGGCCAGGAGGGACTGACCCACTCGGTGAATTACTCCCTCTTTGACACCGTGTGCAACCGGGGCACGATCACTCGGACCTTCCGTGCTTTTGATTGCATGAACAACTCCAGCCAATGCACCCAGCGCGTCATTGTGACGTATGAGCAAGACTATTTCATAAAATTCCCGAACGATGCAATTGTAACGGTGTGCAACGATTCGGCACGCTACGACGAGCCTAAATTCTTTGGGGAGGATTGTGAGCTATTGGGCCTTAGTTATGAAGATGAAATTTTCACGGTCGTTCCCGATGCCTGTTTCAAAATCGAACGGACCTGGACGATCATCAACTGGTGTACCTACAATCCGAACCTGGATTGCATTTACGTTCCAAACCCGAACCCGAACGCAATTGTCAACCATCCGACCAACTTGCCCGGACCAACTGTTTCAGCCTGCGGAACGCTTGCCCCCTGGGCGCCGACCGTTGTGCGGATCAATCCGACGGACCTAACGACGACCAACTACTGCACATTCTGGGAGAAGAATGCGAACTGTTACCAATACAAGCAGATCATCAAAGTCATTGATGGTCATCCGCCTACGCTTGATCATTGCCCTTCTGACACACTTTACTGCGACGTGACGGTGAACGACCCAGGCTTGTGGAACCATGTAGACTGGTGGGACAACAACACACAGAGCCACGACCTATGTGAAGGCCCTGCCGACCTGACCATAGTCGGCAAAGACCTTTGCTCCGGGCCAAACATTTCTGCGCACTACCTTCTTTTCCTAGACCTCAACAACGACGGAACGATGGAAACGGTAGTGAACAGCCTCAACCCACCACCGCCTGGCGTTATTTATTTCAACAACATCAACACGCCCAACTATGGGGGAGGAACACCTCGGCAATATGACAATCGTGGATTGCCGCTCAACCAGAACTATCAGTTCACCTTATTAGGGCGTTTCAATACCACTGGCACGAAGCGAATGTTCTCTGTGCGCTGGAGTACCCAGCAATTCCCGAATGTCTTCACTATCCCGGAATTCCCACACGGTACGCACAAAATAAAATGGTTTGTAAAAGACGGCTGCGGCAACGAAACAGCCTGCGAATACACCTTCACCGTAAAAGACTGCAAACCGCCAACAGTAGTCTGTCTCAATGGCCTCTCTGTGAACATCATGCCTACGGGTATGATTCAGTTGTGGGCGTCCGATTTCTTGCAATACACTGAAGACAACTGTACCCCCGATGGTCAATTGAAAATCGGGGTTCGCAAATGCGACTCTGGGACTGGATTCCCGCTGGATGCCAACGGTCAACCAATTACTTCCGTGAATTTTACCTGTACGGAAATTGGTACACAATGCGTAGAACTCTGGGCAATAGATGCGGCTGACAACGCCGACTACTGTGAGACGTACATCATTGTACAGGACAATATGGGCAATTGCGGCACCATTGCCCGTATAGATGTAGCGGGCGTGATCAAAACCGAAATGACGGAAGGCGTTGAAGAGACCATGGTACAGATAGAGGGCACGAGCAGTTTCACCCCGCCGTATTCCTTCTTCGATCTTTCGGACGGGGATGGCGAATACCAGGTGATGAACAACGTACCCCTGGCTTCCACCTTCAACATCGCGCCTGAAAAAGACGACAACCCGCTCAATGGCGTGACGACCTACGACCTGGTGCTGATCTCGAAACACATTCTCTTCGTTGAAGTCTTGGACTCACCGTTCAAGATGATTGCTGCCGATGCCAACAAGTCTGGTTCGATTACCACCTTCGATATTGTAGAAATTAGAAAACTGATTTTAGGCATCTATCAGGTGCTGCCTAACAACAAGTCCTGGCGCTTTGTGGACTACGCCTTCACGTTCCCGAATCTGGACAATCCATTCGAGACGCTATTCCCCGAAACCATTTCGATAGCGGATGCTGTGACCAACCACATGCACGAGGATTTCATGGGCGTCAAAGTCGGAGACGTGAACAACACGGCAATAGCAAATGCCACGATGCAGGCAGAAGAACGCACCATCGGCACGGCGCTCTTCGACATCGCTGACCGCGCAGTGAAAGCGGGCGAAACACTCGCAGTGACGTTCAAATCAGCCCAAGAATTGCAGGGTTTCCAGTTCACCATGACCCTGGATGGTTTGGAAATGGTTGGTCTGAAGGAAAGCGACCACGTGAGCGCGAGCAACTTTGGCAAATTTGATAATGCTGTGACCGTTTCAGTAGACGGCGCACAGGAATTCACCTTGCAATTCCGCGCTGCCAAATCTGGCAAATTGAGCGAAATGTTGGGCGTGTCTGGCTCGATTACACGGGCAGAAGCGTATTTACCCGCTTTACCCGCCGTAGCTTTAGCGAAGGCGGGCGCTGTTGAGCGCCTCAACATCGCATTCAGATTTGACGGCAAAACGATTTCAGGACTTGGCTTCGAGTTGTACCAAAACCAACCGAACCCATTTGTGAACAAAACAAGCATCGGGTTCTATTTGCCAACGGCTGCCGAAGCCACCCTGACTGTTTTTGACGAAACAGGCCGTCTGGTGTACCAGCAGAAAGGCCAGTTCGCCAAAGGTGAGAACTCGATCCCGCTCGACCGCGCCTTGCTGAACACGACGGGGGTTTTGTATTACAAATTAGAGACGGCTACGGATACTGCAACGAAGAAGATGATACAGTCGAAGTAAGTACAGATATTTGGCAAAATGAATCGGCGGCGGCATGGAGATTATCCATGCCGCCATTTTTATACAGGTATATTTTGTTGTTTTTCATTTTTTCGCCAATTGGCGACATCAAGGTTAATTATTCTACCGCAGATTAGGCGCTTTCAAAGTCTTGAGTATATTTGCCCTGCCTTGGCAAAAAACTTGAGTATAATCCCGCAGTAATTTTTTTATTCGCTATGAAGGCGGAAACGACCCAAGCGTATAAACCGATAAGGACTCCGGCCCGCTCCCAGCGGGCCAATGTTCATCCGAACCGCGACCTTCTTCGATCTAATCCGAATTTAATGTGCAAGCTCTGTTCCTCCTCCGTTGAAAACTACGGCGGATAAAAAAGTTCAGCGCCTGCTTGTGCAGCATGATTTATCAATTCAAATTCCATGTGGTGTATTGCACCACAGTGTTCGTGTTTTGCCCCGAAGCCAAGGTGGGGCAAGATGAATCTTCTTTATTTTCTTAAACCATTGCAACCGATGTTACAATGTGTAGAAACAATCTTTTTTCAGATTTAAAAACCTTTTTCAGATGTCAAACAAAATTTTCTTTTGGAAGAACAGGGGGGGCAGCGATGCTTCTGCTCTTAATCGCGTTCTTATTGCCCACACTGACGGCTTACGGTCAGGAAAACGAATGTGTGCCAGCATCATGTTCTAACCTGAAGGTTGAGGTGGTCAGGCATGCAAATGTCTCTCCGACATGCTCGACCGGTTCCGTTTCATGCAACGATAAATTCCGTCAAATCTCTTATACGGTGTACTTAAGACACTCAAAGACGGTTTCCCAAATGGACCCGCTCCTGCCCTTCGATTTGGAATACGATATGCTGGATATTGCGCTGAGTCTGCAAAACTTAAATAACGGGGTGCAGTTTTCACACATAGACGCCAATGCAACGAAAGCCTGCTTCGATGCCGGGGTAGGGGCCAAATGGAACTACAACAGTGGTGATGGGAACAAGGCTATATTCACTGTTACGGACAAGAGTGCGAACATCAGTTTCGCCAATCTTGCCCCCGGAAGCCCCGATTGCGGTACAACGTTGATGAACAACTCGGGCAACAAGATCACATTTACGTACAATCCCCCTCCCGGGCTTGTAGACCTTTGTGGACAAAACGGGCCACCTACAATTCGCTGCGCTTATGCCGAATTATTTACAATTGTGGTCAATGCCTACGCTGGTGAATCAAATGGGCTTCAATTTGACCAGCGAACTTATTTACAGAGTTTTGCAGGCTCAGAATGTACCATCGAAAAAGTTATATCGGGGCCTAACAATGGGTTGATCCCCATAACAGTCTTAAACCCTGCCCATTTCACGGGAACCCCCAATGCAAGCATACTTGCACAGTTGCTTCCGCCCGGAGCTGGGGGCGTTAATGAAAAGATTTTCCCGATACAGATTCGAAACACAGGGAACTCGCCAGTTACAGTCTCCTATTTGGAGTTCATGATCAGGGCAATGACAGTTAACATAGATCAACCGTTTGAGTATACTATTGCAACCCCTCGAGAGTCTGCGAGTGGCGGTGGGCCCGGCCCGGCCGCTAAAAACTTACATTACCTCATCCCGAATGCAGGAATTATGTTGAACCCTAACGGAACATTTATCGTAGGTACGATAATAGTCAAAACCCCAACATTGAGCAATCTAAGTTGGTCAGCAGCCTTCTCTTTTCAGGATTCAGGAGGGCACCCATCGAAATCCCGCATACAAACATCGGATGGTTGTACATCATTAAATGCTGCATTTGTGGGTAGCAGTGACTCGAATACAGGGGATGCGCTTTGTTCTGATCCCAGTGTGCATTTTAAAGTGGAAGGCGAGGGGCTTACCTGTGGGACCTCAAAAGTCAAGGTTGGGCTTCGCACAACGAGCCCCCCTGCTTCTATCAGGCTAAGCAAAGTTGAATTTGAGCTCGATTTCTCTTGGGTAGCACCAGGTATATCGATCACTGGGGTCAACTACCCCAATTGGCCGGGCATTGCCTGCTCTATCTTCGGGTGTTATACGACTCCTCTTAACCAAAAGGTTTGTTGGGAGGTTTCACCGAACGGACAAACTTTCAGATATTGTTATCAAACAGATGATCCAAATGCACCCATATTTTCGTTGGACGATATCGCCAATATGGAAATCCTTTTCAACACGCCTGAAAACGCCTGCATCGAAAATGTAAAAATCAGCAAACTGAGCATAACCTATGTAGGCAGCGGTATTATCCCCCCCTGTATACCGGTCATTGATCCCATCGCTGGCTTCCCATTGTGCGGATCAGCGACGACAATGCTGACCGGGGCGGCTGTCACAGAAACCCTACAAGGGATAAGTGAGGTCAAAATGACTTTGAGCAGCGCGGTTAATGATAATATCGCCGACAATGGTATTCAAGATTGCTCAAATGTCTCCTGTTCACCCGCCGCCTGTTCCCCTGTTGATGACCTATCTGATGATAATGGCGTTTATCTTTTTTCATGTACAGCTTGCACCGCCTGCAGCCTGCTGAAAGTGGTCCCGGAAAAGGACGACAACCCCCTCAATGGCGTGACCACTTACGATCTGGTGCTCATCTACAAGCACATTTTGGGCACCGAGCCTTTGAACACCCCCTACAAGATAATTGCCGCCGATGCGAACAAAACTGGTTCCATTACTACGTTTGATATCATTGCGCTAAGGAAATTGATACTAGGTATTTTTACTGAGTTTTCTGAAATAGAACAATCGCAAAAATCCTGGAGGTTTGTGGATAAGGCATTTCCTTTCCCAAACCCGAACAACCCATTTCAAACTTCATTCCCAGAAGGCATCAACTGCATTGCATTCCCTGCTGCGGGGATAGATTTTACAGGCCTGAAAGTGGGGGACGTGAACAATACTGCAATGGGAAACCGGCCAGTCGAACGGCCACTGGCCAGCCTGAGCTGGCCCAACCTTCGTGCGGAGGCAGGAGGGACACTTACCGTACCGATCAGTTATTCGGGCAGCGAACACATGGGGGCCATCCAGTTGGGGCTGCGCTTCGACCCGGGCAAATTGCAACTGATCGGCCCAACTATCGGCGACATTGAAAGTTATTTGCCTGACAATTTCAACTTGCTCAAAGCGGGTGAAGGGCAAATACAGACGCTTTGGCTTCCGATGACGGACGGAGATGAAAAGATCCTTCCGGGCAGCGTTTTGTTCAATCTTACCTTCAAAGTATTAGAGAAATTGCCAAACAGCGAGATACCGTTATGGTTGGACAACCAACTTTTGGATTGTGCTGCTTGGAAGCCCGATGGTGCCGAATTTGCCGTACAGCAGGCACCGACATTGACAAAGCGCGACGATGGGCCAACTGCCGTCGCCATAGACTTATGGGCCTCTATCCTCCCTAACCCAACAGCGGGTGGTGCTACACTTTTTGTGCAGGCTCTCAAAGCGGAAAAGAGCCGTTTTTCGCTTTTTGACGCGTTTGGGCACAGGCTTTTTATGCGCGAGCTACTGCTTCGTGAAGGTATTCAGGAGATTCCTTTACCCGAAATTGCCCCAATACCTTCAGGAGTGTATATCTGGAAAGTGTACACCCCAAACCTAGAGGTGCAGGGCCATTTGGTAAAACAATAGTCATGCAAATCTGACCCGTCTTGCGGTTATAAAGCCGCAAGACGGGCATTTTGCTGCCTGTTGGGTTTTTTCGTTCAGCCATCAATGACAAACTTCTCATGAAAAACATTTTCTTGATTTCTATAGCCATCTTTGGCCTTTCTTTTATCGCAACCGCCCAAAGCCGTCTTTACGTCAACGCCTCGGCCACTGGCGCGAACAACGGCCAATCTTGGGGCAATGCTTTTCCCGAGCTCCAAACAGCGCTCCAAGCAGCCGAGGCGGGCGATGAAGTCTGGGTCGCAGAAGGTACTTACTACCCCACCAGCACAACTGATCGCAATATCTCCTTTGAGCCAAAGAGCGGCATACAACTCTACGGGGGCTTTGCGGGAAACGAGACGACGCTGGCTCAGCGGGATTGGGCTGCCAATGTTACATTACTGAGCGGCGACATCGGTTTAGCGGGCGACAGCACCGACAATAGCCTAACGGTGGTCTATTTATTTCAATCGGACTCCAGTACCATGCTCGATGGCTTTACAGTGTGTCTTGGCATGGCGAATGATGTGCCGGCAGCAGGCAGTTCGCGCGACCGGGTGATCTGTGGCGGGGGGCTTTACATCGAAGCTGGGAACTGGGACGCCTTCCCAAATATACGAAACTGCCGCTTCTGGCGCAACACCGCCAATTCCTTTGGCGGGGCTGTGATGCTCAATGGGGCATCTGTCGCGAGTGTTGCGCCCAGGTTTGTGAACTGCCACTTCGAGGAGAACCGCTCACTTGGCAGTGGCGGTGGGTTGGCCCGTTTTGGGGGCAGCTGGGCAGAGCGTGGCAAAGAGTTCGAGGGCTGTTATTTTTCCCAAAACCGCGCAGCGCTGCATGGCGGCGGCTTGTATTACAGCGATACTCAAGGGCCGAACACCGTGGGAATGTATGGCTGTTCCTTTGAGGGCAACCGTGCTGCCTTAAAGGGTGGCGGGGCTTTTTTTCAAGCGGGCAAATCAGGTCAAAGCGGGCTTTATCTCCAGAATTGCAGGTTCGAGGCCAACAACGCAGGAGAAGGCTCAGCCATTGAAATTTTCACCAACGGCAATGACTTTGAAGGCGAAGCGGTAATAGACAGTTGCTCCTTTTTTAGGAATACCTCTCCACTGGGAGGAAACGTCCCTTCAATCATTCATTCCGATATGATAGGCACAACACATACAGAAGTCAATCTTAGCAATTCGAGATTTGAAGGGAACAATTCTGCAGATAATATTATTAGCTTTAGTTGGGGTTCTGCAAGTGTAATATTTGAGGCCGTGTTGATATATCGGGATACGGCTCACTTCTTATTTTCATGTTCCGAGATATCCTTCTCTGAAATTAAAAGATCGAGATTTTCTTCAAATCTTACCGCACGTTTAGGGAACATTGATTTTGAAAACTTCAATCCTTCTATATCTATACGTTATTCCGATTGCCTTTTTGATAACAACCAATCAAAAACAAATCTTTATTGCTTCAATTTCTCATCTATAGATTCTGCTTTTTTTATCAACTGCACCTTTGCTGAAAATAACGATGATCTTTTAGTGTTATCTCCGATTGAAATTGTTTTTTTGATAAACGTAATAACAAGGAATGACCCGCCCACAAATTATTTTTCTTCATCTGGCGGGTATTATTTCTCCTCCTCTATGCTCGATCATCCTGACTGTCAAAGTTTACCCCCCAACGTCACTTGCGGCCCCGGCAACCTCTACGGTGTGAACCCCCTCTTCCGCGACACCGCCTCGGGCGACTACTCCCTGCTCCCCTGCTCCCCCCTCATCAACGCAGGCTCCAACGCCGCTGCGCTCGGCATATTAACCGACCTCGCAGGCAATCCCCGCATCCAGGGCGGCACCGTGGACATCGGTGCTTATGAGTCCCCGGCATTCGCGCTGGCTGCCGCGCCAGAGGTGCAGCCTGCCTGCATCGGCGCATCCAATGGCAGCATCAACCTCCTGCCCGAGCACGGCTGCGAGCCGCTGGTGTATACCTGGTCGCCGAACGTGAGCGACAGCTCTCACGCCTCTCACCTTTCTCACGGCGCTTACATTTTCACCATCACCGACGGCAGCGGTCGGCAGATAAGCGATACTGTGACGGTGGCACCAGCCCCTCAGCCATCCCTTGCCCTTGCTTCCACCGACATCCAGTGCGGCCTTCAGGCTGGTGGCTCGCTCTCGGCCTCGGTCGCGAGCGGCACCGCACCCTTCCAGTACCAATGGCTGCCGGGCGCAGCAGATACTGCCCATCTTTCGCAACTGCAGCCGGGTGCTTATGCGCTCACGGTCGTGGACGCGAATGGCTGCCTGGACTCCGCCTCTGCTTTAATCGCCCTCATGGGCCAGCTCACGCCCATGATAGACGGCCAGAGCATCTCCTGCCACGGCGCAGCAGACGCTTGGCTTTCGCTCACCCCGCTCACAGGTGCCCCGCCCTTTCAGTGGCTCTGGCAGGGCTGGCCCGGCACGGATTCCATCGCACAGCCGCTCGGCCCGGGCCAGTACTCGGTCACGGTCATGGACGCCTACGGCTGCACGGCCTCCAACACCTTCCCCTATACGGTAGAGCCGGACGCTCTCTGGATCGGCACGGGCAGCAATGCACAGACCCAGGCCAACCCGCCCAACGGCACCGCAGTGGTGACGACGATCTCTGGCGGCACGTCGCCCTTCGAGTACCTCTGGGAACCCGGCGGCGGCACCACACAGGCCATCGCGGGACTGGCAGCGGGCACCTACACCGTGACGGTGACGGACGGGCACGGCTGCGAGGCGGTTAAAGAGGTGGTGGTAGAACAGATGGTCGGCACAGAGGAGGCAAAAAGGCCGGCATTTCTGATGTACCCAAATCCTGCGGCGGATTGGTTAAAAATCGTACTGCCAGATGGCCTGAGCGGGCATTTGGTGGAGTTGGCCGACGCATCGGGGCGGGTGCTGCGCTCCCAAGTCTGTGGGAACGGCGATTGTGTGCTGGACCTGCGCGGGCTGCCAGGCGGGGCATACTTCCTGACAGTGAAGATAAATGGGCAGTCGGTGTTCACAAGTCAGGTGATAAAGTAGCCGTCTCAGCGCTTAAATCAATAGGTTTTCCAGCAAAAACCCAAATATTCGACAAAACTGAATGTCATAAGCCGACATTTTTGCCTAAAAACATGGAGAGGCTAGTGTGGTTGGCTACATTTGCGTGCGTTTTTCACAACTATTAATTTGCTAAACATGATGAAAAAGTTATCCATCCTTGCTTTCGTTCTATTGTGCGCTGTCGCTGTATCCGCTCAGCACCTGCGCCGTGTGCTTATTGAAGAGTTCACCAACGCTTCTTGCCCGCCTTGTGCAGCACAAAACCCGGCTTTCAACGCTACTGTTGATGCCAACATCCAGTACCTGACCCCAATCAAATACCAAACGAGCTGGCCGGGCTATGACCCGATGAATGTCCAAACACAATCGGACGTTTCACCGCGCGTGGACTTCTATTCCGTGAGCGGTGTGCCCAATGGACAACAAAACGGCACGCTTGAGGTGTTCCCAGTATCAGGCTACACGCCTGCCCAGATTCAAGCGGCGTACAACACGCTCACACCTGTGACCATTAACTTGACCCAAGCCTACAATGCCGCTGTTGACTCAGTATTGATCACCGTATCCGTGACTTCTGATGCGGCCATTACAGGGAACCTCCGCCTCCATGTGGCTGTTATTGAGGATGAAATCCTGTTCGCCAAGGCTCCAGGCACCAACGGGGAAGCAGAATTTTTCCAAATCATGCGTAAAATGCTGCCTAACGGAAATGGTACCACCACGGGTAATTTTACAGCAGGCCAAACCAAGACTTACAACTTCGCCTGGAAACTGACCAATATTTACAACCTGAAAACCTTGAGTGTGGCCGCTTTCTTGCAAAACAATACCTCCAAAGAAGTATATCAATCGGCTCGCGCTGAACCCCTTCCAATTGAGAACCACGGTGCCAAAATCGCCTCGAATACGGTTTTTGCCTGTGCTCCAGGTTATGTCCCAGTATTAACGATGACCAATACGGGAAGCGCTGAACTGACCACGGTAAATATGACCTACCGCCAAGGTACCGGCCCATGGTCGAATTTTACATGGACCGGCAGCCTTGCCCCGGGAGCAACCACCGGCGTACCACTTACCGATATTGTGATCAATACGTCAGGCACCATCAAATTGGAAGTCATCGTTTTGAATTCAAATCTTGGGTACCAAACAAGCTTTATAAATGCCTTTAGTACCATCAATGTCAAAGCCGTGTTCGATCCGGGTCAGGCACTGCCATTTAGCTACGATTTCCAAAGTGCTGCATTCCCCCCACCCGGATGGTCTGTATCCAATGCCGGAACCAATGGCTGGAAACTTGCCACCAATGCAGGTGCCGGAAGCACACGTTCCGCCCGTTGCAATATGTTCGATATGGAGAAAGGACAAGTAGCCTCCCTGGTCACGCCGAAACTTGACTTGAGCACCGCTACCGGCCCAACTGTCCTGACGTTTGACCATGCCTATTCTACCCGCAACTTTTTCTCTTTTGACAGCCTCCGCATCCTTATCACTTCCAATTGTGGAGAAACCTGGGAAACCATTTTCCACGACGGTAAAAATGGATTGGCAACCGCTCCAAGCCACCCCACCAGCTGGCTGCCCGAGGACGATGAATGGCGTGCCAACCAAATTGATATTTCAGCGTACAACGGATCTCCTGAAGTACTCGTCAATTTTATGGCCGAAAGCGGCTTTGGCAACCACCTCTTTATTGACAATGTGGGCGTAACCAGCACAGTTGGCACAAAAGAACTGATGCTCAGCAACTTCAACCTTGTGCCAAACCCGACCCGCGATTACGCAGAGGTTCGTTTTGGTCTTGAAACGGCTCAAAACATCCATCTTTTTGTATATAGCGCAGAGGGCGCACTGGTGCAATCACAATTGCTCGGCGATCTCGCTACAGGCGAACACCGTGTGGTGATGAATGCCAACAAACTCGCCTCTGGCAGCTATCGCGTGGTGCTGCAAGGCAGCGAGGGCCTGGCGCAAACCCAATGGGTGGTGATGAGGTAATTTTGGATTTACGATTTTGGATTTACGATTTACGATTATTTTGATCCGAAAAAAGCAAAATATTGTCAGTTTTCGGATCGAAATAATCGTAAATCCAAAATCGTAAATCGTAAATTCCAAAAATACCTCTTTCTTGAAGTCGGCTGCCGCGTATGTGGCTGCCGACTTTTTTTTGAAAAAAATTCAAAAAAAGCAGCATGTAAAAAAACCGCACACTTACCTTTGGCTCAATGAAGCGTGTTTTGATGATAGCGGTAACCGCGTAAAGCGGTTGCCGCTTTTTTTATTTACAAATTATGCGATTGTACCTCATCGCCGGGGAGGCATCTGGCGACCTGCACGGCTCCAATTTGTTGAAAGCACTCTATGCCCAAAAACCCGATCTCTCTTGCCGGGCTTGGGGGGGCGATATGATGCAAAGCGCTGGGGCTACACTCGTGAAGCACTACCGCGAACTCGCGTATATGGGTTTTGTAGAAGTGGCAAAAAACTTGCGCACGATTCTTCGGAATATCGCTTTTTGCAAGCGCGATATCCTTGATTTCCAACCTGATGCACTGGTGTTGATTGACTATCCAGGATTCAACCTGCGCATTGCGCGTTGGGCGAAAACACAGGGCATTCCGGTGATATATTATATCTCACCGCAACTCTGGGCCTGGCATGCTTCGCGGGCGTACGCAATCCGCCGCGACGTGGACAAGTTGCTGGTCATTCTTCCATTCGAGCAAGATTTTTTTAGGAAATACGGTATAGAAGCCGAATTCGTCGGCCATCCGCTGCTGGATGAATTTGAGAAATTGGGATATTGGGATATTGGGGATTCCGTCCCGCTTCCCAATATCCCAATTTCCCAATTTCCCAATATCCCAACCATCGCACTCCTCCCGGGAAGCAGGAAACAAGAGGTGGGCCGCATATTGCCAAGGATGTTGGAAGTGACAGAAGATTTCCCAGACTATCAATTTGTAATAGCGGGTGCATCCTCCCTGCCGGAGGAATATTACCAGACGTTTTTAGCAAAATACCCGAACGTGCGCTTGCTGCGCGGGCAGACATACGAAGTGCTGCGACATTCAAAAGCCGCGCTCGTAAAATCGGGGACCTCAACCCTGGAAACAGCCCTGCTCGATGTGCCACAGGTAGTGTGCTACGCAGGGAACTGGCTTTCGTACAAGATCGCCAAACAGCTGGTAAAGGTGAAATACATTTCCTTGGTGAACCTCATCATGGACAGACCAATGGTACGCGAACTGATTCAGGATGAACTGAATAAGGAGAATTTGAAAGCCGCGCTGACCGAAATTTTGACCCCGGAAAAAACCGCGGAACTACGGGCTGGTTATGCTGAACTTCGCAAACTTCTTGGCGGTGGCGGCGCGTCTGAACGGGCAGCTGCCGCGATTTTGAAAGTAGCAAGTTAAATGTTTAACTCGAAACTTGCTACTTAACGTGAGTTTTGAATAGGTTTCGGTATTGGAGTTTCAATTAAAACCGCGTAGCGGTGGCATTTTGGTAGCCCGCAAGGGCGTTTCGGGAATACGAACCGCGTAGCGGTGGCATTTTGGTAGCCCGCAAGGGCGTTTCGGGAATACGAACCGCGTAGCGGTGGCATTTTGGTAGCCCGCAAGGGCGTTTCGGGAATACGAACCGCGTAGCGGTGACATTTTGGTAGCGCGCAAGGGCGTTTCGGGAATACGAACCGCGTAGCGGTGGCATTTTGGTAGCCCGCAAGGGCGTTTCGGGAATACGAACCGCGTAGCGGTGACATTATATCGGCGTAATAATGCCACCGCTACGCGGTTCTGAAAAACATTTAACGCTGACGCTACCATAATGTCGCCGCGATGCGGCTTTTTTTTGAAACCTATCCAAAACTCACGTTAATTAAATCACTTCTGGACCACAAACTTCTTGGTCAAAGTCCCTTTTGCTGTGGCGATACGGGCGAGGTAAGTACCCGATGCCAATTGTGGCACTTGGTATTGCAGCGTCTCTTTGGTGAGTCCGTAGCGGTCTTCAAAAGTGATTACCCGACCATTGATATCCGCGATGGTGATGGTGGCATCGGTAGGCTCTGCGAATTCGATGCCGAGTTGGAGCATGTGGTTGACCGGGTTTGGGAAAATGCTGAGCGTGTTGTCCGGGAGCGCTTGCTCATCGGTAGTGCTTAGCAGTCCAATGTAAAAACGCAGCAAAGCATTGACGTCTCCTCCAAAGCCAAAAGGGTTCCAATCCGTGTTGAAAATAAAGGTGGAAGGGAAGTAGTAATACAGATCATTATTGAAAGCGTGAAAGACCTTATTGCTTGCACCATCATATCCGATAGCGAGCAGGTAACGGCCGCCTGGCTCTAATATCACACCTGTCGTTCCTGTATTGAGGTCATCAATCAACACTTGTTGCAAATCCTGGTCTTCTAAAGAATCCGGTGCTGAATAACTGGCAGCTCCAAGCCATTCCAGGCTGGAGCTAAGCAAACCGGTCACATCGAAATCAGAAAAATCTTCTGCCACATCATCGTTGACTTTGAAAAAGTAAATCGCTGCTTCAACATCAGATGGAAATATTTCAGTAGTATCTGTAGAAAAAGCAAATTCGGCCTGATACGCTTTGTAAATCTCAAAATTTCCGCCGTTCATGCGGTAGTAGTTGGCCACTGCCCAATCACCGCCCGCACCGGGCCGATAGCCTTGCTCCGGGCCATCTTCTTTTGCAAAGATGTCGTTACTGACTACAAAATTGTCTTCCCGTTCATTGTCAATAGGCCGTTGATCAATTGAATCGGAACTCAGGGTATACCCGACTGTGTACAAGCCCGTAGCGAGATCTGGGGTATAAAGCAAGGGGAACACAAAAGCACTATCGGACACCCCAGGATCGAGTGAAGGGATGTTGATTGTTTGTGTGTGCAGGGTGCTTCCGCCATCTTCCTCGACGTAGGCCGTGACCACCAGATTGGTTTGCGGGTTCAAGCCCTTGTTGCTGAGGTTGACCTCGAATTGGAAGGTGTTTGAGGCAATTTGAGAAGCAGGTGTGGTGTAACTCGAAACCGGGTAAAAAAACGCGCTGATGGCTACATCATTTTGTGGGGTTGGATCCTGGTTGTAAATCTCAATATCGTCAACACTCCACATGTATTCGTAATTACCCGTCCATTGCCATTGTATCCACACATTGGCTTGATTGGCAGCCGTGGCGGAAATGTCAATAATGGGTGTTTCAGGGTTTTCTGACCAACGTTATGTGGTGGTGAGACCCGGGAAAATCGTGTATTCCGTCCAATCAATCCCATTCGTGCTGACCCTTAAAATCGCATTCGCATCAGCGTTTTCTATATACACCCCGATGTGTGTTTGAAAAGAGATGAACACCTGATTTTTGTCCGCAAAGTTGAAAGGAGTAGTGGTCAATTGACTGATGTGGTTGTTGGGCAGATCTCCCGGATCATCAGAATCAACCACCACAAAACCTGTAGTTGCCGTAGTGGCTCGAAAAGGGACTTGGCCGTTGAGGGCGTCGTCCCAAGGTTGAGAGCATCCTGGGTCGCTATCGCCCAAGAACGGGTTAAGGCACCATGTCCAGTACACTTTAAGCGTATTGGTGGATGCATCGGTGGTGGCCCAGCCTGCTGGAATGCCGTCTGTAAAGTCTTCCGTCCAGAATGGGGTTGGCAATTGGGCATTCAGGATACCCATTACGAGAAATGAAAGGGTAAAAAGGAGGCTGCGTTGAATTGGTTGTCGCATAAGAAAGTTGAATTGGAAAATTAAAAAATGTGGAATAGGTGGATTGGTGATTGGTGTAATGGTGATTGGTGTAATGGTGATTGGTGTAATGGTGATTGGTAGATTGGTGATGTCACCAAGGGAGTGTTCAAAAATCTGTGTCAACTGGCTGGTTACACCCCCTACCCCTAAAGGGCAATGTCGTTGACTTAAGGGTTTTAGCCACGTAGTGGCGACACCGTTTATAGAAAAATCGGGTGTATGAACGAGCCACGTAGTGGCGGCACCCCTGACAAATCGTGCCGGGGCTACGCCCCTCCATAAAACACGCAAAATATTGTTCTATAAACGGTGTCGAGGCTACGCCCCTTTTATACACACAAAACCTTAAGTCAACGACATTGCCCTTTAGGGGTAGGGGGTGTAACCAGCAGTTGACACAGATTTTTGAACACTCCCGTCACCAATCTACCAATCACCATTACACCAATCACCATTATACCAATTTACATCATCACCAGCTTCCCACTCACACTGCCACGATTACCATGAAGGGTGAAGAGGTAGGTGCCTTGAGGCAGCCCGTTCCGTTCGATGTTGAGGGATTCGCCGCGTAAATCGCTGAAGGAACGCAGGGTACGACCCGTCAAATCCGTCAGCGTAAACATCATCGGTTCGGCGTTTTTGTTTTCAAAAAACACCGTGGTGCTTTCGCGCATAGGGTTGGGCTGAACGAATACGGCGAAAGGTGCTTTGCCAGGTTCATTCAAACCCACGAAGGTTACGGGAACACAATTTGGGTCAGCCAGCGTGGCGTTGCTCTGTTGGTATTTGTTGTTCACCACCGCAGTAATTTCCGACACGCATACCATGTGGTCGGTTAAAGCCGAATAGTGTACCCGCAAAAAAGTGCTCGGAGTAAAGTGCTTGTTGATGCTCGATTCGTCGGCAGCAAGGGCGAGTATTTTCCCCGTACCCGGGTTGAACATGGGCACAACCAGATGTTCTGTCGCGAGGTTTTCTACGGATGCTATCACAAGGCCGCTCACTGAGAATTCATAAGCCATGATCTCGTGATAGGGGTTGGCAATCTGGACATCGAAGGTTTTTGCCACCGTGTCCACCATTCCTGGCTGTATTGTCACCAGGTCCTGTGTATTGAGAAAACCAGTTGGGAATTGGCAGGGAAAACGCTGAATCCAATGCTGCTGGCTATCGGCATAGAGCTTGCACTCCTGAAGCAAGGCCGCGTCGAACACATTGATTTCACCGTCTTCGTGCAGATCATTGCATGGAGTGCTTACACCATTGTCGGCAAGCGCAGCACTGAGATAACCCATGATATCCAACTCGTTGCGCAGGCTGTCCTGGTTCCAATCGCCGATGAGGGCAGGACCGTTGCACACTCCATTGCAGTCGGGCTGCGCATTGCCAAATATCTCTCCCAAACAGTCGGTGAATTGCTGGCAGGAGTCGGCATTGAACGATACTTCAGGTGTAATACCGTCATAAGAAAGATTGAAACAAGCCTGTGCCCAGTTGTTGTCGTAGCGCTTTTCCACGCGGCCAATCTTATCTGGGCTTTTGTCCCAGTTCACCCGAACCACCATGGTATAATCGTCGGCGGGAATGCCCGTGATGTCAATCCATTGGCAAGGGAGGCCAATTTCATATACATCCCCACATCCTGCCGAGATGCCCATGTTGACGCAACCATATTTAGCAATAATTCCAGGATCGCAAACGAGATCAAGCACACAAAACCCTGTTTTTGAACCAATCGGAATGCGGTAACCTGCCGAATTGAATAGGATGTATTCAGCATAGCCCATGTAATGCCAATGGTGGTGGCAGGGATCCCACACAAACTGCGTGGATGGTTCATTGATATCCGCTGGCGGGCTTCCAATGTAGTAATCGGCATCCCCGATGTTCTCGATGTAAGTAGTAAATTCGATGAGGTAGCGTGTGCCAAGCCCACGCAGACAGCCCTCTTCTACCGTACAAGCGTTTGGGTTTTCCATGCTCGAAAACTGGAGCGAACTATTCAAAACATCTTCCTTCACCACAAAATCGGGCGCATTGGGGCAAGCGGGGTCGCCGGGATAAATACAAGTATCACCGCTTACGGTTGCAAGTGGTTCGTAGTTGCAAGCTGCGGGGTCCATACAGCCCACCACCGGCCCGAGATAAACCAAATTGTAAGGGATTGGATCAGTGCTGCATCCTTCTGTTTGGTAGCGGATACGGATGAAATATTCTTTTCCGGCTTCCAAATTAAGGTGTGCCGAAGCCGACCCATCGGGACAACCATTTTTGGCGTAGTAAATGGTGCCCAGTTGGTCTTCTGAAATAAAGATGCCCGCGCAAAGGTCGTACACCCAGATTTTGGTGGGGCAAGCGGCTTCGCAAGTGGCTATGACGTACATGCCCGTATCCGCAGGAGTGAAACTGTACCAAACTTCATCGGCTGTGGGAGAAAACCCTGTACCTGGGCTGAGGAAAATAGGACTGGTGCAGGAAGTACCGGGCGGGCAATTAAAACGCACGCTTTCGGTGGAAAAGTAGCTTCCAACCTTGCTGGCATAAGCCAAAGTATCATTCAAGTAAATACGATACCAACCGTCCGGGAAAAACCCATCCGCTGCATTGTCAACGATTGTAAGGGTGGCACATTGATCGGCAGGTATGCAATAGAAGAAATTATGCGTGCTCGAATCTGGCAAAGTCCCGGTGCCAAACACCACGCTGCTGTCTTCGTTTGCAACCGTCCAGCTCAATTCATAGAAATACAGATCTGAATTGAATTCGAGCCGAACTTCGTCCTCACCCGGTGGGCATTGAGCGGAGCTCTGGAGAACATTGAACCCAAACAAAAAAGCGAGAAAAAGATACGTTAACTTCATACAAGGGGGAAAATGATGCTTAAAAAATAACCTCCTGCAAAGAACGTACAAAAAACGGGGCAAGTGAGGTATTCTACCGCGAAAAAAAACAATTCGTCGTTGATGGTCAATTGATATGCCAGGCCTCATTTTTGCAGTTCGAGCGAAGATAAGTAGAACACGGATGACACGGATAAGACACGGATTCATCTGATTTTATCTCTAAATCCGTGTCATCCGTGTTCCACCTGCAACGATTTTGGCTAAATGCTGTTTTTGATCGCATGAATTCACCGACCCAAGAACAGCGAAATTTTCTAAAATTCTGACCCACACGCCCCTACGCAAACAAATTTTTATGCTCAAGAAAATCCTGACCCTATTTTTCCTCGCATGGCTCTTCCCAAATTTTCTCTTTGCCCAAAACAACGATGGTTGGGTTTTCAAAAATGAAAAAGAGGGGGTCAAAGTTTTTTACCGAAAAACATCCGATGTGTATGAGTTGAAACTCATCACCTCGCTCAAAGTCAGCCTCTCTGGACTCGTTACCCTTCTTTCTGAAGTGGAAAATTACCCAAAATGGGGCTATAAAGTGTCCGAATCGCGCGAACTCAAAAAAGTTTCGGATCAAGAAACTTACTACTATTCCCGACTCGACTTCCCTTGGCCCTTGGACGATCGCGACATCGTAGTGCATTCCAAAATGGTACAAGACCCCATCACCCGCCGCGTTACCGCCACCAGTATTGCCAAGCCCGACTATATTCCCGCCAACAAAGGCGTGATAAGAATGCGCAATGCCCACACTTCCTGGAACCTCTTGCCAGGCCCTGGTGGCTGGACTTATGTGGAATACTACATTTATTCCGATCCTGGCGGCAGTTTGCCCGATTGGTTGGTCAACCTTGCACTGGATGTAGGCCCGCGAGAGACCATCAAGAATATTCGTGGTTTTGTGCAACAGGAAAAATACAAGACGGCTAAATTGGCGTACCTTAGAGAGTGAGAGGTGTGAGAGGTGTGAGAACCTAATTTTTAACCATAAACAATGAAAACATGGGTCACGAAGAGAATTTAACGAAGGATTCAGGAAGCGAACGAAAGCGTTTGCAATCGCGGTAATAAAACTATGCGACGCGCTTCCTCAAGGCAGAACTACCTCGGTAATTGTCTACCAACTTTGTAAGGCCGCAACCTCTATTAGAGCAAATTTTAGGGCTTTTTGCAGAGGTCGTTCAAAGAATGAGAAATATTCAAAAATTTGCATCGTCGTTGAAGAAGCAGACGAGAGTCTCTATTGGTTAGAAGTGATTTTTGAATCAGGAAAGCACCCCTCAAACGAGATGAATCTGCTCATTCAAGAAAGCACGGAAATACTCAAAATAGTAGCAAAAATAAAAAGCGGTTTCAAGCCCTAATCTCACGCCTCTCACGCCTCTCTCACATGCATCTCGGACTCTTTGGATACGGCAAAATGGGCAAAGCGATCGAACAAATCGCTGAAAGCCAAGGCATTGAAATTGCGTGGGTTATCCGCCGCGGCGATGTCCCGTCCCCTACCCTGCTGCGCCAAGCCGATGTGGCCATAGAATTCTCCCGGCCCGAGGCGGCCTTTGATAATGTGATGCATTGCCTCCGCGCTGGCTTGCCCGTGGTAAGTGGCACCACGGGCTGGCTCGACCGACTTCCTGAAGCCCAAAATTTTTGTCGCCAAAACAATGGAGCGATGCTCTGGGCCTCCAATTTCAGCGTGGGGGTCAACCTCTTTTTCGCGCTCAACCGCCGCCTCGCCGAGCTTATGGCCACCCGGCCAGCGTACGCCGCTTCCCTCACTGAAACCCACCACATCCACAAACTCGACGCGCCCAGCGGCACCGCCCTGACGCTTGTGAACGAATTGATCGAAAACACCGATCGGTACACGGGCTGGTCGCTCGCACCGGATACGCCAGCTTCTGATGAAATTCCCATCACTGCTATCCGCGAAGGCGAAGTCCCCGGAACCCATCTTGTGCGCTGGCAAAGCGCAGTGGACGAGATCAGCATAGCGCATAAAGCACATTCGCGTGCAGGATTTGCAGCCGGGGCTGTTTTGGCGGCGCAATGGCTCATAGGCAAGCGAGGTGTTTTTGGGATGGGGGATGTTTTGGGGGTGTGAGATTCAATACCATGGCCGAGTTGTCTTCTTGACGAGACCCGTCCGCATCAAGTGCGCTTTGGCCGAGCACTTGCCATATCAGGCACCCAAAAAGGCAAATACTCTACCAATCGGGGCTTGTGTCAAAAGGTATTTCGCAATTTTTTTCATGAAATAATATTTTGCGTTTCTGGCAATTAAATCCTATAAGGTTTTAAAAACCTTATAGGATTTCGTGAAATAAAAAATAAAACTCCGCGATAGATTTTCAATCTGAACTTTTGATACAAGCCCCGATTTGCTTTGAAAATTCTTTCATCGTTCAAAGCAGCATTATCCTCAATTTTTTGAATCTTGCTGGCCGATTCCCCTAGATAGTCATTTGTCATTAGGTCATTGGGGGCATCCTGAATTTGAGTGCAATACCTTCGGGACGACTTTAACCTATAATTCGGGATGACCCAATGACCCAATGACCCAATGACCCAATGACCCAATGACCCAATGACAAATGACCAAATGACCCAATGACCAAATGACCCAATGACCCAATGACCCAATGACCCATTGACCCAATGACCCATTGACCCAATGACCCAATGACAAATGACCCAATGACCCATTGACCCAATGACAAATGACCCATTGACCCAATGACCCAATGACTTAATGACTAAATGACCCATTGACCCAATGACCCAATGACCCAATGACCCATTGACTCACATTCTCTCACCAACCAACACTTTCTCATGAGGCTACTTTTTACCTTCATCGCCTTTTTCCTGTGTTTCTATGTATCGCAGGCACAAACTGCCAAAGATGCCACCGTGCCTATCACGGCCACCCTCGGCACAGGCCCTACCAGTATTACCCTAACCTGGCCAAATCCCGGCAACGCCAGCCTGCTCATGCTCCGACGCGCCAAAGGGCAGGCTGGAAATGCCTGGCAGCTGGTGATCAACCTGACTGGTTCCAACGTGAACAGCATCATTGATACCGGTGTTGCCAATGGTCAGACTTACGAGTATGTCCTACAGCGTTTTGTGAATGGGGTCTTTGCCTTTGGCTATGTCCACGTCGCCGTCAATGCCAACCCTGTGAACACGCGGGGCAAAATCCTGATCTTCGTAGACTCGGTCTCCGCAGATGCCCTGGGCGTGGAACTGGTTCGATTAAAAAACGATCTGCGTGGCGATGGCTGGTGGCCAATTCCTTTCCATACCGGGCCTTCTTCGACCGTACAATCGGTGAAAAACCAGATTGTGACATCGTACAATGCTGACCCAACCAACGTGAAAGCAGTACTCCTTCTTGGCGACATCCCGATTCCTTACTCCGGTAGTTATTCTCTTGCAGACACTACCATCTGGGACGGCCATTTTGATCATAATGGCGCCTGGCCTTCCGACGCTTATTATGCCGATGTGAACGGCATCTGGACGGACGTTACAGCGAACATCACCAATTCCGGCCGCGCCGCGAACAACAACATCCCGGGTGATGGGAAATTCGACCAAAGCCGTATCCCATCGCAGGTGGAATTGCAAGTGGGGCGTGTTGATTTCCATCGCCTCGATGCTGCAGCATTTGGCGCTGCGGATCATATCGGACTGCTGAAAAGATATCTGGACAAAAACCACCGTTGGCGCATCGGAGAATACACGGTGGACAACAAAGCACTGGTTGACGACAACTTTGGCTACTTCGGAGGAGAAGCTTTTGCTGCCAATGGCTTTCGCAACGCCTATCCCCTTGTGGGCGAAGCCAATATCGTGGAGGGCGATTTTTTCAACGATACCGACAACCAGTCGTTCCTGCTGGGATATGGCTGCGGCCCTGGCGGCTACAGCAGTGCAGACGGCGTAGGTACCAGCGCAAACTTCGCCACAGATTCGGTGAACATTGTTTTTTCCAACCTTTTTGGCTCTTATTTTGGCGATTGGGACTATGAATCAAATCCGTTCATGCCCTCAGCATTGGCTTCACGCGGAGGTATCCTCACTTGTTCCTGGGCCGGAAGACCACACTATTTTTACCAGGCACTTGCGTCTGGCGAAACGATTGGGTTTGTGACCTGGGAGGCAATGAACGCCAGGTACAACAACGGTTATTTCGGGTCTTCTGGTGAAGGTGGTTCTCATGTGTCTTTGCTCGGCGACCCAACGCTCCGGGCACACGTTGTGAAACCTGCCAAGGATGTGGTGGTGACTTCGCCCACGTGCAGTAGTGTCTTGGTCAACTGGACTGCTTCCACAGATGTGGTGACGGGCTATCACATTTACCGCTCCTTATCTCAAGACGGGCCTTACACACGCCTTACCGCAGCCACCGTGACTGGAACGAGCTATACCGACAACAGCCCGCTGCTCGACACAATGTATTACCAGGTGCGCGCCATCAAAAACGTGAGCACGCCAGGTGGTGGAACCTATGCAAACAACGCCATTGGCCCTATCACACAATTCATCTTCGGCGGCGCCGGCGGCCCTACCGTAACGGCCACTGGAGGAACGCTCACCTGCGCCTCTTTGAGCACCATGATAAGCGCCGAAGCCACTGGCCCGATCAACAGCTGGAGCTGGATAGGGCCCAACAATTTTAGCAGCACCCTACAAAATCCAACGGTGGGCACCCTCGGCACCTATACCGTGACTGGCACCGACGCGGCAGGTTGCAGCAGCACGGCCACAGTAACGGTTGCAGGTGATTTTTCTGCGCCCAACATTGATGCTTCGGTCAGCAATTCCATCAATTGTGCAAATGCTTCGGCCACCATTGAAGTTGATCCAACCGGGATTGCCCTCTGTACCATTTCCGGGCCAGGTGGGTTTTTTGTGCAAGGTTTCACGGCTACAGCTACCATTCCGGGCACTTACACCATTACCGCAACTTCGGCCTCCAACGGATGCATAGGGAATGCAACAGTGTTGGTTAATTCCAACCTGACTGTTCCGAGCATTGCAGCCAGCAATGGCGGGCAAATCACCTGTCAGAACGCTTCAACCGAACTGATCGCAAGTTCTAATGCGACCTCGGCAAGCTTTACCTGGGATGGGCCATGTGTAGTCGGCACGACAGCTACTTGTGCGGGGATTTATACCGTGATTGTAACTAACCTGGACAACGGTTGCACCAACTCGGCCAGCACCATTGTGGAGGAAAATATAGCTATCCCCGGCGTGACCGCCCAAGGGGGAGTCATCACCTGCGCCTTCACGGAAGTTCCTTTGATTGTAACAAGCAATGTACCTGGTGTATCGATCCTTTGGTCTGGCCCTTGCGTATCAAATGGGCCTGTCTTTATGGCGACCTGCCCAGGTGTTTATACAGTGGTAGTCACCAACCCGATCAATGGCTGCACCAATAGCGCGACAGCTACCGTCACAGAAAACACGATACCGCCCACTGTCATCCTTCCGCCCTTGCCTAGCCTGACTTGCACGATGCCATGCGCAAGCTTTGTGGTGCCGAACATTCCGGGCATTCAACTTTATTTGGCAGGTCAGCTGTTGCCGCCCGGCTTCCCCATCACGCTTTGCCAACCAGGTTCAACAACAGTACAAGCAGTGTCTGTCGCCAACGGGTGTTCGACCGATGTAGACATCCAAATCAATCAAGACATTGTACCGCCCAACGCAGATGCTGGTCCAGATGCGATCATCTCTTGCGGCAGTCCTACGGTGCAATTGTCGGGTAACAGCAGCACCAATGGAGCAACGTTCTTCTGGATAGGGCCTAGTGGGTTTAGTTCTACCATGCAAAACCCAAGCGTTTCAGCAATAGGCGTTTACATCCTTACCGTGACCAATCCTACCAATGGATGCACTGCCACCGATCAAGCAAGCGTGACGGCTGACAACAGCCTTCCCATTGTAAACGCCACGGCCAGCGGTGTACTAAACTGTAACAACCCCGAGGTGTTGTTGAGTAGCGGGAACAATGACCCGGGTGCTTTCTTCAGCTGGGTTGGGCCAAATGGGTTCCTCTCCAACTTGCCCACTCCTTTGGCTTCAGAGTCAGGAACTTATACAGTCGTAGTGACCGTGGGCGCTTGTTCGGCTTCAGATGCGGTGGACGTGGGGCAAGCGCCCGAATTCATTGTAGGGGTTTCACCCGTGTCAACCAATTGTAGCGGACAAGTTTCAGCCTGTGTTGTTGCAACCGGGGGTACTCCTCCTTATGCCTATGTTTGGTCGAATGGAAGCACAGGCAGCTGTGCTACGTTCACAGGTTCGGGCACAATCGGAGTCTCCGTCACCGATGCGGGCGGTTGCAGTTTTGAAAATGAGGCAACTGTAGTGGTACCGCCAATTCTAACGGTTGGGATTCAAACCTCCGTTGGCTGCACGGGATTTGCAATTGTCTGCGCTTCTGCCAGCGGCGGTCTTGCCCCTTACACATATCAATGGTCAAACGGTGCTAGTATCGCTTGTGTAACATTTTTGAACGGAGGCTTCTACACTGTTACGGCAACCGATGCGGCAGGTTGTACTGCAGCCTTCAGCATAACCCTACAAATACCTCCAACAATTGTCACCACCGCAGTCGTCACCAACGAATCGGCCCCCAATGCCAGCAATGGTGCAATCAACCTGACAGTTGTCGGCGGCACGGCTCCTTTTGCCTACCTCTGGAGTAACGGCGCAATAACGGAAGACCTAACAGCCCTTCCTGGTGGTACCTATACAGTGACCGCCACCGATGCAAACGGTTGTACGCAAACGGGTTCATATACCGTACTGACCACTTCCAGCACAACGGAAGAGGCGTTCTTTGAGCTATTCCAACTTTCGCCCAACCCAACAGAAGGGCAGGCCATGCTCACGCTGAAATTGCACCAGTCGGGGGCAATTCGCATCGAAGTCTATGACCTAAACGGGCGCATGATTTGGGAGAACCCAACACTTGAAACCGACGCGCTAAACCTTCCAATTGACCTGAGTAATAGCCCTGCCGGGATGTACTCTGTCTCTGTTTGGCTTGGAAATCAGGTGTTTGTGCGAAAATTGACGGTAATGAGATAGGTGGGTATTGGACATATTTTGCTGTGCAAAATATCTCTTAATACAGATTGAATAACGGAGGTGCCGTGGTGACTGACTGTCGCCACGGCACGCTCATTTAATCCCCCTTACGTCTCGGCCCATATTCCATTTTCTTCTGGAATGACCTGCCAAAACTGTCCTATTTTTTGAGGGCAGTATAGCCACACTTTTGCCTCAATGATTGCGCGATCACCAAATTTTCATCACAATTTCTAAAACAATTTTACACATGAAAAAAGCACTTTTCTATCCCGCACTCGTTGCGCTCATTCTGGCCAACGTTATTGTTTACTCCTGCCAAAAAGAGAATGTTGTGACAGCCGTTCCTGTTACTACAGACCAAGAGGTAGGGGACCGCGCCGCGCCTTGCTCACCGATCAACATAGCCCAAGGCGCCGGTCTTATTATCTGTGGTATTGATAATGGCCCAATGGGTTGTGTCAATCCATGTAATGGTACTATTGCATCCTCCTCCGCCCCGGTTGTAGGTAATGCGGCGGCGTTCCCGTTCTTGCAAAGCAATGTCATCTCCTTGACGAATCCTACTGGTGCTCCCATTACTTGCGGCATCTTTGCTGGTGTATGCGCTGGTATAGTCGCCACGATCCCGGCAGGTGGCGTAAGTATTTTCAGAGTTACTTTCAATCCCGCCACAGGCTGCTGTGTTGTGACCCCAGGTTGCTAATTGATCCTGTATTTTTAACAAAACGGAGGCTGGCATGCTTAGGCATTGCCAGCCTTTTTTATTTTCCTAAATCTGGAGGATGTGTGCTACACTTTGTTGAGCACTTGCAAATTCCTTGGACTTCAAAAGCGCATTTCGCTCAAATTTTTGAATCTTGCTGGCTAATTCGTCATTGGGGTCATTAATGACGAAATGACCCAATGACCAGCATTTTTTCACCACCACCGCTTTTTCATGAAGTTTTTTGCTACACTCCTGCTCTTTTTGCTGTCTTTCAATGCTTTGACGGCTCAAGCCTCCAAAGACATTACGGTGCCTATTTCCGCTACCATCGCCGTAGGCCCTGCCAGCGTCACGCTCAATTGGGTCAACCCAGGCAACGCCGGTCTCCTCGTCCGACGCAGGACAAAAGGGCAAGGTGGTACTGCCTGGCAACAAGTCCTCAACGTATCGAGCTCAAATCTTACCACCGTAACAGACAACAGCGTGACGGAAGGGCAGATTTATGAGTATTCCATACTTCGCAGCCTCAACAATATCAGCGCTTATGGCTATGCGCACGTAGCCATCAATGCCAACCCGGTGGACAGCCGTGGTAAAATCCTGATTTTCGTGGACACGGTCACTGCCGACGCATTGGGCGTGGAACTGGTTCGCTTAAAAAACGATTTGCGTGGTGATGGCTGGTGGCCCATTCCTTTCCATACCGGGCCTTTTTCAACCGTACAATCCATTAAAGATCAAATCCTTGCGTCCTACAATGAAGACCCCGCCAATGTGAAAGCAGTGTTGCTGCTTGGCAGTGTACCCATCCCCTATTCCGGCAACAGTGCCTGGGATGGGCACTCCCCTGACCACACGGGCGCATGGCCTTCGGATGCCTATTATGCTGAACTGAACGGTATCTGGACCGACGTTACCGTGAACAATGCAGTGCCCAATCGGGCAGCCAACAAAAACATACCTGGCGATGGCAAATTTGATCAAAGTTATTTGCCAAGCACGGTAGAATTGCAGGTGGGCCGCGTAGATTTCCGGCGCATAAATGCCGCTGCCTTTGGTGCTGCGGATCATATCGGACTGATGAAAAGGTATTTAGACAAAAACCACCGCTGGCGCATGGGGGACTATGCAGTAGAAAACAAGGCCCTTGTGGACGATAACTTTGGCTATTTCGGTGGCGAGGCTTTTGGTTCCAATGGCTATCGGAATGCTTACCCTTTGGTAGGGGAAGCCAATATCGTGGAGAGTGATTTTTTTGAGGGTACGGAATCCCAGACCTACCTGCTTGGATACGGATGTGGTGGTGGAAACTACAACGGAGCAGGCGGCGTAGGCTCCAGTTCAAACTTTGCGACGGATTCGGTAAACATCGTTTTCTCCAACCTTTTTGGTTCCTATTTTGGTGACTGGGATTATGAAAGCGATCCTTTCATGCCCTCGGCCCTGGCTTCCCGCGGTGGTATCCTTACCTGTGCCTGGGCAGGCAGGCCACACCATTTTTACCAAGCGCTTGCCTCAGGCGAAACCATTGGGTACTGCACAAAGGAGACCATGAATTCGCAGTTCAACAGCGCATTTCCGACTTCTTCTGGCAGAGGTGGCGCGCATGTGGTCTTGTTGGGTGACCCAACGCTCCGCGCCCATGTGGTAAAACCTGCAACAAATCTGGCGCTTTCCGATATTAATTGTCAAAGTGTCGAAGTTAGCTGGACGGCCTCGGCTGATACAGTAGCCGGGTATCATGTGTACCGCGCCTTTTCGCAAGACGGGCCTTACACTCGATTGAGCACCAACTTGATTACTGGCACCAATTTCACAGACAATGACCCGATACCTGACACGCTGTATTATCAAGTCAGAGCCATTAAAAACGTCAGCGCTCCGGGAGGCGGAGTGTATGCGAACAACGCGATTGGGCCGATCCAGTCCATCGTTTACAAGCAACAGCCTCTTACGGCAACAGTTAGCCCCGCTGTAGTAGACTGCGATGGATCGTTCACGGTTTGCGCGATTGCAAGTGGCGGAACACCTCCTTTTACTTATTTATGGTCTAATGGAAACACAGGAGCTTGTGCAAACTATGACACTGCCGGGCTTGTTAACCTGATGGTTTCTGATACTAAAGGCTGTGTTTTTCAAAGTGGGAACATCACCATCGTTTCTTTCCCCGATATCGCCCTTGCGTATGACGTAATAAATGAAACTGCGCCCAACGCGAACAATGGCGCGATTACCTTATCTGTGACTGGCGGCGCTGGTGGATATAGTTACCTGTGGAGCAATGGTGCTACGACCAAAGACCTGACTGGTCTCGCTGGTGGCACTTATACCGTCACTGTGACCGACGCTGTTGGATGCACCGGCACAAGCACTGTGACCGTCAACACTACCTCTGATACCGAAGAATCTGCTTTTTTTGAACAATTCCTGCTTTCACCAAACCCCAGCAAGGGCCTGGCTTCGCTTTTCCTGAAACTACATAAATCCGCAGCGCTCCGTGTCGAAATTCGCGACGTGGCTGGCCGATTGATTTGGGAAAATCCAAGCCTGGAAACCGATGCGCTGAATCTTTCGATTGACCTGACAAATAAGCCTGCCGGGATGTACAACATCTGCGTTTGGGTTGATAATCAGGTTTTTGTGCGGAAGATGGCGGTGGTGCGATAGCTCGATGGCATTATGCCAACCTAATAGTGTACAATATTTAAACCGATTTTTTCACTCATAAACTTTTAATTTTTATGGAAAAGGAAGCCGAAACCATCGCAAAGAGAAGTACGTTCATCTGCGTACTCAAACTTTCACTTTTAGTTTTTGGGCTTGTTTTGTACCCTTGTTATCAACAGCCCAGACACAGTGCCTAGAAAGCACTCCACCCAGATTCGATCCCGAACACGAACCTCGCACGCTCTGCCAGAAATGCAATCAGCTCGGAAAATTCCCCAACCGCTTTGGAACTTCTGAAACCAATTTTGCCTCACAAACCACAAAAACCGACCATACCGATACCATGGCCAAGCATTCCTCCTTTCTGCTATTTATCGCGCTGCTTCTTTTCTCTTGTGGGAAAAACGCCTTGCCACATCGCGACAAGCTTGCCGAAAAAAACGAGCCTTACGATCTTTTTTCATTCCAGCGTTCTTATCCATATCCCGATTTTGACTGGAAAAGTTGGCGCAAAACCGTACAACAAACCCGCATTTCCGAAACTGCCCAGTCACGTGAACTTAATTGCGGTAGCAACCTCAGCAACTGGACCGTACAAGGCCCAATGAACGTCGGCGGGCGATGCAATGCTTTGGCCGCCAAGCCCGACGATGAAAACACCTTACTGGCTGGCTTTTCAGGGGGTGGCATTTTCAAAAGCACTGATGGCGCGGTAAACTGGCATCCAGTTTTTGACGACAATCCGGAACTCTCCATCGGCGACATCACTTTCGACCCTTCCAATCCCAACATCGTGTACGCCGGAACAGGCGACCCAAATATGCCATCCAACGTTTTCAACGGCGACGGCATTTACAAAAGCACTGATGCTGGCGAGACATGGCAGCATCTCGCCAACAGCCCCGCAGCCATTGTTTCCAAAATCATCGTACATCCTACAGACCCAAACATTCTATGGACAGCCATTATGGGCAACCCGTATGTGCGAGACAACCAGCGCGGTATTTACAAAAGCACTGATGGTGGCAACACCTGGCAGCAGGTACTTTTTGTGAGCGACCAGGCAGGTGCAAGCGATCTGGTTCAGTCGTCCGTCAATCCGCAAATCATGTATGCGTCTTTCTGGGACCGCATCCGCAACAATTTCGAATCGGTCATTTATGGCCCTCACGCCAAGGTGTACAAAAGCACCGATGGCGGCAACACCTGGGTACAACTCGGTGGCGGTTTGCCAACAGGCATCATGGGCCGCACGGGCCTCGCCATTTCATGGACCAATCCCAATAAGGTGTACGCCTTGTTCATGGATTCGCTAAGCACACCCGGGTCGCTCCATAAAACAATTGATGGGGGCGCAAGCTGGACTCCCGTGAACATCATTCAGTTGGAAGATGCTTGCAGCGACTTTGGCTGGTATTTTGGCAAAATCCGCACCAGCCCGACCGACGACGAAGAACTGTATTTTCTCGCCATTCAGATGTGGAAAAAACCCGCCGGGAACACCAGTTGGTTCAATGCTGGCAGCGGACACGCCGATAGCCACGACCTCATTTTTACCCAAAGTGGAAGGCGGTATTGGTCAAACGATGGCGGGGTGTACCGCAACGACGGACAAGCGAGCTGGACAAAGGCCAAAAACTTGCCCGTCACACAATTTTACCGCACCAGTTTCAATCCGCACGAACCGAACATCTATTGGGCGGGCGCACAGGACAACGGTATTCAAAAAGGTAACGGGCTGAACCCCAACAACTGGTCATCTGTCTTTATTGCCGATGGTTTTAACTGCGCTTTTGACCCTGCCGATCCGGAACATTTTTGGGTAGAAATTCAAAATGGAGCCATTCACGAAACCACAAACGGCGGCGACACATGGCAATTCGGGTCCGCTGCACTCAACACTTCTGACCGAACTAACTGGGACACGCCGTTTTTTATGAGCACCCACATACCCAATCTGCTCTATTCAGGCACCTACCGTGCTTACGCTAAAGGCGCTGGCGGCGGTTGGGGCCCGATCTCTGGGGACCTTACCGATGGGAACATTTTTGGCGCTCGGTACCACACCATTTCTTGCATCAACGAATCACCTGTTACCGTCAATAAACTCATCGCTGGCACCTCTGATGGCAATGTGTGGCGCAGCAGCCCTTCAGGTGTTTGGACGAACATTACAGCGGGATTGCCAAACCGCTACGTCACTTCTGTACACTATTCCCCTACCCTGTCCAACCGGCTCTTTGTGAGCCATTCAGGCTTCCGCGACAACGAGAATATCCCCCACATCCATCGTTCTGACGACAACGGCAGCACCTGGATAGACATCTCTTCCGATTTGCCCCAAGTGCCCGTGAACGATCTTTTTGTGCTGCCCGGCTATTCCGACCAAGTGTTGTTCGCCGCCACTGATGTGGGTGTTTATTGCTCAACAACGGGCGGTATTTCGTGGAGCAGGCTGGGGGGGAACATGCCCTATATCCCCGTTTTTGATTTGGAACGAAACCCGGTACGCAAGGAATTGGTAGCCGCCACCTTTGCCCGTGGCATCTGGACGTTCCCGTTTGATTCTGTTTTTGTACAACAAAATCCTGTCACCGTCAGCCTCGCAGGTACTGTGCGCGACGAAATGGGCGATGGGGTAATCGAGGTGGATATGGACGGAACATTGAGCGACACAGATGGAATATTCAGCCTCCAAAACGTGCCGGGATGTACCCCGTATACCCTTGAACCGTACCGCAACGACAATCCCTTGAACGGAGTCACCACCTATGATTTGGTGTTGATTTCCAAACACATCCTCGACATTGAGCCTTTCGATTCGCCCCTCAAAATGATCGCTGCCGACGCAAACCGGTCGGGAAGCATCACTACCTTCGACATGGTGCAATTGCGCAAACTCATCCTTGGCATTGACACCGCTTTCTCCAACAACACTTCCTGGCGTTTTGTCCCGGCCAACCACCAATTTGACAACCCGCTCAACCCATTTCAAACACCATTTCCGGAAACACTGTCCGTACAGGTGCTAACAGATCCGCTCGCCAACCTCGATTTTACTGGAATAAAAATCGGTGACGTGAACAACACGGCCGTACCAAACCTGAGGGTTTCTACCGATGAACGCACGGTGGGTGAATGGCCTGTGTTGGTTGAGTGGTTGAGTGGTGACTGGTTGAATGGTGACTGGTTGAATGGTGACTGGTTTAGTGGTTCACATTTTGTTGAAGACCAGGGGTTTGTGGCAGCTGTTTTCTCTATTCCGGATGCTCAGGCCCTGCGCGGGTCTTACGACCCCGCACCAATCGCTGCACAATTTACCCTTCGTTTCAACCCTGAGCAATTGGTTTTTGAAAAAATAGAACCCCTAGCCACGGGCGTTTCCTTGGAAAATTTTGGCATGAACAGAACGGCACAAGGGCTTTTGACTTTTTCTTGTTCGTCAGACGACTTGGAGTCGTCAGACGAATCCGCGCTTTTCAAAGTCCTTTTCCGTGTGAAAGGGAATATTCAATTGAACGAACAAATTAGTTTGGCGGATTGGCCCACAGCTCCCTTGATTTACCGCAGGGATGGCACGGCATTGCGGCCAGTGTTGGATTGGAATGGCGGGGATGGGGCGGTTGTGATAGCACCAAATCCTTTTGGCATGGGCGGAACCTGGGTTTCGGCGGCTACTTATGAAACACTGGAGGTTTTTGATGCGAGTGGGCGTCTGTTGTTCTCCAGAAATGTTGTTCCGAAACAAGCGATGAACCTCGAAAAAGGACTTTTCCCGAGTGCTGGGATGTATTTTTGGCGTATGGGCGGAAGCACTGGCAAACTTGTTTTTGCCCCGTAAGGGTCGTTCTGCTTTGTCATTTCAAAGACGATTTTCCCAACGAATTTCAATTTTAACACCAAAGGTGCTCTAAAGTCGGAATGCAAGCTCGACTTTTGCGCACCCTTTTTGGCAAACACTATAATCGGTACGCTGGCTTGGCCAGTTGCCACCCCCGAAAAATAAAACCGATTTGCCGGCGTTAACACGCCCTTCCTTTTTCTGCTCAACCATTTTTAGTAGTCTAGTTTTCAAGGATTTGCCTTGAAAACAAGCCCTTTTTTCGGTCAAAAAAATGCTGACCTAAAACCGCAAACCGTTTAGACGTTGAACAAAAATGCAGCTAAAAAAATCCGTTTGTTACAGCCTGGCACTTGCCCTTGCACTTTTTTCGAATATTGTTGTTTTCGCTCAAAAGGAAGAACCGCTACAAATTTCTGATCTGGAGGAACCGAGTGACACCTCTGATATTTTGGTCGCTAAAGGAGCCTACCCCATTACCATCACTGATGCCGAACTGAAGGAAAGGCTCGGCTCACTTAGCAGCTGCCTCGAATTGCGCACCACAGCCGTGGTAAAAAGCTACATCAAAACTTATGTGCAGATTCAGACCGAGAAAACACGCAATATGCTTGGCAAGCGGCTCACCTATTTTCCGCTCTACGAAGCGAAATTTCAAGAATATGGGGTGCCGGAAGACCTGAAATTCCTTTCCGTTGTGGAGTCGGCACTCAATGCAAAAGCTGTTTCTCGCGTAGGTGCTACCGGACTTTGGCAGTTTATGCCCAGCACTGGCAGCGAGTACGGTCTCCGCACCAATACTGCCGTAGAAGACCGCAGCAACCCGGTGAAAAGTACCGATGCTGCCGCCCGCCACTTGCGCGACCTTTACAACCATTTTGACGATTGGGCGCTTGCGCTGGCCGCGTACAACAGCGGTTCAGGCCGGGTGAATGCCGCCATCCGTCGTGCCGGAAGTCGCAATTTTTGGGCTATCATGCCTTACCTGCCAAAAGAAACGCGCAATTATGTGCCCGCATTCATCGCGGCCACCTACATCTGCAACTACTTCCAAATACACGGGCTTACGCCTAACAACCCTGATTTAGATCAACAACTGACTGATTATGTCAACGTTTATGAGGGTATCTCGTTCCGCGACATTTCAGACGCGACTGGCATCTCGTATCAAGTCATCAAAGACCTTAACCCTGGATTCAAGCGCGACTATGTGCCGCCAACGAACGACGGCCATTTTGTGGTTGTGCCAGAGCGTGTTATGCCTGCCTTCATTCGCTACCTCAATTCGGTAAGCAGTGCGCGCAAGTACAAACTGGAAAGCATCGAAAAGTACACCAGCGCAGACATAGGCGATGGCCGATACTGGATCAGCAATGCGAAACCAAAAGAGGTAGAGCATATTGATCGATTTGCGGCTCGCCTTGGCATTTCGGGAGTACAATTGAAATCCTGGAATGATCTCGAAACCAATTATGTGCAGCCTGGCCAAATGCTCAAACTCTATCGCCCGGTTTTTGTGCAAAAACACTCTGGAATCCGGATCGAAGCACCTTCTGCCACCACGATGGCACCGAGCAAACCATCCGTTACTCCCAAGAAAAACAGTGTGCCCGCCAGCAAACCCAAACCTGGTGGCAACCAGACCGTTGTGTTTCAAGAAGAACAAGCGGCGCCTCGGGAGAAACAATATCAATATCACACCGTTCGTCGCAATGAATCGCTTGAAGATATTGCCCGGCAATACGCTACTTCGGTGGAAAGCCTGCGCAAATTGAACAAGCTCGACAGCGTGAAATTTGGAGCGCGATTGAGAATAAGGGAGTTTTAAAATTTACGATTTTGGATTTACGATTTACGATTTACGATTTACGATTTACGATTAATACGATTCGAAGAAGGGGTGGATCATGCCTTTTTCGAATCGTATTAATCGTAAATCGTAAATCGTAAATCGTAAATCGTAAATCGTAAATCGTAAATTGTAAATTACACAACCGTTCCACGCATTCAAAAAAATAAAAACAAAGCCCCTCGAAGTTTTCAAGAACTTCGGGGGGCTTTTTTAAATTAAAAACGGATTTTTGCGCAACCCCAGGACTAGTTGGCAGTTTTACCCGCCGAAGCCTAAGCGCAGGCGGTTGCAGTTTCCAATCACCAATCACCAATCCACCAATCATTAGTCCACCAGTTCACTAGTCAACAATCTATCTTACCGCCATGCTTACACGTGCCCTTATCATCGAAGACGAGCCAGAAGGCTTGGAAAACCTCAAAAACCTGCTCCGTATGTGTTGTCCCGATGTGGATGTGGTGGCTGAAGGTGGTTCTAATGCCGACCTGCTCCGCTTGGCCGACGACCGAAGCAACCGCTTCGATGTGGCTTTCCTCGACATCAGCCTGCCCGACGGACTCGTTTTTCAGGCACTTCAACAACTCGAAGAAGTGCCTTTTGACATCATATTCGTCACGGCTTTTGACAAATACGCCATTCGGGCATTTGAGTTCGCTGCCATTGATTATGTAACAAAACCTATTGAACGCGAAGAACTTATCCGTGCCGTTAGCCGAATTAAACCCCGCAACACAGAGACCAAGGCTCGCCTTGAAGTGCTCCAGCAAACCTACAACCCCAACGCACCCAATGCTTTTAACAAAATTGGCATTTCGGCAATGGATGGGGTTCATTTCGTGCGTCTCGCCGACATCACTCGGCTTGAAGCCGAAAACAACTACACACATTTCCTGCTCAATGGCGGCAATCGAATCACCGCCAGCCGCACCATAAAAGCATACGAGGACGCGCTCACAAGTTTCAATTTTGTACGTGTACACAAAAAACATATCGTGAACATGAACTTCATGAAAACCTATATCAAAGGCGAGGGCGGCTACCTAATCATGGAAAACGGCGACAGTATTGAAGTGTCGCGCCGCCAAAAAGTGAACCTTATGGATGCGCTCAAACGCACGCATGGGGAGACTTGGAAATAAATGTGAACCCTCCTACGCTTAGGCTTCGGTGGGTAAAAATGTGGCTGATGTGATTTCCAGCACAACAAACCCTTCAAACCCTTCAAACACATCAAACACATCAAACCCTAAAACATGGGCTTTTTTGACAAATTTTTTAGCAAAGAAAAAAAGGACGATCTCGACAAAGGACTTGAGAAAACGAAAGAAGGATTGTTCGGCAAATTGGGCAGGGCCATTGCAGGCAAAAGCACTGTGGACGTGGAGGTGCTTGACGAAGTTGAAAACATCCTGATTTCGAGCGATGTTGGCTTAGATACCGCAGTAAAAATCATTGACCGCATAGAGGCCCGTGTCAGTCGTGACAAATATGTGAACGCAGAAGAACTGAACGAAATCCTGCGCGACGAAATAGTGGATCTACTGGCAGAGAACAACACCGAGGATCTCGAAGATTTTGACATCCCGGCAGGTAAAAAACCCTATGTCTTGCTTGTCATTGGCGTTAATGGCGTGGGCAAGACAACCACGATCGGCAAGCTGGCCTGGCAATTCAAACAGCGCGGCCACAAAGTTGTATTGGGCGCCGCCGACACTTTTCGCGCTGCCGCTGTGGACCAACTTAAAATCTGGGCCGACCGCGTTGGTTGCGATTTTTACTCCAAAGGAATGAATGCCGACCCGGCTGCAGTAGCTTTTGAGACCACCCAATATGCGCTTGAAAACAATTGCGATGTGGCTATTATAGATACTGCCGGGCGCTTACACAACAAAAGCCACTTGATGTTGGAACTGGGAAAAATCCACCGCAGCATGGACAAAAAACTGCCCGGAGCACCCCATGATGTACTCTTGGTACTCGACGCGAGCACGGGACAAAACGCCCAGGAACAGGCCAAACAATTCACCGAAGTTGCCCCTATTACCTGTCTCGCCCTCACCAAACTCGATGGTACTGCCAAAGGTGGCGTGGCCATCAGCATTAGTGACCAGTTCAAAATCCCCATACGATACATCGGCGTTGGTGAGAGCATTGATAAATTGCAGATTTTTAACAAACGCGCCTTCGTGGAGTCCATCTTCGGAGATAAGCAACTAGGGTAAAAAAGTGGTAAGTGTTTAGTGGTGAGTGTTTAGTAACAACACTTACCACTAAACACTTACCACTAAAAAACTAAGTCATGATACAAGTCCTCCACATTTCCGCCGAGTGTTATCCCGCAGCCAAAACGGGTGGTTTGGGCGACGTGGTCGGCTCCTTGCCCAAGTACATGACCCAGGCCGGAGTGCTTTCAGCAGCCATTATCCCCAAGTACGCCCTTAAATGGATACACGGTCGTGAGTGGGTCACGGTATATAGCGGCGCGATTCGCTCTGATTGGCGGACGATTCATTTTTCGGTACAACAGGAAAAGAGCAATGCGCTCGGCTTTCCATTTTTTGTGGTAGACATTCCCGGGCTTTACGACCGACCCGGCATCTACAACGACCCCAATGGCTGGGCTTATGGAGATGAAATAGAACGCTATCTCGTGTTTCAGCAAGCCGTGCTCCAATGGGTGATTTCATTTCCCGAACACGAGCGACCACGTGTGCTGCACTGTCACGACCACCATACGGGACTCATCCCCTTCCTGACAAAACACTCCCCTGACTTTCGGCCTTTGGCAGAAATGCCCACCGTTTTTACCATCCACAACGGACAATATCAGGGCGCGTTCAGTTGGAAAAACCACAACCTCCTGCCTTACTACGACGCTTGGGCGCGGAGTTACCTCGACTGGAACGGAGCAGTGAACCCAATGGCTTCGGCCATCAAATGCGCTTGGGCGGTCACCACAGTTTCAGAAAGTTATCTTTACGAACTTCATGAAAGCAGCCTCGGTCTTGAGCCACTTTTTCGACTGGAATGGCAAAAACAATGGGGCATTATCAATGGCATTGACGCACAGGTATGGGATCCAGCCACGGATGCATCAATCCAATTCCGCTTAGATGATGGTCAACAGTCAAAGATCAATTCGATTCAGGAATTTAAATATAAGAACAAGCGGGTGTTGTGCGAGTGGTTTGGCTTGTCCGAACATTTGCCCATGGTAAGTTTCATCGGGCGCATGGTGAACGAAAAAGGTTCGGACTTGCTCCCAGATGTCTATCGAAATTACCTCCATGCAGGAGGCTCGGCTACATTCTTGGTATTGGGCACGGGCGAAACCTGGACGCAAAACCAATTCCGCAGCATGGCACACCAATACCCTGGCCGCGTGAATGCAGTGATTGATTACAACGAGGCCTTGGCGCACCAAATCTATGCGGGTTCGGATTTCCTCATCATGCCCTCTCGGGTGGAGCCTTGTGGGCTGAACCAGATGTACGCTATGCGCTACGGAACCATCCCCATCGTGCGTTCCATTGGCGGGCTGAAAGACACCGTGCCAGACATAGCAGAGCCAGATGACTCCGGGCGCGGAATTCGTTTTGACCAAGCTACCCTCAATGACATCGGCTACGCCATCCACCGGGGCGCGGCCATGTGGCACAATGAACCAGGTATCGTGGCAGGCCTGCGCCAGCGCATTATGGCTGTTGACTTTTCTTGGGAAAATACGGTAGGCAAGTATTTCGATGTTTACCAGCGGATTGGGGGAAGAATAGCGATAGCGCGGAAGGAGCAACCCCCCTTCGTTGAAACTTCGGCGGGTAAAGAAGGAGCAGTTTTGACTGCCGAATCTTCGAGGAAGATGAGCGGCAACAAACCTGTGGCGAAGAAGAAAGGGGGCGGGAAGAAGTGAGACTTTTTAAAAAAGGGTCACTTCTCAAAAAGCGTTGGCCAACAGATATAGCAGAAAAAATGCCTATTTTCGCTTTTAAAAACCGGCTTATGCAACAGATAGTCATCAATATAGAAGAATCGCGCATGGCGGTCTTTTTGCAATTTTTGCAAACGCTCAACTATGTACAAGTGGCGCAGCCGCCACGCCACATTGCCGACAATGCCATGCCAACGCCATCAGAAGGGAGTGATAAGCCTCACTTTTTAGCAGACCTTGCTGGTTCCCTTGCCGGACCAGATGGCGATGAACTTGCTGAAATTTTGTCTCGTGAATTTCAAAGTATAGAAGGAGAATAGTAGCGATTTTGGATTCCAACATCGTCGTTGATTATCTCCGTGACAAGGATGACACTGTCATAAAAGTGGAGATTTACGATGAAATTTATCTGCCCGTAATTGTTTGTGGAGAATTGCTTTTTGGTGCGGCAATCTCAGGAAATCCCAATAAACATCAGGAAAAGGCACAAGAATTTATTAGCCGAAGCTGGATTTTGGTTGCCGATTTGAATGTTGCACAACAATATGCTGAAGTCCTAAAACACCTATAAGCGAAAGGCCACCCAATCCCTGAAAATGATATATGGATTGCAGCAACCGCACATGCTTATGGCATCAAATTGATTACGAGAGACCAGCACTTCGCCAATATTGATTTTCTGAACGTTGAGCTTTGGAAGTGAATTGCAAGTGGTCACGAACCTTATTTTTGACATTTAACTAAGATGTTTCTTGCTGACTTGGATGCCTATAAAGACAAATACACCAGCACATCAAACCTTATATCTTATGGATTTTAAAGACCTGATCAAACGACTCGGTATGGCAAACCTGGTAGTGAAGAAGAATGGCGGGTAAGAAATGATCTGATTGTCGTTTTATTCGGGAGGAATTGGCAATTCAGCCAAACCAACTAGAATAACAATCCATGAAAACATACGAAGATTTCGACTTCTCTTCTACGCTCACCTTAGAAGAATCCTTGCAGCGATTAAAAAATAGAACCGCCGGGAAGTACGCCAGCTTTTCAGGCACCGTAGCAGGCAATCAATTCTTTTTAAGCCATGAAGGGGATGACAAAAGCACCTATGAGGACGACCCGCAATTAACCGGATATATTGCCCGATGGAAAGGGTTCCAAGGTTTTCGCTCGTGTTCGAGTGGCGGAGCGAATAGAATGGGGTTATCGGGCATGTATTTTTACGCTGTTATTGACTGGGGCCATGACATTAATAATATGGAATTCAACCAATGAGACGCCTATTAGTAGGGCTGAGCAAATTAAAATGCTTGGATATTTTGTTGAGGCTGCTGCAACTGCATTTGGGGGTTGGTACCTTTGGAGGAAATATGAAAAAGAAGTGAAGCCGGACGTCATGATTCAATTCCAGCGTTTGTTCGAAGCGGAACTGTCCAAGATGGAAGTAGAAAAATAATTTGTCATACACGCGCAGTGCTGTACGTTTGCTCACAATCAATCAGAAAAAACAACACCTGCCATGATAAAGATGATCTGCCTAATCCTCGGCGGGGGCGCCGGAAGCCGCTTATACCCGCTCACCGAAAAACGCTCCAAACCCGCCGTGCCCATCGGTGGCAAATACCGCTTGATTGATATCCCCATTTCCAATTGCATCAACTCCGGTGTGAAGCGGATGTTTGTGCTTACACAATACAACTCTGCCTCGCTCAACGCCCATATCAAGAACGCTTACAACTTCGACCATTTTACGCAAGGCTTTGTGGACATCCTCGCTGCAGAGCAGACGCCCGGCGATTCAGGCTGGTTCCAGGGCACTTCAGATGCCGTGCGCCAAAGCCGCAAACACTACGAGCGCCACGAATTCGATTACATCCTCATCCTCTCTGGCGACCAACTTTATCAAATGGATTTTGAGTCCATGGTGAAGCACCACATCGCCCAAAACGCGGATGTCACCATCGCCTGTTTGCCCGTGGACGCGCGTGATGCCACCGGATTCGGCATCATGAAAGTCAACAACGAGGGATACATCCCCCGCTTTATTGAAAAGCCCAATGCTGACCTGCTGCCCGATTGGGCCAGCGAAGTCAGCCCATACAACAAGAAGCGCGGGCGCAACTACCTTGCTTCTATGGGCATCTATATTTTCAATCGCAAAGCCCTAAGCGACCTGTTTGACAATTACCCCGAAGCCACCGATTTTGGCAAAGAAATCATCCCCACCGCCATCGCCGAAGGGCGCAAAGTAGCCGCTTACCAATACGAAGGTTATTGGACAGACATAGGTACCATCCGCTCCTTTTTCGAAGCCAACATCGAACTGACCGACCACATTCCTCCTTTTAATCTTTTTGATTCTCAAAAAGTTATCTATACTCGTGGTCGTATGCTGCCTCCCGCCAAATTCTATGGCGGCACACAACTCAACCGCGCCCTGATTGCCGAAGGCTCCATCATCCATGCGCGTGTCATTGAAGGTTCCATCATCGGCTTGAGGTCTCGCATTGGCGAAAACACCGTTATCAAAGACTCCATCGTGATGGGCAACGACGTGTACCAAACCTTGCAGGAAATTGCGACTCAACAAGAAGACATCCCACTTGGTGTTGGACATTACTGCCACATCGAACATGCCATCCTTGACAAAGACTGCCGCATTGGCAACAATGTCGTCATCAAAGGCGGCGCTCACCTGCCCGATACCGATGCCGACGAGTATGTCATCCGAGATGGCGTGGTAGTGATTAAAAAAGGGGCGATGATACCCGAAGGCGCACGCATCATGTAAAATGTATGATGTATGATGTATGATGTATGATGTATGATGTATGATGTATGATGTATGATGTATGATGTATGATGTATGATGTGTGATATAGGGGGTGTAACCAGCAGTTGACACAGTTTTATGAACTCTCCCTTCAAAAATCTGTGTCAACTGCTGGTTACACCCCCTATATCACACATCATACATCATACATCATACATCATACATCACACATCACACATCATACATCATACATCATACATCATACATCATACATCACACATCATACATCATACATCATACATCATACATCATACATCATACATCATACATCATACATCATACATCATACATCATACATCATACATGGACGCTCCAAAACGCATACTCGGCATAGACCCTGGCACCAACGTGTTGGGGTTTGCTATCATAGATGCCGACAAAAAAGCGATAAAAGTCATCGAAATCGGGGTGGTAACCTTCGCACACATCAGTACCGACGACCACACGGTGAAACTCCGTTATATCTTCGAACAGGTGCAAGACATCATTCGGCAGCATCGGCCCGAAGAAATGGCTATTGAAGCACCTTTTTTTGGCAAAAACGTACAGTCTATGCTTAAACTGGGCAGAGCACAGGGGGTAGCCATTGCCGCAGGAATGGTCAACCACCTCGTCATCACGGAGTATATGCCAAAAAAGATCAAGAGCGCCGTGACGGGCAACGGCAACGCTTCCAAAGAGCAAGTGGCGGGAATGCTGGAGAACATCCTCCATACCAAATTTTCTGAAAAATACTTCGATGCCACTGACGCACTTGCAACCGCACTCTGCCATTGGTACCAATCGAGCACCCCGGGCTTGGCTGGTAAAAAATCCTATACGGGCTGGAAAGGGTTTTTGAAAGACAATCCCAAGCGGGGGGAGTGATCTTGAGAAATTAGGATATTGGGATATTGGGATATTTCAGAAATATCCCAATATCCTAATATCCTAATTTCTCAACCTCTCCGGTATGCCCTCATAGAAAAACCCGTAGCCTCGAAAAATGCCTCCGAAAACACGGTCTTGGGTCAGCATAAAATCCACATTGTCTACGTCGGTAAAATAACGTGCCACGAAAGATTTTCCCTCTCTAGTCATTTCTACTTCCACGGGCCAAAACCGAACCTTTTTCTCCACGCCATCGGTCTTTTTCATCGTTACAATAGCAAAGGGCACCAAGGCTTTCACAGAATCGCGCAGCGGGTTTTGCGTTTCGAAGGCTTCGGCTACCATGCCCTCAAACTGAACGAGATAAGCCTCTGCAACCCCTTTGCGCCGAGGGCTGCGCATAGCTGAGGTAGTGCTGAAAAAGGGCTGTACGTCATAGGTCGCTTCGCCCGTTTTTTCCAACTTGAACGATTCGCTCTTGCGTTGTGGGTACTCCACAGTCACCGATTGAATCCCCTCTGGCTTTTCCCGAAAAATGGCTTTGTCGCGCCATTCATCGTCGCCCATAAAGAAGCGCATTCGGAGTGTTCCTATAAACCCTGGAATGTGTACCACATAAGGTTGTTCTGAACCGTCCATCATCAGCACGGTGCCTCGTTCGTCGTTGGTAACGCCACCGACGTAAAAGGTTTTCAGGTGTTCGCCTTCGCGGTCGTAAATCTCAACTTTGATACCCGATGCCGCCAATTCTTTAACCATTCCGGTCACAGCGCCGTTGGGTGGAATGTTGAGCACATTTACACTTGAAATGGTTTCGAGCAGAGATTCTATTGCGGATGGGCGAGCAGGATATTTGCCGTTATAAAGCCACTGCTTTCCTTTTAGTTCCAGGGTTGCAGTGCCGCCTTTTCGATCTGCAATGAAGATTTTACCAATATTGCCGGTATTTTTTATGGCAAAATCCATGTCCCACGAGACATGGGTGCCGGCCTGTTTTTTCTTGTTTGCGAGTGCGTACCAGACAGCGCCGCCCAATACAAGGAATAGCGCTACTAAGAGCAGGGTTCTGTTCATAAATTTTTGATTTTGATACCCGATAATTCAGGTGTGACAATGCGTAAAAAAAAGGAACACAGTAAGGGCGCATTGGCGTGGCAAGCGGGGGCAAAGTTGCAACTTGGTTTTGGCGGATGGACGCGGTTGAGCTGGATTTTTTTTGCACAAAAAAAGCCGACCCCTGCATTGCGCAAGGGCCGGCACATCAAAACAAAACGAAAAACCAACTTTTTATCTTGGAAGGCTATATAACGGCCTTTTAGGTCAGTTGTTGCCGCGAATCTTCATTCGGACCGGGATTTCACGGGAGTCTTCACCACGCACCACGTTGAGCGTCACCGTTTCGCCCACCTTTGAACGCCCAATAAGTTCCATTAGTTCAGAAGTGGTTGTCACATTTTTGCCATTTGCTTTGGTAACTACATCATTCTCCTGCACACCAGCCTGCGCGGCTGAGCCTTCTGGGTCGAGGCTGGCAACCAAAACTCCCTTTGTGTAAGGGATACCAACTTCCTGCGCTATGCGGCTATCCATTGTAGCAACATGCACACCAAGATAAGCGCGGCGATACTCTCCATATTTCACCAAATCATCCCCGATTCGCTTCACCAAGTTGATTGGAATGGCAAATGAGTAGCCAGCAAAAACACCTGTTGGCGTAGCAATGGCCGAGTTGATGCCGATCAGTTTGCCGTCCACGTCCACCAGTGCCCCACCAGAATTTCCAGGATTCACGGCAGCATCGGTTTGAATAAAAGATTCGATTGCCTTGCCGCCTTTAATGATGTCAATGTCACGGCCCTTGGCACTAATAATACCTGCGGTAACGGTAGAGGTCAAGTCAAAAGGATTGCCCACGGCGAGCACCCATTCACCCACCCTCACATCATCAGAGTTGCCGAGTTCAAAAGCTGGCAAATCGTTGGCATCAATTTTAATGACAGCCATATCGGTATTGGGGTCACGACCCACCAAGCGAGCGCGAAATTCGCGGTTGTCGTACAGGGTCACTTCATACTCGTCGGCAAACTCCACCACATGGTTGTTGGTCAAAATATAACCGTCCGAAGTATAAATCACACCTGAGCCAGTGCCGGAGCGGGGCTGATGCTCGTAGCCGTAATTGTCCCCAAAAAAATATTGGAATGGATTGGAATAACGATTTTCACGTTGGCGCTGAATAGCAGCCTCTTTGCTTTCAGATGCTTTGATATGCACGACCGAGGGCATGGCGCGTTCCGCAGCTTTGGTGAAATCAAATGGCACAGGGGCACCACCGTAGTTCACTTGTTTGGAGTAAGTTTGTGCCTCCGGGACTTGGGGAATTTGGGGGGGGTGGAGCATTTTGGCTGCGCCCAAGGTGACAAGTCCGCCCATAGCGCCAGCGAGTAGAGTTGACCACAATTTATTCATTGTTCAGTGTTTTATATTTTGATGTAAAACCGCAGTTAAACGAGAAGGATGCTTCTTTGCTGTCAGAATGATTTGATTTAACGGCACATTAACCAACAACAAGGACTTCTAAAAATTTGATTTCAAAAACGAATAAACGGTGCTTGCCCAACCAATGTTTTGAAGCTCCGACCAACGTCCAAACAAGCTAGACAAACGCCTGTGACTGACCGCTATCTACACAGAAATGATTCGCTCGAACACCTGATCCGCCCCGAAAATGACTTGGAGCGAAAGTTGTTGGCCATGCCCGAATTCCGCAAGGGGCTTATCTGGGGCGAACCGCGTTTTGGTCACCCTGAAGGCAAAGTAGCGCTCCATGTACGCGAAGTGCTTGATAATATTGAAATCATCCCAAATCTCTCGTCTGAAAATCGAGGTCGCTTGCGCCTCATTGCTATCGTCCATGATACCTTCAAACATGCTGAAAGCAGAACCCGTCCCCGCGACTGGACCAAACGTCACGGCCTGCTTGCCCGCAACTTCTTGGAGGGATATACGAACGATTCCGCAGTGTTGGATGTAATAGAAACCCACGACGACGCTTATTATAAATGGCTGGCTCAACGTCGTCGCCCTTCCCCACACAGCCAGCTTGACTCGCTGCTCTCGCGTGTGGGGCACTGCCTCCAACTTTACTACCTGTTTTTCAAGTGCGACACCCAGACGGGCGACAAAATACAAGCTCCTTTGCGCTGGTTCGAACAGGTGGCTGAAGGCATAGCGTTGGTAAAAATCAAGTCTTTTTGGCCTTGGGAGCGGATATGGCCTTGATTTAAAAATACGAAAGTGAAATCTCCGTTCTTTGCGCCACAAATTCAAATTTCTCCATGCAAAAAAAGTCAAAGCGCCCCATACTGGCCTACGTTCTCATCGCTGCTCTGCTGCTTTTCGCAGTCTTTTATGTCATTAAACCCTTTTTGAACAACAAGCCTGGCCCAACCACCAATCCACAGGCCGAAAAGGCCAAGCCCAATATTCCACAAATTGCTGTGCCGGATTTCAATTCCGATTCTGCTTTTCTCTTTGTAAAAAAGCAGGTGGATTTTGGTCCCCGTGTGCCCAATACGCCTGCGCACAAAAAATGTTCGGCATGGCTCGTCAATGAATTCCAACGCTACGGGTTTACCGTTATTGAGCAAAAAGTGCAAGCGCCCTACTACAAAGGCGGCACGTTTAACGGGGTGAATATCATCGCCCAATACAAACCTGAGGCGCAGAAGCGAATCCTAATCGCTGCGCACTGGGACAGTCGGAACGAAGCGGACAAAGACACAAAGGATGTCAACAAACCCATTGACGGCGCCGATGACGGTGCAAGTGGTGTGGGCATATTGCTCGAACTTGCACGCACCCTTCACAACAATCCATTGGATCTTGGGGTAGACCTGATTTGCTTTGATTTGGAGGACAATGGAGACGACAATGGCGCCCCCGAAACTTGGTGCCTCGGCTCGCAACATTGGGCCAAAAACCTCCATCGCCCAAACTATATGCCTTACTATGCCATTTTGCTTGACCTGGTGGGTGCAAAAGGCGCGCGCTTTTACAAGGAAGGCTTTTCGAGACAAGCTGCACCGCAAACAGTAGATAAGGTGTGGAATTTGGCTCTCTCGCTCGGTTTTGGCGAATATTTCGTCAATGAAAACCGTGGTGGCGTAACAGACGACCACGTTTTCGTTATCCGCGGGGCAAAAATCCCTATGATTGACATCATCAGCATGCCCAACGAAGGCGAACAATCATTCGGTGCGCATCACCATACCCATGCCGACAACATCAATATTATTGACAAGAACGTGCTAAAAGCCGTGGGACAAACCATGACGGCGGTGCTATATCAGACGCATAATGGTGTGTTGTGATAATTGGGATATTATGTGAATATCATAATATCCTAATTTCTCAATACCCCAACCTCAATGCCATTTATCCAAAGCCCGGTGTTCATATTTTTCCATTGCGGAGAGCAAGCCGTTGATGGTATCGGAGGCAATGCAGAGGCGGCGGTTTTGATCTTTTAGAAAGCCATTTTCAACCATGTTGTCAAGCATGTGAAGCAGTGGGTCGTAGTAACCGCGCAGGCTGAGCAGCCCGATGGGTCTTTGATATTGTCGAAGTTGCGCGAGGGTGAGCGCTTCAAAAAGCTCGTCCATAGAGCCATAGCCGCCTGGCAGGGTGATGACCCCATCGGTGTCGCGGATGAGCAGGTCGCGGCGTTCGGACATGGTGTTTACCACGATCATATCTTTCACACCTGGATGGCCGAGTTCCAGGCCGTTGAGTTGGTGGGTTATGATGCCGGTGATAAGGCCACCCGCTTCCAACACCGCATCGGCGAGCACACCCATAAGGCCCACACTGCCGCCACCAAAAACGACGCGAATACCACGTTCGGCAAGGGTTTTACCAAGTTCTGTCGCGGCTTCAGCGAACCAAGGGTGATTCCCTTTGTTTGCCCCACAATAAACTGCTATTGATTTCATACGAGAGAATGCGTTAATTTTGTGACGCAAACCTCGTATATTTTACTCAAACCGATTCCACACATGAACATTCTACGCTCCGCGATTTTCGCGCTCGCGATTTTCAGCCTTTTTTCCTGCAATAAAGCCAAAACGCTTGTTGATCCAGACCCTCTTTTCGAGGTGCTTGTCAAAAACGATTATTTTGAGATTCAGGCAAAATACGCGCTCTTTCTCTCCAATGCTGACGGAGAAACAGTTGCCTTCCGATGGCTACCAAGCGAAGACACCGCCCTTGTGCAAGTGCCCGGCAGCAGCCCAAATGAACGATTTGATTGCACGATTTTAAAAGTGACTACCCTTGAAGCTCCCGGTTCTGGAGTAAAGGATACAAGCCTGACCCTTACTACATATACCAACCTGAAGAGCGGGGAACACATCAATCTTCGAGACCTTTTTTTCAAACATGTTACGAAGTTGAGTTTCACGCTCACGGGCTTTACTACACTTGATTCGGTTGTAGTATCTGATGCGCTAACTTTCTCTCGCCCACATGCCAATAACAACTATTACGGCGAATATTTGGTGAATAACACAGGCAGTTTCTGGATGCGCGTACTGGTGAACGGTGAACCTTTTTGGCGATTTTTGATCATCAACAATGCGGAGGAAATCGTTGATGCCAGTACGATCAATGTAATGCAACTGCTTCACATCCTTGCTCCCCCACTGAATTTGGGATTGCCTTTTGTAACTACCTGGGACTACAAACTCGACGGGGTGATGGATACGTCGAATTTGAAATTTTTTCCGCTCAGCGATTATATCCGCGCTCCAGGCGGGACAGTGCCCGTGTACAATTCGCAAAAAGTTTTTGAACCTGTAAACAATGATGTTTTTGATCCCAACCGGCCTTATATAGACCTTTTTCGGCTTCAAACATTTGGGCCTTCGGGTGTAGCAGATGGTTACACTTATATCAGCGACAATTTCTACCCGGCCGTGCCGTCTTCGCTGCCAGAACCCACTTTTGACCTTACGGCCACCACCCTTGCCAACAACCGCGCTGTTGCGGTGACCTGTATAGGCGGTTTTGACTTGCTGGCGTTTTCACGCAACCGAACAGGTACTCCCAATATCCAATGGGAGGTGATTACCCAACCGATCAATGGCATTGTCCTGTACATCTTGCCTGATGTGCCAAAGGCTTTGGGTGACCTATATCCTGCATTGAAAAATTACGATTTCAACACCCAGGTGCGCGCTCGCGCCGAAAATTATGAACGACTGAATTATGAGCACATCGTGCGCCACCGCCTATACAATGCCGACCCGCTTTGGCAGGCGCGTGGAGGGTATTTGGGGCGGGAGGAGAGTTTTTGAAAGTCCACCGAGAACATTGGTCATTCAAAAAGCCCATCCCGCAATCTGCGGGACAGGCTCTCAGTGAAAAAATCACCATTCCTTATTTTAGGAATAACTTCTGTGTTTTTATGCCTGTTTTTGTTTGAATATCAACCCAGTAAATACCGGCAACCTGATTTTGGCGCTGCCAAACCACCGCGTGTTTGCCAGCTTCCAGAGTGCCCATTTTTTGCGCAAAAACGCGGTTTGCCTTTGCATCAAATATTTGGATTCCCACTGGCGAAGTATCATTAAGTGAGAAGTTGATATGCACAAGATCCGTTGCCGGGTTTGGCGACAGACTGAAATCAGCCAGATCACTTGCATGTTCCTGGGTGGCTGAAACCGCGCCATCAAAGCGCAACACCCTGCCCAAACCGAGTTCGGCTGTATAAAGATTACCCTGCCCATCAATGGCCATGCCGGGCGACAGGTCAAAATTTTCGACAAGCACCTCGCGCGATCCATCCGAGTGTAAGCGCCACACTTTGGAAGAATTGGGCGCGAAATTGAAAATGCTGAGGTCGAAAACGCCAAGCTGAAGCGCATACAAATCGCTGGAGATCGGACTTTGCAGCAGGTCGGTCAGCAAGGTAAAACCGGTAGCATGGGCGCTCACTACGCCGTTGGCGCTCACTTCAAAAATGGAAGCCGAGCCTTCGAGGAAGGGGAAACCCGTGAGGTTGCAAACATAAAACCCTCCACCCGGCTTGGCAATGATGCGGGTTGGCACGGCATCGTAAAAGGGCGGGCCAATCGGTGTTGGGTTGGTGATGGGGTCAAATTTGCAGAACACCGAGTGCTGTCCCGATGCATCTACTTTTACGATGCCGTTGAACCCTGCATCTGCAATGTACCAGTTGCCATTGGCGTCCATCAAGCCTGTGTATGGGTTGGAGTCGGGCATGCTGGGAGGCTGGTTTTGGTACACAAAATCAGAGATGACGACTGAACCAACAGCATCTGCCACCGTAAGCGGTTGAGACTGCCCGGGAACAAAGTCTGTGAGGTCAAAAATCAGCACCCCCCCGTTGATGGGCGAAAAAACACCCAGTTTGCTGTTGGGCAAGGCTGTGGTGTGCCATGGCCCGACGCTTTCCTGGCTGGTTGTGTCAAAAAAGGCAGGCAAACCCACAACTACCTGAAACAAGGTGCCGTCCGGTTTCAGGATTGAAACCGCCCCGTCGTCGAAACCATAGCCCGATTCCACCACCCAAAGGCGGCCCTGAGCGTCAAATTCCAGGCCATTGGGCAGGCGAAGGCTGTCAGCGACAACGGTGTAAGTTTGGGCGGAAACGAAGTTTCCAACAAGAATTAAGAGTAGAAAAAAGAAGGTTCTCATGTTCAATTATGGTTTGAATGTGAAAAGAAATAGGTGTGGCTCTCCGGGGCGCAAACGCTACCCGGGATTTTTTTTGAAAACAAAAAGTTGGAGCATTATAAGCCGATCAAAGCGACTTTGGCGCATCGGCAAACTTTCGGTATTTGCCCGTCATCTTGCCAATAGAATAAGCAATGGGCATGATCACTTTTTTGACAAATCCCGGCATATCCGGCACATCGTATTCGTTGCGGTAGCGGCAAGTGAGATATGCCCCGTCAAACATTTCTGGACGTTTGTCAGTGCCCTGATTGAGTGCATCATAGAGCGTGGAGAGAAAAAACACTGCGTTTTCAGCCGGATCAATCCAGCCTGTGATGTGCAGTTCCTCTTCGCCGGCATTCCAGAAGCGGTGCGGTACGCCACGTTTGAAAGTCACGCTGTCGCCAACGCCTCCGAATTGTTCCGATTCGCCAAAAATTTGGTATCCGATTTTGCCTTTTACGACCGTAACGCCTTCGTCCTGACGAAGATGCGTGTGAAAACCGGGGCCAGCCATCGGGGCGCAGAAGCCCTCAAGCATTAGTTTATTGCCTTCCATGCGGAGGAAAGTGATTTTCTCTCCATATTTTGTTTCAATGGAGAATGGAAATTTATTTTGCATAAGAATGGTGTGGTTTGAGTTACTTTATTTCCGCCATTTCCAACTTGGGCTGCGCCATCAAGTAAGCATAAATGGCCTTCAATTGCTCGTCGTCGTACCGTCCAATTTCCTTCCAGGGCATGAACTTACCGTTGATTTCCTTGCCCAAGGGCGTTATACCTGTATGCATGGTTTTGATAAAGCCCTCAGACTCCCAACTTGCCAAACCGCCGCCGGGCGTAAGGTTCGGCCCGATGGGTGCTTCCGGGTTTGGGTCTTTTCCGCCATTGAGCTGTGGGCCATGGCAGGTACGGCAACCGCTGACTTTTACCAAATAATCGCCGTATTGGGCCGTTGCGCCGCGTGGTGGGGCAGTATGCGAAGGCGATTTATGGTCAATGGTCTCGGCGTTCAACGCATCGCCAAATGCACCCACTTGGAAAAGAATGTCACACATAAAACTTGTTTGAGGACCCGGCCAGGATTGCTCCACGGCAGGAAGGGTTTTCAAGTAGGCAATGATTTGGCCAATATGTTCGTCGGACATGTACTTGAAATCCTTGGAAGGCATGATGAGCAATGGACGACAATCCTTGCCCACACCATGGCGAAGGGCGCGATCCCAATCAAGATCTGTGTAGTTTTTGCCTACTCCGCCAGGGGTGATATTGGGAGCGGGGATGGTTCCAAGTCCCGGATCAGAAAAGAATGCAGTACCCGCCAGGTTTTCGCCGTGGCAACCTGTACAAAGTACGCTCACCCATTTTTGACCTGCAACGATGGAGGCTGAATCTGTTGGGATGGAGATGGCTTTGGGCTGCACGTCGTATTTTTGGACAATACGGCTTTGGGCTGTGCTGCTGAGGTAAAAGGCTGTTCCTGCGAGGAAGAGCAATAGCGAGACGAGGACGATCCCCGTCCATTTGAGTACTTTTTTCATGATTTTAGGAATGTTTTTGATGAAAAAACTGATTACTTGCCATTCGAGGCAGCTATCGTTGCTGCCTTCAGTGCGAAAAAGAAGGAGGGCACCACCAAGAGCCAAAACCTGAAGTGGTCGGCGATGACCCATTCATGTCTGGCACGATCACAATCATTTGGTATACCGTAGCACCCGCAATGATGGCTAAAACAAAGATGCTGAGCCAAACGGATGCATCTTGAAAGAAGGATTTTGTTTGCATTGTGAGAAAAATTAAGCGTGCAGGAAAACACGGATGGTTTGCGTATAACAATCGGATCAACGGTTTAGTCCGATGGTCTCAACAGCACTACCTTCTACTGGCACAATGGCGCAGGTCTCCACATACCATTGGCTGTCAATGCGTCGAAAAAGACAATTGTAGGCTACGGTAGCCGAGTGGTTTTGGCATTTTACCGCCGTGGTGGCTACCATTACAAGCAGGTCGGGACGGATGGAGCGGGTGCGCTTGCTGATTATTTCGCTGGTTATTTCCTTGGCTGGTGCGCAGTTGCGGTGCATTTGTTGATGCCACTCGCGGATAGCCTTTCGGCCAATGAATGTCTTGCCGGATGCATCAATCAATTCGGCATTTGGCATAAAAAATTTGGCGAAAGTACCGCTGTCGCTGACCTTAAAAACGGCCAAGGATTCATTGAGATGGTTGTTCAAATCGGCCTCTTGGGCATTAACCCATTGGGCAAGCAGACAAAAGGCGGTCATTAAAAGTATGTCTGAAAGAAAGTTTTTCATGTTGTTGAAAGATGTTTTGAAAGTGTGATTGTATCGTCCCGTTTAATGATTCCATTGCCGGGCAGACCTACGCCACCCGGCAATGGAACAAAACGCAGCCTTACTTGCCCATTTCCGGCATTGCCATTACAGGAGTAAGCGTGATGAGATCGGCCAACCATTTGCCATTGATTTTGCGCATAATGACCGAAGTTGTCATTTTCTCGGTCCTCGATTTATCTCCGAAGTACAGGGTTGATTCCTCGGTGTAAGTAGTGAGAATGAGATCGGTGGAGAGGTATCGGTTTTGCTGTGCCACGTTTTTTGTTTCCATACGGTCTGGCTTTGGTTGTGTTTTCAGGAAAGCCATGTAGCCTTCCATGCTCGCTACGATATTGGCACGGCCACGAACAATTTCACCGGTAGGAATAATCTGTTCTGCATTTTCAGTGAGCAAGGGTCCGATAGCCGCAGCATCCAGTTTTTCGAACGCAGCCATGAACGCATTGTAGCATGCTGTAATGCCTGCTTGATCTGCGGCAGAGATGGTTTGAGCCTGGATGTTTTGGGTAAAAAGTGCGAAGGCGCAGAAAATGAAGCAATTTAATACGGAGTTTTTCATAGTGAGTGAAAGTTAAGAATGGTAAAAAAAGTGATGGTATTGGCTTTCCGTGCCGACACGCGACGCGGTTTTGTGTTGAAAATCAAAAAGTTGGAGGAGGATCGAGACCTATAAGGTTTTTAAAAACCTTATAGGTCTGTCAGTTCGGGAACACCGCGCGGTGCGGCTGCAGCATCGAAAGGCTGTCTGTGAAGTTTAGCCACTGGGTTTTAAAGGCGGCGTATAAGCCAGCAAAAGCATCAAAGCTGGTCAAGGTGACAGTACCCAAAAGGCTGATAAACAAGAGTGCGCCTAAAAGGCTGCTGGAGGCTTGGGAAGTGCTGGATTTTTTCATCGGAGAGTTTGTTTTTTAAAAGTGACTTTGTTTCGTTCCGTTTGATGATACAAAGGTGGGGCTGCTGTCAGGCGGCAGTCACGCGCAGGTCTGCGTAAATGGGCTACGCAGATTTGCGTATTTTAGGAAAAAGTATCTGGAATTATGTGAAATGAAGAGGCCGTCTCACAAGTGGTAGCACGGCCTTTAGGCCTACGGGAATTGCGCCGTTTACGGCGCAGGTTTGCAATAACAAGGGCGTAAACGCCCCTTGTCCCGTAGGCCTAAAGGCCGTGCTACCCATTTTTACAACCCGATCACCATACCTTCTTTGGCAAGGGAAAATCCGGCCTTCAACACTTCCTTTCGGGCCTGTTCCTCCCAAAGCAGCGGATTGGTGTGGTTGAGATGAATAAAGGTCACTTTGTTTTTTTCGGCGGCAGGTTCCAGGGCGAAACGCCGCATGGTTTCTTCTACGAATGGGTGGGGTACTTCTTTCATGGCGCGACCTGTTAATTCGCCATCCTTAAAAAACGTGGCGTCGAGCAGCGCACAGTCCGCCGAGCGAACTTGCTCCACGATGTCACGCGGCCATTTTTCCCATTTGTCAATATCCGGGATAAACAGCACTTTCTTATTTCGGCACTCGATCCGATAGCCAACCGTTTCCGAAAACTCGTCGCGGTGCGGAACGAGGAAAGGCGTAATGCGCAGATTTTCAGTCAATTGCACGGTACTGTCGGCTCGAAGCGAGTGCAGGTCTATGTTTTGAAGCGAAACCAGTTGGCTCCAGGGGCCGTTTTCACGCAGGAATTTTTCCATGCGCGGCATGGCCCAGACAGGAGCGTTTTTGGCGCCCATCACTTCCCGTCCTAACTGCATCAGCCCTGTATAATGGCCGATATGGGCATGGGTAAGAAAAATGCCGTCCGGGGCGCGTTTTTCCTGCATATCAGCTGTCTGTTGCAAACGCCGCCATTGCTCGGCAAAGGCCGGAGTAGCCTCGATCAAAAACATCTTTCCTGCCCGCCGATCCACCAACCCGAGGCAGACTGGGAGCTTGGGCTGCTGTTTGCCAGAAAACACCAGGCGACAGCATTCGCGCTGACAACCTGCATGTGGGTATCCACCGTCCTGGGTGATGCCGAGGACGATCAGGTAGCAGTCGTCCTTGGGGTTGAATACGGAGACGTGTTGCTTGTTCGCAGTACAGGCACAACAATAAAAGAGGAGGAGGCCGACAAATTTTGGGAAGCGCATGGGCTGTGGATTTTTGGAATTGGGGAACTGGTTATTGGTTTTTTTGGGGATTTGTTGAGGCCGTGTTTGAGGTAATACATGCCATCCTAAATCTAATCAAATAGGTACTGACGCCAAGCTCGAAGCCAACAAATAACCAAATCCACAGTCTCAAACCAATTTATTCCTTACCGCAAACTGCACTAGCCCCGCAATGCCCGGCACCTCCAGTTTCTGGATGATGTTGTTGCGGTGCGTGTCCACTGTACGGGGACTGATAAAAAGTTGCTGCCCGATTTCGGTGCTGCTAAGTCCCTTCGCTACGAGTTTCAGGATTTCGATTTCTCGATCAGACAGCAGGGCGAGTAAAGGCGCATTGGGGTTGTGGGCCGGCTTGAGCAAGGTAAGCGTCACATCGCTGCTGAAGTACGTATCGCCCCCGGCAACGCGCTGTATGGCATCGCTGAGCTCATCCAGAGAAGTATTTTTGAAGAGAAACCCGCTCACGCCTTTTGCCACGGCTTCTTCGATCAGTTCTTTGCTCTGCAGCATGGTGAGCATGATGACTTTCACGCCTAGAAAATCGCGTTTTATTTCCACAGTGGCCTCGAGTCCATTCATCAGCGGCATCTCGTAATCAAGTAGTGCCACGTGGGGCTTCGCGCCGTTGCGGAGCAGTTGGACGGCTTCTTTGCCATTGGCGGCCTCGCCCACAACTTCCACAAAATCAAGTTCTTCGAGCAAGGCGCGGAATCCTTTTCGGACTAGCTGGTGGTCGTCGGCAAGCAGGATTTTTATTTTGTCAAGCATGAATTTTTAATATTTCTGGATTAGAATCCCAAAATATTATGTATTTTTGGGAAAGTTTTCCATAAAAATATGATAAATCGATTTTTAGAACCGAAAATTCGAGCAAAATTAGGCTCTGAAAAAGCCATTCTGCTCTTTGGGGCACGGCAATTGGGCAAAACCACCCTGTTAAAAAAACTTTTTGCAACTGACCAGAGCGCACTTTGGCTTAACGGCGATGAACCAGATGTTCAGGCGCTTTTTAACCAAGTGAATTCCTCACGGCTCAAAACACTATTTGCAGGCCGAAAGTACGTTGTGATTGATGAAGCGCAGCGTATTCCAGACATCGGGCTAAAACTGAAACTGATTACCGACAACATTCCGGAAGTTCAGGTCCTGGCCACCGGGTCTTCCGTCTTTGAGTTGGCCAATAAAACCAGCGAACCGCTTACAGGTCGCAAATGGGAGTACCGTATTTTTCCGCTCTCATTTGGCGAAATGGTGCAGCATCACGGCCTTCTGGAAGAAAAACGGCACTTGCATGATCGTCTGGTATATGGGTACTATCCCGAGATCGTCACCCATCCCGGGGAGGAACGCGAACGGCTCAAGGTGCTGACAGACAGCTTTTTGTACAAAGATATCCTTCTATGGGAAAACATCTTGAAGCCAGAAAAATTAATAAGGTTGATTCAAGCACTGGCTTTTCAAGTGGGCAATCAGGTATCTTTTAATGAGCTAAGCAATCTGGTAGATTTGGACCACAAAACCGTAGAGCGCTATGTTAACCTGTTGGAGCAGGTTTTCATCGTGTTTCGCTTAAGTACCTTTAGCCGAAACCTTCGAAATGAGTTGAAAAGTAGCCGTAAGATATATTTCTACGACAATGGCATACGCAATGCGCTCATTGCATCCTTCCATCCGGTGGGACTTCGGCAAGACATCGGTGCATTATGGGAAAATTGGCTGATGAGCGAGCGTATGAAATACCTGCATTACAACGAAGTGTGGGCCAACAGTTATTTTTGGCGCACCGCCCAACAACAGGAAATTGATTATGTAGAAGAGAAGGACGGCGAAATTGCTGCTTATGAGTTCAAATGGAACACTACCAAAACCTTTTCATTGCCCAAAAATTTTCTTGAAAATTACAAACCGAAGGTTCGGGAATTGATCACTCCTGCCAATTTTGAGGCGTTTTTGGGAATGGAATACGCCAAAATTTAAACCGGCACCCGCACCAGTGCTATCGTGCCGTGCGGCATTTTCCTTTCTGAAAAAAACTCTCCGCCCAGCGTACTCACCCGGCTCAGTATGTTCAGTACCCCCATTGTGCCACGAGAGCGGGCCGCTTCAAAATCGAAGCCCGTGCCGTCGTCCTCTACACGAAGCACCAGCTGGCTTCCCGATTGGAACAACTCGACGACCACTTTCGCGGCGCGGGCGTGCTTCACCACGTTGTTGAGCAGTTCTTGTGTGATGCGGTAAAGACCGATCTCCGTTTTTTCATCCAGTTGAAGCGGAAGGTCGTGGGCGTTGAATTTGGCTTCCAAGCCGGCGTGTTGCAAGGTGTGCCGCAGCAGGAGTTCGAGGCTGGGGGCGAGGCCCTGCTGTTCGAGCACGGGCGGCGACATGATGTGGGCGATACTGCGGACTTCAGTGCAGGAGGCATCCAATTGCTCGCTTAATTCGGCCAATCGGGGCGATTCTTCAGGGGTAGTTTTTCCTACCCTTCTGCCCAAGGCATCAAAGCCGAGTTTGAGTGCCACGAGTTCCTGCGCGATGCCATCGTGCAGGTCGCGAGCGATGCGCTTGCGCTCTGCTTCCTGGGCTTCGATCACGGCGTTTAGCCCCAGTTTTTGTTCGCGGATGACGGCTGCGTCGAGTTCGGTTTTTTTGCGGAGCCGGAAACGGTTGTAAAACAGATAGCCGAATCCGAAAAAGACACCTAAGCTTCCTAAAAGGCCATAATTCAAGGCATTAGTACGGAATATCTGGCTTTTTTGTTGGGCGATTTGGAGCTCTTTTTCCGTCGTTTCGTACTGCACCTGAAGTTCGCTGATGCGGTCGCGTACATCGGCGGTTAATACAGAGTCGGCGTAGTCTTTAGAAAGCTCTTTATAGGTTTTAGCCGTTTCGTAATCACCCTTCAAACAGTAGAGTTCCTTCATGTAATCGTAAATGTCTTTTAATAAGACTTTATGCCCCGCCGACTTGGCAATTGTTTCTGCCTCCTTATAATAACTCAAAGCTGCCGGGTAATTCCGTTTTTCCATCTCGATTATTCCCAATCCGGTGTGCGCCATAGCGCCCAATTCAGGCTCCTGGATGGCTTTGTTCAATTCAAGAATTTCGCGATAGGAGGCACCTGCCTTTTCATTTTGGCCATCCTCAAGATAGCAATCGGCGAGTGCATTGGCAGCGATTAAAGCCCCGACAGGATAGCCGAATTGGGTGAAATATTGCTTCCCTTTTTCAAAAAGCGCGATGGCTTCTGGTCTGCGGTTCAAATAAACGTACACCTCTCCCAGGTTGACGCTGACACGTCCTTTTTCAAAAAGGCGTTTGGGCAAGTGCTCAAGCAAGGCGATTTCCTGTTGGTAAACCTTGATGGCTTCATCATACAAGTGGAGGTCTTTGTGGCCGGCGGCAATGATTTCCAGGGCATTGAGTATCCCCACCGAATCTTTCAATGCTTCAGCGATCGCCAGTGCCTCCTGCGCGAGAGGAAGCGCCTTATCGGTTTGTTTCCTCCCCGCCAAGGCTGTGGCTTTGAATTCGAGGCATTCTAAAAGCTGGGAGCGGTTGCCATTTTTTCGGGTGATCTCAATGGCGCGGTCCAGGTACTGGTTGCTACTGGGATGGTCGCCGCAATTTTGGTAGGCTGCGGCCAGGTTGTTGAGGCTGCGAACGATAGAAGTGTCGTTGCCGAGTTCTTCGGCTTCAGCGATGGATTCTTTGGCGTAGGCAATAGATTTTTCCTTGTCGGCGCCAATGTAGGCGCGGCTCAGGTGTAGGAGTACCTCGACACGCGCCTGGCCTTTGGATTTGTCCAATACCTGGAGCAGAGAATCTGGTTTGTAACGTTCTTGGGCAAGGGCGCACAAAGGCGTGAACCAAAAGGCAAGCCAGAAAAAGGGGAAGGTTATTCTCATGTCAGCAACTTTACAAGATTTTTAACTTGAAAAAGAGTCGAAATGTAGCGCGTTTGGTTTTGTTGTTCTAAGAATTTGAACGAAAAACATAATACAGGCCTGGAACTGCAAAAATCTACACTTGCCAGGATACCGCGCCAAACCGTCCATCGTTATTCAAACTAATGTCTCTGTCAATGCGCTTTCCTATTGCCTTTTTTGCTCTTTTATTTTGCACAAAGCTTTGCTTTGCTCAATACGTTTGGCCGAAATTAAGCGATAGCCTCATCCACAGCCAAAAATCGCTATCGGCCTTGACCAGAAAAGTGGACTTGTTGCACAAAGATTTTGAAAAGTATCATCCCAAAAAAGTCATCTTATCCGCCCAGCAAGGATATGGGCGCTATTTTAGGGCTTACAATGCCGTTTTCTCGCTGGATTCGCTCAAAAGTGATTTAACTCGTGGCCTTTCGTATCCGCAATTGTTCAAAAAATACCCCTCTATAGAGTGGGTACTCGATTCCGTATTGGTCTACCGCTTTGAAGATACCGATTGGCAAGGGAATAAAAGGCAGGTTTTTGCAGAAGCGCCTTACCTTTTAAAACACGGCCACGACCCGCAAAACTGGGTCCACCCTAACGCGACGGCTTCAAATTTTGTTCTTGAAACCTATAGCAACGGCAATAGCGGCGAGGGATTTCTATTCTATGATCGCCTTTCTCAACAACCATTGCCCGGCGATGCTGCAAGATTGCTTCAATATGTTGATTTTGTGATTGGAAATGCTAGTTTGCTGATTGGTGACTTTTATCCTTACCATGTAAATGATTTTATTTTGCCTTGTTTCCCACTTCAAAAACAGTTTGATTTGTTATCCCGCCAGCCGCTTAACTGGAGTTGCGGCAATGATCCTGCCCCAAGATTTCACATCCTAAAAACAGCACAACGGGCTGCGGAATTGGGCAATCTGCCTGTTTTTCTCCAATCGCATTTTATGATCGTGAACGATTGTTAGGGCAAAATCGAACGCTATCCAAGATCGCGCACTTATTTTCGAGAAATAGAAATGGCCGGCATTGATGTTGTTGCCCTTACAATCGGCGCAAGTTTGTTTATCAAGCAATCGCCAAAAGGGAACATTGAATATTTGGGCAAGTCCATAACCGAAATCTCAAAACCAGAATTCCTGGAAGACCGGCTACTTGAATTTATTGCCAATCCAAAACTGGATGATCTCAATCGCTTGCGCCTGATTTGGCTTTACCGCAATTACGCAAGCATGGACAGGGAGTCAGAACCTTCAAAACTGGAAAAATTGCGCAACATTGCCCCTACTCTGCCCCCCAAGATGAAAGAAGCACTGCTGGACTAAGCGGCGGCAAACAGGTGTCATGCGAATCAGTTGGCACTCTGTGGCTTTTTTTATCCAATCCATGCAAGTTTACCCCTTATTCGCATGACTCATCCCTTACCCATACTGCTCCCCAAGGTGCAACAACATATCTCTCGTCATCGCATCCAGATCATATTCCGGTTTCCAGCCCCAATCCTTGCGGGCGGCTGAATCGTCAATAGAAGCCGGCCAGGAATCCGCAATGGCCTGGCGGAAATCAGGCTTGTAAGTGACCCTGAAATCTGGGACTTCCTTTTGAATACTTGCAGTAATCTCGCCGGGATTGAAGGTCATGCCGGCCAGGTTATAACTCGTGCGCACTGAAAGCGCATTGGCCGGAGCCTCCATCAGTTGGAGCGTGGCGCGGATTGCATCGGGCATGTACAGCATCGGAAGGGGCGTATCGGCACGGAGGAAGCACTCATAAGGCTTGCCCTGCACGGCGTAGTGGTAGATGTCCACGGCATAATCCGTCGTGCCGCCACCGGGCATACTTTGGTAGCCGATGATACCCGGATAACGCAGGGAACGCACATCCAACCCGTAGCGGTGGTAGTAGTAGTTTGTCCAGTTTTCGCCAGCCACCTTGCTGATGCCGTACACTGTTTCGGGAATCAAAACAGAATATTGAGGAGTCATGGCCGGTGCGGCCTGGAGGCCAAAAACAGCAATGGAAGAGGGGAAATAAACCTTCGACAATTGATTCTCCCGACTGACTTCCAATACGTTAAAAAGGCTGCGCATATTCACATCCCAGGCCCACATGGGGTTCTTTTCGCCCGTGGCAGATAGGATGGCTGCAAGGTGGTATATCTGCGTGACGTGATATTTTTTGACCAATTCGGTCAGGGCATTCCCATCCAGCGCGTCGAGGATTTCGGAAGGGCCGCTTTGGCCCGTCAAAGGGCGAAGGTCGGTAGCGATCACATTGTCAGGGCCATAGGCTTCCCGAAGCGCCTCGGTGAGTACGGCGCCAATTTGGCCGCCCGCGCCGACTACGAGGATTTTGTCTTGCATAATTTTTAGAATGTGGTCATTTGGTCATTTGGTCATTAGGTCATTAGGTCATTTGGTCATTAGGTCATTAGGTCATTGAGTCATTAGGTCATTTGGTCATTAGGTCATTGAGTCATTAGGTCATTTGGTCATTGAGTCATTTGGTCATTGAGTCATTTGGTCATTTGGTCATTGAGTCATTGACCAATTTCACGGCGAAAGTATGCAGGCTTGTGGAAAGCACAAAGCGGGAACCTGCTTTGCGGAAATGCAGCCTTCTATAAATTTCGGGAGTGCAGCCAAATATCCATTCGCTGTATCTTGATATTGCGGTCTATCTTCACTTCAATTTTCTTATGTTTATGAAACCCTTTTCCCGGTCCTACCCTGTTTTGAAAAGCACCTCTTTGTTTCTTTTGTTGCTTGGGTTGCCTTGCTTGCTCTCTGCACAGTTGAACATCAGTATCTCGGCCACCAACGTCAGCTGCTGGGGCGCGGCAGACGGCCAGGCTGCGGCTAACACTTCCGGGGGCGTTCCACCATACACCTACATCTGGAGCAATAACAGCCCGATGCAAACCATCTCGAACCTCGGCCCAGGTACCTATTCCGTGACAGTAGGGGATGCGGGCCAAAACACGAAATCGGCTTCAATAGTTATCACGCAGCCAGCCAAAATAGCACTTTCGATGGCAAGCTCCGCTCAAGTTTGCAATGCAGCCCCGGATGGGGCAGCAAATTGTATCGCATACGCCGGAATACCACCTTACACCTATCTTTGGAGCAACAATAAAACAACCCAACAAATCCAGCATTTGACCGCCGGGACCTACTCCATAACGGTAACCGACATGAAAAACTGTTCTGCTACAAAAACCGTAGCGGTAAATGATGCTACCAGCGAAGGGCTTTGGACCTCGCTGACCGTCCACCCGACTACGTGCAACTACGATGACGGGACAGCGCATATTTCAATTATGAGCGGCACTGCACCCTATCAATACCTTTGGAGCAATGGCGGTACGGGTACTAATATCGAGGACCTTCCTGAGGGGTCATACACGGTTTCTGTGAATGATGTGAACGGGTGCTCCACTACTGCAAGCGCATTGATTGTAAAACAAGAACTGCTGGTAGAAAGCCAGGTAACTTTTGCCACATGTGGCTTTATGGACGGGACAGCCGAAGTTTCAAGCACCGCTGGCACACCACCCTACCAATATATTTGGAGCAATGGCGTGACGATGAACAAGATTGACAGCCTGGCAGCCGGAATTTACACGGCTATAGTGACCGATGCCGTTGGATGTTCGGGCACAGAAACTGCGTACGTTTCAACAAACGGGAGCATCCTAATAACTGGACAGCTAGTGGGTCCCAAATGCCTCAACAAAATCGCTGCGTTTACCCATGAAGCCCCGCCTCTGTACCCTGACATATTATGGTCGTTGAATGACACGCTGGATCAGATCATCTTAGGCCAGGGCACCGATAGTATCGAGGTAAAATGGAATTCGACGGGCCATAAAGTCGTTGTGGCCCACTACGGGATCAATGGGGTTTCTTGTGGTGGATATGGATTCATTTTTGATGTTTTTGTGTGCGCCGAGACCAATGACCCTGCCTTGACAGGAGCTGTCGCGTCGCCCAACCCGTTTTCAGATTATTTGCAAATTGTATTTCCCAACAACCCGCCTTCTGAATTGGAAGCGGTGTTGACCGATATATCCGGAAAAATCATGTTGAGAAAAGACCTGGATAATCCGATCGAGCACTTGCAATCTGCCCATCTTCCGGCGGGGATGTATTTTCTGAAAGTCAGGTCTGGAAAAGGAATAAGGGTTTGGAAGCTGACAAAGCAGTAGAATGTATGACAGACTTGGGAAAGCGCAAAACAAAGGCCTGCTCACCGTCAATTACAGTGAGCAGGCCCTCTTAAATGTATCGCAACAGGTATCTATCGCATCAGCGTCACATCCCCTGTAAACATCTCCTCTTTCCCGTCCGCAAAGAGAATAACCGCCTGCCAGACAAACACCGATGGGTTCAATTTCTGACCCTTAAAAGTGCCGTCCCAGCCAATGTTCTGGTCATCCGGTGCGAAGTCATTCCGCTCATATACAGCCTCTCCCCAGCGGGAATACACCTTCAAAGACTTGATTCGCTCCACCGTCACCGGATTGCCGTAGATCGAGAAAATCTCGTTCCTGCCGTCATCGTTGGGTGAGAAGATGTTCGGGCCATAAATCTTGCGGGTCTTGTCAACCGTCAGCGTGACAGTGCCACGGGCCTCGCAGCCCACGTCGGAGACCACCAAAATTTCATATACCGTATTGTTGAGCGGCGTTGCCAGCGGGTTGAGGCAGCTTGGACAATCCAATCCTTCAGCAGGCGTCCAGATGACAGAGGCAATATCAGCCGTATCAATATTGACCTGGACATCCATTTGATAACTGTATCCCAGATCCACTTCGGCTCCGGCTGTCAGGTTGATTTGCACTACTGCGGGGACCTCCACGGTGACCACTGTTGTGGCGGTACAGCCGTTGCCACCTTCCACCGAAACCGTGTAAGTTCCGGGTGTAATGTTCAAAAACTGGGTCTGAGACCCCAGAATGCCGCCGTTCAGGCTATACAGGATTGGGTCGGAAAGGCCGGTTACCGAGTCAACAAGCACCGTTCCCTCCAATTTCATGCAAGTGGGTTGAATCACTGATGCAAAAGCAACGGGGACTTCCGGCAGTATGGCCACTTCACTCGTGGCGGTGCAACCGTTCGCTGGATTGGATACCACGAGCGAATACGTGCCTGCCTCGTCAATGAACGGGCTGGCGCTGTTGGCTCCCGATACAAAATGACCGTCAACGCTCGTCCATTGATAGCCCAGGTTTGGGGCACCCGTACCGCTGCCATTCAGTGCAACTGTTTCGCCCGCACAATCCAGGGTGAAGGGACTGCCTGCATCGGCAGTAGGTGGTGTCTGGTTGGCGGTGACCACTACTGAAGTGGCGTTTCTACACTGATTGGCTGGGTTTATCCCAAACAAATAATACGTGCCAGCGGTATTGACCGAAAGCGTTGCGCCGTTGCCCACGATGATGGTGTCAGGACCACTAATGGTCGCCCAGGCGAACTGAACCCCTCCGGTCGGAGAACTTCCCGAAAGCGTTTGCGAAGGTGAAGTGCAGGTCAACTGCCCCGGAATAGCCACCGAAAGCGTGGGAGAGTTCAGGTTTTGGGCAATCGTTATGTTGGCCGTTCCGGAACAGAACGTCACATTGTCTAACACGACAAGAACATATTGACCGGGGCCATTCACGGAGAGGGTGTTGCCACTGCCCAGGATGTTCCCATTGTTGAGCCACTGGAGTGTGGCGGCATTGGCCGTACCCGTCACTGTGCCATTCAGCGTAATGGACTGTATGCTGCAATCCAATACCGTGGTATTGGAGCTGATATTCCCTTGTGGTTGATTGGAAATATCGGTCACGGCGACGGTCGTCGTGTTTGAACAGCCATTAGCCGTCACAACCAGTGTGTACGTCCCGGCCGCGGCAGCCGTCACCGTCGCTTGGGCAGGGTTGCCCACAATGGAACCGGTGCTGGTGCTCCACAAATAACTTGATCCGCTCAAACTTGAAGTTCCCAGAAGGGAGGTTTGTGTATCCTGGCAATTGATCGGGGAAGGCAGGTTCGCAGAAGCCACCGGGATTTCATTGAACTGAATAGGCGTGCCCATCGAGTTGACCGTGCAAAAGCCGTTTAGGGCTACATTCCCGGAAGGGTCGGTCCCCCCGGCCAATGCAGAGACATAGTAGCTGGTGCCATAAGTCATCGTTCCGGGATCAAAACAGAAGGTCGGCTGATTAGAGCGGGCGATTTCATTCATGATGGTTGCACCGTTGCCCTGGTGAAGGACAAATTGCAACATATCGCCGCTGCTTAAAACCTGACCGTTGGAGTTGTAAGTAGCCGTCAGACAGCCGGTGCCACATAAAGTGAGCAGAGTGTTACTCATGGTACCCACCGCAGTGGCACACGCAGCCACTCCGACTGTGAAACCACAGGTGGAGGGGCAGCCGTTAGCATCGGTGACAGTTACCGCGTAACTCGCCTCCCCCAGGTTGATAATCGGGAAATTACCCGGCGGAACAGCCGTTTGGGAACTACCTGGCGACCAGTTCACTGTATAAGGCCCTGTACCGCCGGCGATATTGACCGAGCCAGCGCCATCCGTAACGCCCGGTTCGCTCACAAGAGCCGTGACAGCGCATTGAATCTGTACGGCGGTGGGTTGGCTGATCGTGAACACTGAGGTGCTGCTACAGCCCTGATTGTCTGTAACAGTGACGGAGTAGGTCCCTAAAACAAGTCCGCTTGGATCTTGCGGGTTGCCTGGGATACTCGGCGACCAGTTGTAAGTAAACGGCGCCGTTCCGGTGTTGACCGTCAAATCAATAGCACCATTATTCCCGCCAAAACAAAGGATGGAAGTAGGCGTACCGCTCAGCGTTACCGTTCCCGTATTGCTGTTGACGGTGAGGTTTGCCGTGTTGGTGCAACTACCACCAGCACTCACCGTTACCGTGTAACTTCCCGATGCGATATTCAGCAGGTCTTCGGTAATAGCGCCATTCGACCAGTTGAAGGTGTAAGGTCCGCCTGCTGGCGGAGTGATGGTCAAATCAATAGCACCGTTGTTGGTGACGCAAGAGGTTGCAGGAGTCAGTGTGTTGGCGATGCCGGGAACAATAACATTTTCCTGTACTACAAAATCATCCACTGCAGTACACCCATTCGCTGCTGTCACAGTTACTGAGTAGGTGCCGGCAGCGATCGCGTTCAAATCCTCGTCGGTGACTGCGTTTGACCAGATATACTGGTACGGCGCAGGACTTCCGGAAACACTCAGATCAATCCCTCCAGTTGAATCACCACAAGTAGCAAGCGAAATAATTTGAGAGAGTAAGGGTGTTGGAACATCGCTGATGACGTTGAAAACTGCCGTGTTCGTACAGTTGCCTCCCGCACTGACGGTTACAGTGTATGTGCCTGCCGGGAGACTGGACAAGTCTTCGGTTGTTTGTCCGCTATCCCAGGCGTAGGTATAGCCCGGAGGAGCAGGGACTACCGTCAGGTCAACGCTTCCATTATTGAGTGTACAAGAATTACTGGGACTTGAGGTACCTCCCAGACCAAACGAAATGGAATTGCCTGGAATCGTGGCACTGGCCGTAACTGTACAGTTATTGGCATCGGTCACAATGACGGTGTATGTCCCTGCGGGGAAGTTAAGCAGGTCTTCCACGACTTGTCCGCCGCCCCAGAGATAGCCATAAGGACTTGTTCCGCCGTTTACGTTTAAGTCAATGCTCCCGTCGGAAAGACCGCAAAGTTCGGGCACAATAGATTGAGAGGTAATGGGGTTCGTTCGCTGGTCAACAACAAAAAAGGAGGCTGTTGCTGTACAACTGCCCGATTCCGTAACCGAAACCGTGTACGTGCCGGGGGCAAGACTGTTGAGGTCCTGAGTCGTAGCCGCATTTGACCAGGCGTAGGTGTATGCTCCAATGGATGGGGTTATGTTCAGGTCTACCGCCCCATTGTTGGTGGCACAGTCCGTCAAGGGCACGGGGGCGCCTGCGAGGCTGAAAGTGTTAGCGTTGTTTGGGACGTTAATGTTCGCTTCCTCCGTACAGCCGTTGGCAGCGGTGACTGTGACCATGTAGTTTCCAGCCAAGATGCCGGCAAGGTCTTCCGTGGTTGCCAAATTTGACCAGATATAGGCATGGGGGCCGGCTGCGCCGCTGACCGTCAAGTCAATGCTGCCGTCACTGGCCGCACAAATAGATGCGGTAATGTTTGGTGTAAGAACCGGGGTCACGGTGTTGTCCGCAACTGCAAAAGTTCCGGTGGATTGGCAGCTGCCCAGCGTGACCGTTACTGTGTAATTGCCCGCATCGAGATTATTGAGGTCTTCTGTGATGGCTGCATTCGACCATACATAAGCATACATGCCAGCAGGTGTTACAGCGATATCCAAGGCGCCATCAGGTGTTGTACAAGAATTATTTCCGGCCGGGGTAGCATTCACATTCAGGACGATGTTGTTGTTCAAAACATTCACAGAACGCTCCGCTGTGCAACCATTTGATCCCGTAACTGTAACGGTATAAGTACCGGGCGCTACACCGTTCAGGTCTTCTGTTACTGCAGCATTGGACCAGAGGTAAGTGAACGGCCCGGTTCCCCCGTTCACGCTGAGGTCCGCAGCGCCGTCGCTCAAACTACAGTTTGAAGCAGTCCCGGCAGCGGCAAGATTGGGCGGCAGGGCATCCTCCACCACCACATAGGTGCTGGAAGACAAGCAAGTACCCAGGCTTACAGTTACCGTATAGCTGCCAGGGGCCAGGTTGTTTATATCTTCGGTGGTAGCCGTATTCGACCAGTCGTAGGAATAAGTTCCTGACGGGCTTACCCCGATATCTATAGAACCATTTGCGCTGAGGCAGGATGTATTTCCAAGGGGTACTCCATTGATATTCAGGGCAACACCATTATTCAAAATACTCACAGTATTCACCGCTGTGCAACTATTCATCCCGGTTACCGTAACCGTGTAAGTGCCTGGCGCCAAGTTGGCGAGATCCTCAGTCGTGTCGGTGGTGGACCAGAGGTACGTGAACGGCGCGGTGCCCCCTGTTACATTGAGGTCTGCTGCCCCATTGTTCAAACTACAACTGGCAGCCGTACTGGAAGCGGCCAGGTTAGGCGGCAAGGCATTGTTGATTACCGCAAAAGTATCCAACCCCATACAAGTGGCGCCTAAGGTCACCGTTACCAGATAATTACCTCCAGTCAGGTTAAACAGGCTGTCGGTAGTTTGTCCGCTCGACCATAAATAAGTGTACAAAGTATCGAGCGGTGTGACATTCAACTCAATCGTGCCGGTAGGGGATAAACAGGAAAAGTTGTCAATCACATTTCCTTGTATCCGAATAGTGTCGTTGAAATTTGGTACGATGAAAGTATTCTGGTTCGTACATCCTACTGCGGAGGTTACGGTCACAGAGAAGGTGTCTGCCAGGATTCCCGCAAGATCTTGGGTCGTCGCTCCATTTGACCAGAGGTAGGTAAGCGGTGTAACGCCTCCTGTTACGAGCAAATCAATGCCACCATTGGCTAAACCGCAAGTACTGGTGTCCAACAGTCCCGGTAATTGGGGGTATTCTCTGACATCGGCAACCAAGTAGGTTTCTACTGCTGTACAGGTTCCTCCAGCACTGATGGTAACCGTATAATCTCCCGAGGCGATTGGATACAAAGTTTTCGTTGTAGCGCCGTTCGACCATTGGAAGGCTAAGTTGGCAGGGAACAGCGAGAGGACAATCCTCCCATTGATGGTATCGCAGGCAGTTTGGTCAGTCACGGCCCCGGTATAACCAAATACCGCCAGATTGTCGTCTACGATGGTTGAGCTAGTCGTGCTACATCCATTGCCAGAACTTAGCGTCACGTCGTAGGTCCCTCCGGGAATGTTCATCAGGTCTTCGGTTGTAGCGCCGTTTGACCACAGGTAGGTATAAGGGGGCACCCCTCCAGGAAGTGGGGTTAAATTAATTGCTCCGTTGCTGAACCCGCAACTGCCTGCCGTGGTGGCGAACGAAAGATCAGGGAATACCGGTTCCTGATATACAAAGAAGCCTTCTGTGTCCGTACAAGTGCCTAATACCGTGACTGTTACCATATAAGTCTCGCTTGGAAGGGCGGTTATATTTTGTGTGGTTTCTCCATTCGACCACAAGAAAGTAGGAGCGGGATGCCAAATTGCTCCCTGAACGACGTTTATGGTAATGCTCCCATTAGCGCCATTACAAATGGTATTATTGACGACTACCCAACTATCTACGACCACCGACATGACATCAGGATTTACCGTGCCAGTATACAAACTGCTACAACCATTGGCGCCCGTTACAGTGATGGTGTAATCGCCCGCAGGAAGATCAGTTATCAGAGCAGTCGTGCCGCCGTTCGACCATTCGTATGTATAAGGCGGTACTCCGCCCATAGCCCATATACTTGCCGTCCCCGTATTTGCGTCACAATAATCCGGTCCAAAGGCGGGCCAAGTTATTTCGGGTGCATTGGTGAGGTTGGGCACTGAAAATGTTTCTACAGAAGAGCAAGTAGTCCCCACGGTAACAGTTACCGTATAGTCTCCTGGCTCCAAGCCCGAAATATCTTCCGTTGTTGCCCCGTTCGACCATTCGACGGTATAAGAGTGCAATACCCCCGTCACTGTCAAATCAATCGCTCCGTTGCTTATGCCATTGCAGAGGGTTTGCCCGGTAACTACACCATTTACAGTCGGTTCAAGGGGAAACCCTGCACCCACAAAAGCTACCGCCACTGACCAACCGCCGTTGGCATCAAAAATGGTTACATTATACTGTCCGGTTGTAAGACCAGAAATGTCTTGCGTGCCTGCGCCGTTCGACCATAAATAGTTACAGGGACATTGTGTGGCAGGGTCGGGAATCAGGTCAATGGATCCCTGACCCATGCCACAAAAATCAGGCTGTATAATGAAATCCACATCTTGCGGTTTTACAGAAACGGCCGTAGAATCCGGTTCGGTATTCGGGGATGGGATGTTGTGTTCTTCTATCAGATTTTTTGAAAACAACAGCGTGTCTAAAGGTTCTGAGAAGGTCGGGAGCATAGATTTTGCCAAAAGTGAGGCACTAAAAAATGGCAAAAAACAAACAAGTAGTGTTGTGAAAATCTTCATGGGTAAAACAGTTTTTGTGTGCTCCTCAGACCATGTCAGGGAAGCGTAAAGGAACGATCACAAGCTTGGATGGAGTAACTTGCAGGACAAAGATAAGATTGTCCTCCATTTCGCTTCCCCGATGAAGAAAATTGGGTGAAAAAGAATCGCCAAATATCAAAATATTGAACTGTTTGGGGGAGCATAGGCGACCATGCAGTGTCATCTTTTTTTATTCCTTCGTTGGGTATACCCTCCAAGTGTAGCTTTTGTGAATTATCTTCCAAGAACCTTCATATTTTAGCAATAGAAAATAATCAGTAAAAATTCGCCAATTTGGAATAACAATTTCTGCTTTTGCTATTACTGTGTAAAGATTAAAGTTTGGATGAAATGCTCTTTTCAACCTATCAGGTTCGCCGTTTGCTGTCCCTTCAATATAATCCATAAGCGTTTCCCTAATCTGTTCAATTTCTGATTTGCTATTTTCAGTTTGAGCATTCGCACACAATGCACCGAAAAAAAATGAAGCCAATGGCTAAAATTTTGACTGATTTCATTATTTGTTGTTTTTCATAATTAGAGATAACTGTTGCACTGCCGCAGTTGCCACCGTACGGCTCATTTTTTCAACAGAATGGACCTCGAAGTCGCTCCTGTTTCGCCCAAAACCTGGATACGGAAATCCCTTGCGGAAAGTTCTGTATATTGATATTCACCCGCTCGCTGCTTGTTTTTTGGGAAAATATAAGGCGGCCCAGTGTGTCGAAAATATCGATTTCAAGTAATTCGGTATTTCCCGGAATATCCAAAAACAACCGCCCATCACTTGGATTCGGCCATAAATGGAGGCCTATATCTTCCATCGCTTGTTTTTGCGAAAGCGTGATGCTGACCGACTGTATCTGGGCGGGCGCAATTGACTTTTCTGTCCCGTCTGATAATATCCCACTGCAATCTATCAGCGTGAGTTTCAAGGAATCAGCCGGCGTGCCGACTTTGAAATGAAGTACTGCAACCTGTCCAAAACCGTTAGCGGCTACTCCGTCTGTTTTAACCATCGCCACTGGAAATCTCCCCCAGTGTGCGTATTTTTTGTAAAAACCCATCAAGTTTACCCCATTCTGGCCGAGCCAGGAGGATTGGAAGTCCACCCAAAAACTGCCCGGAGTGATCGCGTTTTCTGAAAAAGACACCCCGAAAGCCAAGCCGTAAAAATCTTCCGGAGACTCGCCGAGCAGCACAGGTGCCGCTATTTGTTGTCCCGGAAAGTAGGGCCCAGCGGGCAGTTCGATGGTCAAATTTATCCCGGAGCGATCAACGCTTGGCTCCGTCAGAAAGTGCGCCTCACCAAAATTTTGAACAATTTCGACCGTATCAAGCACCGATACGGTACCATCACCGTTACAATCGGCGTGTTTCCCATTCACCTGTTGGATCGAATCTGGCCAGTCGGGGGCGTATTTGGGTGACCAGGAAATGGACAGATCGTTGCGGGTCGGGCCGACCAAATTTTGCCCGACGGCGACCCCCAGCTGGAGCCAATCTTGTGTCGATACTTGCTTTTCTGCGTCGCAATCTCCAGGCCATACGGCTCCCGCAAGCGGCAAATTGCCCGGTTCATCCGCGCCAATGGCCGGTTCTGTGAGCGAACGGTTTTGACCATCTATATCGGTCGTTACGGCGTCAAAAAGGGGAATGGTCAAAGGCTTATTCGGCGAGTCCGCTGCTAGATGGAGGTCAACTGAAAGACCGCTTAGGTCATTTTCTGTTTCAAATTTGATGGGTAAATTCGTTGTATGCAGGTCGAGACCTGTCAGGTTTTGCCAGCTTGCCAGGCTCTGGTAGATAGGAATAACACCCTCTGCGCCTAGGTCGTAGTTATTGTGATCAAAAACATTGATGAACCAGGAGGCAGCAAAATCAAACAACCGAGCGGATCCTCCGGTCTTGATCAGGTTTCCTTCAAAGCGGCCTTTTTGCCAAATAACCGCTCCTTTTTGCCCATCAAACGGGGCGATTTCAAGATTTTTCGTCAAGTCAATGCCCATTCCTTGCGACAAAACAAGGCCGCCTACATGCCGCCCGGGCAAGAGCAAAATGCGGGTCGGGCCACACACACCAAAATTGTTCAATGCGTTCTGCAGGCTATCAAAATTTTCAAAATCACCTTGTTGCCCATGGGTATACTGGCCAGACAAGCACTGCGAAAAGAGTGTTTTTGACGCAAAAAGCAGGAGAATGGTGAGTAGGATGTGTTTATTCATCGTCTGGTTATTTTCTGGATAACAGCTTTTTAGGGCGGGAGTACTCCCGAATGTGCCGCTCCGGGTTGGCTTTGGGCGGCATTTTCTCGAGTGCATTGTTCGCTGCTGGCTTCTTTATTTTATTATTCTTTACTTCGCTCTTACTCCCGCCGCGTTTGGTGTTTTCACAAGTGCACAGCGGAGTGCTTCGTTTAGCCTAGATCTCTTGGTTGGTTGTGCTTGGTGAAAACACCAGGCCCGGCGGGAATTGCGCGAGCAACTGGAGAACGAGTAATGACGGCAGACAGTTTACCAGTCTTCTGAATAGATAAGAAACTCCCCCGCTCCCATGTTTTGGGAAGCACGGGGAGTTTTGTTTTTGGCAAATTTCTATCTTTGACCCTAGAGTTGGATATTGAGATATTAGGATATTGGGATATTGGGGTACCAATCTCAATCAAATTCCCGACTGCCAATATCCAAATATCTCAATATCCAAATATCTCAATATCTCAATATCTCAATTTCCGAATTACCCTCCCGTGAAGCGTCTCGATTTCATCCCTCGTATAATCCATTATTTCACCCACCACCCTTTGTGGTTGAGGTTTTTGGAATGGACAAAAACGCACTCTATGCCTGGGCTGAACCGAATCCCATTGTACAATTTGGTGCTGTTCATTTACGATGAAATCAAAGAAGATACCCTCGTAACGCGGGCTAACAGTATGGCGTTCAGTTTTTTCCTTTCCATATTCCCTGGGCTTATCATGTTGATTTCGCTGTTGCCGTATTTCCCAATAAGCATGGACTTATTCGGAACGCTACAAGATTCCATCAAACAGATCATGCCTGGTAGCGCAGGCGACATGATTTTCGAGACCATCAAGAATATTGCCACGATTCCACGCGAGGGGCTGTTGTCGTTCGGTTTTTTGCTCACCATTTGGTTTTCATCCAACGGCATGATGTCCATGATGAGCGGCCTGGAAAAGGATTACCCTACGACTTTCAAGCAGCGGGGTGATTTGCGCAAACGGCTGATTTCCATCCAACTGACGTTTCTGGTAGCCTTAGTGTTGGTAGCCTCCATGCTCCTCATCATTATGGGAAATACAATTCTCGGATATATTTTTGAATACTTCAGGGTAGACTACCTTACTGAAATTGGTGTTTCGGCACTCCGGTGGCTGGCGGTGTTCTTGTTGTTCTACAGTACCTTTTCCACCATCTATCGTTTTGGCTCTTCCACCTGGCGGCCCATCCCTTTTTTCAATTCAGGTGCTACGCTCGCGATGTTGCTTTCTATCCTCACTTCTTGGGGATTTTCCTTTTACGTGGACAATTTTGGCAGTTACAACAAACTTTATGGCTCCATCGGGACGCTCATCGTGCTGATGATCTGGATTCAATTGAACTGCCTGATCCTGCTCATCGGCTTTGAACTCAACGCTGGCATCGCAGTGCTGCGCGACAGGCGACAGGCGGTTAAAGAAGAGGTGGAGATTTCGGGGAATTGAAATTATTGATTGCCGTAGCGTTAGGTACTTTAAGCATATTAATTGAAATTCGCTGCGCCAAATCCTAGAGATAAAAACCCCAGTAACCATTCAATATCAATAAATTATGTTGCGAATTCCGCTGACTTTTCTTGCCGCGCTTACAGTACTGTCCCTTTCGGCTCAAAACCTCCTACGCATCGGACACCTCTCTTATGATCCGATCAAATTGGCGGGATGCTGGCACCATGTGGACAATGATGGCGGCGAATGGGCGCTCGTCGGCACCAGTGCAGGACTCAGTATTGTGGATTTGGACGACCCTAGCCAACCCGTGGAACGGTTTGCCGTTCCGAGCTTGCCGAACAACTGGCGCGAGGTAAAAACCTGGGCAGGTTATGCCTATTTCGGCTCGGAAGCCCAGCAAAGCGGCATCACGATTGTCAACCTAAACTATCTGCCCGATAGTATCCAATGGAAGGTTTGGCGCGGCGATGGCTTCTTCGACAGCCTTGTGGTAAAAAGCCATGCCCTGCAAGCAGAAGCGGGTTATCTCTACATCTGCGGCGGTGCTAGCATCACAAGCGGCGTAGTCATCGCTGATCTCTCCGACCCTTGGAACCCACATATTGTGAGCAAATACGCTGCGAACTACGTCCACGATGCCTTTATCCGGGGTGATACCCTCTGGACGAGTGAGATTTATCAAGGTCAATTTGGGGTGGTGGACATTTCGGACAGGACCAACCCTGTACTGCTTGCTACACAGCCTACTCCTGGTGCTTTCAACCATAACACTGGCTTGTCTGCTGACAGCAAAACTTTGTACACCACAGATGAAAAAAACAGCGCTCCGCTTGGTTCTTTTGACGTTTCCAATTTGGACGATATCCGTTTGCTCGATGTATATTTACCCAGCAAAAAACCAGACGGCGAAGTACACAATGTGCGCGTAATGCCGGGCGATTTTCTGGTTTGCCCCAGCTATCGGGGCCAGTTGACCATCGTGGATGGTTCGCAGCCCGACAACCTGATAGAGATCGCTTGGGACTCACTTGGCACCTCGCTTGTTTGGGACGCCGACCCATATCTGCCTTCGGGCATCGTCTTTGCTACGGCCAAAAACGAGGGTCTTTTTATCTATCAGCCTACCTACGCGCACGCTGCCTGGATCGAGGGTTTGGTCACGGACGCTGCCACGGGTTCCCCCTTGGCCGATGCCAAGGTTTTTGTGCTGAATTCACCCAATGCAGACACTACGGGGGCGGACGGGGGGTACAAAACAGGCGCGGCAGCTACAGGCTCCTATGCCCTTCGGGCAGAACGGACGGGCTACCAGCCGCAGCTTGTTACCAATGTATCGCTTCTGAGCGGGGTCATTACTTCGCTCAATTTCGCCTTGTCGCCATTGGTTGGCACACAAGATAGCGAAAACAAATCTTTTGTACGGGTATCGCCTACCCCTTTTGAGGATTTTTTTAAGATAGAATTCCCGGAAAAAAGCCCGTTCAAAAGTGAAGAAACCATCCTGCGCTTGAGCGATTTTTCCGGAAAAACTATTTTGGAAAAAAAGGTCTTGACAAGTGGATTCGCCGTTTTGGAAGGTTTGGGAAAACTGCCATCGGGGACTTATTTGCTCCAAGTTGCAAATGAGCAAGGTGTAAGCAAGGTTATAAGTGTGGTCAAAATGTAAGCAGGCGGATTCATCTCCCCACCACCACTCGATACGCCACTCGAGTTCCATCGCGCTCCACCCACAATACATACAACCCGGTGGGCACCGCTGAAGTGTCAAAAAAGAAGGCCGATTGGCTGCCTGATTGGGTTGCAATGTTTCTTCCCGATAAATCTGAGAGACGGAGGAGTGTGCTTTCGGAGGTATTATTCTTCAGATAAATGCGCACTTCATCTGTAGCAGGATTTGGCAGGATTTGGACACCAAACTTGGAAGAAATGTCCTCTACTCCGACGGCTATGAGCTGAATCGTTAGCACATTGCTGCACCCGTTCCCGCTTGTCACAGTAACGGTGTAGGTCCCGTTCGTCAATCCAAAAATATCCTCCGTAGTGCTGCCGTTGCTCCAAAGAAAAGCGATGGGGGCTTGTCCACCCAGCACCAACAAATCAATGAATCCATCGGCAGTGCCTGGCGCAGATTCTTCATCAGCGAGCGCCAAAACTTCCAGTCCTGGAGCCACGATGATCATACTGATCGTTTCGCAGTCCATCGCATCTGTTACCGATACGGTGACCGTGCCTGAGAAACCATTGGACAACAGTACGCTCTGCCCTGTACTGCCTATTGACCAATTATACGCATACGGTTCAAGCCCTCCTGAGGCATTGGCAATCAGTGTTCTATCTTCAGGACTGCATGGATTACCCTCAAAGGATATATTCACAGAAAAGTCCATGCCGCTTTGAACAAGTACGTCCACACAACTGGTAGAAGTACAGCCATTTGGCCCCGTCACGGTCAGGCAATACGTTCCAGGTTCTGTAACCATTGGATTTTGCAAAGTGCTCGTCCATCCCAGGAAATTGGCCCAATTGTAGAGCGTATTTTGCGCGTTGGAATTTCCGAACAATTGAACGAAAGGATGACTACAATCAAGCAACAACCCATTGTGTGTAATGAACGCGCCCGGCGGGGTAAAATCCTGCTGCACAGTGATGTTATAGTCTTTGGAACAACCATTGGCCGTGGAGGAAACCGTAAAAACGGACGATGATTCCAAGGGGAGTATCTGTCCGGTGAACACTTCCACGCCATTGAAATAGTAATGAATATTAGCGGGAGCTTCAGGTACGGTCCAGCCAATCACCGGGGTGGCACAGTTGTAGGAGATATTTCCTGGCAAATTTATTTGCGGCAACAATGTGTCGAGGTAAACCGTTGCGTAAGCCGCTGTGGTACAACCATTTGGGGCGGTAACCACTACCGTGTAAACACCGCCCTCAGTAGCCGTAAAACCACTATGCAAGGCTCCATTGGGCTTGTACCACTGCACCGAACTATTCACAGGGGTAAAATTCGTTCCCAAGGTCAGAGAAGTCACATTGCAATTCAAAAACCCGCCCAATGCAATGGCTGTCGGTCCCGTACCAGGTACAAAAATGACTGATTTTGGTGCGCCTGTGCTTGAATTATAAAATGCGCCCCCGCCCGGTGTCACCTCCAATTTCACCGCGCGAACGGAGTAATACAACGTATCTGCCACCGGCGAGAGGTCTTCCCAAGAGGTTTGAAAAACCAAGTCTGGGGTCACCCTTAGGTATGGCCCGTCGAGGCTGAAAGCGCGATAAACCAGGTAGGCATTCACTTCCGAATCAGGCGAGGCGGTCCAATGCAAGTTGACTTTGTTACAGTTGGAAATGACCGTCACATTGCCAGCAGGTGGAACAACTTTTGCCCGCAAAGTAGGGTCGCCGAGCAGCGCGATATGCGTCCCGCTTTCACCGTTGGAATCGCCGTAAGCGGTGTTGTATTGCGCATTTTGTGTTTCTTTCAAGCAATAGCCAATTGTTTCGCCCGAAGCCAGTCCGTGCTGCATCCAGTGCGGACGGCCTGCCCAAGTAACGGAGAGCACAGTTCCCTTAGAGGCCAACAAAGCGGGTAGCAATGGGTTTGTTTCAAAGTCCCAATCGCCAAAATAATCGCCATACAAATTGGCAAAAACGGTCCGAATCGAGTCTGTCGCAAAATTATCTGCCGTGCCGATACCATCAGCACTGGAATAGGTGCCGTTTGTGCCTGCGCCGTAACCCAACAGGTGGCGTTGGGGATTTCGGAATTCGCCTGTTGTCACATTCCACTCCCCGACCAGCGGAATCGCATTTCGGTATCCATCGGCAGCGAAAGCCTCGCCGCCCGACCAGCCAAGATGATCGTCCACCAGTGCGAGATTGGGCACTTTGTACTGTCCGGTGCGCCAGAGGTGGTTTTTCCATAAATATTTTCGCAGCAATTCTACCTGGGCTGCGCCAAAAGTGGCGGCAGAAAGTCGGCGGAAATCGAGCCTTCCTACTGGAAGTTCAACAGCAGAGGGCAGGATATTTTGGTCAAATTTTCCATCAGCAGGCACATTTCGGTTAGCCAGACGGCTTGTGTTCGGAATGTTCACCGAGTTGTCGGTCCAAGTGCCATTTACATCCCCATAGTATGCATCGCAAGGCCATGCGCCAGTGTGATCGCTTTTAGAATCCCAGGCCATGCTGCCCGAATATGGGATAGGGACATTGCCCATGAGTAGCACGGCCTTCACGTTTGTGGGGTCGGCGTTATAAGCGGACACAATTTGGTTTTTCACCCACTGCACGGTGGTGAAAGGGCCTGTCTTAAAGGGCACTGGTTGCCAGCCTTCGCCACGCAGGTCGTTTTTGAAGAAAATCAAATCGGCACCCAACGCATCGGCGGTGGTGGAATCAATGAACACGAGGATTTTCCCGCGATTGTCCACCGCTGGCCTGAAAAAACTCGCGAATGCGTAGCCATTGGCGGTCACATTGCCGGTTTTTCGTTCCACAGCGTATTCGTAAGTTTCATTTCCGTCAAGACCATTGTCAAAATGGCCGTTTAGAGAAGTGTTGGTGGTGTTCACAAGTTCGACCCAGGTATTGCCCGCTGAACCCTTCACGCGGCGGCGCAGGATGATGTCTGAAGGTTGCGGGTTGGCCCAAGTAAGGAATACTGCCGGCGGGTTTAGCCCGGCTGAGAGTTGCAGGGGCACTACGATGTCTTGCGGGGTTTGAGCAAAAAGTGGGGCGAAGAAGAAAAAGGAGCAGAGGAAAGTAATGAATCGGGACATGGGATGAAGAGTTAGAGATTAAATTGTGTTGCAAAAATAGGCATTGTGGTTGGGATATTGGGATATTGGGATATTGGGGCGATTTTGGATTATGGTACTCCAAATATCCCAATATCCCAATATCCCAATCTCTCAATATCCCAACCACTCTTCCTACCTTTGCCCCGATTATGGGCCGCATTCTCGCAATAGATTTTGGATTAAAACGCACGGGCATCGCTGTTACCGACCCCTTGAAAATCATCGCCAGCGCACTTGTTACGGTGCCCACACATGAGGTGCTGGATTTTCTCCAAAACTATTGCGCGCAGGAAGAAGTAGAGCATTTTGTAGTAGGGCTTCCGCTCCACCTGGATGGCAACCCCGCCCAAATAGCCCCTCAGGCCGATGCTTTTGCCGAACGGCTGCAAAAACTTTTCCCGGAAAAAAAAGTTGTTCGCCAAGACGAGCGAAACACCTCCAACGATGCGAAAAAAATCATCCTCCAAAGCGGTATTAAAAAACAAAAACGCCGTGATAAAACACTGGTAGACAAAATTGCTGCAGCACTCATTTTGGAGCAATACATGGAGGAAAATTATTGGTAAATGCGGTTTTTTAATTTGCCAGTACCAGTTTCTGCAAATAACCAAATCAACAAAAACTCAAATCAACAGCAGCAAAATGCTACTACCTGTTTATGCCTACGGGCAACCTGTCTTGAGAAAGGTGTCGGCCCAAATAGGCCCAGAATATCCTGATTTGCAAGAACTTATCGCCAATATGTGGGATACCATGTACCACGCTGATGGGGTTGGCATCGCTGCACCACAAGTTGGGCACGGCATTCGGCTTTTTGTGATTGACACCGAACAGGTGGATCGGAAAGCGGGCACGGAGGCACCAACAGACATCCCTTTCAAACAAGTGTTCATCAACGCTCAAATGCTGACTGAATCGAGCAAGCCCTGGACCTATGAAGAAGGCTGCCTGAGCATCCCCGATATTCGTGGCGACGTGGAGCGGCCCGAAGGAATTCGCATCCGTTGGCAGGACGAAAATTTTCAAGAACACGAAGCGGAGTTTTCGGGCATAAACGCCCGGGTCATCCAGCACGAGTACGACCATATCGAAGGCGTACTTTTTACAGAAAGGTTGAAACCGCTCAAAAAACGCCTCATTCAACGCAGGATGGAAGCTATTCGGGAAGGGCGGGTGAAAACAGATTATAAAATGAGGTTCTACAACGGGCGCTGAGGAATTGTGTCTCAGACCTTACAAGTTTTTGTTATGGTATAAAAGTTGCAGGCTGTGCTTTAAATACTCTAGCACATTATGCTCCGCCATCTTGATATCCTTGTCGCCGACCACAATCCCATTTTTGTTGAGGGGCTTCGGTCTATGTTGTCCAACACTGGCGACGAACGCTTTTCTTACAATATAAATCGGGTAGCGAGCAATGGGCTTCAAGTTGCAGAATACTTGGGCATCTCTCAACCCGACCTTTTCCTACTCGACCCTGATTTACCTGATGCCGAAGTTTTAAAAATCGTTTCATCGGTCAAGCAGAGCAGCGCAAAAACCCGCATCCTCATCCTGAACGGCTCGGGCGATCAAGCGCATATACAGGCTGCTTTCAGAGCAGGTGCCGATGGTTACATGCTCAAATCAGGCTCACAAGACGAACTTTTGCTGGCGGTTGGCGAATTGGCTGAAGGCCGCACCTTCGTCGGACGGGGGTTGATGCCAACAGAATCGCAAAACAACCATAGCACGCTTTCGCCGGACCTTCGTTTTGCCCAAAAAAGCGGCCTTACTCGGCGTGAAATGGAGATCATGAAACTTATCGGTCAAGCACTGACGAATAAAGAAATCTCCGAGCGCATTTTCATAAGCGACCAAACGGCCAGTGTGCACCGCAAAAATATTATGCGCAAATTAGGGGTAAACAGCACCGGGGCGCTCATTAAAATGGCTTTTGAAAATCATTTGGTCTAATCCGCCCAGCGTTTAAATAAACTGTTGGCAACCATTGGCAAAATTGTATGTTTGCCACGTTATTCCATCCTTGCTTTCTGGGCATCCAGACATCTTTGCATTAAATTAACCTTCTTGCAGTAGCCAATGTCTCTTGTTGGGCATTGTTTTTGTAACGATGTATGTCAGTTTGCAAGCTTTCCAAGGAAAAGTTTGCAGATCTCATTACGCCTTTTCTAACTTTGTCGCGCTATGCGGGAACCCTTTGAAAAGGTACTATTCGATTCAAAGAAGCACACTCAAACGATTACACTTTCTCTTAATCTTTTTTTACTCATGAATAAAGCGAACTCTACACTCTTTTTTAATCTTATGGGATGGACGATGGCATTGGCTTTGTCGCTTTCGGCCAACAATGTCACGACCGCCCAGTGCAACATGATCTGCAACGATCTGGTGCAAATTTCTCTTGATGAAGACTGCGAATTGGAACTCTTGCCCGACATGATATTGGAAGGCAATGGCTGTCCGAACGGGAATTTCCAAGTACAAGCAAAAATCAGTGGCGCATGGACTCCTGCCTCGGGCAATTTTGTGGTCACCTCCGCACATATCAACCTCACGCTTGAGGTTCGCGTGAGAGACCTTATATCGGGCAATAGCTGCTGGGGCTACGCGCATATAGAGGACAAACTAGCGCCAGTGCTGGAATGCGAGGATGTTTTCTTAAACTGTGCCATCACAAACTACACGCCAGCTTATTTGCTCGATGTGCTCAATATTTCAGAGGCCTATCCCTTGGTTGATGAAAATTGCACTTCCACCACACTGACATTTATTGACAATTGGTTTGACCTTCCCTGTGGCGGCAGCATCAACGGCAATACTGACATCAGTGCGTATGTCCTTCGCAAATGGACTGTTGTTGACGAAAGCGGCAACTCAGCTACCTGCAATCAATATATCTACTTCGAGCGTCGTCACGGAGCGGATGTTTTTTTCCCTGCTGATGTCACCGTGGACTGCACAGACCCCGTCACCAACCCTTCCGCAACGGGCGTGCCTTATGTAGTGGATTTTGGCGTTCAATTCGAGATTTGGCCCAACGGCACCTTTTGCGAGCTAAATGCTACTTATAACGATTTGGTACTGCATATTTGTGACGGCACCTACAAAATCCTCCGCACATGGACAGTGTACGACTGGTGTTTGCCTTCCGGACCTTTGAATCCACTGACGCATATACAAATCATCAAAGTGGAGGACAATCAAGGCCCTGAGCTAGATTGCCCTGAAGACATGACTGTGGGTACCAACCCCAATGATTGTCAACTTGATTTCAATCTCCCCGATGTGATCGTGACGGACAATTGTTCACGCCTTACCTCCATCGAAGCCCAATGGCAGGATTACAACGGCATTTGGCAGTCAATTTATGGCACTTTCACCAGCTTCCCTGGAAACAACCTTTGGGATCGCGACACACTCGCTGTTTTGGGATATGCTGATAACCTCGGCATCGGTGTGACCACGGTGAAGTACATTATCAAAGATGATTGCGGCAACACTACCGTTTGCTTGTTTGATGTAACAGTGGAAGACAGCACCCCGCCTAACGTGGCTTGCGACCAGGTTACCAAGGTCGGTTTGAGCGTAGACGGTATGGCATTTGTGAACGCCACTACTTTTGACGATGGCTCTTACGACAACTGTTCCCCTGTCAATTTCAAGGCTCGCCGGATGAACTCTAACGACTGCCAAGACAATAGTCAGTTTCACGACCAGGTAAAATTCTGCTGCGAAGATGTGGGCGATACCATCCAAGTTATTCTCAGGGTGTACGATGTCCCCGTGCCTTCTGGCTCTGTTGATCTTGACTTTGAAGAATGGCATGCCAACGATTGTATGATACTCGTGTTGGTGGAAGATAAAATCAAACCCACTTGTTTTCCACCCAATAATGTCACGGTAAACTGCGAAAGCTTTGACCCAAGCCTCTGGACTTACGGTAAAGCGCAGGTATCCGACAATTGCTGCCTCGACACCTCCCTGGTGTACCAAGGTCAGATCGGCTTGACACATACGGCCAACTACTCGCTGTTTGACACGGTGTGCAACAAGGGCACGATCACGCGGACCTTTCGCGCGTTCGACTGCTACGGGCAGAGCAGCCAGTGTACGCAACGCATCTTTGTAAACTATAACCAAAATTATTTCATCAAATTCCCGAACGATGCAATCGTAACGGTGTGCGACGGAACCGGTATTTATGGTGAGCCGAGCTTCTTCGGCAAGGACTGTGAGTTGTTGGGCGTTTCTTTCCAAGACGAAGTCTTCACAGTAGTGCCCGATGCTTGTTACAAAATCGAGCGTACCTGGCAAATCATCAACTGGTGTACCTATAACCCGAATGTGCCCTGCATCTACGTTCCAAACCCGAATCCGAACGCGATTTCGAACCACCCGACTAATCTTCCCGGCCCCACAGTTTCCGCTTGCGGAACCCTTGCTCCCTGGGCACCAACCGTTGTAAGGATTGATCCAACTGATCCAACAACGACGAATTTCTGCCAGTTTTGGGACAAAGACGCGAACTGCTACCGATATAAACAGATCATCAAAATCGTTGACGGACAAGCACCTACGGGTACTTATGTGGTGCCCGTCTGTTCGAACCAGAACTGGCTGACTCCCAACAATTCACTCCTTTGGAACGAGATGTACTGGTGGAACAACGGCCTGCAACTCCACGACCTGTGCGAGGAGCCAACTGATCTATGCATCACTGGTACGGACGCATGTTCCGGCGCGAACATCAATATCGAGTACTTGTTGTTCCTCGACCTTGATGGCGACGGCATCATGGAAACCGTGGTAAATTCCGTGAACACAGGGATTGCTGCTCCAATTGGGGAAGCTTGGAACACCGTTCGGTATAACAACCTGAACACGCCGAACTTCTCCGGCGGCACGTTGCGCCAGTTCGACGAACGCCCCGTTCCCGCCAACCAGAAATGGGGTTTTGCCATTCAGGAAACAGTGAACGGCAACAATAAAATAGCTTGCGTACGCTGGAATACTCAGCAACAACAGAACAGCTATGTTGTGCCAGAACTGCCACACGGTACCCACAAGATCAAGTGGTTTATTACCGATGGTTGCGGCAACAACAAGGAATACGAATACACCTTCACAGTAAGAGATTGCAAACCTCCAACCGTGGTTTGCCTCAACGGCCTCTCGGTCAACATTATGCCAACCGGCATGATCACGCTGTGGGCTTCTGACTTCTTGCAATACACGGAAGACAACTGTACTCCCACCGGTCAGATCAAGATTGGTGTGCGCAAATGCGGCGACGGTACTGGCTTCCCGTTTGATGGCAATGGCAACCCAATTACTTCGGTAACTTTCGACTGCACAGAACTCGGCACACGGTGTATAGAACTTTGGGCCATTGATGCTGATGAAAACGCAGATTTCTGCGAAACTTTCCTTATTGTTCAAGACAACCTCGGCTCTTGTAGCGGCAACCAGATACCCATCGTAGCTGGCGCATTAAAGACTGAAATGGATGAGGGCGTGGAAGAAGCCAATGTCGTGCTCTTTGGCACCTTGCCCAATGGAGCTCCTGCCCCGACGGTATCTGACCTGACCGATAATTTGGGCAACTTTATGTTTGTCAACGCATTGCCAGTTGGTTCTGACTATGTTGTTGCACCAGAAAAAGACGACAACCCGCTCAATGGCGTAACCACCTACGATCTTGTTCTGATTTCAAAGCACATCTTGGGCATAGAACCTTTTGACAGCCCTTACAAGATGATTGCTGCCGATGCAAACAAAAGCGGGAGTATCACAAGCTTCGACATTGTAGAATTCCGCAAGCTCATCTTGGGCATTTACAATGAATTGCCAAGCAACACCTCCTGGCGTTTTGTGGACAAATATTATGCTTTCCCGAACTTGCTCAACCCATTCCAAGAGCTGTTCCCAGAAACAAAATCTGTCCAGAATATGCAAATGGCGAACCTCAACGAGGACTTTGTAGGGGTCAAAATCGGGGACGTGAACAACTCCGTCGTTCCTAATTCGCTTGTAGGCGCAGACGACCGCAGTCTTGGCACCATTTACTTCGATGCCGACGACCGCAACGTGAAGGCTGGAGAAATTGTGGAAGTAAAAATGACAGCTTCTGAAAAAGTGGCTGGCTACCAATTCACAATGGACCTCAATGGTTTGGAAGTGCTTGTAGTACTGCCGGGCGACAATATGGGCAAAGAAAACTTCGCCACTTTCGCCAATGCAATCACAGGTTCCGTAAATGCTGACGCAGCTGAATTTGCCATCCGATTCCGCGCAACGCGCGCTGGCCAATTGAGCCAGATGATCGGCCTTGGTAACAGCATTACGCGCACAGAAGGATACGCCTTGGCAAATGGTGAAGTGACGAAAAAGGAACTAGCACTCCGCTTCAAGTCCCCAACAGGGACGACAATCAGCGGAGCAGGGTTTGAATTGCTACAAAACGCCCCAAATCCGGCCAAAGGCTTCACGAACATCTCCTTCTTCTTGCCCGAATCTGCTGAAGCAACATTGACCATCAGCAACTCAGATGGCAAAATGGTCAAAATGATGAAAGGCGAGTTTGTCAAAGGCTTCAACACCATCACGCTCCAGCGCGCTGATTTGGAATCCGGTATCTTGTTCTACCAACTCGATACACCCACGCACAGTGCGACCAAAAAGATGATTGTAGTAGAATAACTTTGTCTGACAGCTCAAAGTCGTCTGACGAATAGCATACACAGCGCGGTTCACGGGTATCCCTCGTGAACCGCGCTGCTTTTTGGAGCAAGGCAATCGGCGTACCTTTGGTCAAATTTGAAATAAGGCAAAATGAAAAAAGCAATCTTTCAAGTCCTCCCATTCCTCGTGTTTTTAACCGCTTGTGGCAATGAGCCGGGACAAAAATGGTGGGGACGTTTTACTTGAAATAAAATCGCAGCGCACCGACACACCGCGCACCGGAAAAGCGGGTTTATATATGTCGGACGCTGCGCGCTTTCATGGTTCTGTGGATTCCTGAGGAAGTAGTGCGTGTTTATTTGCCGTCCTGTTTGCGGAGGGTTCCAACTGCCTCCAATTGACTTATTAGAGAAGGCACATCTGATTCGAGTTTCTTTTTGATCTTCAACATGGCACTATGAAGCGCGAGCAGGTTGGCTTTCCTGGTTGCGGTAGAACTGTCGTACCCGTGATAAGCCGCCACCAGCGCCTTCCCTTCGCCCGGCGCGGTGTAGCGTATTATCATATTGCCATCGGCATCTACGATTTCCATTTGCAATTCCAGTTCCGCTTGATGCGTACTGACGGGCATCCCAAACAGGTTTGGCAAGAACAAGGTCGAAACACTTGCCACTGTCCAGCCCCAACCTGAGTTTCGGCGTTTGTAGTAAAGCAATTTGAATCGTGCATGGCCATATTTGGGACTGGAAGCTTGGCTTAGGTTGTCGTTAAGTTCGTTGCCCAGCACATGAAAAGCGTCTTGAAGCGCTTGATCAGTCACATCATATGCAACCCAGGGCGCAGGTGCGTAAGGCCCGCTTACCACATTTGTCCGCACCACATCACGGATCAGTGCGAGGTCAAATGCCTCCAAAAAGCTCCTTTCGTGTACAAGCAGGCCAAGATTTGGCAAGCGGGTGGGAAGGCTTTTGTTGGAATGAAAGTCGCGCACTCGGAGCGAGCGGCAAGCCCCAAGTGAGAGGGCAATGAGCAGAAAAGGCAGCATGTATTTTTTCATAACATCTAAATATTTTGCTGCAAGGTTTCACTACAAATTGCAAGGCTGCAATAGGGCCTATCCCGAGATTGGCATACTTAACAGAGTTTAACCTTCTTGGAGCGAGATGATGCGCTTTGGTTAAATACAAAAACATTGATTGTCATATACTTGAAAGAATGTTAAAAACATATTTGACTCAAGGTTAATTAAGTTTAACTGCTTTGATAATTTGGATACTGGTCAAAAGTCAAGGGTCAAAAGCCAAGGGTCAAAAGTCAACACCTACCTTTGCCCTATGCGCCGTCCACTTCCCACTGTCGAACAATTTGTAAAAGGCATTCTCGCTTCCGATCGTGTATTGTTAGGCCAGGCTATCACCCTCATAGAAAGCGTGCGGGAAGATCACCAAGCAATGGCACGTAAAATCATTGGCCAATTATTACCCGCCGTCGCTGGAGGGAAGGAACTGGGTCCCGTGCTCCCGTCTTTAAGAATAGCAGTCACAGGCGCCCCGGGCGTAGGCAAAAGCACCTTCATTGAGGCTTTGGGGATGCACTTGATAGCATGTGGCAAACGCCCTGCTGTGCTGGCTATTGACCCTTCGAGCACCGTAAGCGGAGGCAGTATTTTGGGCGATAAAACGCGGATGGAGCGGCTTTCCACTTCGGAAAAAGCATTCATAAGACCTTCGCCATCAGGGGATTCGCTGGGCGGAGTAGCCCGAAAAACACGCGAGGCCATTGTACTGGTAGAGGCCGCAGGTTTCGATACGATCCTCCTCGAAACGGTCGGTGTGGGCCAGTCGGAAATATCGGCGGAGCGCATGACAGACTTGTTTTTGTTGCTGCTGCTACCTGGCGCCGGCGACGAGTTGCAGGGAATCAAACGCGGTATAGTGGAGTTGGCCGACTTTTTGGTCGTAAACAAAGCCGACGGCGATCGTGTCAAACTGGCGAATCAAGCACGAGGGCATTACCTCAACGCTACCCATCTTTTGCCCGCGAAACCCAGCGGTTGGCAACCCCGCGTGATGGCTTGCAGCGCTCTAGAAAACACAGCGATCGCCGAACTTTGGGACGCGATTTTGGAGTTCCAAAACCATATATTGGGCAACGGTTTTTTAATCGAAAACCGCCGCCAACAAGCCCGCTACTGGCTGGAAGATTCGATAGAAGCAGGCTTGAAAACCATGTTTTACAAGCACCCAGCCGTAAAAGCAAAACTTGCCGAACTTGAAGTCGAAGTGCTCGCCGGACGGATGTCAGCAACTGAGGCGGCAGAGCGGGTTGTTCAGGAATTTAGATATTGAGGTATTGGGATATTGAGATATTGAGATATTGAGATATTGAGATATTGAGATATTGAGATATTTTATTTAACTTTGAAGAGGACTTTTAACCTTAACATTTGAAAACTATGGAAAAGAAAGATTCTATCCCTATTGACGACCTTGAAATTTATCAAATGGCCATGGAAATTGGCGATATTGTTTGGTATAAGGTAGAATCCTGGGACTGGTTTGGGAAACAAACATTGGGTGCGCAAGTAGTTAGGTCCGCTGATTCTATTGCCAGTAACATAGCTGAGGGCTATGGCCGATATTTTTTCAAGGAGCGACGGCAATTCACAATTTATAGTCGTGGTTCACTTCTCGAAACCAAAACTTGGGCGACCAAAGCAGTTCGCAGGAAATTGATGACGCAAGCAGAACATGATCTTTTAATCGAAAAACTTCAAACCTTGCATTATAAAATCAATATCTATCTGAAAAAACTCAAACAAACACTTCCCCTTCAATAATATCTCAATATCCCAATATCTTAGCTAAGCATGAACCTTCCGCTCCTCATTTCCCGCCGCTATCTTTTTGCCAAGCGAAGCACCAATGCCATCAATATTATTACGGGTATTTCCGTGTTGGGTGTGGCCATTGGAACGGCTGCGCTCATCCTAGTGCTCTCCGTGTTCAATGGGTTTGAGGATTTGCTCTCCAACCTGTTCGGGCATTTCAATCCAGAACTCAAAATAACGCCTGCGAAAGGCAAAACTTTTGAAGTGGACAGTTTTGTTTTGGTAAAACTCCGCGCATTGCCTGGCGTAGAAATCGCAAGCGAGACCTTGGAAGAGATCGCCTTTTTTGAGCATGATGGCTCACAAGACTTTGGTGTGCTGAAAGGGGTTGATTCCCTTTTCGCTCGCGTCAACGGGATTGACTCTGATACTACGCTTCGAGAGGGCCAATATTTATTGAAAGAGGGCGAGCGCAATTATCTGGTGTTGGGCGCGGGCGTACGCAACAAATTGAGTGTCAATGTCAGCAACCCCCTCGCTACAATTACGGTGTATATGCCTGAGCAACAAACTGGGGTGCTTGACAAACCCTTTAAAACCCGGCTCGCGACTCCTATTGGCACTTTTGCCATCCAGCAGGAATTTGACAATGAATACGTCCTGACCAATCTTGCATTTGTGCGTGATCTCCTGGAAGCACCCCCGAATACCGTGTCTGCTTTGGAGATTAAATGTCGCCCAGGCGCCGATGTAGCGGAGGTAAAAGCCCAAGCCCGCGTCTTGCTCGGCGAAGGCTTTACGATGAAGGACCGCTACGAACAAAACGAGGCTTTTTTCAAAGTGATGCAGTTGGAAAAATGGATGGGCTTCGCCATTACCAGCCTCATGCTTTTGCTCATGGCGTTCAATACGGTAGGCGCGTTGTGGATGATTGTGCTCGACAAACAACGCGACATCAGTACGCTCAAAAGCATGGGCGCTACAGACGCTACGGTTCACCGTATTTTTTTGCTTGAAGGATTTTTGCTCACGCTGTTAGGCATGGGTATCGGCCTCGTGCTCGCCATAGGGCTTTATATCGTCCAAAAAAATTGGGGCATCGTTACTATTCCGGAAGGTTTTTTGGTGGAGAGCTATCCCATCGCCATGCGGGCATCGGATTTTTTGCCTGTGACGCTCACAGTGCTGGGCATAGGATTTTTCGCAGCACTTTTGCCCGCGAGACGGGCAATGCAGGTGCCGGCGTTTTTGAGGGAAGAGTAACAGGGTATTCGTGGTACGACTTTGAGCCGTGCCACGAATCACTCGCACGATTGGTTCATTAAAAAACGGAGAAAAATTGCTCCATTCTCCACCCTCTTTTTCAAAACTCCTTACCTTTAGCATCTTAAAAGTGACCTGTATAGCACGTTTCGTCTATACCCCGCAATTTTGCAAAAATCGTACACCACACTAACATTTCCAATCAAATTATGGCAGCAAAAGACAAATACTCCAGCGTACTCGCTTTGGGCGAGAAAATCGGCATCCGCGACGGGAAAATTGAAGAAGGTACTGATGGTGTGCTCCGCGTTTGGGGCATCGCTGATGATACCTACCAAAAAGACCAACTTTGGGATGCTATCAAAGCCATTGGCGGTGCAAGCCCTACCGATATTGTAGCCGATATAAAAGTGGCAAATACGGACTACTACACCAAGCACACCGTAGCAAAAGGTGAAAGCCTCAGCAAAATCTCCAAGCATTACTTCGATGATATGATGAAATACAAGGCGATCTTCGACGCTAATCGCGATCAACTCAGCGATCCTGACGAGATTGAAGTAGGTCAGGTGCTTGTAATCCCAAATATCTGGAGTTGAGAAGTTGGAAATTAGACCTTAGGAACGGTGTCAAAATAACTTCCCAATTTGATGCCATTCTTTTGACACCGTTCCTTAGATATTGGACCACAAGGGTCTATTGTCCCAGGTCTAGAAGTCCAAGGACCTAAATTTGGCACATCGCAGCCTAACCATGCATAGCAATGGCTGTCCCGCATCTCGCGGGGCAGCCTTTTTTTATTCGGGGGCACTTTGACTTTGTTTAAAGGATTTCCAGAACGGTGCAAGTTTCTACCTTTGCCGCCAAATTAAAACGCCCTCCTCTCCCGAACCAATCCACCAGTCACCAATCACCAATCCACCAATCACCAATTCACCAATCCACTAGTCACTACCCTATTATGGCTGATCATTCCAAACTAAAAGAACAAGCGGTGCAAACTCGGCGTGACATCGTGCGCATGGTATTCAACTGTCAAAGCGGACACCCTGGAGGCTCGCTCGGATGTGTTGAATACTTCGTAGCACTTTATGGCAAGGTGCTGAAACACAAGGCCAAACCGTTTAAAATGGACGGCAATGGGCAGGACATGTTTTTCCTTTCCAATGGACACATATCGCCTGTATGGTACTCGGTGTTGGCGCGCGCTGGCTATTTCCCAGTGTCCGAACTAAAGACCTTCCGCAAACTCAACTCGCGCTTACAAGGCCACCCAGCTACACACGAGGGGCTACCAGGGATCCGAATTGCTTCTGGTTCTTTGGGACAGGGTATCTCGGCCTCCATCGGCGCGGCGCTTGCCAAAAAACTGGATGGCGACAATCGCTGGATATTTTGTCTGACCGGCGACGGCGAACTCGATGAAGGCCAATGCTGGGAAGCTATCATGTCGGCAGCGCACCTCAAAGTAGACAACCTGATTGTGACCGTAGACTGGAACGGCCAGCAAATTGACGGCCCCACACGAGAGGTCATGAACCTTGGGAACCTTCCAGCCAAATGGAAAGCCTTTGGCTGGGATGTCTTGATTCTTGAAAATGGCAATGACCTGGAAGCAGTGATCGCTATGCTTCGCAAAGCTAAACGCCGCACTGGAAAAGGCAAGCCCGTGGTTATTTTGATGAAAACTGTAATGGGCTATGGAATTGATTTTATGCAGGGGACGCACAAGTGGCATGGGAAAGCGCCCAATCAGGAGCAATTCGACCTTGCTATGGGGCAATTGGCGGAGACGGCGTTGGGGGATTTTTAGTTTTTTGAGAAAATTTTGTGGTTTTGGGTTGTGGGGTTTTACATTTGCACCCGTTTACCCGCCGTAGCCTTGGCGAAGGCGGGTTGATTGATACCTACCAAAGTAATTGGTGGCGGGCGATAGCCCGCCTTCGCCAAGGCTACGGCGGAAAACCGCCTTCGCCAAGGCTACGGCGGAAAACCTCCTTCGCCAAGGCTACGGCAGAAAACCTCCTTCGCCAAGGCTTCGGCGGAAAACCTCCTTCGCCAAGGCTTCGGCGGTTAAAAGGGGGATTAGCTCAGCTGGTAGAGCGCTTGCATGGCATGCAAGAGGTCATCGGTTCGATCCCGTTATCCTCCACGAAAGCCTCGTCTTGAAAAGGGTGGGGCTTTTTTATTGGTGGTTTCGAGGGCCTGTTCATTGGTTTGGCTGGACATGGTGGATTATTTAAACAAGTTTTTTACTTCTTGGGCTATTGTTTTTTTTACGGTTGTCCAATCTGCATTTTTGAACAATTGCAAATCTTCATCTCCATCAGCATCATCGAAATAGCTTAGGCTTCTCGCCACCAGAAATTCGGCGCCATCCGGGTATTTTTGATTGTAAAAGGCGAATAGCCCTTCAAGCGTATAATATTGCAGCAGGAAATACAAGTCAACAAAATCTCTTTTACGCCCGCGCCCCGTAATGGCGCCGAGTTTCATGGCTCCTATGTCGGGCAAGTCTATTAAACGGATGCCCGCTTCCACTTTCACTTCCCGAATCAGTGGGTACTTGTAGTGGACAAAATCTACTTTCACCCCTTCGATATTGAGAATCAGGATGTTTTTTGTTTGATGGATCGGGCGGCAGCCACCTAAACCGCCAACTAATTCCAGGATTTCGTCTTTTTCAAACGGACGCACACCAAACAAATCGAGGTCAACCGAGACCCGGTGGCCAATTTGCAACGCAAGCGCGGTGCCTCCCGCTAGGTTGAAGTCTGCCAGCTCTGGCACAGCCATTATTTTGTTCAATAAACCCAGTGTCCCGGGTTCGATTGTATGTACGTGAAGCATCTGAACTGTTCTTTGGGAATGTCAAAAATGCAACTTAAAAAATTCAGTGTTTTGGCGTCAAGGTCGCGGGATTGGAGCATTTCGTCGCGAATACGATCCATTCCATATTTTTTTTGAATGGCCCTCCAATCGGACAGGGTACCGTACATCACCACCCGCTCGATGACATACCGCGCCTTGTTGTCCCAGTCAATGGCGTTATAATTGGTGTCCCAAAAAATGACCCTTGACAAATTCATGCCGGCACCTTTATTTGCTTGATTGTCCATAATTCACAGACAAAGTTATGGGTTTGGCCTCACACTTTTATTTTCCCCGTCACCACACTGTTGATCAGCGGCACTTTGTACTCTTTGAGCTTCTCTATTTCGGATTGCATGAGGGAGATGCAAGAGGTCATCGGTTCCCTGCCTATCGGCAGACAGGGATCCCGTTATCCTCCACAAAGCCTCATCTTGAAAAAGGGGGCTTTTTTGTTGGATTGGCTCAGTTCGTAGAGCGTCCCGAATGCATTCGGGAAGTGATCAGCCGCCCAGATTCTCTACTTTACAACTGTCCAGTTTTTTGGGAGGGGATCAATCTCGGAAAAGCGAGGGTCTCCCTCTACAGGATTAATACCTCTATAATTTTGATCTGTAAATATTTTTAATTACCATTGGTTTAATGATATGTTCCCATCCAAGGTAGCTTTGGACAAATCTTAATAAGGAAAATATTAGCCAGTAGGTAAATGCAATAGCAATCAAGCCTAATATCACCATATCAATGCGAAAAACTGCTCTGCTTTCCATTATGAATTTCCCTAACCCTGTTCTTGAGTATCCGAATAAAATATCCCCAACAATCGCAGCGAAATACACATAGGAGAAATTATAAATAACTGATTTAGATATTAGCAGATTCTTTATAATTAATTTAAATTTATAAATCTCCTTTTCATACGAGTTGATACTTTGAATAGCCGCATTGATGGATCTGAGAAACAACCCAATGGAAAGAAATAAAAGGCTTATGAAAGCAATTGAGTCTATACTTAAATTCAACATATAAAACCCCATGATAAATAGAAATGTAAATAAAATCAGGAAAAAAGAAGATGCAAATGAGAAAATATGGGTGTGGCTTAATGAGAAATTTATTTTATCCATGAAATATATAATGGAACTTGTAATAACCATAGAAATAAACATCCCAATGCCAAACGAAAAGAGTACGTTAACAATCGTCCATAAAATTGACGACATGAGTACTTTATTGTATTCAAATAAACTAAATGCTATTTCTTGAAACGAAAAATCTAAGACTTTATTTTCGGTAAGTTTGCAGGCAAGCTTTATGCCTAATAGAATTATTGTCAACGCAATACTCATTTGAATAAATGAACTTGCAATAATTGAAGGCTCTTTTAGATCTAAAACATTTATTGGGGAAAGTTTTGATTTATTTATTCTATCGGTTGGCCAGATCGAAATGTCGTTTTCTGCCTGGTCTTTCAACGCTGACAAGGAATCAAATGGCTTTGGACGAAAGTACCCAGTCTTAAAATCGCTAACTTTATCCATGAATTTTTTAGCACGCTCTTCTCTTCGCTCAACATCTTTAATATACACTAGTATTTTCCCTGGATTGTTTTTTTTGGCGATATCATATTCCCGTTCAGTTACAGAGATGTTTAACTCTGGAATTACCCAGCCATATCGAGCACCAACGATCAAAATAAATAAATCACAATCTTCTGCCATTTCATCACAAACCTCTTGCGGAGACCTTGCAATAGACCCCATGTTTTCAGATCTAAATCGCTCGAATCGAAATTCTTTTATCGCTTCATCAACGGCACTTCTTTCTTCAATCAAATCATCTATTGTTGAATGCTTACTATTGCACGTTCCGCGCTGTCCTCACCATGACCCCATTATGTCTTCAATACAGTTGGAAGTACCAGTTAATGCCGAATCGTACGGCGATTTCGTGGTGGAGAGCGAACTCTGTCCCTTTGTCGGAGGCGATGGACAAGAGTTGTTCTTTGAAAGGGTTGAACACGTCATGGATGGCAGTTTGAACTGTTCGGGCGGTTTTGTCTGGCATCTTTTTGAGGAGGTTGATGTTGTGCCGTCGGTGCGGCTCACCACTTGATTCCATCCCCTTCGATAAGTACAGTCCTCCCCCAAACAAAACGAGCCCCCCATAAATCAATTACGAGAGACTCATTTTGCTTTCTATTGCTTCTTTCTACCGCAACACCAGCTTCCCACTTCCCAGCAACTGACCATTGCTGCGCACTTGCAGCAGGTACAGCCCTGCGGGCAAATCGCCGCGCTCGAAACGCCATTGTTCGCCGTTTGCTGTGGCCGTACGCACCGAGCGACCGGTGGCATCGCGTAATTCTACTTGCCATTCCTGCAAGCCTTCGATGCCGCGCAGTTCGAGCAGGGCACTTTGGGCCATTGGGTTGGGCAACACGCGCAGTTCGAGGCCATCGCGGTAGGGTTGCCATGTGTTCACGGTCACAAAGTCCTTACCAACGCGATGTACTGTAGTGTTAGTGATTACGGGTTCGTTGAAATCAAAGAAGATGGCCGCTGAGTTCAGGATGTCCGTTTGCAATGGCACATCGGCTTTTTGTGCAATACGGAACGATACGAATCCATTGGAAGCATCCAGGTTGGTGCTGCTGTCGGGCAGCAGGATGTTGTCAAATGTAAACTTGATGTTTCTGTCGCCGTAGAACTCGAAAGTGTACGGGTGGCTGCTCGCGCCGGGGCGTACGCTGGCAGGGTCGAGCCAGGTCGAGAGTGTGTCGCGGATGACGACTGTAAACGCCGTGTCGGTGCCCGTGTTTTGGAATCGGATCAGGTATTCCAGGTCGGTGCCGGGTTCGATATACCGCGCCACACCGTAACCAATGGGGAATCCTTGTTTGTCGTTGGGATCGTAGGAGCCGATGTTGGGGGTACAATCAATGTCCATCCAAGGGTCATTGTCGCCCAGCGAAAACTGGTTCACAAATCCGATACTGAATTGTCCGCCGTTGGCGCAACCTTCCACAGTTTGCATCGGGAAGGACACGCCAGGGTGGAAGGGTTCTTGTTCCACTTCCACACGCCAGGTAGCGCCGTTTGCGGGCACTTTGATATGATGTTCTTCGCCAGGGGCAAGGAAAATGGATGGGGGTGGGGCATTCATAAACATAACAGCATCTTCAATGATCACATATTCAAGTGCGCTGCTGGTGCTTCCGTTGCCTACGTTGCGGATGGTGAAATCCAGTGAATCGGTGTTGCATTCGGCTTGGACACGCAGGCTGGCGCCCGACCACTGCGAATTGAGCGGCTCGCAGGAGCCTGTTGGATAAATTACAGCCTCGGAGCAGTGCGTTTGGCCTATCGTAGCATTGCAACTCACCTGTACCGTCACGGAAAAACTACCACAATGGTTCAACGGCACTGTGCCAAGATCGAACCGGAACAGGTTGTTGCCAAGGTCCGTAAATGCAGCCGAAGAACCTGTAACGCTAAGGAAGTCGTCGAACTGGATCTCTGTATAGGCATCCGTGGCAGCAGCAGTGCCCTGATTGCAATAGTGAACCCAGTAGGTATTGCTGAAACAGCGGCGCAGGAATCGAACGCCTATGTCCACCGTCATTGCTGGACAAATAGCCTCGGGCTGGAGCAGAAAGTCGCGCTCCTCTGTTTGGTTGGGATTGACTGTCACAGTATACGATGCCACGCAGGGTGTCCAAAGGTTGTTGAGTGGCACCACCGCTACGGTATAGGTTCCGGCATAGAGTTCTACCCGGTAAAAACCATCGGCGTCGGTGTTCATAAAATAATCATCTCCCGCGGCATCAGTGATGCGAATATGGAAATTGGCCAGGCCTTCGTCGGAGGGTTCTAGCGTGCAGTTGGTGTTCCAGTCGGCAAGCACATATCCTTCGATGTTGGCGCACTCGTCTGGATCCTCTTCCACCACATAAGTGGCCACATCAGTGCAGCCCCTGCTGTCCGTCACCGTAACGACATAAGTACCAGCATCCGGGTATTGAATGAATGGGAAGGCATCACCAGTGTTCCACAAGTAGGAAAACGGCGGAAGACCGAACGTGGTAAACGCCCACATTCCCAGTGAATCGGTGCCACAAAACGGGCTGTCGGAATAGTCAATGAAGACATTTGGCCCTGAGAAGTTTCCTACCGCTCGGCAGGATGCGCCAGAGCATCCACTGACAGTGTTGGTGACGGTCACACAGAATGTGGTGACAGTACCTGGTGCGGAGGAGGGGACAAGAATGGTTTCAGTAGTCTCTCCCGTGGACCAGGCATAGGTGATTGGGTCGGCCCCTACGCCTGAAGCACTTGCCTTAAGTTCTACATTGCCATCGCAAAATGTGTTGATGATCGTAACGGTAGTCTGCACAACTGAACCGTCCTGCGCCACCACAACCGTATCGCCTCCCCAACATTGGAGGCTATCGAAAACAAAAACAAAGTAGGTGCCGGGTATGGTAACGATGGGGTTCGGAATATTGGGGAGCTGTGCTGGCCCATTCCAGGAATATTGGTAATTACCAGCCGGGGTCACACTGGTCTGTAATTGCACAGAAGGGTTTTGGCAGCTGATCAGTGCAGGTGGCGCAACATCCACCGTCAAATTACAGGGAGGTTGGGCGCGCAGGCCCAGAGAAAGCAGGGAAAGCGCGGCGAACAGTAGAAAACGAATTTTTTTGTAGCACATAATGTGTTGTGTTTGGGCGTGAGAGCCATGGTAAGGTGTATTTTTTTCTTTTGGCAAGGGTGGTTTGCGTAAGGAACGCGGACGGAATAAGGGAACAGTTCTGGCGGCCTTGTTTTGGCCTTGTCTTCGTTGCTCGTTGGTTGTTTCGCCCCACAAAACGCCCTTCTCGCGCCTTGACAGGACCAAAAACGGCTCCCCAGAACTGTTACCTCATTCCGTCCGCGTTCCTAGATACTTTTTGATGGTACAAAAGTTCAGGTTTATGCGCAGCCATGCAAATACATTTTTAAGCATTTATTATTGATAAAAACATAAAATAATTGAACAAGTAATTGATTTTCTGATATTTGCGAGCGTTAAAATTTTAAAATAATGGAAAATTCCCGCCTTTGGCAAGTCATCATTTTGCTCACATCCGCCGAGCGCAAGCAATTGAACCAATGGCTTCAATCACCGTTCTTTAGCCGAAGGCCGCAACCGTTGGCATTGTTCAGCTATTTTCGAGGCTGTCTGGAATCTGGCACCGCCCCAATGCAGGAGGCCATGCAAAAGGCCATTTTCGGAGCAGACAAACCCGCAGATATACAGGCTTTACGCGCCGTGATGACCGAACTGATGGGGCATATTGAGCATTTTTTGGTTTATTCTGAAAAGTTTGAAAGGAAAAGCGATTACCATATCCGCCTCGCAGAAGCCTTTCGCAAGCGGGGCCTGGAAAAGCACTTCCGCCAAAGCCTGCACGCAGCACGCAGCGACTGGGCCAGCCAACCTTATCGGCATGTCGAGTATTTCGATGCGCAAGCAGCCATTGAGTACGAATTGTACCAGTACCAGAGTGCCGGGCAGCGCACAGAGGCTCTCAACTGGCAGGAACTTTCCAACCAGACGGATACAGCGTTCATTGCCCGTAAGTTGCGACAGGCCTGCTTCGCGCTGAGCCACCAGGTAGTATACAGTACGGGCTACAATTTTGGGCTGCTGGACGTGGTGCTCGCCCACATTCGCGACTCGGAAGCATTGCAAGCCATCCCCTCAGTGGGGCTGTATTATTTTTGTTATCTGTTTCTGACGGAGGCAGAAGGAGAGCCTTATTTTCGGGAGTTCAAGCTGCGGCTTTTGGCCAAGCTTGGGCAATTGCCTGTGGACGAACAGCGCAACCTCCACCTTTTGGCCTTGAATTTTTGCATCCGAAAGATCAACCAATCCACGCCGGCCTATTTCCGCGAGGCGCTTGATTTGTACCAATCGGCGTTGAATGCCAACCTGCTGCTCGAAAACGGGCAGCTTTCCCACTTTGCCTACTCCAATATTGCGGCCATCGCCCTCAAAGTGGGCGATACGGAGTGGGTGGAGCAGTTTATCCACCAATATGCGCCGTTTTTGGAAAAAAAACACCGCGACCCGGCGTTTCACCTCAACCTGGCCCGGCTGGAATATGTCCGCCAAAACATGGGGGCAGCACTGCAACACCTCCAGCAGGCTGATTACAAAGACCTGATCAACAATCTGATTGCCAAGACTTTGCAACTAAAAATTTACTATGAAACGGGCGAGTTCGATGCCCTCGATGCCCACCTGCAAAGCATGCAGACCTTCATCCGCCGTCAGCGGGTGATCGGATACCACAAGACCAATTACCAAAATATTGTGCGTTATGGTCGTCGGCTTTTGCAACTCAACCCCAATAGTCGCCCAGACCATCAGGCACTGCGCCTCCAGATCGAATCGGAGCCGGTGCTCACGGAGCGGGAGTGGTTTTTGGAAATGGTGGGATGATTTTTTGTCTTAACCCTTGCTCGAAGGGAGCGGGCAAGTTGACAATCCCACAATTTTATAAATCGGGCAAAAACCTACCAAACTGGTCAGGGCGAAAATGGCGGCTACCACAATGGCTACAATACCCCATGTGCCCGTGAGCGTACCATTGGAATACAGAAAAACGGCGATGGCTGCAATAAGCAGGCGAATGATGCGGTCGGCAGAACCCATGTTCTTTTTCATAACAGATGTGATTTAATTGGATGAAAAATAGTTTACCAAGCACACGATGAGCACAACGATGCCAGCGCAGAGGGTGCAAACCACTGTGAACTTGAATATGACAGGCATGTTTTTCATCGTAAGGTTGATTTCACGACAAAGGTCGCCCTAGAAAAGGCCTGGACTGTGTGACCTAGTTCACATTCACAAATTTATTTCTATTACACCTCGGGCATGACGAAGGAAGCCTTTTTGCTCAAATTGCCGGATAAGGCGGGAAATAACCTCGCGAGAGGCATGGAGATCGTCGGCAATTTGTTGCTGAGAAACTTGTAGACGTGTGGTCTTTAAGGCGGCAGATTTTTCCAGCAGATAATGTTTGAGCCGTTCATCCAATTGCTGAAACACGACGCTTTCCAGGGTATACAATAGCTCGTCGTATCGGCTGCCAAAGCTTTCAAAAGCAAATCGTTGCCAGGCAGGGAAACGCCGGGTGGTCTCATGGATTAAAGCTGCGGGCAGTAAAATCAAAGTGCTTTGCTCTTGGGTGACCGCATTGATGCGGCTTGTTTCGCCTTTGTAACAAGCGCTGAGTGTCATAGCACAAGTCTCGCCAGGCAGAATGTAATAGAGGAATATCTCCCGGCCCTCGGCATCTTGTCGAGAAACTTTTACGGAGCCACTGATTACCAATGGTATGTGCCGAACTGTGCCCCCCACATGCAACAATTCCGTGTCTGACCCAAAATCTTTTTGGAGGCTTTGTTGCACCATCCAATCCACCAAATCACTTTGGTCAAATGCGGGGAATGCATTTCTCAACGTTTGTGATTCCGGATTTCCGTGCTCGGGTGTCATAGGCTGGCCGTAAAATGTTGGCACAAGATGCACCAAAATTCAGCCACACAATAATAGACAGTATACCGAATGGGGTTTATGTTCATCTCTTATATCTGGATGGGATGGTTTTGCCTGATTAAAAAATAGCGGCAGCCATTACGACTGCCGCTACACATCAAAACAAAACGAAAATCTATTGCGGTATTTACTTACTTGACTTCTTCATACGCCACATCCTCGTCGGATTGACCGGAAGTCTTATTGTATGCTTTTTGTTGCGGACTAGCGCAACCCGCTGGACCGCAGCACCCTATGTCGAAGATTGCTTGCACCGCGAAGATGCCCCCTGGTATAAGCAACAGCCATTGCCCTGTGCGCCAGGCTTCCGCGATGGCCCAAATGGCGATGCCTGCACGAAGCATGCGCATGAAGTGCCAATTTTTCAAAATCGTGGTCATGTTATTTCTGTTTAGAGGTTTTATTTCCTGCTGCCTGCCAGCCATTCATGCCGGGCGACATCTCGTAAACCAATTGGAATTAGTGCGGTAAGCGTTCGCGGAGGTACCCGTATATCCAGGTACCCGCAATGGCGCTCAGCAACGTAACACCGATGACAAAGGCACCACTGCCAATTTGGGCGAACAAAGGACCCGGGCAAGCGCCCGTCATGGCCCAACCCAGCCCGAAAATGGTGCCGCCAAAAATCTGCCCCCGATTGAATTTTTTGTTGTGAAACTCGATTTCTTCTCCGTAGATCGTCTTGACCTTATATTTTTTGATGAGCCAAACGGAGATAGCCCCGAGCACCACGCCCGTGCCAATCACGCCATACATGTGGAACGATTGCAGCCGGAACATTTCCTGAATGCGAAACCAGGAAACGATTTCCGCCTTTACGAAGGCGATGCCAAAAATGAGTCCGACCGCAGCATATTTCAGGTTGTACCACCATGGGTGTTGCAAGAGCGACTCGTTCACACACATGGTGTCGAGCGAGCGCACCTCGAAGTCGGTATTGGTCGCTGCTGCAATTTCTTCAGCCGAGGGGGAGTGGAATTTTTTTACGCTAGACATTTTTCTTGAGCAGGTTTTTGAAAAAGAAGAAGAGAAGCACGGAGAGGGTCAGCATTTTTTAAAGCATTAAGATGTGGGGTAAAATCAAATTTGCCATGATGAAGCCACCAACCATAAAAAAGATGGTAGCAACCAACGACGGCCACTGAAGGTCCGACAAGCCCATGATCGAGTGTCCGCTGGTGCAACCGCCCGCATACCGAGAGCCAAAACCTACTAAAAAGCCACCCAAAACCAGCATGATAAAACCACGCAGCGAAAACAGGCTTTCCCAGGAAATCAACTGCTTGGGCACCATGCCGCTATAGTCGGTGATGCCGTATGTCTGGAGTTCTGCCGCCAATTCAGGCACCACTTTAACGGGTTCGGGGTTGGCCAAAAGAGTGGATGCGATGATGGCGCCAACGATGATGCCCCCAACGAAAAAGAAGTTCCAAACCTCTTTTTTCCACTCGTATTTAAAAAATTTCACGTTGGCCGGAAAACACGCCGCGCAGGCATGTCGAAGGTTTGCCGAAAGGCCAAAGTGCTTGTTACCCAAAATGAGCAGTGCGGGTACAATAAGGCCGATGATGATGCCTGCAGCCCACCAAGGCCAGGGTTGAGAGAGTAGTTCCATTTTTATAGACTGATAATTGTCAACAAAGGTCGTGATCAGAATCATTTTCTCTGCGTGACTTTTATCACGTGTGTGATTTTTTAGTAAGTGTAATTGAAAATCAGGTTGAAGTGAGACATGTCCACCCGGTTGATGACATACTTATCATTGCCATAAACTTCGCCCAGTCTGCCTTTCCAGACGTACAGAAAATGTACCCTCAAGCCCTCAAACATGCCGCCAAAGGCGTAGCGAGCATCCAGGTTGATCTGCTGAAAAGATGGGAACGCGTACTTATTGAGTGCGGCGTTTTTTACATCAGGCAAATAGAAATGACCATAAGCACCTTCAAAACGCAGTTTTTTGTTTTTGTTCTGCCAATTCAGACGGCCCGTGATGGAATGTGAATCGCCGCTGCCCTCCACCCGCTCACGGGCCATGAAGGTGTAGAAAGGCTCTCGTCCCCATTCGCGGGGAGAGAGGAAACGCCCGTCGGATGTGACACGCGTGTAGGCCGCCAATGCCTGCCAAGAGTCATGTTCCCAACCTGTTTGAGCGCTTATGACATTGGATTGGCCGCCTTTTTGAAAATAGGTTTTAGAAACCTCTTCATGGCCACCATGCGACAAAGCGTCCTGATGGGTCAATTGCAGGCCAAACAACAATTTGTGCTTGTTTTTAAGTGGATGGGTATGGTCTGCTTGGACAAACGCTGTGTTGAAGATGTTTTCCACATACTGGTCCCAAACTTGAATCTTGGTGCGTTTGCCCCACTGCCGCGTAATGCCCAGCATACCGATGCCCATGCTTTCCAAATTTTCAGGGTAACCACTGCCCGTGCCATCGGGATTTAATCCCTTGGGATACAAGCCTATAGATTCGCCGACCCCGAACCATTCCACGGTGCTGCGCGGCGATATTTTCCAAAGATAGCCGCCTTCTATCTTGGTGTTTTTCAGTTCGCTGATTTCTAACCAGGCACCCGATTCAGCAGTGGGCCGCATTCGTCCGTCCTGATAGTTGACAAAAGGTGTTTGCAGGGATTGCTGACCTATGGTAATAAGTGATTTTTTCCACTGATAACGCAGCCACAATTCTTCAATACGGTCGAGATTCTTGCGGTTTTTTGGGTTTTGTACATCAAAAAGGCCAATTTCGTAACGATTGACCGCCCCGGTAATCGAATCTTTTGCGCCTAAATCGGAGGATGCCAGGTTGTAGTTGAACACCCCACCTAAACCAAAACTGAACCCATGCCATGGCGAGGAAGCAAAATGCAGGCTTCCCCCGGCTGCCAGTGCGTGGTAGTCAGATAAATGGCGAGCATTGTCGGTGGTCATCAAAAAGGTTCTGAAACTGCCGTGGAAGTGGCCTTGTTCAAAGGCTTCGAGGAGGTTGTTCGCTTTGGGTTTTGGCTGCTCAGGTAAATCCGATGTGGCTGGCGGTTGCGCGGTTTGTGCAAATAACAGGACAGCTTGCAGCGCGCCTGCCAATAGTAGAATGGTGCGTTTCATGTTGTGGTACATGTCTTCTTTGAATACTGGCACAAAGGTCGAGGGGATAAAGGGAGGCAGGGCGTGACTTATGTCACTGTTCGGAAATGAGCATCACCCCCCTCTGTGACCAAAGTCACGGAATGCGGGAAAAATCAATCCATACCTTTGCGAGTAAGTATTCACTCACTTTAAGGTTTCATTGATTATGAATGGTAAAAATAACATCGCTATAGGCTTCTTAACCATGGGCTTTTTTATGGCTTATGGATTTTTGCTTATCTATTTACGGGATTTCGCTCCCGGCAAAGAAGAATGGATCAATACATACTCCACGGGCAAGCACTTTGAGACCAGGTTGGCACACGTTCATGGCAACTTGTTTGCATTTTTAAATATCCTGATAGGCTATTTATTACTACACTTCGAAGTAAAACTTAAAAACACCAAAGTAATTTCCTGGCTGGCTTTGACTGGTTTGCTGATGCCAATAGGAATTCTATCTGAAGTTTACTTTGGTCTACCACCTGCATTAGTTTTGATAGGAGCTTTAGCGATGACAGTTTCTGTTGTATGGCTTGGTTTTTCCTTTCTAAAAATGAAGCAAATTAACAATTAAATAAAATACAATGGAATCCACAGAAAATGTAAGCTTTTTGCCTCGTATAGGCGATATAGCTCCAAGCTTTGAAGCCGTAACCACACAAGGTAATATCAATTTCCCTTCAGATTACACAGGGAAATGGGTGATATTATTCAGTCACCCGGCCGATTTTACGCCGGTGTGTACGTCAGAGTTTATGACGTTTGCCAGTATGCAAAGTGAATTTACAGCCTTGAACACACAGTTAGTAGGATTGTCAATTGATGGGCTATATAGCCACATCGCCTGGCTGCGCACGATCAAAGAAAAAATAGAATTCAACGGATTAAAGAATATCGAAGTCACCTTCCCGCTGATAGAAGACATCACGATGAATGTGGCAAAAAAATACGGCATGATACAACCGGGCGAGAGCAGCACAAAAGCGGTGCGTGCGGTGTTTTTTATTGATCCAAAAGGCACCATCAGGGCGATGATATATTATCCGCTTTCGTTGGGCAGAAATTTTGATGAATTGAAAAGAGTAATTATTGCCCTGCAAACGGCCGACGCCTACAGTATTGCTACGCCGGCAAACTGGGAGCCTGGAGATGATGTAATTGTTCCTACGGCTGGTTCTTGTGGTGTTGCCAAAGAGCGGATGGATAGCAATGATGGAACTGTAAAATGTTATGACTGGTTTTTCTGCACCAAAAAACTATCCTTGGAACAGGTGAAGAACCCGCCAATTAAGCAGTAGTGTCAAAAAGTGATGTTTTTAGATAAAAACAGGTGTATACAATGGAACTCAAACCTCGTCAATTAGAAATTCTTGAAGCCGCTGGCGCCATCCTATATGAGGAGGGCGTCGGCGGTTTGACGACCAAAAACTTAGCCAAACGAGTAGGTTTTACAGAGTCGGCATTGTATCGGCATTATGCAAGTAAAGAAGAAATCCTCGCCGCCTTATTACAGTATCTGTACACTAGTATGGCGGAACGTCTGCCTCCGATTGCAGCGATGACGGAAGTTGCGCCCGACGAGCGCTTGCGCCGCTTATTCGAAAGTCAATTGGAATATCTTGCCGAACGTCCGTATTTTCTGGTGGCTATCTTTTCAGATGGCCTCCTGAAATTCAGTCCAACGATCAAAGAAGCGATGATGCGAATCATCTCCATGATGCGCAATGCTGTGTTGCGCATTATCCAGGATGGACAAAAGAACAAGGCTTTTGTTGACCATATCCCGGCGGAAGAACTGACCCATATTCTTATGGGTTCATTCCGCCTGCTTATGCTTCAATGGCGTATAGAAGACTTCAAATTTGACGTAAAAACTGCTGAAAACCAACATATTGAAAATCTAATTTCACTCATTTCAAAAAGATAATGTCTATGAAATATGTACTTTTTTTCGCGCTGCTTTCTCTTCCGTTCTTTCAAGCCTGCACCGGCGATCATCATGGAAAAGCGGAGTCCGTTCAACTAGACAGCGGAAAACGCTGGGTCGCTAATCCAGAAACTACTTCGGGCATCGCTGATATGCAGGCTATACTGGTAAAATACGAAGGTCAAACAACTGACGTCGCCAGCCGAAAAGCAATGCGGGTTGAATTAGAAACTGCTTTTCAGGGCATTTTTAAGCAATGCACGATGAAAGGCCCCGCACACGACCAACTGCACAATTACCTGCTACCTATGAAAGCGCTGTTTGAAAAAATAGAAAGTGACAACAATTCAGAAGCAGAAGCCGCCATCAGTCAATTGAAACAGCATCTTGCCAACTACCAAACTTTTTTCCAATGAAATTATCAGAATTGCTCACATCTGAACAGGCCGGACCCGTATTCCGCCCGCTTTTCAAAGCCCAAAACGGCCGTTTGACCGCCATTCGTCTGCGCAAGGGAGAGGTCATCAAAGAGCACAAAAGCCCTGTGCCCGCCATGCTTATTGTGCTGGAAGGCGTTGTGCTCTACAAACAGCTGGTGGATGGGGTTGAGCACCGACTCAATGCCTTGGAATACACTGACATTCCGCCTGATACAATTCACCAAGTGACTGCTGAAATGGATGCTTATTGCATTTTGGTTCAGTAGATTTTTCGGCAAAAAGCGTTTTTATGAAAAAATACATCGTGTTCCTGCTCTCTTTTGGGCTGGTCGGGACAGGGCAAACTTTTGCCCAAAATAACACCAAAACATTGTCGGAATGTTTGCAGATAGCGATGGATAGCAATCTTTCCATTGCGATAGCACATGAAGGTGTGGCGTTCAGCCTCGAAAAAAGCAGAGAAGCTTCGAGCATCACCCGACCAAAAGTATTCGCCGCATTCGATTACCGGCTCTATGGCAACCTGCCCACTCAACTGCTGCCTGCCGATGCGTTTGGGGGGCCGTCTGGAGTGTACAAAGAAGCTGAATTTGGCGTTCCGCACGTCCTGAACCTCAATGTACAGGCCAACTATCCACTCTACAATCCGGCAGCCCGCGCTGGGGTCAGCGTCGCCAAGCTCGCGCCTTTAACTGCCGAACTTCAAGTCCAAAAAACGCGCGAGGAAACCGCGTTTACAGTCAGTGCAACCTACTACCAGGCACAGGTTGCGGCAAATCAGGTGCTTTTTCTGGAAGGAAACATTTGGAGCCTTGCCCGTCTGGCGGAGAATATGCGCCTGCTGAAAGAACAATTGCTCGCCAAAGGCACCGATGTGGACAAAATCGTGCTGCAACACGACCTGCTGCTCGCCCAATTGGCCGCTGCACAGGCTGGTTACGAGCAAGCCGTCAATGCCCTGAAATTTCAAATGGGATGGTCGCCCGAATCTACGTTGGTCGTTCCGGCCGAACCGGATTCAATAGCCATCAACGCCGGTTCCGGTTCTCCCGCTGACCTGTTATTGCTCCAACAACAACAACAGACCATCCGTGCCGAAACCAAAACTGCCCGCGCTGCCCGCCTCCCGGTAGTGTCTCTTTATGGATTTTATGGCTACAACGGATTCGGGAAAGCCGGGGACAACTCATTTTTCAAAGAATTTCCACTGAGTTATATAGGAATGCAAGCGTCAGTTCCGATTTATGATGGAGGCCTCACGCGCAGCAAATTGAACCAAAAAGCCATCGAGCAAAAAAGGGCCTCTCAACAGGAGCAACTACTGCGGGAAAAATACGCCCTCGACCTGCAAAACGCCGAAATCAATATCCGAGCAAACCGAAAGGTTTTGATGGCGCAAGGCGCAAACATCCGCCTCGCCGAACGCCTTTTTGACCAGGCCCAAACTCAATTGCGGGAAGGCGTGGCATCCATCGCCGATGTTTTACAGTCCGAAAATACCCTCCGAGAAGCCCAAAACAACTATCTCTCTGCTTTGGTGAAACTCCGCATTTCAGAACTCGAGAGGCTCCGGGCGGCAGGGTTGTTGCCCATGGAATGACCTCTTTTTAAATCACAGGCCAATTAAGCATTACATTATGAAGCGACTATTCAGATACCTCATCCCGGCAATTATCCTGATTGGCATTTTTGCAGGCATTGCCTACAAATTGCGGAGCAATAAAAAGACAGCACAGGAACGGGTGTATCAATTCGACAAATCGGACGTTGTGCCTGTCAAAATTGACTCAACAGCGCTTGCCTCGCCTAAAACGGCGGATGGCGCCTTGCAATTGACGGGCATTTTTGAGCCGAACAAGGACACAAAAATCAGTGCCGAACTGCAAGGCAAAATCAACCGTGTTTTTGTGGATGGGGGCAGTATCGTATCTCAGGGGCAAACCTTGATTCAGTTAGACAACTCCCTGTTGAAGTTGCAATTACAGTCTGTAGACGTACAAATACAAGGTTTTCAGGCAGATGTGAACCGCTATACGATTTTGGCAAAAGCCGATGCCGTGCAGGGCATACAATTGGAAAAAGCCGAATTGGGCTTGAAATCTGCCCAAATTCAGCAGGCGACCGTTCAGGAACAAATCAATAAAACGACCATAAAAGCGCCCTTTGCTGGGGTTGTAACCGCCAAATTGAGCGAAGAAGGTGCTTTTGCCGCGCCGGGCGTGCCATTGTTGCAAATCATTGATATTTCCAAACTAAAATTTACCGTCAATGTGCCTGAAAAGGACTTGAAGTATTTCCAAATGGGGCGGAATTATACCATAGTTGCTGATGTCTATCCTGATACGAAACTCTCGGGCAAGGTTATTATGATTGGCAGCAAAGCCAATATCGGCAATAGTTTTCCCGTGCAATTTTTGGTTCAAAACCTCAAAAACCAGGCGTTAAAAGCAGGGATGTTCGGAAATATAACCATTCAAACCAAAAACTAAAAGGTTATGAACATCACAGAAATTTCGATAAACCGCCCCTCGCTCATCATCGTTTTATTTAGTGTTTTCGCACTATTGGGCATTATCGGGTATAAAAATTTGAGTTATGAACTCATGCCCGACTTCAACCAGCCTGTGGTGGTGATTAAAACAGTCTATCCGGGGGCAGAACCGAACGAAGTGGAAACCTCCGTTTCCCGAAAAATTGAAGATGCCTTGTCCAATTTGGAAGGCGTAGACTATTTGGTGACCAAGTCTTTGCCCAATGCCTCGGTCATTATTGCCAATTTGAACTACGGTACGGATTTGGACAAATCCATGCAGGACGCACAACGCTATATTGACAATATCCGGAAAGATTTGCCCGCCGAAATTTTAAGCCCCGTGATGAGCAAGGTTTCGCCAAATGACCTGCCGATCATGTCCATCAGCGCCACAAGCAATTTGCCGGCAACGGTGTTTTACCAAAAAATGAAGGACGAATATTTGCCACAAATCCAACAATTGAAAGGGGTGGCAGAAATCACGATGTTGGGCGGTGAAGCGCGTGAGATTCAGGTGAAAATCAATCAGGAAAAGATAAAATTGTATGGAATCTCTTTGTCGCAGGTTGTTGAGTCCATCAACCGTTCAGGTTTGGATTTGCCTGCGGGTAGGGTGCAAACCGATAAGGAAAGCAATTCGGTGCGTTTGGCCGGAAAATTTGCCACACTTGTTGATGTTCAAAATGTGCAAATCGGGATGCCCGCACCAAACAGCCAGGTGTATGTGAAGGATGTGGCAGAAGTGACGGACGGTACCAAGGAGATTACGTCCATCAGTCGGTTCAACGGTAAAAACGGTATCGGGCTTTTGCTGAAAAAACAAGGCGATGCCAATGCGGTGAACGTATCAAAAGGCGTGCGCAGCACTTTTGAAAAAATCGAAAAGCAAAATGCCCAAAGTGGCGTAAAGTTTATCATAGCTGACGACAGTACCGACAACACCATTGCTGCCGTGGACGCTGTTTTGTTTGACTTGATTTTGGCGGTAGTCCTGGTTTCATTGGTCATGCTGTTGTTTCTACGGAGCTTCAGAAATGCCATAATCGTTTTGGTTGCTATTCCGACTTCGCTCATCACGGCTTTTGCGGTGATGTGGATGCTCAATTATACCCTCAATTTGATGACACTGTTGGCCATGTCCCTGATTATCGGGATATTAGTGGACGATGCCGTGGTGGTTTTGGAAAACATTCAGCGGCACTTGGACATGGGCAAAGAAAAACGCAAAGCATCGCTCGACGGCAGGATGGAGATCGGGTTTTCGGCTTTGTCCATTACCTTGGTAGACGTAGTGGTTTTCTTGCCGATTTTGTTTTTGCAGGTTTTTGTGGCGGATATGTTGAAGCAATTCTCGGTAGTGGTCATTACTTCGACCATGACGAGTTTGTTGGTTGGTTTTACGCTCACCCCTTGGCTTGCTTCCCGTATTGGCAAAAAGGAAGTCTTGCAGCCCACCCATATTTTCAACCGCTTTTTGATTGGGTTTGAAAACCAGTTAGACCATTTTATCCAATGGTACGGCAGACAATTGACCTGGGTATTGAGTCATAAATTGATTTTCACCGGGATTGTTGTTTTGCTTTTTGCCATGACTTTGGGTATTATGAAACAAGGAATTATCGGCAAAGAATTGATTTCAACAGGCGACCAAGGCAAGTTCCGTTTTGCATTAGAGTTTGACAGAAGTACGTCCATCCAACAAAACGATGTTGTTTCTTCGGACATAGAAAAACATATTTTGACCTTGCCCGAAGTCAAAACCTTGTTCAGCAATGTGGGCGGGCCAAGCACGGGCATCGGCAGTTTGGGGGTAGGTTCTGCGTACAAAACTGAATTTACGGTTCAATTAAAACCCAAAACCGAAATCTCCAATCTGCGAACGGAAGATTTTATGCTGCGATTGCGGAAAGATTTGCAGCCTAAATACCCCAATATCCGGTTTTCGATGGCAGCATTGGGTCTGGTTCCCCGCTCTGCGCCCATTGAAATGACCTTGAGCGGAAGCGATTTGGCACAAGTGTTGGCAACGGGAAAAATGCTGAAAGAAATCGTGCAGGACATTCCGGGAGCAGACAACGCGCAACTTTCGGTGGAAGAAGGAAGCCCCGAATACAAAGTAGTGCCAGACAAAAACAAAATGCAGCGTTTGGGATTGAACACCGCTTATGCCGGGCAAAACCTGCGCATTGCTTTTACGGGCAATGACGATGCGAAACTTACCGAAAATGGCACCGAATATCCCATCAGGATATGGATTACAGATTTTGACCGCCGAAGTTACGAAAACGTTAGCCGCCTGAACATCCTCAACCCGATGGGATTTCCGGTTCAGGTATCGCAATTTGCGGAAGTCGTCAAAGACCGGTCGCCTTCGCTTTTGGAGCGCAAAGACCGGCAGCCCGCCGTTACACTCACTGCCGATGCCTTGGGCAGGCCTTCCGGAACGGTGGCCGATGATGTGGTGGCGTATTTGAAAAAAAATCCTTTGCCGCAAGGCATGCAGCTAACCTGGGGCAGCGACATCAAACGGCAAAATGATAGTTTTGGGGCACTGGGCTCCGTTTTGGCTATTTCCTTTTTGTTGATTTACCTGATAATGGTAGCCTTGTACGATAGTTTCGTCTATCCCTTGGTGGCATTGTTTTCAATTCCGGTGGCAGCGATTGGGGCCTTTTTAGCCTTGAATTTGTCCTTGAGCAATTTGAGTTTGTTTGCCCTGTTGGGTTTGATTATGCTGATGGGACTGGTCACCAAAAATGCCATTTTGATTGTGGACTTTACCAACCAACTAAAATCCGAAGGCAAGCATTTCAGAGAAGCCTTGATATTGGCGGGCAAAGAGCGGATGCGCCCCATTTTGATGACTACTTTGGCGATGGCAGTCGGCATGTTGCCCATCGCTCTGGCACGCGGTACTGCCAGCGAATGGAAAAACGGCTTGGCGTGGGTTATTATCGGTGGCTTACTTTCCTCCCTGATTTTGACCGTTTATCTGGTGCCAATGATGTATTATCTGGTGGATACTGCGAAAGAAAAAATAAAGAGAATAAACCCTTGAATGCAGGAGTCGCCCCGAGTTTTGCAGCACTGTGCATTTACGACCATCATAAGGGAATAAAGGCCTCATCGGCGTGACAAATATCACGGAATTACACTCCAATGCAGGAGTAATTTTGCGCATTGATTCTTTCCGCCAACGAAATTTGTTTTGATACAATTCCTTGACCATTAGCACTTTTCAACATCTGCAAAATGAAATACGTGATTATTGGAGCCGTAACCGGTGGAGCAAGCACTGCTGCAAGACTTAGAAGATCAGACGAACATGCCGAAATCGTAATTTTTGAAAAAGGCGCTTATATCTCTTATGCCAATTGTGGCTTGCCTTATTACATTGGCGATGTGATTAAGGATCGAAATGCTTTGTTCGTACAGACGGCTTCGGCGTTTAATCAGAGGTTTAACATTGTTGTGAGGGTCAGGACGGAAGTTACTGCTATTGATCCTGTATCAAAAACAATCACCGCCGTCAATCAGAAAACCGGTGAAACCTATAAGGAGACCTATGATAGGCTCGTTTTGTCACCCGGCGCCGAACCCATACGGCCTCCCCTTCCCGGAATCTCCAATGAGGGCATATTCAATTCAATTTTTATCATGAAATCACTCATTCAATTCTTGTTGCTTGCAGGGTTTGCCCTGCAATTGTCGGCTCAATCAAGCCCCTTCAATATCCAGCTTGAACCCCTAACCATTCCCAATGTAGGCGGGTTGCAAGCCTACGCTTTCGGTCAGCACGCCGGGAAATGGCTGATTATAGGGGGGCGACTAGATGGGCTGCACCGCCGCCAGCCTTTTGCTGCGTTTGACCTTGCAGGGCACAACAACCAACTCATAGTTATTGACCCAAACACCCAACAGAAGTGGTCGGCCCCTTTGACTTCCCTGCCAGTGGGAATGCAGGAGCAGTTGAGTTCTACCAATATGGAGTTTATTCAAGAAGGCGATTTTCTGTACCTCACTGGAGGTTATGGATATAGCAATACGGCTGGAGACCATATTACCTACAAGAAGTTGACTGCCGTGGAAGTGCCCGCCGTGATCGCGGCGATTGTGAATGGAACCCCTTTTTCGGGGTATTTTCGGCAGATTACAGATGCTCAATTTGAGGTCACTGGCGGGCATTTATCCAAAATACAGGACACCTATTATTTGGTAGGTGGGCAAAAATTTGAAGGTCGGTATAATCCAATGGGACCCACGCATGGCCCTGGATTTGTGCAGGAATATACCGACCAAATCAGAAAATTCAAGATCAACGACGACGGCAATACGCTGACCGTGAACCACTTGCCTTCATTGACAGACACAGATCAGTTGCACCGCAGAGATTTCAACGTTGCGCCGCAAATTATGCCCAACGGACAAGAGGGCGCCACCGCCTTTTCGGGTGTTTTTCAGAAGACGGTTGACTTGCCATACCTAAATTGTGTGAATATTGACAGCAGTGGCTATGTAGTCAACAATGCGTTTTCACAACATTACAACCATTACCACTGCGCTTTTTTACCGCTTTATTCGGCCAGTGCCAATGAGATGCACACGGTCTTTTTTGGTGGCATCGCGCAGTTTTACGACAGTCTTGGCATTCTTGTACAGGACAACAATGTGCCGTTTGTCAAGACGATTGCCCGCGTAACCCGCAATGCCAACGGGGTCATGGCAGAGTACAAATTGCCAATAGACATGCCTGATTTGCTGGGGGCAGGTTCAGAATTTATCCCACTGAAAACACTTCCTGCCTACGCCAACGACGTCATCAAACTGGACGAACTCCCGGCTGACAAGACGCTTGTTGGCTATATCTACGGTGGTATTGCCAGTACCGCAGCCAATATTTTTTGGATCAATACCGGCACAGAAAGCAATGCCAGCAGTCAGATTTACAAGGTTTTTGTGATAAAAAACGCGGCTTCTGAAACGCATGAATTGAACAAGCAAAGCATCGGAACGCTTCGGATGCAAGTGTTTCCCAACCCGAACAATGGCGTGTTTGGCGTAAAATTTCAGTTGCCCAAAGTCACCCAGGTTTGGATGAGCATCTCCGACATGAACGGCAAAATCATAGAACGGGAAGAACTGAAAGGATTGTTTCCGGGAGAAAATATCGTTACCCGGAAACTGCCTAAAATAGCGATCGGGAACGCTTACCTCGTCACATTGGAGACTGGCGCAGAGCGTGCTACGGTGAAGACAGTGATCCAGGAATAGAACCGCATTTAATAAAGCCCCTAAACAGTGACGGCCATCATTCAGGTGAATAATGGCCGTCACCGTTTGTTTGATGTGTCTTCCCATATACTTGCGCATGCTTTACAAAACAAACTATAACAAAGCATATATTGCGCCATGAAAATTCTTATTCCCACCGACTTTTCGAAACTGTCAAAAGTGGCCGTCCACTACGCTGTCAAACTGGCAAAAAAATCGAATGCCGAATTAATTCTACTTCACGCAGTGTTTATAAATGCTCCACCTCGGGCACAATTAGCGCTGAAAACGAATCAGGTTCTTGAATGGATGGTCGAAGATGCTACACAAGATTGTGTACACTTAATTAAGGAGATTGAGCAAGAAATCAGCAAGAATACAGATATAAGTTACAAGGTCATAAAAGGCAACCCCTTAAAAGATGTGATTGGAACCTTTGCTCATAATAACGATATTGACCTGATTATTATGGGAACAAAAGGTGCAAGCGGGTTAAAAAAGGTGCTATTGGGAAGCAACACGAACGCAGTTATTAGCAACCTTGACATTCCTGTTATCGCAGTCCCGGAGCATGCGCGATTTGACAACATGAAACACATTGTTTACGCTTCAGATTTCCTTGCGATAGACAAAGAAATGGAAATACTTATTCGTTTTGCTCAACCATTTAAATCTTCTATTCACATTTTACATATCGTTTCAACCAATTCAAAGAAAAAAATTGACAGCTTAGCGATCAAGAACAAACTTATTGAAAAACACAATTACGCTCCTATTTCTATTCACATTTCAGTGAATGAGAATGTGCAAGAGGCTATTGATGAATATGTTGCAGATATAAAAGCCGATCTGCTGGCTATGTTTACCCATAAGCCGTCCTTTTTTGAAAAACTTTTTGGGGAAAGTGTTACGCGTGAAATGGCTTTTCAAAATTGGATTCCACTGCTTACAATAAAGAAATAGCGCTATGTTTTTAATAATACTAGGTTTAATTGGCTTATGGTTGGGGACAAAACTGATCATCAATGGAGCGATCGGCATTGCGAGTCGTTTTAATCTTTCCCATTCGTTTGTTGGCGTAGCAATTCTTGCTGTAGGAACTGACCTTCCTGAAGTCTTTGTATCGGTAAATGCCGCTATTCTCCAATTACAAGGGATAGAATCTTCTGGCATCATTACCGGAAATGCTATAGGTAGTAGCCTCAGTCAAATCACCTTTATATTAGGTATTGCAGGGCTATTGCTGAAATTCACCATGGCCAAAAAGGATTTGTTGCGCGATGGAATTGCGCTGCTCAGTTCAATATTCCTGTTATTTGTTTTTGGAATTGATGGAATTATCACCAGAATGGAAGGTGTGACAATGCTGTTTATGTACTTGATTTATTACATTATTCTGCTGAAAAGTCAGACAGAACATGCCGACGATAATTCTGCCGGGAAGGATTACTCAAACCTACAATTGATATTGTATTTATTGTCCGGTTTTACAGTTTTGATTTTCTCCGCCCATCTAGTGGTTGAGAATGCGATGACACTCGCTGAAAAATGGGGGGTAGCACAGTCTTTTATTGGAATTGCGATTGTTGGACTTGGCACTAGCTTGCCAGAATTAGCAGTAACGTTTGGCGCTGCAATCCGCAAATCAGCTGGAATGTCGGTTGGAAATGTTATTGGAAGTAATATTTTTGATGGACTTATTCCGATAGGTCTGGGAGGCACAATCAGCACTACATTCATGGAAAAAGACCTGCTTTATTTTGATTTGCCCATTTTATTTGGCGTTACTTTACTAGTGCTATTATTTCTGAAAACAGAAAGAGGGATTTCAAAACCAGAAGGGGCAACCCTTATTGTCCTGTATTTCCTCTATATTGCCTCAAAACTATTTCTATTTGAGAGATTAATCCCATTCTGAAATAAAAATTACCACACAAAAATACTTTATGGATTGGCATCTCATCAAAACAGAAGAAGTAATCAAACACACCGACAGTCACCCCGACGGACTGTCCGCCGCCCAGGCAGAAGAACGCCTGATTGAGCATGGCCCCAACGAATTGCGGGCAAAGAAAAAAAAGCCGCTATGGCTCCTGTTTTTGCTGCAATTCAAAGACGTGATGATTATAATCCTGTTGGCAGCCGCAGTGGTATCAGGCTTGATCGGTGGTATCAAAGACACCTTTGTCATCTTAATAATCGTGTTGCTGAACGCGATCATTGGTTTTGTGCAGGAATATCGAGCGGGGAAGGCCATGGAGGCCCTAAAAAAGATGTCAGCCCAATCAGCGACCGTAATACGCGAAGGGACACCTGTACTTATTGATGCTTCCAACCTTGTGCCCGGCGATGTCGTAGCGCTCGAAGCTGGCAATATGGTGCCCGCCGATATCAGGCTGCTCAAATCACATTCCCTACATATTGAGGAGGCCTCTCTGACGGGCGAATCCAATGCCGTTGAAAAACAGACAGAGGGCTTGGAAGGCGAGCATTTGCCTATCGGCGACCGAACGAACATGGCTTATAAAGGCACCCTTGCAACCGGTGGCAGAGGACACGGAGTGGTGGTCGCAACGGGCATGAAGACCGAGATCGGGCGTATCGCTGAGATGTTGCAGGGAGATGAATCGCAGACTCCACTCCAAAAAAGGCTGGCTGATTTTGGCAAAAAACTCTCGCTTGCAGTGTTGGCCATTTGTGTGGTATTGTATGTAACGGGGTTGCTCAGAGGCGAAGAACCCATTCGTATGTTGATGACTGCCATTTCGTTAGCCGTTGCTGCGATCCCTGAAGCACTGCCAGCAGTTGTCACCATTGCCCTCGCCTTAGGCGCCGGACGCCTGGCACGACAAAACGCCCTCATCCGCAAACTCCCCGCCGTAGAAACCCTGGGGTCCGTCACCTATATATGCACAGACAAAACCGGAACGCTCACCCAAAACCGCATGACCGTTACCGAAACCTGGGCGCCCGAAACACAGCCTACCGGTTTAACCCTTTCGGCAGAGGAGGCCCTGCTGCTTTGTATGGCGCTCAACCACGACGTAAAAAAGAACGAGGAAGGCAAACCAACGGGCGAATCCACAGAAGTAGCGCTGGCAGTGTATGGAGAAGCAAAACACGGCCCGATCAAACCCGATGAATACAAAAGAGTTGGAGAATTGCCTTTCGATGCTACGCGCAAGATGATGACCACCGTGCATCGCTGGAACAAAACGCAGTTTTTGATTATCACCAAAGGCGCACTGGAGTCCGTGCTGAAAGCCTGCGAAGATGCCGATGAGGCAGCCATGATTGCCGCAGGCGAAAAAATGGGGGAAAATGGCCTGCGTGTGCTCGCTTATGGTTGCCGGGTGGTGGATGCATTGCCTGCCGAACTCAATTTTTCCACCCTTGAAACACAATTGCAATGTTGTGGACTGGCCGGTATGATGGATCCGCTCCGCGAGGAAGCAGCTCAAGCCATCAAGGATTGCCAGACCGCAGGCATTGTACCCGTCATGATTACCGGCGACCACCCGGTGACGGCAGCCTCCATTGCTCAAAAAATCGGCATCTTGAGCAGTCCTACCGACAAGGTGGTTACAGGCGCAGAACTGCTAAAAATGCCGGAACACGAGTTTGTAGAAGAGATCGAACGCATAAAAGTGTACGCACGGGTGTCGCCGGAGCAAAAACTTAAAATCGTGAAGTCGCTACAGATGAAAAACCAGTTCGTGGCCATGACCGGCGATGGCGTGAACGACGCCCCGGCGCTTCGAAGGGCAAACATCGGCGTAGCCATGGGCATCACAGGCACGGATGTTTCAAAAGAAGCCGCTCACATGATTTTGTTGGACGACAATTTTGCCACCATCATCAAAGCGGTAAAAGAAGGACGGCGCATTTTTGCCAACATTCGCAAGTTTATCAAATACACGATGACCAGCAATAGCGGGGAAATCTGGACAATCTTTCTGGCTCCGCTGGTGGGACTTCCTATCCCTTTGTTGCCCATTCACATTCTTTGGATCAACCTCGTGACCGACGGTTTGCCGGGACTGGCATTGGCAAACGAGCCTGCCGAAAAAAATGTCATGGAATTGCCGCCCCGGGAGCCCAACGAAAACATCTTTGCACATGGGCTGGGCTGGCATATACTCTGGGTGGGTTTGCTCATGGGCGCCGTATGCCTCAGCGTACAAGCCTGGGCCATTCACAACGATGACCCAAAATGGCAGACCTACGTTTTCACCATACTTTGCCTTAGCCAAATGGGTCATGTAATGGCCATTCGCAGCGAACATTTTTTCCTTTTCCGTCAAGGCATTTTTAGTAATTTACCCCTGATCGGTGCCGTTTTGCTGACGTTTGGACTTCAAATGGCCCTGCTTTACGTCCCTCTTTTGCAAGACATATTTTCAACCCAACCGCTTACGTTGCTTGAGCTTGGAGGCTGTATTCTGGTATCGCTGATTGTATTTCATGCGGTGGAAATGGAGAAGTTGTTTCGGAGGTGGAGGGAGAAGCAGGCCGAAAGGACTCACTTCAAATAATCTGCTACAAACGCTTTCAATGAATCTCCGTGCAGGTTTTTGGCCAGCACCTTTCCTTGTGCGTTCAGAATAAAATTGGCCGGGATGGTGGTTATCCGCAGCGTTTCCAGGAAGGGTGTCGCGTCGCCACTGAGGTGGGAGGCATGGGGCCAGCTTGCATTGTCTTTGACAATAGCCGCTTTCCAGGCTGCCGGGCTACTATCAATCGAATAGCCCAAAATTTGCAGCCCGCGTGCTTTGTTCGCCGTCCAAAGGGGGGCCAGCACCTCCTTGTTTTCCCGGCGACAGGGGGCACACCAAGATGCCCAAATATCCAGCATGGTGAGTCGGCTACCCAACAGTGTGTGCAGCATGACGGTATCTCCAGCCGCCATGGGGAGGGGGAAGTCGGGGATCATGTCTCCAATCAATACGGGCAGTTTTTCTCGGCTTCCGGCTTTGCACAACTGTTGCACCCATTGATTTTCGGGGAATTTAGCGTTCCATTGCTCACATTGCCGGAACATGAATTCCGGCACGCGCTCATAGTCGCTTTCTGGGCTGACCCACCGCGTGGCCACCATGGCTGGCCAGAAATATGCACATGAATCGGCAAAGGCCATCAAGGGCTGGCGGAATCGTTGCACAGCAGCTTCGCGCTCCAACAGATTGGCCTCATCTGAATGGTCAGCAGATGCCAGAAGAGCCGCTTCCAGTCTTCTGAACACATAGTTGAAGAAGCGCCTTTTCATAGGTCACCGACACCCTGCGGAAAGCAAAACGACCCTCAGCGCCGATCACTGCTGAGTCAAGCACCAATCCGCCGAAATTGGAAGCAATTTCAGCAAGATTCCGCGGCTGCACTAGGTACACAACAGGTTTCCAATCTTTGGATATAGAGATATTTCCGGCTATTGGAAAAACGGATTGAGTACTACAAGAAGAACCTTGAAGCAGTATGAAGGCGATCAATACGGTGATTGTGCTGTTGGAAAACATAGTCATGGATGTTGAAATGGCTTGCCTCAAATAATGAGGCAAGCCACCTTAGGAACGGTGTCAAAACAACTTCCCAATTTGATGCCTTTCTTTTGACACCGTTCCTTAGTTTATCAACTTAACACTTGTTCACATCGGAAAGTCCCCAATTCCACCCGACAGATTTCGCACATCGAAGCCCATTTTATGCATCATTTTGCAGGCTTGCCCGCTTCGGTTACCGCTTCGGCAGAACACGAAGTAAGTAGCATCTTTGCCCAGAGATTCAACCTTCTTCCCAAATGTGGGCGATAGAAAATCTATGTTTTTCGAGCCGGGGATGGTACCTCCGGAAAATTCTCCCGCCGTGCGAACATCCAATAAAACAGCCTTTTCTGCCGCTTCTAATTGTTTTTTGAAGGCGCGACCCGACAAGTTTTCGTTGCGGGGGCCGCTGTTGCCTTCTGCGTTTTCAAGTACGTCGGTTTCTGATGATTCGCCGCCGATTATGTTTTTCAAAAATGAATTCCAAGCCATTTGTTTGTGATTTTAATGTGATGAGAGGGTTGAGAGGGTTGAGGGGGTTCAAAAAAACTGTGTCAACTGCCGCGTTCCTTACACCCCCTCAACATTCTCAACAATTTACAACAATTTACAACAAGGTAGTCGGGCAAACATAGTCCGTGACCTTGAATTTCGAGCTATCCTTCATCTCCTTGAAGCCGCCGCTGACGTCCACCAGATTGTGGAATCCACGTGCCCGCAGAATACTGGCAAAAATCATGGAGCGATACCCCGCTGCGCAGTGGATGTAGACGGTCTTGTCCTTCGGGATGGCAACCATGGATTCATTGATAATATCCAGAGGGGCATTTTCAACATTTTCCACATGCTCACTGAGGTATTCGCTTTGTTTCCGCACGTCGAAAATGGGTGCTTTCGGATTGGCTTTCATAACGTCTGCTAATTGCTCAGGCGTGACCCGCTCGATTTTGTCCACTTCTTTACCCGCATTTTTCCAGGCATCGAAGCCGCCGTCGAGGTAGCCAATGCAGTAGTCGTAGCCAACACGCGCCAATCGGGTCACCACTTCTTCTTCACGGCCCGGATCAGTGACGAGCAGGATTTGCTGCTTGATGTCGGGAATCAGAGCGCCTACCCAGGGAGCGAAGTTGCCGTCAATACCGATGTTGATGGAGTTGGGCACGAAGCCTTCCGAGAATTTTTGGGCATCACGGGTATCGAGCACCAGTGCCTCGGTCTCGTTGGCCGCTGCGTCGAACGCGCGCGGCGACAGTGCTTGAGTACCGCGTTTCATCACCGCGTCAAAACTTTCGTATCCCTTTATGTTCATCAGCACATTTTGCGGGAAATAGCCTGGAGGCGTGGTCAATCCGGTCAAAATTTCCTTGATAAATTGCTCTTTTGTCAGATTTGGGTTGAGCGCATAATTGACCATTTTTTGATGCCCCAAGGTATCGGTGGTTTCCTTGCTCATATTTTTCCCGCAAGCACTTCCCGCCCCGTGGTTTGGGTAAACGATGAGGTCGTCGCTCAGCGGCATTATTTTGTTGCGAAGCGAGTCGTACAGGTGTCCGGCCAATTTTTCCTGCGTAAGTTCGGCAATGACGTGCTGCGCCAAATCGGGCCGCCCGACATCTCCGATAAACAAGGTGTCGCCGGAAATAATGCCGTGCTCCTTGCCATTTTCGTCTATCAACAAATACGTTGTACTTTCCATCGTGTGCCCAGGGGTGTGGATAACTTTCACCGAGTAGTCGCCGACCTTGAAAACCTGGTTGTCTTCTGCCGTAATGGCTTCATAACCAGGCTTTGCGGTAGGGCCGAACACTATTTTAGCCCCCGTTTTTTTTGCCAAATCCAAATGTCCGCTGACAAAATCGGCGTGAAAATGGGTTTCAAAAACGTACTTGATTTTGGCATTGCTTTTTGCCGCACGGTTGAGGTAAGGCTCTATTTCCCGGAGCGGGTCAAAAATGGCTACTTCCCCTTTGCTTTCGAGATAATAGGCAGCATGTGCCAGACAGCCGGTATAGATTTGTTCGAGTTTCATGTCTGAAAAAAATTGAACGTGGATGTTTTTAATTTGATACTACAAAGGTAACGTGGGACAGTGGCCGGCTTCCGTGACTAAAATCACGCCTCGCACTATTTTTTATCAATTTTCAGAAACGATGGGGTTACCTGTGTTCACCCATTCGTTCATGCCTGCGGAATAGTTGAGCACGTTGTTGAATCCATGTTTGGCCAAAATGGAGTAGCCAATAGCCGCACGGTCGCCGCCCTGACAAAGTATGACCACGCGACGGTCTTTACTGATCTTGTCCAGGTTTTTCTCGATGGTGCCAATGAATACGTTTTCAGCACCGCTGATGTGTGCCGTGTTGTATTCAGAAACACCGCGCAAATCCACCACTTGCAAGTTGTTTTCCTGCTTGGTTTCCTTGAATTCGTCCATTGAAATGACCTTCGCGGAATCAAGTTTCTGCCCCGTTTTTTCCGTCCAATCCTTCACATTGTCCACATAACCAATGACATTGTCCAAACCAATACGCATCAGTTTGCGCGTCAGGTCTTCGATTTGCGCCTCACTGGCTACGAGCATAAACGGCTCGTTGTATTCCAAAAACCAACCCGCCCAAGTGGCGAAGGCGTTGTTGCCTTGAATGTTGATGCTGCCAGGGATGAAGCCGGCGGCAAAGTCTACCTTATTGCGGGCATCAATAAGTGTCACGCCCTTGCCGAGATTGGCGATCAACTCGTCTGTGCTCAATTTTTTCTGTTTTGGTACTTCCGTCAGCAAGGGGCGATCCACCTTGTTGAGTTTTTTCATCATCGCGAAGTACTTGGGCGGTTCTGGCTGGTCGGCCAGAAGGTATTGCACAAAGCCGGGTTCGTTGGTCGGGTATTGGAGTGCCCAGTTTCTGATTTTTTCATAACCAACGGTAGAACTCGGTACGGCTCCCAACGCCTTTCCGCATGCAGAGCCTGCGCCGTGGCCAGGCCAAACCTGAATGTAATCTGGCAGATCAGCGAATTTTTTAATGGATTGATACATCTGCTTTGCGCCCAGTTCCTGCGTTCCTTTGAGGCCGGCTGCTTTTTCCAGCAAGTCGGGGCGACCGATGTCACCAACGAACACAAAGTCGCCCGTAAACATCATCACAGGCTTGCTGGTAGCCGGATGGTCGGTGAGCAGAAAACTGATGCTTTCGGGCGTGTGGCCCGGCGTGTGGATTACCTCAAACGTGAGGTTGCCTACTTTGATGACGTCCCCGTCTTTCACTCCTTCGTGTGGAAACTGATATTGCCAATCCGGACCGCCCTCATCCGAGAGGTACATTTTTGCACCGGTAAGAGCCGCAAGTTCGCGGGCGCCGGAAAGGAAGTCGGCATGGATGTGCGTTTCGGCAACATGCGTGATGGTCATGTTGTTTTGTTTGGCGATTTCGAGGTAAGTATCCACGTCCCTTTTCGGGTCAATAACCATGGCGACACCAGCCTTTTGACAGCCAATGAAGTAACTGGCCTGCGCCAAGGATTTGTCGTAAACGTGTTGGAAAAACATGATGTCTGTGATTTTATTTTTGAACCGTTGCGGCACTAATTTGATGACACAAAGGTGGGGGCATCGGAAGGCGGGCAACCGTGACTTGAGTCACGGCGAGCATTTATTTTTCAAAATTTTTCAGAAACCATACATAACCGGCTACCGCCGTTGCGGCACAGGCGCTCAGGAGAAAAACAGCAGAAGCCCCCATTGAATACCAAATAACCCCTGCGAGACTGCTCGCCATCAGCGCGCCAATGCTTTGAAAGGCAGTATAGGTTCCGATGGCCGTAGCCGTGTCTTTTTTCTGACAAAGGTTGGTCAGCCAGGCTTTTGCCACGCCTTCCGTAGCTGCAGCATAAAGGCCATAAAGAAAAAACAAGGCGGCAAAAGCGGGCAAAGCGGTCGCGAAAGCCATGCCAGCGTACACGATGGCAAATAAAAATAGCCCTAGAACGAAAACACGTTTCATGCCTAAACGGTCGGCCAAAATGCCCAATGGGTAGGATGCCGCTGCGTAAACGAGGTTATAAAATATGTACATCCCAATCACGACGCTATCGCTTAGCCCGGCGGCTTTGAGCTGGAGCAGGAGGAACACGTCGGAACTGTTGAACAAGGCAAAAACGAGCAAAGCGCTGGTTAACTGCCGGTATTGCGCCGGACTTCGTTTCCAGTAGCCCAGAAAATCCAAGAAGCCGGGTTTGACGACCCCTCCTGCCTGCGCTTTCCCTTTTTCACGAATCAATACGGTAAATACAATCGCCAGCAAGCCCGGCAGGAAGGCCAGTAAAAAGAGTGTTTTGTAATCTCCGGGGTAAAATTGCAGGAAAACAAGCGCCAACAGCGGCCCGATGACCGCACCGATTGTATCCAGAGAACGGTGAAAACCAAAAACCCGGCCTTTCGTTTCGGGCGTGGCCTCATCGGAGAGCAGCGCATCACGGGCGCCCGTACGGATGCCTTTGCCAAGGCGGTCGGTGGTTCGGGCAAAAAATATCCACAGTGGATAACTGAAAACCGCCATCATTGGCTTGGAAATAGCGCTGAGCGAATAGCCAATTTGGACAAACGGGATTCGTCGGCCCAGCCGGTCGCTCAGGTTTCCAAAATAGCCCTTGCTAAGCCCGGCAATGGCTTCGGCAAATCCCTCCAACACCCCGATCAACACAATGGAAAAGCCAATACTTTTCAGATAGACGGGCATGACTGGATACAACATCTCGCTGGCCACATCGGTGAATAGGCTGACGAGCGAGAGTATCCAAACGTTTCGAGTGATGATTTTTGATGGTTGTGACATAAATCAGGCAACAAGATAGCAAGGCATCCTTGTCATTTCAATGTCCCATACCCGCCGCAGCCGGATTGAGGTACAGTTCTTTTATCAGGATATATATACCCATGATGAGCACAAACCAGCCGAATGCTTTTTTGAGTTTTTCGCCGTCCACTTTGCGGCTCAGCCGGTTGCCTATAAATATCCCGACGATGGCCAAAGCAGTGACCGTTCCCAATAGTGTCCAATCCATTTCATAGTGAGGCAAGTCTCCGGTGAAGCCTATGAGTGATTTAGCTGCAATTATGAGCAGTGAAGTGCCGACGGCTTGTTTCATCGGCAGTTTGCTGAACAAAACCAAGGCTGGGATAATCAAAAACCCGCCACCAGCGCCCACCAGGCCCGTAAGCATTCCAACCACAGCGCCTTCCATCAATATCATAGGATAGTTGAATTTTTGATGCCCTTCGAGTTCCTTTTCTTTGGAGTCTTTTTTCTTGTCTCGTATCATGGAATACGAGGCAAACACCATGAGAATAGCGAAGATGCCCATCATAAACATAGCCTTGGGGACTATGAAACTGCCGAGGTTAAACACTGGGTCAGGGATCATCGGGACCAAAAAAGCCCGTGTGGCGTACACCGCCAAAATAGCTGGGATGCCAAAAATGACGGCAGTTTTAAGGTTCACCATTCCGTCCCGATATTTGGGAAATGATCCGACAAGGCTGGTAGAGCCAACAATAAAAAGTGAATATGCCGTAGCCAGCACCGGGTCTACCCCAAAAAGGTACACCAACACTGGCACTGTCAGGATACTGCCACCGCCGCCTATTAATCCTAGAGAAACGCCGATAAGCGCAGATGCGAAATAGCCTATGATTTCCATGAAGTTACTGGATGAATAAAAATTTTGCGTCGTCAAATTGACCCTGCAAATTTGGGGGTGGCCGCAAGTGATATCTTGTGATATTTGTCACACAGGACGAAAATAAACAAAGTACCTATTGGGTAAATCTCTCTTCGGCCAATTTGACAAAAAACTCCATCGCCTCCGGGTTCCGCATCGAATCGCGGTTAAACGCCTTGTCTAAAGGTTTGCGTTGCAACACCTTCTTCACCGGGGTTTCCATTTTTTTGCCCGAAATGGTATAAGGCACATCGGGTATTTCCAAAATATCATCAGGCACATGGCGTGGGCTATAAGCCGTGCGAAGGGCTGTTTTAATCTTCATCTTCAACTCCTCTGTGAGCATTTGACCACTATTGAGCGCCACGAACAATGGCATCCAATCCGAACCGTCTGGCATTTCGAGGTTGATGATGAGTGTATCACGGAGCTCCGGAATCTGGTCGAGTGCGCGATAGATTTCAGCAGTTCCGATGCGTACCCCTTGCCGGTTGAGCGTGGCATCGGAGCGACCCAGAATGACAAGGCTGTCACGTTCCGTGATTTGTATCCAGTCGCCGTGTCGCCATACGCCGGGGTAATGTTCGAAGTACGAAGCCCGGTATTTTGTCCCATCAGAATCCCCCCAAAAAAAGACGGGCATAGAGGGCATGGGCTTGGTCACCACCATTTCGCCTACCTCGCCTTGAGGGACTGGATGAGCTTCCTCATCCCAACTTTCCATTGCACAGCCGAGGCACCTGCATTGGATTTCTCCCTGATAAACAGGTAGTTGTGGGTTTCCACCGACCCATGCCGTACAAACATCCGTTCCACCTGCCATGCTCGAAAGCCACACATCCGGCTTGATATTTTCGTACACCCAGCCAAAAGCTTCGGGAGGCAGGGGCGAGCCGGTGGAACCAATGCTGCGCAAATTGCTCAAGTCAAAATCCGCCTTCGGCGAAATGCCCGCTTTCATACAACTGACCAAAAACGGCGCACTGGTACCAAAGTGGGTGATTTTGGTTTTTTCGGCCAAATCCCACAGCACGTTCATGTTTGGAAAACCAGGGCTGCCGTCGTACAACACAATCGTCGCACCCGCGAGCAGTGCACCCACCGTGAAATTCCACATCATCCAGCCCGTTGTGGAGTACCAGAAAAACCGTTCTCCCGGGCGAATGTCGTTGTGGAAATGCAGGTATTTCAGGTGTTCCAGCAAATTACCGCCATGTGAATGGACAAGGGCTTTGGGGATGCCCGTGGTGCCGGAAGAATAGAGTATCCAAAGCGGGTCGGAGAATGATGAATGATGAATGATGAATGATGAATGATGAATGATGAATGATGAATCCTTGCGTGCGGTTGAAATGACTTGGTTCCAGGATACGACTTCTTTTTCAACGGAGAGTGTTGCGTTTTCGTCCAGAAATGGCACAAAAATAACCTTCTCGACGCTGGGCAAAAATTGGCAAATCTCATGCACAGTGTCGCATTTATCAAAGGCTTTGCCCCCGTAAGCATAGCCATCTACGGCGATAAAAATCTTGGGCTGAATTTGGGCAAAACGGTCGACCACACTCGCCGCACCAAAATCGGGTGAGCAACTCGACCACACGGCCCCGACCGACATAGTTGCCAGCACAGCCACAACAGCATGGGGCGAATTGGGCAAAAAAGCCGCCACACGGTCGCCAGATTGAACACCGCTTTCGCGGAAAAAATGTGCGAGGGAAGCCGTCTGACGCTCGAGTTCTGCCCAACTCATTTCGGTCAAAGCATGGCGCTCACTTTGAAAAATAATGGCGGGTCTAGCGTCCGTTTTTTGGCGAAAAATATGTTCTGCGTAGTTGAGCGTTGCGCCTTCAAACCATTTAAAATCAGGCATTTGTTTGCCCGAAAGAACCTGGCTGTAAGGTGTGTGATGGATAATTTCAAAATACTCCCAGAGACTTTCCCAGAAGTCGGCGATGTTGTCGGTGCTCCATTTCCAGAGTGAAGGGTAGTCCTTGAAATGCAGGTTTTTTTCCTGTAACAACCACTGGGTGTAGCGGGCGAGGTTGCAATCGCTCAGGAGCTTGGGGGAGGGCTGCCAGAGCAGTTTGGGAGAAGATATAGAGCGATTGGGCATAGGTGGTGGCTGTGCTGTTATAATTCAGGAATTAAAACCTATAAGGTTTTGAAACCTTATAGGTTTCGTTGCGATCAAATTCGCGGATGCGCAAAGTTCAAAACTTTGAGGGAGTCCGTTGCGTTTGCTTATTTTTGTCCAGCAAAAATTTAAGCCCATGAAAGAATATGCTTTGACCAATACGAAGCCAATGAGCGTCGAAGAGTACATCGAGTTTGAAGAACGCTCGGAGCTTCGTCACGAATTTATTGATACCCAATTGATACCCATGCCCGGAACAACATCAAACCACAATGAGATTTGTATCAACCTTACCCATGCACTTAAGCTCTTGCTGAAGTCTCTTGGAATTTTCAAAGTCCATCAGGAAAATGTCAAAGTCCAAATCACACATGAACGAGATTATACCTATCCTGATGTGGTAGTTGTATCGGATCCACGCGATTTTAATAGCCAATACATCAAAAAATTCCCTACCGTTATTTTCGAAGTCATCTCCAAAACCTCTCGCCTAGAGGATTCTACCGACAAGTTTATCCGTTACAAAAACATCGAGACGCTCCAGAACTACATCCTCGTGGATTCCGAAAAAGCATGGGTGGAAGTGCGCTACAAAACTGCTGAAGGCGAATGGGAAGCAAGTGCGTATTTCTTGTCCGACGAGAAATTCCCGGTTCCTGCCCTTAGTGTCTATCTCAAATTTGAGGACGTGTATGAAGGCGTTGTTTTCTTGTAAATATTAAATTTAAGCCCATGAAAGAATATGCTTTGACCGATACGAAGCCAATGAGCGTCGAAGAGTACATCGAATTTGAAGAGCGCTCGGAGCTTCGTCATGAATTTATTGACAATCAATTGATTTCTATGCCCGGAACAACTGATGACCACAACGATATTTGCTTCAACATCAAAAGTGCCCTGAAGCAAATCCTCAAAAACCTTCGTGTGTACACCGAAAGTGTTAAAGCGCAGATTCAGGACCAACGAGACTACACTTACCCAGATGTAATGGTTGCCCCCGACCCACGTGACCAAGAGAGTAAATACATCAAAAAATACCCTACCGTTATTTTCGAAGTCATCTCCAAAACCTCTCGCCTAGAGGATTCTACCGACAAGTTCATCCGCTATAAAAACATCGATACGCTCCAGAACTACATCCTCGTAGATTCCGAAAAAGCATGGGTCGAAGTGCGCTACAAAACTGCTGAAGGCGAATGGGAAGCAAGCGCGTATTTCTTGTCCGACGAGAAATTCCCGGTTCCTGCCCTTAGTGTCTATCTCAAATTTGAGGACGTGTATGAAGGCGTTGTTTTCTTGTAAATATTAAATTTAAGCCCATGAAAGAATATGCTTTGACCGATACGAAGCCAATGAGCGTCGAAGAGTACATCGAATTTGAAGAGCACTCGGTGATTCGTCACGAATTCATTGATAACCAATTGATTCCTATGCCCGGAACAACACGCACTCACAACACTATTTGTCTTAACCTGGCATTGCTACTTCGCCTTTTGTTGAAAAAGGGCACTTTTGAAATGTTTCAAGAAAATGTCAAGGTTCAAATTGCCTCTGGTAAAGACTACACCTACCCGGACATCGTGATTACCACCGACCCGATTGATTTGACAGGTGGCGATGCGTACTTTATTAAGCACCCCTGCGTAATCATCGAAGTCATTTCCAAAACCTCTCGCCTAGAGGATTCTACAGACAAGTTCTTCCGCTATAAAAACATCGAATCGCTTCAAAACTACATCTTGGTAGATTCCGAAAAACCTTGGGTTGAAGTGCGCTACAAAACTGCTGAAGGCGAATGGGAAGCCAGCACATACCTGAGGTCCGATGGGCATTTCCCCATACCCGCCTTGGGTATAGCACTAAACATTGAGGAAGTGTACGATGGAGTCAGTATCTTATGAACCACCTTGCGCACTGCTTTCTTTCCTTCGGCGACGAAGACCTCCTGCTTGGCAATTTTATCGGCGATTTTGTGAAAGGCCACGACTGGGAAAACTACCCCAAGCTGGTGCAACGCGGTATCCTGCTTCACCGCGCCATTGATTCTTTTACCGACAACCATCCGCTCGCCAGCCGCAGCGCGTCGCGCATCCGGCCTCATGCCGGTCGGTATTCACGGCCATTTGTGGACATTCTGTACGATCACTTGCTTGCCATCCATTGGGAAAAATACTCCGAAGTACCCTTCCAAGCATTTGCCGCAAAAACCTACGCCCAACTCGAAAACCGGGCATTTGAAATGCCCAGCACCCTGCAAGAACGACTTCCCAAAATGATCGCCGGGCAATTCCTGCATGGCTATACCCAACGCGAGGGACTGGAATGGGTGCTGCACCGGTTTAGTCAACGTATTGCAGGCACATTTGAACCCCAATCCATTGCCGATGCATTTTTTCAGGCAATAGAAGGATTTTCAGAAGATTTCAATGGCTTTTTCCCGGAATTGGTAAACCACACGCAACTTTTTTTGCGGCAAAACAGGTAGTTTTGCCCGGTGCGGATGATTTTAAAATTTACTTTCCTTGGTCTTTGTTGCTTGCTTGCAACTGAAACGTGGGCGCAACGCGCCCCGCGCCTGCGCAATTTCCAACCTGCCGATTATGAAGCACAAAACCAGAATTGGTCGCTTGCCCAATCGCCCGAAGGCTGGTTGTATGCGGGTAACAATGGCACGGTCATGGAGTTTGACGGAGCGCGATGGCGGCATTTTGCCTTGCCGGAAAAACAGGCCGTCCGGGCGGTCGCGATAGGCCGTTCGGGGGAGGTTTTTTGCGGCGGCTTTGCTGAATTCGGCTATTGGGCCAAGGACTTTTCGGGTCAGTTGGCATATACCTCGTTGAGTGCTCAACTGGGTGAAGGGCAAATGGGGAAAGAGGAAATATGGCATATCCTGGTGCTGCCGGACTGTGTCTTTTTTCAATCATTTTCCACCCTCTACAAGTTTGATTATCAAAAGCTTGTTCCGATAAAGCCGCCCAACGCTATCATGTTCGCGCAGTTGGTGAACGGCAAGGTGGTGTTGCCCGTCATCGAGCGTGGCCTATATGAACTGCTGCCCGACAATACTTTTCGCGAATTGCAAGGTTCCGAGGTGTTGAAGGACAAAATTGTGCAATTCCTCGTTTCAAACGGTCGAGGGGGCATCTGGGCGGGCACTTCAAACGACGGGATTTTTGAATTGCAGGATGGCCATTGCAAGCCTTGGAGCAACCCGCTCAACGAGGTGTTTCGCAAGAACCAACTCAACAAAGCCGTGACACTTCGCGGTGGCGGCTGGGCTTTTGGCACTATCCTCGGCGGGGCTTATGTTCTGAACCCCTCGGGGCAGTTGCGCTGCCACCTTCACAGGGAGAATGGCCTGCAAAACAACACGGTGCTGGCACTTTTGGAAGATCGGGACGGCAACCTCTGGCTTGGGCTTGACAGGGGTATTGATTTCGCCGCTTTGAACGCTCCACTCACTTTTTTTACCGACCAAACGGGTAAGATTGGCACAGTTTATAGTGCTGCTGTACATAACGGGCAACTTTACATCGGCACCAACCAAGGCGTTTTTAAGGCATCGTACCCCCTTCCTCATGTTGCATCCCCTTTTGTTTTGGTGGAAGGCTCACAGGGTCAGGTTTGGCAGCTCCAAGTATTTGATAATCAATTGATTTGTGGCCACAACAGCGGCACATTTATCGTAGAGGACAATGGAATACAGCGTATTTCCAACGTTACCGGAGGCTGGTGCACAGTGCGGATGCCGGGCCACCCAAACACCCTTTTGCAAGCGACTTATACCGGCTTGGTATTATTTAAAAAACAAAAGACGGGTGCTTGGTATTTTGCGGGACGAGTCGGCGGTTTTGCCGAACCCTTAAAAAAGATCGCCTTCGATGCGGAGGGGAACCTTTGGGGCGCACATCCCAACAAAGGGCTTTTCCGGCTCCGCTTGAGCGCGAACCTTCTGCAGGTGTACGAATTCAAAACTTTTACCCGAAACGACGGCTTGCCGACCGACTTCCAACTTGGCCTGAGTATTTTGCCTGATGGAAATGTGGTAGTCAATGCGTTGCCGAATGCTGTACTCCTGCGAAACGTGGAGGGGAAAACACGGTTCGAGTCCATGTCCGCCAGAAAATGGCTCCCCGGCAGAGATTCCGAGGTGTTTGCCATAGACAGCAGCGGGCTTTGGCTGTACACAAGCGGTGGGCTTTCGCAAAAACTTCCGCTCGCGCTCGTGCCAGCATTTGAGCATGTAGAAACGCTGCCCGGGGGCGAATACTTGTTCTGTCTGGAAAATGGGTTTGCATTGCTCAACAGGGATTCCTCAAGTGCCCAAATAGGGCAAAAAAACCTGCCTCCGATGGTGGTCAGGTTGATAAAAACCTCTGACAATCAAACGTTTTTGCCGGTGGAGGGGCTGTCTTTCGCCTATTGGAACAATAGTTTGGTGTTTCAATGTTCCCAAGCGTTTTTTGAACACCCCGCAAGATTTTCGTGGTTTTTAGAGGGTTTTTCGAGGTCATGGTCTCCTTGGGCATATCTCTCGGAAAAGGAATTCACCAACCTGCCGTCAGGCCGCTACACTTTTCGAGTCCGGAGCGAAGCAGGTGGCGTCGAGGCCATCGTTTCATTCAGCATCCGGCCTCCCTGGTATCGTTCAGGCTGGGCGATTGGTGCCTATGCCCTGATTTTTCTCGCTGTTTTTTGGCTGCTCGAAACGTTCAACCGCCGCCGTCTGGAACGACAACGCCAACGCTTAGAAAGCGAAAAAGAACGCGAGATACTGATCTTGGAAGTGGAGAACAAAAACCGGGAACTGTCCAACGCGGCCTTCAACCTTATCCGAAAAAACGAGGCGCTCCAAAGCCTGAAAGATAATCTATTGGACGCTAAAAACGAACCGCGCGCGCTATCCAAAATTATTCGGGAAATTGACGCCCACCTCGAGGGCGACCACGATTGGGAAATTTTTGAAGCATCGTTCAACCGCGTCCACGATGATTTTTTCAAACGCTTAATGCAGCAATTCCCCGACCTCACCCCCGGCGACCTCCGTTTGGCTGCTTATCTGAAGATGAATTTGTCGTCCAAAGAAATTGCGCCCCTCCTCAACATCTCCATTCGGGGCATCGAAAACAAGCGCTACCGCCTGCGCAAAAAACTCGGCTTGTCCGAAGAGGCCAATTTGACCGAGTTTATCATGGCTTTTTGACTCGGTTTTTGCCAGTTTTTGACATGGCGTAGTAGTGGTGAGGTGTGTTTTTCGTTGAAAAACCCAAAATGGTCATAATTTTATGCTGCAAGTAAAGCGGCCATCCCAATTTTTTCCTGAATTTGGAAAGGTGTGCCTGCTCGCACAAACACGACATGACCATTGCCCGATTTATATTGCTCGCACTGCTTTTTTCAAATGCTTGTGCAGAAGCCCAAACCCCTGCTGTGCCAAGCGGCTTGTTTGCAACTGGCTATGAACAGCACGTGGAACTGACTTGGCAAGCCAATGCCGAGCCAAACGTGACGGGGTACAAAATTTACCGCTCTACGGATGGTGGCGGCTCGTTTGTCTTTTTGAAACAAGTCGGGGAAGAACCGATCACAACCGATTGGACGGGCGACGAAGGACAAAACTTGAACAGGCACTATAAAATAGCGGCACTGGCAGGTGCCTCAGAAAGCGGATTTTCAAATGAAAGATCCACCGATACGCATCCTTTGAGCGACGAGGAGTTGTTGGACATGACACAGCACTCCACCTTCCGCTATTTCTGGGATTATGCACATCCTGTCAGCGGACTTGCCCGTGAACGCTACAATGGCAACCCGAACCTTGTGACCATGGGCGGCTCTGGTTTTGGCATCATGGCCATTATTGTAGGCGCAGAGCGTGGCTGGGTAACCCGTGAGGCAGCATTGAACAGAATGATCCAAATTGCCTCGTTTTTGCAATTTGCCGACCGGTTTCACGGGGTTTTCCCACACTGGATGAACGGCACGAATGGCAACGTCATCCCATTCAGCCAATACGACAATGGCGGCGACCTGGTGGAGACCGCTTTCCTGATGCAGGGGCTGTTGGCAGCACGGACTTATTTTGATCAAAACACCCTGCTCGAATCAGCACTCCGCGATGTTATCACCGGGCTTTGGGAAGAAGTGGAATGGGACTGGTACCGCAAAAACAACAGCGGGGTGTTATATTGGCACTGGTCGCCCAACTACGGTTGGCAGATAAATTTTGCCTTGCGCGGGTTCTACGAGGCACAAATCGTATATATCCTGGCGGCGGCTTCGCCCACGCATCCCGTGCCAGCGAGCCTCTACCAAACGGGCTGGACTTCCTCGAATTATGCCAACAACAGCATCCATTTCGGCCACAAGATTTATTGCGGGCCTTTTGGAGGCGGCCCGATGTTCTTTGCACATTACTCCTATCTCGGATTCGATCCGCGTGGACGCAAGGACGCTTTTTGCAACTATTTTGTGCGCAATCGCAACCACGCGCTCATCCAACAGGCATATTCCGTAGCCAATCCTGAACATCATATCGGGTATTCGGCGGATAGCTGGGGCCTGACTTCTTGCGATGGCCCAAACGGATATGCTGCGCACGACATTCATCCAAGCAATGACGACGGCACCATTGCTCCTACCGCAGCCCTCTCAAGTTTGCCCTACGTCCCGCAGGAGGGTATTGCGGCATTGCGCCATTTTTACCGGGTGCAGGGCGAACGATTGTGGGGGCCGTACGGCTTTTACGATGCTTTCAACCTCGATCAAAACTGGTTCGCTACTTCCTATCTGGCCATTGACCAAGGCCCTATCGTGGCCATGATCGAGAACCAACGCACGGGTTTGCTCTGGCAACTTTTTATGCAAAACCCGGAAATCGAGCCTGCGCTTCAAGCCATTGGTTTTATGGCCGACAGCTCACCTGCGGAAGAAGCATTTATGGAGAAAAACGGCTTCGATGTAATGCTTTTCCCCAATCCGATGCCTGCGCATGGCGGGGTATTGAACCTGGAAATTTCCATCTTGGAAAAACAAAAACTGACGGTGCAAATCGTGGACATGGAAGGCAAAATGCTGCAAATCCTGTTCAAGGACAAAGCATTTGCAGTGGGCATATTTCAAGAGAAAATTCAAATTCAAGACCTGCCACGAGGAGTGTTTTTTGTAGAAATTAAAAATGGAACGGGCGGGACTTGGGTTAAGAACCTAGTGATCGAGTGAACTCAATCCCGTCTGACGACTATAAGTCGTCTGACGGGTAAAGCAATAGCGTTCAGACGACTTGGAGTCGTCAGACCGCGACAACGTTGTAATTAATTCATTTTCACACATAACCATTATAAAAGAAGTGCGTATGAAAAATTTCTTTATCACAGCCTTGCTTTTGGTTTTTGGCTGCTTGGGCGCGAACGCTCAAGTCTGCTATGCCGATTTTGAAGGACCGGGTCTCAACTTCCTCGGCCTTGATGGGGTGTTGACATCCCCCGAACCCAACCCCAATGCAAACGCGATCAATTCAAGCCCAAACTGCGCCAAGTATGTAAAGTCCAATATGCACGCGTACAGCCTCATTCTGGCTGACAACGGCGCTCCTTTTGATCTTTCGGTGAACAACCAGTTCAGGATTGACGTATTGGCCACAGTACCGACGCAGTTTATTTTCAAGCTCGAAGGCACTGGCGGAGGATTTGAGAAGACCATAGACATAGCAGTAGCGGGTGAATGGGTAAGCTACACGATTGATTTCAGCGCACAAGCCTTCAACACAGGTCTAAGCAAAGTGATCATATTTTTTGATCCGGGCGTGGAAATGAGCAGTGACACCTATTACTTTGACAATGTTTGCGCCGGCAGTGGAAAGATTTGTCATGCTGACTTTGAAGGCCCAGGCCTTAATTTCCAAGGCCTCGATGGAGTGCTGACGGCTCCCGTGGCGAATCCTACGTCCAATTTTGTGAACAACAGCGCAAACGTAGCGCAGTATGTGAAGTCGGATATGCATGCCTATAGCCTGATCTTGGCAGACAACGGCGCACCCTTCGACCTTTCAGTAAACAACCAGTTCAAAATTGACGTATTGGCCGCCGTGCCGACCCAGTTTATTTTCAAACTCGAAGGCACTGGTGGAGGATTTGAGCAAACCAAGAACATTGCCGTGACAGGGGCTTGGCAGACCTACACCTTTGACTTTAGCGCACAAGCAGCCAATACAGGGCTGAGCAAAATCATCCTGTTTTTTGACCCAGGCGTGGAATCGAGCAGTGACACCTATTACTTTGACAATGTGTGCGCTGTGCCAAACCCTTGCCCCAATGATACCCCTGACCCCGACATGATTGACGACTTCGAGTGTAATCGAAACGCGACCTACAAGGACAATTGGGACAGCCTTTCAGTGGTGTCCAACCCTGCTCCAACGATAGATAACAACTCCTCAAAAGTGGGCAGATTCTCCGACCCCGCAGGCATCAACACGGAGTATGCCGCGCTGATGATTGACTATGAAAATCCGATTGACCTCACCGTGCGCAATCGGTTCTCTTGCCAGGTATGGGCGCCCAAAACGGGCACCCTGCTTCTCAAACTCGAAGGCGGCCCCAATCCTGCGATGGAAGTAGGCACGCAAGTGACCGAGCTGAACAAATGGGTGACCTACACCGCGGACTTCAGCAGCCAGATTGGCAAAGGCCACAAGAAGTTTGTCATCTTCTTCAATGCTGGCGTAAATGGCGAGCCTGGGGATGTGTACCATATTGACAACATTAAACTTGCCGCGAAGCCCTCCGCGCCGCCGCTCGAAGATTTCCAAGACGGTGTCCAACTCGACTGGCAGGCATTGGATCAAAACGGACCGATTCACGGCTCGTTCATGGGTCCGGTGAACAATCCCAGCCCGAATGGCGTGAACAATTCTACACAGGTAGGTTGCTATACCAAAGGTTCTTCTGCATTTTCCACTTTGCAGGGCATTTCACTGAGCAATTTTGACCTGTCGGTGTACCCGCAGATCAACCTCGACGTGCTTAGCCCACTGGGTGGTGGCACCGTGACGCTCATCCTCAACTCGCCCACACAAGGCAACAAAGAGGCCGAGGCTACCATTACCACACCCGGTGAATGGGAGACGCTCGGTTTCGACTTCTCAGCGTTCAGCGGAATCACCGATTTCAGCGAAGTGCGGATCATTTTCAATGCCGGTACAGCCAACGCGGGCCAAACTTGGTATTTCGACAATCTGGGCCAAACAGAAGTCACTATTGACCCCTGTGCAGACGTGATACCAGTACCGAACATCATTGACGACTTTGAATGTCAACGCAACTACGTGCAGATTTTCTACGGAGCAAGCGATCTGGAAGTAGTGAATAACCCACATCTTCTACCCGAAAATGGTTCGCTTAAAGTGGGCGAATACACGGATCCTGCTGGTGCCGGAACAGCGTTCGCGGGCATCGGTTTCGAGTTCGCCGCACCACCTGATTTGAGCCTTTACAACCACCTTTCAGTTCAAGTATGGGCACCCTTCGACAATGTCCCCTTCATGTTCAAACTCGAAGGAAATGGTCAGGGCGTCGAGATTTTTGACACGCTGACTGAAGGCAACAAGTGGCACAAATTCGATATTGACTTCAGCGGAGCAGTTGGCACTTTGCACAACAAATTGATCATTTTTGCCAATGTCCTTAGCCCTACTGGCGGCGGCACCTATCTCTTCGACAACATCCGCTGGACTAGAGCAGGCTACAACGGATGTATTGTGGACAATGAGGCCCCCCTGACTACCTACAATTTTAAGTATTTCGCCAATGACGTGCTTGAAAATACCTTTGCTGAGATCATTGACAACCCAAACCCATCGGGCATAAACACCAGCAGCAATGTGATCAAATTTGTGAAAGCAGCCAATGCCTTACCCTTTGCAGGAATGTACCCCGATCCCACTTGGGAATCTCCTATAGATTGGAAAGGGGTGAAAACGGTAAGAGCCAAAGTTTACATGGATCATATCGGAAACTTCGCAGCAAAAGTTGAACAATCTGCTACAGGCGCGCCTGGATTTGAAATCGCGGTAGCCAATACATTGATTAACCAGTGGGAAGAAATCACGGTCAACTTCGCCGCTGTTCCAGACAATGGTGAATACCGTCGCCTGACGCTGTTCATAGACCTTGGCATTGATGCTACCGGCTCTGATGTAACTTCTTATATTGACGATATCGTGATTGGCGCTGGCCAATGTGGTTCTGTGAGCACATTCAGCCCTGCTGATGCAGTGCCGATGCGCGTATCTCCGAACCCAACTTCTGATATCCTTCTCGTGGAAAACATGGAAGGGGTAGCACGCCTCGAAGTGTACGATCTTTTTGGCCGTCGTGTGGCTGTGGCGAATACCTCAGGCGACACCTATACCGACCTCAACGTTTCGCAATTCCCCGCCGGGATGTACCTGCTTAGTGGCTTCGACCGCACAGGTGCTCGGGTGGGCAAAGCGAAGTTTGTGAAAGAATGAGTTTAGTATGACATGCCGCTAATAACAAGCGGCAAGTGTGGGTTTGCAGGGGTTGTGTCAACAGGGTCGGGATCAAAAAAGGGATAAAATTTTGTTTTGTTTTCTTTGGCGAAAAACCTCATAGGTTTTAAAAATCTATGAGGTTTAGTATCCGAATAGAATTAAAATTTGCTCCTTTTTCTATCTGCAACCGTTTGACATAACCCCTCGCTCACATAAGCACACCATTTTTGGCAAGCCATTCTTTATGAAAAAATCCCCCCTCATTTTTCTGCTTTTTCTGCTGACTTGCCAGGCGGTCCCGGCACAAATGCCCCCAGCCTCAATCAGCGGGGGAAACCCGACATTTAGTCTCGATGAGGTGCAAAAACGGCATTTTCTTTATTTCTGGGAATTGGCGCACCCAAACAATTTCCAGGTTCCAGACCGTTACCCAACCGATAATTTTTCGAGCATCGCTGCTACCGGGTTTGGCCTTTCGACTTATCTGGTAGGTGTAGAACGTGGTTGGATAACCCGCACCGAGGCAGCGGATCGAGTATTGAAAACCCTCCTTTTTCTAAAAAATTTGCCTCAAGGCCCAGATGCTACCGGTGTGGCGGGGTATCGCGGCTGGTTCTATCATTTTCTCAATACCCAAAATGCGCTCCGTTACAAAACGGTCGAACTTTCGAGCATTGACACCGGCCTCCTGATGGCGGGCGTATTGTCCTGCATGACGTATTTTGACCAAGATAACCCAACGGATGAGGACATCCGAAAGGCTGCCGATTACCTGTTTCGCCGCGTAGAATTCGACTGGTTTTTGAACGAGCAAAGCCGCCTGAGTATGGGCTGGTTCCCGGAACGTGACGGATTTCTTGCTGCCGATTGGCGAGGCTACAACGAAGCGATGATTTTGAACATCATGGCACTTGGATCACCCACCCACCCAGTACCTTCCAGATTGTGGGAAAAATGGTGCGAGCCCTATTTCCGTGCTGAATTTGAGGGGCAAGATCATGTCAACTTTGGGCCGCTCTTCGGCCACCAGTACAGCCATTGCTGGATTGATTTTCGGGGAATTCAGGACCCCTACATGAAAAAAGCGGGCTTTGATTACTTTGAAAATTCCCGCCGAGCAACCCTTGCCCAACGGGAGTACGGCATCAAAAACCCGCAGAAATACAAAGGCTATGGCCCTAATATCTGGGGCCTCACTGCTGGCGATGGCCCCGATGCCGAGATGACCCACGAGGGCAAAAAAATCTTCTGCCCCGGCTATGGCGCACGTGGCGTCGCCATTGATTATCAGGAAGATGATGGCACGATTGCACCCACGGCCGCGATTGCTTCCTTGCCTTTTGCCCCTGAAGTTTGCCTACCCACTTTGGAAGCAATGTGGAACCGTTGGCCCGTAGGTAAATATGGATTCTTCGATGGCTACAATGAGACATTTACCGAAATAAACCGATCGCCAAAGGCACAACCCGGCTACCAGTTTTGGGTGGATAAAGATTACCTTGGGATAGACCAAGGCCCCATCGTGCTGATGATTGAAAACTATCGCTCTAATTTTCTTTGGGATTTGATGAAGCGCAATCCCTATATCGTGCAAGGCTTGAAACGGGCAGGATTTTCAGGCGGCTGGCTCGAAAAAACTGACCTGAAGAAATTGACCCAAGGCATCGCATTCGCAGACGGGGAAAAAGCAGGGTTCAATCCAACGATCCCACTCGACCAGCAAGGCTTTTTTCAACGAGCAATTTACAGGGACAAAACAGGAAATAAACTGCCCTACCAATTAATGCTACCATGGCTAAAAGCCGCTAATCACCAATCACCAATCACCAATAAACCAATCACCAATCACCAATTCCCCTTGGTCATTTTCCTCCACGGCTCTGGCGAGCGTGGCACGCAAAACCACCAACAAATGCGCTATGGCGTACACGCTTTTTGTGAAAAATGGATGCGCGAACAACATCCGCATTATCTGCTGGTGCCTCAGTGCCCGCCAGATCTGCGCTGGGGAGGTAGCAGCAAAGACTGGCAAACGCTGTATCAAAAAGACCCAACCGAGCCGGGCCGTATGGTACTTGAACTTGTGGAAAAAATGCTCCAAGAGCACACTGACATTGACCCAAAGCGGGTGTATATCACGGGGCTGAGCATGGGCGGGTTCGGCACTTTTGACCTTCTGATGCGCCGCCCCGAATTGTTTGCGGCCGGGCTGCCCCTTTCTGGAGGGGGTGATCCGCGCCATGCCGAAAAAATAAAAAACATCCCACTTTGGGTACTACATGGTGGTTTGGATGATGTGGTGTTGCCACGTTGTTCGCGGCAAATTGTGCAGGCCTTGGAAAAAGTGGGAGGCAAAGTAAAATACACCGAATATTCTACCATGTATCACGATATCTGGAACGTGACGTATTACAATCAGGCGGTGTTGGAGTGGTTGTTTGCGCAGCGCAAGTAAGCCGGAACTCCGTTCCGGGGCGAGGATACCGAAACAGCGTTCCGTGCTACAGCACACCCTCGTACACCTCCTCAAATGTCAACTCAAGGCTCAGAGCAGCTACGCGAAAACGCGTGTTGGAGGTTAGGTAGGTTTCAGATTCCCAGTCGCCGTTGTCGAGTTTGACGCGAACTTCGACGAGTTGTTTTTCAGAATCAACGAGGATATAATTGCGAAGCGATTCAATGTTTTTGTAACGGATGAATTTGTCGGTAGAATCCTCAATGCGCGAGGTTTTGGACATGACTTCAAAGATGATGGAAGGGTATTTTTTGATATAGCGGTCTTCCAAATCTCGGGGGTCGGAGGTCACAAAAACATCAGGGTAAGTGTAATCTCGCTGGTTCGTGATTTGGACTTTGACCCCTTCTACGAAAATACGAAACCCTTGGGATTTTAGCAATACTCGAAGCAAAAAGGATAGATTTTGGCAAATTTGGTTGTGATAGTCAGTAGTTCCAGGCGTAGGAATCAATTGGTTTTCAGTGAATTCGTGACGAAGCTCCGAGCGCTCTTCCGACTCGATGTACTCCTCGACGCTCAAAGGTTTCGTGCCTGTCAAAGCATATTCTTTCATGGGCTTAAAATTTTGCTGGACAAAAATACAAATTTTAATCCCAAAAAACTTCAAGATCAAACCTATTTTATACGTACAATGACCCAATTCAGACTTATCCCAGCACTATTCCTTTTGCTCGGCATCTTGTTCTCCAACCGAGTAGCCGCACAAATCTACCGCCCTTCCGCAGGCGTCGAAACCCGCGTGAACGCCCTGCTCGCCAAAATGACCCTCGATGAAAAAATCGGCCAGCTATCGCTCTACACCACCGACTGGGGCAGCACAGGGCCGACCATCCGCGAGGGCTACAAAAACGACATTCGCAGCGGGGCTTGTGGCAATTTGTTCAATGCCCACACCACCGGTTTCGTCCGCGAGCTCCAAAAAATCGCCGTCGAGGAAACCCGGTTGAAAATCCCGCTCCTGTTTGGCTTCGACGTCATCCACGGCTACAAAACCATTTTCCCCATACCGCTTGGCGAAGCCGCCAGTTGGGATTTGGAGGCCATTGAAAAATCCGCTCGCGTGTCCGCTACCGAAGCGAGTGCTGCCGGTCTTCACTGGACTTTCGCCCCAATGGTGGACATTGGCCGCGACCCTCGGTGGGGCCGAGTGATGGAAGGCGCGGGCGAAGACCCCTACCTCGGCAGCCGGATTGCCGAAGCCCGGGTGCGCGGTATCCAAGGGAAAAAACTCGGAGACCCTGATGCCATGCTCGCTTGTGTGAAGCACTTTGCAGGGTATGGGGCGCCCATCGCCGGGCGCGAGTACAATACAGTGGATATGAGCGAACGCTACTTCCGCGAGTTCTATTTGCCACCCTACGAAGCCGCCGTAAAAGCGGGAGCGGCCAGCGTTATGACTTCGTTCAACGATTATGATGGTGTGCCAGCATCGGGAAATAAATTCCTGTTGGACAACATCTTGCGCAAAGAATGGGGCTTCATGGGCTTCGTTGTCACAGACTACACCAGCATCAATGAAATGGTGAATCATGGTGTAGTGGCCGATGATAAAGCGGCAGGCGAACTCGCACTTCATGCAGGGGTTGACATGGATATGCAAGGCGCTGTCTATCAACGATTTCTCAAAGAATCTATGAAAGAGGGCAAAGTCACCCAAAAACAAATTGACGAAGCAACACGGAACGTCCTCCGACTAAAATTTGAATTAGGGCTGTTTGAAGACCCCTATAAATCCTGTAACGCAGAACGGGAAAAAAACACACTGCTAACCCCGGAACACCGCGTTGCTGCCCGCGAGGTTGCGCGAAAATCCATCGTGTTGCTAAAAAATGAGCGGCAGGCATTGCCCTTGAAAAAAGAGCAGAAAATCGCGCTTATAGGCCCATTGGCCGATAACAAGAGCGAACTCCTTGGCAACTGGAACGGGGCGGGCAATGCGAACGATTGTGTGAGTTTGCGCGAGGGATGTATCCCGGAACTCCGTTCCGGGAACAATACGGGCGGTGCCCCGGAACGGAGTTCCGGGGTACTGTACGCCAAAGGCTGTGACTTTGAAGGCATGGACAAATCCGGTTTCGCCGAAGCCATTCGCATCGCTGAACAATCGGACGTGGTGATCGTTGCGGTAGGCGAAAAAGCCATGATGAGCGGGGAGGCTGCCGCGCGTACTTCGCTCGGTTTGCCTGGGGTGCAGGAGGAATTGGTGCTCGAACTGTGCAAAACCGGAAAGCCTGTGGTAGTGGTCCTGATGAATGGCCGCCCATTGACTATCCCGCGCATTGCCGAGCAGGCCACGGCTATCCTTGAAACTTGGTGGCTGGGCACCGAGACGGGCAACGCCATCGCCGACGTGCTGTACGGGACATACAACCCTTCGGGCAAACTGCCCATGAGCTTCCCGCGCAATGTGGGGCAAGTGCCGATTTTTTACAACGAAAAAAGCACAGGCCGTCCTTTCGACCCAAACTCGAAGTGGACCAGCAAATACATAGACGAGGCGAACAGCCCTCAATGGCCGTTTGGGTTTGGGCTGAGTTATACCACGTTTGAATATGGTGACCCGAAGGCAGTTGCGGCGGTCAACTCACCGGGTGACTCAAAGTCACCCGGTGAGTCGACCGCCGCAACTGCCCTGACCGTAAGCTTTACTATTACCAATACCGGGAAACTCCCGGGCGAGGAAGTAGCCCAACTCTACGTCCGCGATCTGGTCGGCTCGGTGACACGTCCGGTGAAGGAGTTAAAAGGCTTTCAAAAGGTCATGCTCCAACCCGGCGAATCGAAGGATCTGACTTTCACGCTTTCCCAACACGACCTGAGTTTTTACCGCAAGGATATGACGTTTGGGGCCGAGCCGGGCGAGTACGAGATTATGGTGGGGGGAAATTCTGCAGATTTGAAAAAGGTAAAAGTCAGGTTGTAAAGGTTGCTTGAAACCTCGTAGGTTTTTAAAACCTACGAGGTTTAACAGTCATAAAATTCATTCTATCCGATAAACAATTCAAACCATTCATTATGAAGCAGTTTAACAAAAAAATCAATCTGCTGGGGCTGCTGATTTGCCTTTTGGCAAGTGCTGCATTTTCCCAAACCCGCGTAACGGGGAGGGTAGTTGACAAAACAAATGGTGATGCACTCATCGGAGTCACCATTTTGGAAAAGGGGACTTCCAACGGCACGATTAGCAATTATGAAGGCTCTTTTGCGCTCAATGTGACCAATCTTGAGGCTGTGCTGGTGGTCAACTATACGGGCTACAATTCCCAAGAAATACCACTTGCGGGTCTTTCGCAATTAAGTGTCGCGCTCGAAGAAGGGAACGGTCTGCTTGAAGAAATTGTGGTGGTTGGCTACGGCACACAGCGCAAAAGTGATGTGACAGGTGCAGTCGGAACCATCAAGGCCAAGGACCTTGAACGCATCCCAACGGCTTCGGTGGAGCAGGCCTTGCAGGGCAAAATCGCGGGCGTTTATGTTTCACCTGCCAGCGGCGAACCGGGGCGTGGTGCTACCATTCGAATCCGTGGAACAGGCACGCTCAACAATGCCAGCCCGCTTTACGTCGTGGACGGGATGCTGCTTGACGATGCCTCGTTTGTGAACCCGCAAGACGTGGCGAGCATCGAGGTGTTGAAAGACGCTTCGGCCACCGCCATTTACGGAAATCGGGGTGCTAATGGGGTCATCATCATCACGACCAAGCGTGGTGCCACGGATCGAAAAGCGGTCTTTTCGCTGAGTTCGTACTATGGAAATCAAAAAGTTGCAAAAAAATTGCCCTTAGCTAATGCCACACAGTTTGCAGAAATGTACAACGAATTGAAGGGCAATACCAACACATTTCCCAATCCTTCTGCACTTGGGGCTGGTACGGATTGGCAGGATGTTATTTTCCGTGACGCGCCCGTCGCCAATGTGCAATTGAGCGTGAATGGCTTGTGGAAAAAACTGAACTATAACTTCTCAGGCAATTTTTTCAGCCAGGAAGGAATCATGGAAAAAACGGGATTTGAACGCTACACCGGACGCTTCAACGGGGAATATCCAGTGTTAAAAAGCCTCAAAATAGGCACCAATTTGGCCTATTCCAACGAACAGTTTAAAAGTGTGGGTGGGGGTGTACTCGGCGGAGCCTATCGAATGCCGCCGGTGTTCGCCGCACGCGATAGTTCAGGCAACTTCAGCGACCCGACCTTATTTGGTCCGTCGCTTGCCAATCCTGCCGCAGATTTATTCTACAAGAGTGACCAATCAACCCGTGTAAATCGCTGGGTAGGAACGGTGTATGCAGACTGGTTCTTTTTGAAAAACTTCAAGTTTCGCATCAACTACGGCTTCGATCGTCGCGATGAAAAATTCCGCTACTACGAGCCGACTTTCAAGGTCTCCACAACACAGCGCAATGATCTGGAGCGCACCAGCCGTGATACCACCAAAATCCGCAACTGGTTGTGGGAGAACACGCTTACCTACGACAAATCCTGGGGTATGGTTCGATTAAATGCTTTGGTAGGGCAATCCTCGCAGGAATTTACTTTCCATAGACGCAATACCATCAATGAAGTGCTGGCGCAACCCGATGGTGAAGTCATTAGCGAATGGGCGATGAATAGCTACCTCGGACGGGTCAATGCCACGTTTTACGATCGATATTTACTTACCGCATCTTTTCGGGCAGATGGCTCTTCTCGTTTTTCAAAAGCCAATCGCTGGGGCTATTTCCCCTCAGTGGCGGCTGGCTGGAATATTTCTCAGGAACCTTTCATGCGCAACCAAAAAGTATTTGACCGCCTGAAACTTCGCGCTTCCTGGGGCATCACGGGCAACGACAGAATACAGGACTATCCTTCACTGGGCAGGATTAAAAATGAGTTGTTCAGCGCGTTCAACGATACCGTACAAAACGGCGCGACCCTCATAAATTACGCCAATGCCGACATCCGCTGGGAAACCGCCGAACAGACCGATCTTGGTTTGGAATTCGCCTTGTTTCAAGGGAGGTTCAGTGCAGAAATTGACTGGTATCGGCGGTTTTCCTATGATATTTTGAGCGATTTGCCCATTCCTGCTTACGTTGGTTCGGGGAGCAACCCATTTGTGAATGCTGCACAGGTGGAGAACCTAGGCTGGGATTTCACCCTTCAATGGCGCGAAACGAAGGGTAAATTTTCGTACAATATCGGAGCAATTCTTTCCCCGGTAAAAAACAAAGTACTGGCCATCAATGAAGGAAAATCTGAAATTTTTGATGCAACGACTGCTCAAGGCGATTTTGCCACCCGTACTCTGGTTGGGGGCCCAATTGGGGCATTCTATGGCTACAAAGTTGTTGGAGTTTTTCAAAACAACGAGGAAATTGCAAGCTCCCCAAAATTCGGCGCAGAACAACCTGGCGATTTCCGCTTTGCCGACCTCAATGGCGATGGCAAACTCGATGGATTAGACCGTACTTACCTTGGCAGCCCAATCCCAACGCTTACTTATGGCTTCACCGCAGGTATGGAGGCCTTTGGCTTTGATGTCGCCGCCGACTTTTTTGGGGTGAAAGGAAATAAAGTGGTGAACGCCAAAGCCGTAGCCCGATTCGACACGCCAAACTGGGAAACTTTGTGGTACAACAACCATTGGACGGGCGAAGGCACCAGCAACACCGTGCCGCGTGTTACCGGTGGAGGCCACAATTATCGAATGTCTGATTTCCTTATCGAAGACGGTGCGTTTTTCCGCCTACGCAGTGTCGTGTTGGGGTATTCCTTGCCCAAAGAGTGGCTGAAAAGGGTGGGTATGAGCCGTGCTCGATTGTACGCGAGTGGCACCAATCTTTGGACCAAACAGGCTTATTCAGGTTTTACCCCCGAATTTCCCAACGACAGTGCGTTCAGAGCGGGCATTGATTATCTCAACTATCCGATGGCCAAAACAGTTTTGTTTGGGCTTGATGTTACGTTTTGAAGTAATAGTACCCCAGAACGCTGTTCCGGGGATGTTTTGCAAAAAATTCTATAATACTCCCCGGAACGGAGTTCCGGGGTACAAAAAATAACAAGCGTATGAGCACACCATTCAAATCACTCATCGCCGCAGCCATGTTGCTGCTTGCCGCAACCAATTGCCAGAAGGATTTTCTTGACCGAAAGCCTCCTGGCGAACTTACATTTGAAGAGTTTTTCAAAACAGAGGAACATGCTATTTTAGCCACCAACGCCGTATACCACCAATACCGGGAGACTGAAATGTGCGCGCTTCCGTACCTCGCTTGTACGGACATTATCAGCGACGATGCAGACAAGGGTTCTACCGTCAACGATCAACCCCTAATGAGCGATATAGATAATTTCACACTGGATGCTACCAATCCTTTTGTAATTCCGGTGTACAGAGGGCATTACCGTGCTATCGCAAGAGCCAATCTCGCAATCGAAAACATCCCTTTAATTGATATGAATACTCAATTGCGCGACCGATTATTGGGGGAGTGCAAGTTTCTGCGCGCTTATTCCTATTTCCTGATGGTGAACTGGTTTGGCGATTTGGTGCTGGTGACCAAGACTTTGCAGAGCACTGAATACTATGCACAATCGCGTCAGCCACGCAAAGTGATTTATGACCAGATCGAAAGCGATTTAATAGATGCCATTGCAGCCTTGCCTGAAAAAGACGGATATGCTTCTGCCGACAAAGGGCGTGCAACCAAAGCAGCGGCCCGGGGAATTTTGGCTAAATTGTACATGCTAAAAAAAGACTGGGCGGCTGCCGAAACCCAGTGTATGGAAATTATCAACTCCAACCAGTACAGTCTGTTGAATCGGTACGCCGACAATTTTTTACTCATTGGCGAAAACGGTGCTGAATCCATCTTTGAAACCCAAGCGGTCGCATTGCCGACCCAACAGACAATAGGCCCAGGTGCTTCGCCCTTCAACATGGTACAGGGGGTGCGCGGTACCCCTAACCTGGGCTGGGGTTTTAATCGCCCATCTGACAATCTCGTGTCAGCTTACGAAAATGGCGATCCGCGCCGCGAAGCGACCATCATCTATGTGGGCGAAATCCTTCCTGATGGTTCTACTCAGGTGCAAGACAATACTGAAATCATCAACGAACGGTACAACCAAAAGGCTTGGGTGCCATCTCACCCCGGCTTGCAGGACAATGGCCCTGGGAATATCCGGGTATTGCGATATTCAGATATTTTGTTGCTGGCAGCTGAAGCCAAAAACGAGTTGAGCAAATCCGCCGAAGCATTGCCTTTGCTCAACCAAGTGCGGAAGCGGGCACGGGGCACCAGCACCATTTTCCTGCCAGATGTGACTGTGACCGACCAATCCATGTTGCGGGAGAAAATCTACAAAGAGCGCCGCGTGGAACTCGCTATGGAGCAGCAACGCTGGTTTGATCTGCTGCGTTGGGGCCGCGCAGCGGAGGTGATGCAAGCTGCAGGGAAAACAAATTTCACTCCGGGCAAGCACGAGTTGCTCCCAATCCCGCAAACAGAGATTGATTTGACGAGTGGAAGGATTACGCAGAATCCCTTGTATAATTGAGATTTAAACCTCCGAAGTTTAGGTTTAGGTACAAATGGCCGGGCAACTCAAATCGCCCGGCCATTTTTTGGGGAATGGCCTACACATGGACCAATTTCTTTATTTACATTGAAAGGAATAAGAAAGAATGCATCGGTGTTTACCCTTAAATTTCTCAGTACTCAAACAGGGGACAACCGTGGCTGGATAATCAAAATCAAAAAAGTTTGCGGTTTGGAAAGCAGCAGGAATTCTAGAAAAGTATCTTCCACAAATGCCTGATAATCAAAAATTTGAGCGTTTATTTTTGCTCGAATGATCGTGTAGCAAAACGAGCGGCAAACGTTAAAATTTGGTCTTCCAAATTTCTTTCGGGCAATTCAAAAAACCTGTCGGCGTTTTTAGTGCATCATTAATAGCAAAATCTTACCCCGTTTTTTGCTAGCAATGAGCATCTCTACCCTTAGTTAGTACCCATATACAGGCCTTCATTTTGGTCTGTTGAAATCGGTTAATTCCATTTTTCTATTGCGCAGTTCTAGTCCTTTCAGGCATTTGCCCGAGGGGATTATACTTCCCATTTTCATTCACTTAATCATCTTAAACAAATTCATTTTCACCATTACTTTCTCAAAATTGCATCCGATTCTGCTGGCTATATTGGCTGGCACAACCCTGTTCTTCATTGCGTGCAACAAAGACAATGACCCGAATGACAACAAAAGCCAACTTAACCTTGAAATAACTGACGGCCCAACGGAGGATCCCAATGTGAAAGCAGTATTCATCACCGTAGCGGAGGCCAAGGTTGATGGACAGACCTTTTCCGGATTTTCTGGCAAAAAAACCATTGACTTGCTAGCATATCAGCAAGGAAATGTAGCGGCACTTGGCTTGGGGGATATTGACGCGGGCACTTACCAAAACATCACTTTAGTGCTTGACGCACAAACAGATGCGAGCGGTACTGCCCAAGGCTGTTATGTCCAAACCTTTGATAATGTAAAGCACCCGCTTTCTTCAATTGCCACGCATGAGATCACCGCTGCCCAGACTTTCGTGGTGGGATCAGGGGCAAAAACCAATCTGGTGCTTGACTTCGATTTGAGAAAAGCAGTCCAATATCAAGTTGGAGGCAATTCTGACCATTACGATTTTGTCGGTTCGGCAGATTTGCAAACAGCCTTGCGGCTTGTGATAAAAAACGAAACGGGCAGTTTGAACGGTACCTGTCAGAACGGCATCGTGAATGCAGATAAAGTAGTGGCTTACATGTACAAAAAAGGCACTTTCAACCGAGCGATTGAGATACAGTCCAACAACGGAGTGTCTTTCAAAAATGCGGTGGCAAGCACTGCTTTAGGCAGCACAGGGGAATTCAAAGTCGCTTTTCTGAAAAGTGGGGACTATGAAATTCATTTTGCAGCCTACAAGGACCTGAACAGCGATGACAAACTTGATTTTCTTGGAACACTGATATTAAACAGCACAGTTGACTTGAACGACCTTCGACTGGCAGCCAGCACTAACCTTCAACTCAATGTTACGGTGATCGGCATATTGCCGTAATATTTAACGGATTTTGTTGTGCATGAGAGCAGGGCGGCGCAAGCTGCCTTGCTTTTTTTTGTGGCAAACCTCGCAGGTTTTTAAAACCTGCGAGGTTTGCCATACGCTCATCTCTCCTCCTCTTTCATTCGTCTATCCAAACGGCTCATTGGCAGTCCTCATGCAGCCGGGCTGTAACCTCTTTGTCATTGGGGTGGTCTTGTGCATGAAGTGATGAAGTGATGCGCACTCGAAAACCACTTCATCACTCTATCACTTCATCACTCTATCACTTCATCACTTCATAAAAAAAGATTCATCCGCCGAAAACTACCGTTCATACAAAAGAACCGGGCATTGGTAGGTTCTATGCTTTGCAAGTTACTGAAAGAAAACACCTTTGCAGCACTGAAACAAAAACAAACTGAGATGGTGGATAGCTGGATGTCAGACGTTGGACAAGATTGATCAAAAGTCAAAAAGCCCAACGATTCAAAGTCCAAAGTCTACCGTCCAGCAGTCCAACGTCTACTAATAATTAAGCTATGAAATCAACTTTCTTCCTACCCTTTTTTACCCGCCGAAGCCTTTTTACCAGCCTTGAATTGGCGAAATGGAGCATAGGCGGGTTTATCCTATGCCTGGTGACTTCGGTCGCCTCCGCCCAGAAAATATCCGGTTCAGCCATACAGGCTGACGGCACAGTCGCTTCCTATGCCACGGTTCTTTTGTACCATGCTGCCGACACTATTTTAGCCAAAGGTGCCATTGCAGATGATGCTGGAAAGTTTGAACTTGAAAATGTCGCCTCGGGCCGTTACTTCCTGAATATCAACTTAGTAGGTGCTGGAAAATGCGCGTCTCCCCTATTCGATTACAACGGCGGCGACAAGGTTTTGGAAACGGTAAAACTCGAAGAAGCCTCCAAGGAACTTGCCCAAGTGACCGTAGTTGCTCGCAAGCCCATCGTGGAAATCAAGGCCGACAAAACGATTTTGAACGTAGAAGGGAACATCAACTCGCAAGGACAAAACGCGCTGGAACTACTACGCAAAGCCCCAGGTGTAACGGTTGACAACAACGACAATATTTCGCTTAAAGGCAAAAACTCCGTGCGCTTCCAGATTGATGGGCGCGACGTGCCGCTGGACTCGAAAGAACTCGCCGCACAACTCAAAGGGATGCGCGCCGAAGACATCGCAGCCATCGAAATGGTCACCAACCCTTCCGCCAAATACGACGCGAGCGGCAATGCGGGCATCATCAATTTCAGAACCAAGAAGAACAAAAACATCGGCACCAACGGCTCCATCGGCGGGGAAGCAGTGTACGGCAAAAGCCTCAAGGGCGGTGGAAACCTCAGCTTTAACCACCGCAACAAAAACCTCAATGTATTCGGCTCTTACTCCAACCATTTTGGCGATTGGCATAATACGATCAATCTCCTTCGTGACCAACAAGGCTCGCAGACAGACCCCAATTTGCCCAACTACGACCCCAGCCGCCGCTATGACCAAAGCGGCGAAATGAAGGACAACAACAACAACCACAATTTCAAACTCGGGACTGATTTTTTCCTCAACTCGAAGCACACGCTTGGATTTATAGTGACTGGCCGACACGCGCACGGTCCTTGGGAAAATGATTCGCGCACGAAAATTTCTTCGCTCGAAAACCCGGGGGTTATTGACTCCATTCTGGTGGCATCCAACCGTCAACCGCAAAACCGCGACAATTTCAATTTCAATCTCAACTACCGTTTTGCCGACACCAGCGGCCACGAACTCAACATTGACGCGAATCGTGGCACCTACCGTTACCGCGCAGATTCTTACCAGCCCAACCGATATTACGATGGTTCAGAGCAAGAACTTTTGTCCGAAAATATTTACCGGAACAATACCCCAACGGACATTGACATTACGATTTTGAAAGCCGATTGGGAGCAAAACCTTTGGAAAGGAAAACTCGGTATTGGGTTCAAAATGAACAATGTAGAAACCGACAACACCTTTGATTTTTTCAATGTAAGGGATGGTGTATCAGCGATAGACACGAGTCGTAGCAATCACTTCATTTACCACGAAATGGTGAACGCAGGCTACGTCAACTATAATTTTCAACTAAAAAAATGGGGCTTTCAAGCGGGCCTTCGCGCCGAGCACACCGACTGGAAAGGCGAACTCACCAGCCTCCAGCCAGAGAAAAACGAAATGCCCAACGACAAGTATTTGAGCTGGTTTCCCAGCGCGGCGGTCACCTATACACTGGACAAGAAAAACCAGTTTAACCTGACCTACAGCCGCCGCATTGACCGGCCCAGTTACCGCGACCTGAACCCTTTCGAGGACCGCCTCGACGAACTGGCCTATAAAAAAGGCAACCCCTTTCTGCGCCCTCAATTCACGCACTCGCTCGAACTGACGCACACCTTCATGGGATTCCTGAACAGCACTTTCGGCTATAGCCACACCAACGATGTGTTCACGGAATATATTGACACGGCATCCAATGGCAAGACGTTTTTGACACAGGGAAACATTGCCCAGCAGGACAACTATTCACTCAGCATCAGTTGCCCGATCCCCATAGCCAAATGGTGGGAAGGCTTCATAAGCCTGACGGGCGTGGTGAGCGCATTTGAGGCTGATTTCCGCGAAGGTTTTGCTTATAGCGAATCCTTCAAATCGTTAAACGTGTACAGCGAACAAACCCTGCGTCTGCCCAAGGGCTGGTCATTCCAGGTGTCGGGCTGGTACAATTCGCCGGCCATCTGGCAGGCCCTATTTCGCACCGAAGCCATGGGTTCGCTTGATCTCGGCGTACGGAAACAAGTGTTCAGCGACAAAGGCACCATCAGTCTCAATGTCAGTGACGTACTGCGAACCCAAGGCTGGCGCAGCATCAACGACTTTACCCCTGGGCTTTACATGAAAGGCAAGGGAAATTGGGAAAGCCAAACTATAAAACTCAACTTCAACTACCGCTTCGGAAACAAAAACGTGAAAGGATCGCGCCAGCGCAAAACAGGTACGGAAGACGTGAACTCGAGAATAAAATCGGGCAACTGAGTTGGTGATTGGTGGACTGGTGATTGGTAGATTGGTGATTGGTGGACTGGTGATTGGTAGATTGGTGATTGGTGGACTGGTGATTAGTGATTGGTAGATTGGTGATTGGTATCGTTGATTAGGGAGTGTTCATAAAACTGTGTCAACTGCTGGTTACACCCCTTACCCCTAAAGGGCAATATCGTTGACATAAGGATTTGTGTGTATAAAAGGGGCGTAGCCCCGACACCGTTTATAGAACAATATTTTGCGTGTTTTATGGAGGGGCGTAGCCCCGGCACGATTTGTCAGGGGTGCCGCCACTACGTGGCTCGTTCACACACCCGATTTTTCTATAAACGGTGTCGCCACTACGTGGCTAAAACCCTTAAGTCAACGACATCGCCCTATAGGGGAGTTTATGCCGTCGAGTGCATAACTCAATGAATAACAAACAATTATCCACCTATTCGAATTTGCTCCCCTTTAGGGCAGTGTCGTTGAGGGGTTGGGGGTGTAACCAGCAGTTGACGCAGATTTTTGAACACTCCCGTTGATTAGAACCCAATCTACCAATCACCAATCTGCCAATTACCAATCACCAACGAAGAATATGAAAGTTTGATTTGGTTTATCGGAGAAAGTAGCCCCGCCGTCGGAAGATTGGCGGGGCTTTTTTGTACCGCTCTGTACCTGCGGCTTTAGCCGCAGGAGGTTTACTCGGGGTGAACTGGGGTTGTTTCAAAAGGTAGTTTGCAAATTTTTTACAAAAATATTATATTGTGTTTCAAGCAATTGAATCCTATAAGGTTTTAAAAACCTTATAGGATTTTATGGAATTCAAAGTATTGTTCTGTGGTAAATTTTCAACCTAGACTTTTGACACAACAGTGCAGTTCATACCGACTAAACCTCCGGCGGCTAAAGCCGGCGGTACTTACAAGTCAGCCCCCACATCGTCGTGTGTCTGAGTCATCCGATGAATCAGCGTTACTGCGCTCCCAACTCAATGCAAACCTTTCGCGCGAAAAAGCCTCTGCGACACTGATACAGCGCATCCGAAGTAGGATGTCATAGTCGCTATGGCGATTTTTTTTGCGCCGAGCAATTGGCAGGAACATTCCATCGCTTACTATCGAAGAAGCCAAACAGTTATTCGGATCAAAACTTCCGAATAATTCAAGTGATATCGCCTTATTTCGTGGAGACACAACAGAGGTCGAACCAATTATTGTTCCAGATTGGGACAATGCTGTTTCATATTATGATGAGGCAAAACAACAATCTGTAGTAGAAGCGCCCCTCCTACAAGGTAATTCCTCCAGATACCTTCTAAATCCTGACAATGTAGTCGTTGATACTTCGGCATTTCTTCAAAGCCCTCAAAATATTAGGCTTATAGTCGTAAGGGATACTCAAGGAGTGACAGACTATACGATTATGAAAATAGAAGGTACTTATCAATACAATCAAATCTCTGGAGCACTTGCTTCCAATACATACCGAGCTATGGATAGCCTGTATAATGGGGTGGTAAATTATGTTGTAAATTCAAATAGTCTTTCACGCCGAAACAATAAAATACATATCCACCAATCCCTTGTTATGCACCTCCTTTTGTCCCCGGTGTGTAGCGAGGTACAGGTGCTTGACGGCCTCCTTCGTGGCGGCGGAGATGTTTACCTGTCCCGGTTCGCCGTGTTCTTCGAGGCGGGCGGCGAGGTTCACGGCATCGCCCCAGATGTCGTAGGCGAATTTGTTTTTGCCAATCACACCTGCCATCACCGGGCCGGTATGGATACCGATGCGCATCTCCGTAAGGTGTGCATCCGGACGCTCGTGTTTACGCGCTTCGAGCCAGCTCGACATTTTCAGCGCGGCACGCACCGCATCGGCGGCATGGGTTTCGTTTGGCACGGGAAGGCCGCCCGCGCACATGTAGGCATCGCCGATGGTCTTGATTTTTTCGAGGCCGTGCCGCTCACAGATTTCGTCGAACGCGAGGAAGCACTCATTCAATTCGTCAATCAACTGCTTGGGTGTGAGGGTGGCGGAGAGCCGCGTGAAGTTGACAAAATCGCTGAAAAGCACCGTGGCCGATTCGTAGAGCCGGGGCGTGGCCTGGCCGCTCGCTTTAAGTTCGTCGGCAATTTCCTGAGGCAAAATATTGAGCAACAGCCCATCGCTTTTTCGCTGTTCTTCCTGAATCTGAATGTTTTGCGCCTGAATCTTGCGGTTCTGGCTTTCCAACCTTTGGCGGGCACGGCGTGCAAACCACCACGATACGCCCACTATCCCAAGAATAATAAAAAACAACCCACCCAATATATAGGCAAACCGGCGGAAGTCCTCGTCTTGCTCGCCTTGGTAGGCTTGTTCTCGCTGAATGCGCTCTATTTCCTGAGCGCGGCTGGTGCTGTCGGCGAGGTTTTCGGCGCGTTCGATTTGTTCCTTTTCACGGAGTTCTACAATGAGGCGACCTTGTTTTTCGGCGTTCAGCTGCTGGTCGGCAAGGCGGAGGCGCTGCCGGGCTTCGAGGGCTTGCAAGGTTTGTTCCCGGAGTTTGGCTTGGTCGGCGTCTTGCTGGGCTTCGAGCAGGCGCACTTCGTCTTCTTTACTGCGGGATTCGAGTTCGAGGTTTTTGTTCTGAAGTTCGAGCCGTTCGCGGTCAAACCTGATTTGGTTAAGTTCGAGGTCTTTAAAATTCTGTCGTGCAATCAGGAATTTGATCTGACCCTCTGAAGCGGCAAGCAGGGTGCGTTGTTGATTCAGCCGTTGTTCGCGCGCTTGGTCTTCAATGCGCATCGAATCAAGCACATTGAGGTAATCGCGGTAATATTCAAAGGCCTTTTCAAAATCGTAGAGTTCGTGGTAAAGGTCGGCGGCGGTGCGGTAAGCCTCGGCGAGCACGGTTTGTTGCTTGGTGTCGCTGGCATATTGGATGGCGGTTTGGTTGTGCGAGAGCGCGTTGTAAAGGTCGTTGCTACTAAAATAGACCCCCGCTAAGAGGTGTTCGAGGTTGGCAAGCGCAGCATAATCTTTCCTTGCAGCGAGCAGGTTGCGGGCTTTTAAAAGGTATTCGATGCCGCGTTTGGATTCACCCGTATTGTGCAGTGCGATGCCCATATTGGCCCACAACACTTCGGGATAATCACACGGGATGTAGGCGCACTGGAGTTCGGCTTTTTGAAAATATTCGAGTGCTTTCTTATAGTCGTGCAGTGCCGCATACTGTCTGCCGAGGTTGTTGTAAAGCAGGGATTGCTCTTGAGTGGTGCCAGCCTTCTCTATGATGTCTTGCAACAAGAGGTAGAAATAAAGGCTTTTGCCCGGGTCGTGGTTTTGGTCATAAGCTTGGGCGCGTTTTTGGTAAATCTGCACCAAGCGAGGGTTGTTCCCTTCCGCTTTGTACTTGACAATCAGTTCTTTGTAAAGGATTTCCGCGCTGTCGAAACGCATGTCGTAAAGACACGCATCGGCGGCTTTTTCACGCGTCTCATAGTCTTGGGGTCGCAAAACAAGCACCTCGCGATAATAGCGGTGCGCTGGGGCGTAGAGTTTTTCGCCAAAAAAAAGGTCGCCGATGGCGGTCTTCACGGCAAGTTGGGCAGGCCGATTGCCAGAATTTTCGAGTTTTGCTTCGGCTTCGAGATAATGTTGCAGGGCTTCCTCCGAGCGCCCGATCCGGGTATATATTTCGCCCAAAAGTATGGATGCTCGGACAATGCCACCGTCGTAACGTAAACTTCGGGCAATGGCAAGACTCCGTTGGGCGAGTTCTTCGCATTCAGAATCGCTGTCCGAACGTCTGGCCCGATCCAGAATTTCATCCACATCCACAGTGCTGCGCTCAATGTCGTCGAGGGCTTGGGCTTGCAGGCAGCTGAAAGCCAAAAAGATAAAAAAGGACGTGAGGGAAAGTCGCACGGTGTTGGAGTGGATTGGCGACGCTAAGAACGGGAAAAAAAATGGTTTGAGTTGTTTGAAGGGTTTGATGCGCATCAAACCCTTCAAACAACTCAAACTTATATCACTTCCCTTTCCAAATCTTCAAGCCAAGCGATTCCAGCGCCAAAGTCCACAGCACTTCATAAGGGATAATCTCAATCTCGTGGGCTTGGTTGGCCGATTCGAGCGGCACGGTTTGGAGTTGTTTGAACAAACGATCGGTCTTGCGCATGGAAGCCTCGCGGTGGAAATTTGCCTGCGGTATCTGGAGCAACATTTTGATAAAACTGTTGCTACGGAACGTGGCATCGTCTTTCAGATAACGGCTGCAATATTTCTCGATAGACTCGATACGGTCGGCTGATTTTTCGTAGTCTTTTTCTGCGATGGCGTACAGTATTTGAACGATGAGCACGCTGATGTTCATGCCACGCTTGTCTTTGGAGAACAAGGTTATTTCGTTGATGAACTTGCTCATTTTGAACTTCTTGGATCGCTCACTCAGCACCGATTCGGGTATTTTACCGATCTTGATTAAGTAGAAAACGTATGCCTGGAAGATGCGCCACATCTCCACCACTTGTACTTGTTTTTCATCGAAACGCGGGTAGTTCACAACCTTTTCGAAGAGGTAGTAGGCTTCTTCCCAGTGGCCGGTGCGCGCGGAGAGCAGGAAGAAAAGTTCTTGCAGCTTGAACCAGTTGAATGAGCCTTCCTCAAAGAAATATTCGCAGCGCTCGATGGCTTTTTGGCCCTTTTCGAATTCGCCTAATTGAAGGTAGCACACAATCAGGTTGTAGTAGAACACCTGAAGCGGCAGCCCGCTGTCGTAGTCTTTTTTGTCAAAAAACCCGATGGCTTCCTCACAGAGTTTGGCTGTTTTTACATAGTCGTTCTCGCTGTTGTAAATCAGGAGATGCACCATGCGCCCAAACAGGTGAAGTTTGAACGAGGTACAAACCGACATAAAGGGCTTCAATTCAGCATAATACTCCTCGGCCTGCTGCGTCACTTCAGATTTGGTAGATTTGCTATTGGTGTACTGCACCATTAACTCAGAGTAGAAAAACTCCGCCTTGCTCTCCATTTGCCAGATTTTCTCGTATTCGAGGTACTGCGCCTTTATCTCCTCGTATTTCCCAATATCGCCGTCCACGGTGCTGTATTGCAGGCGTAGCACGCGCAAAATGTCGAGTGTGAGTTCTGTAAATTCAAAATGTTTGGCGTGGCGGAGAAGACGTTCGAGCAGGTCAATGCCAGTGATTTTGGCATTGCGAATGAGCAAAGTCATCGCCGCCGACCACTTTTTGTAGCATTCAAAAAACGCCTTTTGGCGGTTTGTAAAGTTGGCTTCTTTGAAATCAAGCAGAAAAATTGCATCGAGCAGACGTTCTTTCAGTTTGTTTTTCAAACTTGTCAAGTTTCCGTCGTTGCCCTCATAGAAAAGGGCTTTGGCATCCTCGTCCGACAGCACCTTTTTATCCAAAAGGGCATCAAACAGACGCTCCATCTTGGAGTCTGGCTCGATGATAAACTTTAAGATTCCGCTTCCCTTCAGTTTGGTCTTATTGACCAAGCCCACGAGTTCTACAAGGTCGCGCATTTCCCGATTGGATTGATTATCAATAATTAAGACACAAAAGGGTGGCCTGTGCTGTAGTGTTTGTCAGCATCAGAAAACCATTTTGGGTCAGTTAACCCAACATCGGATTGGAATAAACAAAGAGGGAGAAGATGAAACGGGCATCGAAAAAGTTGCTCTGTTCCGTTTCAAGATACTACCGAAGTGCGGATTATTAGGCGATCACTTTTGCCTGGATTAAAATGGATGGCTCAAAGGTAAAATTTATTTAATAGTATGCTGCTAAATTTATGCCATAGTTATCCAATAGTCTTTAATCTTACACAATCCTCCAAGGTTCAAATGCTCCGCCCAATACTTTTCCCGCGTCAGCACCCAGCCAATTTTCTAACATATTGGCGTACACCTGCCTGAAATCCACTTGGAATTTCAGGTCGCCCTGATCCAAATCTGTGAGATTGGGCATCGCGTTGACCAAGCCTTTTTGTCGTAGACTGCCACCGAAAAACATCATGTTGTTGGCTGTGCCATGGTCGGTACCACCCGAAGCATTTTGCGACACGCGGCGGCCAAACTCGGAAAAGGTTGCCACTAATACATCGTTCCATTTTCCATTGGATTTCAGGTCAATGGCGAAGGCCGCGAGTGCGTCGTTGAGTTCCTTAAAAAGCCGTTTTTGCTGTGCCGCCTGGTTGATGTGGGTGTCAAAACTTCCGAGCGAGACATAGTAAACCGACGTATCAGTATCCCCTAAAATCAGCGAGGCGATGGTTTTTAAGTCTTTGCCCAAACCCGTGCCTGGGTAGGTAGCTGTTGTTGGTTTTCGGCGGCTTTGCTCAAACAGGTAATTGGCCGAGGAGAGCGTTTCGGCCATCGTTTTGTACAGATAATCTACTGGAGCATCGTCGTCGAGTACCTTGCCTTTGGCGGCGGAGTATTCGGCAAGGAAGGGGCTGCGCGTGCCTTCATAAAGCCGTTTGGCATCTTGCAAGGCCAATCCTTTTGCATTTTTGCCCTTCAACACAAGACTCAAAGTGTCATCAAATTCGAGTGCGGCGGAGGGTCGCCCGGCGCAATGCGCATCAAGGTAGCGACCAAGCCAGCCCGTTTGCCAATACTCGTCGGCAGGACTGGCGGAATGCCAAATATCCATACTTCGGAAGTGCGAACGGTCGGGATTGGGGTAGCCCACGCTGTTGAGCACGGCCATGTTCCCGCCATCCCAGAGATTTTTTAGTCCGGCGAGCTCGGGGTGTAATCCTGCATCGTCGGTAAGGGCGAGGGCGTTTTCACGTTTAATGCCAAGGAGTGGCCGCTCCCGATAGTACACGTCGTTGCGTGTTGGGATGATGGTGTTCAGTCCGTCGTTGCCTCCACTCAATTGGATCATGATTAGGCTCCGGCCTTTTATGGGCAATGCGCCGGAGGACTGGAGGGCGTGCAAAAATTTTGGCAACAGCAAGGAGGCGGTTGCAAGGGAACCGGTTTTGAGAAAATCTCTTCTTTTTATTAGCATGGCGTTTGTTATTTGGGGATTTGTGCATTTGTGCATTTGAGGATTTGGGGATTTGAGGATTTGGGGATTTGAGTGACCAAGCTTGGCCACCCGAATAACCAAATCCCCAAATAACCAAATCGTCAACAAAGCTGATATTCAGGAGTAGCCATTAATTGCACCATCGCTGTTTGCACCAGTGCGGAACGGCTGCTATGGTCGGTGTGTTTTTGCAGCACATCCAAGGGAAGATTTTTCACAGGAACTGCCCAGAGAAATTCGGCTACTTTTCCAATCAATTCATTTTCAGGTGTTTTGGCAAACAAGTCAATCGCGGGTTGCCAATCCATTATTGCCGAAAATCGGCGCATTTGGCCTTTTGGGGCTTCGCCCATTTGTTGGTCGTCGTCGGTTTTCCCCCGCACGTCAAGGTCTTGATTGGCGTACAACAATTGCGGGATTCGTAGACGCAACATGAGCGAGCTGCTGTCAATCCAGTTGCGACCGCCCGGCCAGCCCGCTACGTTGGGCGGATAAAAGAGGATTTGCCCCAAGGCTTTTTGCAGTACGAGTTGGCTTTCCGGGTCGGCGAGTTCTAATGGCATTGCACGGCGTATTCCCACCCAAAGTTCTACGGGCGATTTGATTTTAGAGCCTACGTTTTCTGCCGCGTAAAACCAATCTGATCCCGCGATATCCTCTAGCAAACGCATGATTTTGTAGCCTGAATCAAAGAATCTGTCGCCAAGCCAGATGATGCGCTCTTCCGGCACGAGGGTTTCATTCACCAAAAATTTGTACAATTTTCGGGCTATGAACCGGGCGGTTTCACGCTTTTCCAGCAAAATATCCAGTAGCTCGTCGCCGTCGAAATTGCCCGTTTTTCCCAACACCGTTTTGCTGCCCGTATCGTGATCGCGTTGTCGAAATACAAACTCGCCGTTGAGCCGATGGCCCCAGCCAGTGAATGCTCGCGCGGCTTCTTTCACGTCGTTTTCCGTGTAATTCCCGCGCCCCAAGGTGAAGAGCTCCATGACCTCCCGGGCGAAGTTTTCGTTGGGGTGTTGCTTTTTGTTTTGCTGGTTGTTGAGGAATGAAATCATAGCGCCGGATTTCGACACACTGCGCAGCAACTCGGCGAAATTGCCCAGTGCGTGTTCGCGCACCACGGACAACAGTTGTTGCTGAAATAGAATGTTGATGTTTCGGCTAGCGAAATGCCCGTGCCAAAAAAGCGCCATCTTCTCGCGCAATTGCGCCTTAGAATGCGTCATCTCTTCCAGCCACAGGAGGTTCAAATGCTGCAAATCCTCTCGGCTTTGCTTGCGGATCTGGCGTTTTTGCTCCTTGTCGAGGTCACGCTTATCCATTTTGCCGAGTTCACCGACGCCCATCAGCAGGCCTTTTATCGTGCCATCAACCACATCGAAGTGCTGGGGTGCTGGAAGCGATTCATCTCGGAGTTTTGGCCACCAAGTTTCTGGCGGCAAGGCTGCCCAACTTTCCCAACTTTTGGTGCGCGGGCCAAAACCGAATCGCCAGAGGAGATGCTGTAATTTGTTCATATTAACTGTGGATTTGGGGATGTGGTGATTTGAGGTGCGATCGCCTGAGGTTTGTAGCCTAGGAAATAAAGAATTAGTTAGGCGGCTGATAGACGAATCTCCATGAATAACGTTTAAGCCTTAACGCAATTTTAAAGTCGGTGTACCTTTGCCCACTCTCGATTTGTGGATTTGGTTATTTGTGGATTTGGTTATTTGAGTGCTCACCCTGGGTTACTCAAATAACCAAATCCACAAATAACCGAATCCACAAATAACCGAATCCACAAATACGCAAATACACATGAAGAACATAGCCATCCTAACCGGCGGCGACTCCGAAGAGCGTGTCATCTCCCTCAAAAGCGGCCAAGTCGTCCATGATCACTTGCCTAAAGACCGCTATCGCTGCTTTCAAATTGACATCCAACAAGCCAATTGGCGCGACCTTGGTTCTGGAGTTCAAGTGGATAAAAATGATTTTTCGCTAACGGTGAATGACGAGAAAATCCGCTTCGATTGTGCTTTTGCGGCCCTCCACGGCACACCGCTCGAAGACGGCAAAATACAAGGATACCTCGAAATGCTTGGCATCCCCTACACCTGTTGCGACGGCTATGTGAGCGCGCTCACCATGAACAAGCACAACACTAAAATGCAAATAGCGCAGTATGGCAATCGAATCCCGATGGCCAAATCCGTGTTGCTTCATCGAGGAGAAAAGACTGACAATGAGCAGTTTGCGCTGTTAGGTTTGCCACTTTTTGTAAAACCCAATACACATGGTTCCAGTTTCGGTGTAACCAAAGCGAAGACAATGGAGGCACTCATCCCAGCCATTGAAGAGGCGTTTCGGTTTGACAAAGAAGTAGTCGTGGAGAGTTTTTTGCCCGGTCGGGAATTCTCCAATGGCGCCCTGCGGGTGAACGGCGAGGTAGTGGTTTTGCCCGTAACCGAAATCATCCCCGACGACGAATTCTTTACCTACGCAGCCAAGTACGAGGGTCGGTCAAAGGAAGTCACGCCTGCCGAAATCTCGGACACGCTCAGATTGCAATGTCAGGTACAATCGCGCTTCCTCTACAATGCCCTGCAATGTCGGGGTGTGGTGCGTTTTGACTACATATTGGTGGGCGACACCTTCCATTTTTTGGAAGCCAATACGATTCCGGGCATTTCGCCCGCGAGTATTGTGCCGCAACAAGCGGTGGCGTATGGCTGGGGTTTGGGCGAGTTTTTTGCACTGTTGATTGACCAGGCGGGGTGAGGTTGGGATATTGGGATATTTTTTGAGTTGCTCATTATCCTAATATCCTAATAAACGCAACAAATACTCCCCATATCCACTTTTCAAATATTTGTTGCCAAGGCGTTCTAAGCCTTCGTTGCCAATAAAGCCCATTTCCCAGGCAATTTCTTCGATGCAGCCGATCTTTAAGCCTTGACGGTCTTCGATGGCTTGCACGAACTGTCCGGCTTGCATGAGTGACTCGTGTGTGCCCGTATCGAGCCAGGCATAACCGCGGCCCATTACGCGTACTTCCAGACGGCCTTGTTCGAGATAATGGCGATTCACGTCGGTTATTTCGTACTCGCCGCGTGGGCTGGGCTTGAGGTTTCGGGCAATTTCCACCACGTCGTTATTGTAAAAATAAAGCCCGGGCACGGCAAAATGACTTTTGGGCTGGGCGGGCTTTTCCTCTATACTGATCGCTTTGAGGTTTTTATCAAATTCTACGACGCCATAACGTTCTGGGTCGGCCACTTGATAGGCGAAAATGATGCCGCCCGAGGGTTCAGAGCAAGAGCGCAGCACTTCACCCAAACCGGCTCCATAAAAAATATTATCGCCCAGGATCAAGGAAGCCGGGTCGCTGCCAATAAACGGAGCACCGAGTACAAATGCCTGCGCAAGACCGTTGGGTTCGTGCTGCTCGACGTATGAAAAATTCATACCCAGTTCGCTGCCGTCGCCAAAAAGTTGGCGGAATTTGGGCAGGTCGTAGGGCGTGGAGATGATGAGTACGTCGCGGATGCCGGCCAGCATAAGGGTGCTGAGCGGGTAATAAATCATCGGCTTGTCGTACACCGGCATGAGCTGTTTGCTCACTGCAAGGGTGAGGGGATAGAGGCGTGTGCCAAGGCCGCCAGCGAGAATGATGCCTTTCATGGGTGAGCGGTGAGAGGGGGTTACGGGAAGTATCGGTAAATTTCTTTTCTATGCAATACACGCATGAAAATGAATGTGTCATCCTCGAATTTCACTCCTATGCGGTAATCCCCCATGCGAATTCGGTAATATTGGAATGAATCGTACAGCGTATTCAATGGTCATCGGTTTCTAGAAGTGCTAGTGCTTCGGATTTGGAATATTGGGGCGCATTTTCTGCTCCTAAAATAGCTTGCCCAAGACCGTAGTCTTCTAATAGTTGAAGCAATTTTTGATAGCGGGCAACTGGCAGCACAACATACTCTGGTTGTCCTTCGGCATCCAAAATGAGTTGTTCATTTTCAAAAACAGCATCGGTATGCATGGCTTGTCAAATTTGACAGCAAAAGTAACGACTTCTTACGAAAGTAAGCTTTGCATCTAAGGCTGCCCGCCAGCCTTACCCCGGTTCAAAAAATCAAGATAGTTTTTCCGGGGTTATCACCTCAAAACGCGCACCCCTTCCCCTCCGATGCCAAATGCTGCCGCAAACGCCCATGCTCGGGAAGCACCAGCCCAGGGTCTTTTTCCAAAATCTGCGTGACTTGCGCCAAGCTTCTACCAAAAACCAAGCCCGAAAAACGCTGGCGCGAAGGCAACAAGATAGGCTATTCTTGGTTTACCCACCAACGTCCTGTCACAGTGACTCGAGTTTGTCGTATCCTTGTAGAATCAATCCCAAGAACACCTCCAAGTCAGTCTTCAACAACTATTCCTGTATGTTCCGTCTGCTCACCTATGCGTTCTTTATAACGCTCTCCACTACCTTATCCGCACAATTTCAAGTCGGTCACACCAGCATCACTTTTACGGATCCGGCGCGCAACAACCGATCCATTCCGACGGAGATTTATTATCCTGCCGATGTGGCAGGGGATAATGTGCCCTTATCGGCGGGACAATTTCCAGTCATCCAGTTTGGACATGGTTTTGTGATGGTTTGGTCGGCCTATCAGCATTTTTGGGAAACGTATGTCCCACAAGGCTATATCCTCTGTTTTCCGAAAACGGAAGGCACTTTTTCACCGAGTCATACAGATTTTGCCAAAGACCTGGCGTTTTTGTGTACGGCGATGGAGGCGGAAAAAATCCTGGCGAGCTCCCCGTTTTTTGGGCATATTCAATCCCGGTATTGCGTCATGGGCCATTCGATGGGCGGAGGCTGCACGGTGTTGGCGCAACAATACAACCCGGATTTGATAAAATGCGTGGCCACTTTTGCCGCCGCCAATACCAACCCCAGCGCTATTGCCGTCGCACCCGAAGTGTCGGCGCCTTCCTTGACCTTTGCTGGCTCTTATGATTGCATTACACCGCCCGCACAACAGGCCTTGCTGATTTTTGAGGCTTTGGATACAACGGTCTGCAAAATTTACGTCAACATAGACGGTGCGAGTCACTGTCAATTTGCCGATGCGAATACCAATTGCAATCTGGGTGAAGTGCTGTCAGGTTGTTCCAGTCCGCCGATTTCTGAAACAGAACAACAGAACCTGGTGAACAGCATCTTGCTTCCCTGGCTCAACACCTACCTTAAAGAAACCCCGGGATTTTTGGGTACGCTGATGGATACTTTAGCCCATGAAAATGGCTTTTCCGTTATAAATAACTGCGAAAACACCACAGATTTTGAGGAAATCGCAAATACATATCTGGCGTTCAAACTTTTGGGCAACCCGGTTTTACAAGATGCATTGGTGATTCAACTCGGCAAATCAGCGCAAAATACGCAGACTGATTTTTTCATCTACGATATTGCCGGGCAACTAATGACCCGTTTCTCAGGACCATCGTCTGGCTCTGACGGAACCTTGCGCATTTCAACGACTGGTTTCAGTCCCGGGATGTTTTACCTCCTGGCGGTGCAAAAGGATGGGCGAAGTGAGGTGCAGCGTTTTGTGAAAATTGAATAAAGGGGGGGCAAGAGTGTCCACAGCCAGCAAAAATCAATATTTATTTCTGGAGTAAGGTTCGGCTGTTACTATAGTTGGTGTGAACGTGAGCATGGACTACCTGGCCGCACTTAGTCGGCCATGTGAGACCATGCAATGTTGGGCAAATTATTCAAACAATTTGGGTTAACCATTTTTTATTAATGTCACATGAGATTTGTTCGTTGAGATTATTTTATCTAGCGACCACGGCCCTCTTCCTAAATCCTGCCCTAGTTTCTCAATTATTTTCTTTTTGGACATTCCTGCCTTTTTTAGTTCCATAAATCTGCGGAGTATTTCATCTTTTTCATTTTCATCAAATGGTTTACCTTGATGAAAATATTTGTTTGGAGGCGGAGTCCTGAGGTTATTCATTAATGAGCCAGATATGACTTTCTCCATTTCAGTAATTTGATAGTTGTAAGCAATCGGGCTTTTTTCAAAGCCACATACTCTTCTATTTAAGCCGAGAGCAACCTTTGCTGTTGAGAAACTTCCTAGGAAAAAGTCACACACAAGGCCTCCTTCATTACTTGAGTACTGGATCATTTTAGCAAGTAATTGTGTAGGAAGCTCGTTCTTGTTTTTTATTTGCCCTGGTTTGTACTCTCTGTTTATTATCCACACGTCTTCCCTATCCTGATAATTGAGAGAGCCATTCGATTCAGTATCTTTTTCAGAATCTGAATACCGACTATGAGTATTAAAAATTGGCTTGGTGCCAGGTTTTACATAATACAAAATGTGATAGTGAGAAGATATGTATTTGTTTTTTGTATAAACCCCGAAATTAAATTTCCAAATTATATGGTTAACCTCTTTCATTTGCGTTTTAGAAAGCGCATTCAGTATGTGAATTAAATTAGTATAACCAGATACTATATACATAGATCCTCCTGGCTTAAGCACTCTTTCTGCTTCCTTTATCCAACTAAGTGTAAAATCATAGTACTGATCTTGTGGAACTTCAATGTAACCGTCTAATACAAAATCTTCGTTCCTGTTATAGTGCTTGTGAAGCATGTCGCCACCAATTCCATAAGGGGGATCACTAATAATCAAATCTATTGATCCGTCATTTAGATGCTTCTGGGCACCCTCTATGCAGTCCATGTTATAAAACATTGTCTAACTCAAATTTTAGTTTATAATGCTCGAATTTATGAAGTTGCCGCAAATCTAACATATATTTTGGTTTTCTCGGCGAGCCATTTGAATTTCTCCCTTGATTCATTGTGCCAAGAGTATCTAAGTCCTCTTTTTTCAACACCACAAAAATTATATCAACAAGTTTCACACTTTTTTTCTCCTCCTAGAATTAGCGGTTCGATTTTCCCTCTCAACCTAGTATCTTGATTTTCCTCCTTTTAAATTTGAATGCCACTCTTTAAACGTGCCGTCATCATCATATTCAGGTTGAAATAGGGCAATTATTTCTCCATGGAAACTATGTTCTGTAATGGAGGAGTCCATAGCAATTTTATCATTTAAAATGATGTTAGGGTCATAATTCACTGAAACATTTCCTTTAATACCCCAATTAATATTTCTTTTTAAGTCGAAAGCTACCTTTCCATAACGATCTCCGGGAAACTAAAAATCCGCACTTAAAACTTCCTTCAGCTTATGCTCAAGGTAAAATGCCCACCACTCCATTTGCCGCCAATTGAATCTGGCATTTTGAAGTTCAAGAACTGAATATTCTCCATTCCATTCTTTTGGGAGAGTAGATAACTTTTGAAATAAAATGTCAATGTCCTTTTTATAATCTGTATTCATTGGAAACCTGTTAGTTTCTTATATTTTGAAGTAACTTGCCCTGAACCTTTATTAAGTCCGGTTTTTAGCATCAGGTTTTGTAATTGTTCAATTTCAGATTCAAAAATTTCCGTATCAATATTTATAAACCCAGCTTGTAATTGAGGTGAACTCATCAGATTGGTTACCCAATCCGAAACATTGCTTCTGAATCGATGAGATTGACCATTAATAAAGGAAGAATCTGCTAGCCAAATTAAATTTTCTGCATATTTAGAATTAGGAATTACTGTATCATACAGCCAAATTAGGAAATGCACCGTGCCCAAAGGGTATTTTTTGCCAAACTGATTCGAAATCGATCGATTTTCTAATTCATTTAGATTGCAACTACTATTAAAGCCTTCTAATTTATCAGAATTATTTATTCTAACAATATGATGCCCAATGGATCTGCAATTTTTGTGATAAATATCCAAGTCTATATAAATACAATTTTCCAAATCAGCTTTTGATAATTTTGAATTGAAAAAAATCTTATTGTAGCTTGTATATATACCTACAAGGATTGCATTTAGGTTATTTATTAAGTAAAGTAATGTACTTAACCCTGAGTCAAGGTCGTCGCCCATGATTACATTTTTGGGGCTATTATCATAAAGCCATGGATAAGCCTGAATTATTGATTTTTTGTTCATATTTTATTGTTTTTTTTCCTAACTATTAGCATTGCATCCGCCACCAAGCTCCGCACGAACCTGCCCCTGTTCGGATGTCGAGGGGGTTGGTTGTGGATGCATTGCTATTAGATGGGTGAGCATCTTAAAGAATCTCATTTTCCTGATTGCGCAAAAAGTAGTCTAAGAGTTGCGCGGTAGTACAAGTACCGTTTTTTTCCTCATGAAATCCTACTCCACACCCTTGCATCCTTCCCTTCCGAAGCCAAATGCTGCCCCAAGCGCAAATGCTCAGGCATGGCCAGTCCGGGGTCTTTTTCCAAAATCTGCGCCGCAATCTCACGGGCAGCGGCCAGGATTTGCCCGTCGCGGGCAAGATCAGCGAGCAGGAACCGGAGCATGCCGCTTTGTTGGGTACCTTCAATGTTGCCAGGGCCTCGCAGCCGCAGGTCAGTCTCGGCAATGACGAATCCGTCGGTGGTCTGCACCATCGTCTGGATGCGTTCGCGCCCCTCGTGGCTGAGTTTGTGGCCGGTCATCAAGACGCAATAACTCTGTTCGGCACCGCGCCCGACGCGGCCTCGTAACTGGTGCAGTTGCGAAAGCCCAAACCGCTCGGAATTTTCAATCACCATCACCGAGGCATTCGGGACGTTCACGCCTACTTCGATGACGGTAGTGGCCACCATGATCTGGGTTTCCCTTCTTACAAAACGCTGCATTTCAAAGTCCTTGTCAGCAGATTTCATTTTGCCATGTACAATGGAAATATGGTATTCCGGTGCCGGAAAATCACGGCTAAGCGCCTCAAAACCGGACATCAGATTTTGCAAATCCATTTTTTCCGTCTCCTCGATCATGGGGTATACCACATATACCTGACGGCCTTTGGCAATCTCCTCGCGCATGAAACCCTGCACCCGCAATCGGTGGTGCTCGGTCTTGTGCATGGTGGTAATGGGCTTGCGGCCCGGCGGCAATTCGTCAATGACCGATATGTCTAAATCACCGTATAAAGTCATGGCTAAAGTGCGCGGAATCGGTGTGGCCGTCATCACAAGTACGTGCGGGGGCCCGCCCGGGTTTTTTGCCCACAACTTGGATCGCTGTTCCACCCCAAAGCGATGTTGTTCGTCTATCACGCTGATTCCAAGGCTTTTAAACTGTACCCAATCCTCAATGAGCGCGTGGGTTCCGAGCACAATGTGCATATCGCCGGAGGCAAGTTGTGCCAAAATGGCCTCGCGTTTTTTGCCTTTTACTGATCCGCTGAGGTACCCAACGTTCACACCCAAATCGCCCACCAGTGCGGTGATGCCTTCGAAATGTTGTTGCGCCAAAATCTCGGTTGGGGCCATCATGCAGGCTTGATGTCCGTTGTCCAAAGCCATTAGCATGGTCATCAGCGCTACCACGGTTTTGCCGGAGCCAACATCGCCCTGCACCAAGCGGTTCATGTGTTTACCTGAAGCCACATCCGCTCGTATTTCTTTCAATACCCGTTTTTGTGCGCCCGTGAGTTCAAACGCCAGTTTTTCCTGATAAAACTGGTTGAAATAATCGCCAATTTTGGAGAAAACTAAGCCCCGCATGGTATCTTTTCGTCGGGTACGGACTTGTAAAAGACGCAGTTGGAGGAAGAATAACTCTTCAAATTTCAGCCGACGGGTGGCTGCGTCGAGTTCGGCCTGGGTTTCGGGGAAGTGAATGTTGTTGAGTGCCTGCCAGCGGGACATGAGCCTGAATTGCGCCCCCAAATAATCAGGTAAAGTTTCTGGGATGTCCGCAGCAGAAAGGCCCTCTAATAAAGTCCTGACAAGTTTGCGCAAACCTTTGGCATCCAGACCTTTTTGCGTCAGTTTATCAGTGGTAGGATAGACGGGGTCGAAGTTTTTAGCAGCCCCCCCCACCCCACCCTGAGGGGGGGGAGAGGCGAGGGCTTCTTCCATTTCCGGGTGCGGAATATTGAACTTCCCGTTGAACTCGCTGACACGACCAAACACAACGTATTCTTTGCCAACTGACAGGCTTTTTTCAAGCCATTGCACGCTCCTGAACCACACGAGTTCCATGATGCCCGTTTCGTCGCGCAAGGTGCCGACGAGGCGTTTGGCCTTGCCTTCCCCGAGTGTTTCGAGTCGGCGGAGCGTACCGCGCAATTGCACGGTTTCGCCCTCGTTGTGTACGTCGCGGATGCGGTGAAACTTGGTGCGGTCTATATACCGAAACGGGAAATGAAACAGCAGGTCCCGGCAAGTAAAGATACCCAACTCAGTTTTGAGCGTGTCGGCGCGTTGCGGGCCTACGCCTTTGAGAAATTCGATGTTGGAGTCGAGGTTAGGCATTTTAATCTTCGTCTTCCTCAGATGCTGCCGAGCTGATATCCACGTCTTCGTAAAGTTGACCGAGGGTGAACGTAAGCCCTACAATGGGTAGTTTGATTTCGTCTTTTTCAGCCGTGAACAGTTTCTCTTCCCAACTACCATCGGGATTGCGGAAAAAAGATTCAACTGCCATACGCTCTTGATGCACAATGAGATAGCATTGTACAGAAGGCATGGAGCGGTATTCTGCGAGTTTTTCAAAACGGTCAATATAGTATGACTTTTTTGAGGCCACTTCAACCAATATGCTCGGCTCAAAAATCAGGTATGGGTCGGCATTGTCGGTTTTGGGGGATACTACCAAATCGGGGTATCGGTAGATGTTGTCAGGCCCTACGGCTACTTTCACGGATTGTGTATGCAGCCAAAAACCAAGGGCTTTAAGGGGCTTGCGCAACAGTTCTAACAAGTTGTTGCTGAGGTCGTTTGCTTTCTTTTGTTCTCCGGGTATAGGATGTATTTCTCCATGGACGTACTCATTGCGCAATTCGGCGGTACGCTCTGATTGGAGGTACGCTTCTGCCGATACAAGCACTTCGGGTGCGAACGTTGTGAGCATGGTAGATGGATTTTTTACAAAAGTAACGCTTTGGAAGTTTATTTGCCAGTGCGGACTTTGATTTGTTCGAGTGCAGGAGGACTGATTTCCTTGATTAGAATTGGGGAAATGGATTTAAGACCTTTATTCCTTCAATTCCATTAAAATCGGAAACGTTGCGTGAAACCACAATGCAATCATGCACTAAGCAAGTCGCAGTAATGATAGCATCCGGAAGTTTTATTCTGCGGTACTGCCGAATTTTAACTGCTTTTTGAACAACATCCTAATTTATTGGAAGACGGTATAAAATAGAAAGCAGGGACTCGGTTTCTGCTTTTTCGGCTGCATCTTCTATCTTTTGAAACAGCGGCGTTGATTGCTGTTGCAAGGTATGCCGCAGAAGCGCCCAATTGATCGCTCGGCGGGAATGAAGTGTCAGGCTGAGTGCTTTTAGGCAAAGCCTTTGTTGACTGTGATGCCGGGACAATTTTGACATAGCCCAAGGTACGCAGAAACCGGAGCAACCGTGCGTAGCGGCTTTCTTCGACGTTTATGACCAGTTGTTTCACAGCATTGATTTGTTTGCAAAGGTATTTACAAAACCTTTTGGTTCAAAATCATAGGGATTATTTACTAGTACGGGCTTTGATTTCTTCAAGTGCTTCGCGGACGAAGATTTTGGAGAGGTCGGTGAATTCTTCGGGGGTGAGTTTTTGGGAGTAGGGTTTGGAGATTTTTATATCTTGGAAAAGTCCGGAAGTTTCGATTTCGAATTTAAAACGATGAAAGTTAATGATTAATGAGGGAATAAAGTTAAAAGGATCTTTTGCTTTTTTGAACTCACTCCAATTATATACATACGAGACTTGTAGTAGATCTGCGTAATGAATCTTAGATAAAATTTCCCCTGATTTTTCCATACTAGTTGCAGCGCTTTTGCCAGCTATTTGGTATCCGAACGCATCAGCTTTTGAAAAAAACAAATCATCTAGCTTCTTGCATTGTTTCCGCATTTCCTCAAAAAGGGGTAAAAATGTTTGTATTACTAATTGCCTAATTACCTCCTCACTTTTAGGCACAACTTCCTCCTTCTCCAAACTCCCCTTCAACAACGCAATCTCCTTATCCAAATCATCCGGTTCTTCCATAGACTCATTTCGCGCGCCCTTGAGCTGAATATCCAGTGAGTGCAATAAATTTTCCCCAATGTATTCGATAAACGCCCCCAGTTCTCCAGCATCCGCTTGGCGCAGCGCGTAGTAGTAAGCTTGGCAGTCTTGCTGTTTGATAACCACGGGTGGGTAGCCATACTGCATGAACATAAGATTCATCAATAAGCGCGACATACGTCCGTTGCCATCGTCGAAGGGGTGAATGGCGACAAAACGATGATGGAAAGTCGCGGCGAGTAGAAGCGGATGCAGGTCGTTTTTTGTCTGGTGATTGCGCAGCCAATCTACGAGATCAGTCATCTTGGCGGGTGTCTCTTCGGGCGTGGCATAGTAGTGGGTTTCGCCCGTGGGAGTTTTGACGTGGTTGGGCATGGTCTTGTATGCGCCCAAAGTCACGCGCTTTTCAACAATTTGTCCGTCAAGGGTTTGTGCAGGATTGGTGTAAGATTCTACCAGAATCATTTTGTGCAGTTCACGGATGATCTTTTCGCTCAATTGATCCCGGTTTTTGATAAGATTCATCAAATAGTCAATCCCCTCGTTGTGGCCTTTGATGTCCATGTGGTCTTTGAACGACTTGCCTTTGGCTGTTAGGCCTTCCATCAGGAATGCGATGGTTTCGCCGTAAGTCAGGGAGTTGCCCTCTATGGCATTGGAATGATAGTTCCAGTCGAGCCGGAATTTCTGCATGATTCGACCTTCCTGCTCGGGTGTGAGCGGGCGGAGTGCGTCCACCTCGGCTTTGCGCTGGTCAATTCGTTGCAGTAATTCAGTTAAAGGCGAATTGTTCTCCATGAAGTTCTTGCAAGTCGGAATTTAATTCCACCCTACAGTTTAGTTTGTGCAAAAGTAAAATAGTTTGTTTTAAAAGCCGATACAAATGGAACACCGATTTAACCGAGCACGCCGATACAGCCGAAAAAAAAAGAAAAAATCGGTGGTATCGGCGTACTCGGTTAAATCGGTGTCCTCACTCCCAACTCGCCTCCCCCCAGTCCACCGCCACCCCCGTCTTCTCCTCAATAAACCGCAGCGTCCGGTAAAACGCCGCGCCAAAATCCTTTTTCACTTCGTGCTCCCAAATGCGCAGGTGTCGCCAGCCTGCTGCTTCGAGCAGCGCGTCCACCTCGCGGTCGCGCTGGATGTTGCGCTCTATTTTTGGAATCCAGTAATCTCGGTTGCTTTTGATCGCAAGTCGTTTGTGTTCCCAATCGTAGCCGTGCCAGAAGTCGCCATCAATAAAAACAGCAATTTTCCAGCGCACAAAAGCGATGTCAGGTCTGCCCGGCGCGCCCTTGTAATTGCGGCGATAGCGATGCCCAACGTGCCACAACACTTTGCGGAACGCTACCTCCGGTTGGGTATTGGCCGTGCGGATTTTCTGCATCAGCCGCGACACCTTTTCAGTGGTGTAAAACCCCGCCGATTCCTCGAAACGCGGGACTTTTATTTTTTCCTCGGGCAACAAATACGCCATGCGTCAAAAGTACGCTGGAGACCTCGTAGGTTTTTAAAAACCTACGAGGTCTGACTGACAGTCACCCGGGGAATAAATTCCAAATGCTAAAAAAATCAGTCACGCAATATTTCCAAAGCCGAACGCCTTTTAGTGCGGTTTTAGAACAATCTGCCAATAATATTTCCAATTTCTCCCTATGATTAAAAACTTTCTTCTCGCCCTGCTCCTTTTTGCGGTTTGTCATCCTGAAAGGAACTATGCTCAAACCCCTACTTCCACCGCGTCCATTTTTTTCGAAACGGACCAATCCGAACTCTCCGCCGAAGCGCGCAAAACGCTCGACGCGCTTGCGCCAACACTCCTTCAAGCCCCTGATTACCAAGTCAACATCGAAGCATTCACCGACGACCGTGGCACAGAGCAGCACAATCTCCGGCTCGCCGCGGATCGAGCTGCTTCTGTAAAAAACTACCTCGCATCCAAGGGCTTGATCGCGGACAAAACCTCGGTGCAAAACTGGGGCGAACGAAAAGCAGCTGGCCCTACCGAGATTGGCCGGCAAAAAAGCCGCCGGGTAGATGTGGCGGTCAATGCCTTCTTTTTCAACGATTTCGATGCGTTGCGAGACCGACTTTCAGCCAATACCGAACAGGTTTTGAAAATCCAGTCTGGTCTGGAACAGAGGGTCACTGCCTCCAAAGGCACCCTCGTAATTATTCCTGCCAACGCCTTCATTTTTGAAGATGGCACTACGCCTTCGGGTGAAGTGGACCTATTGGTGCAAGAGGCTTACGACCCATCAGATTTTGTGTTGCATAACCTCACGACCATGAGCGATGGGCGCATTTTGCAGACAGGCGGTATGGTGAGCATTACAGCCCAATCGAGCGGTCGCGATCTTCGACTGGCTGAAGGCGCGGCACTTACAGTGTCCATTCCAAACGGCGGCAATTTCGACCCCAGCATGGAATTGTTTTACGCCCAACCGGTGGCAAACGGAACGGTGGATTGGAAGCCCGCAGGACAGAAATTCCGTAAAACCTTGCGCCCCAGTCGCGTGGAACTCAGTATTGACCCGGAACTGGGCAAACGCATCGCAGCTATCAAGGTCGCGGAATATCCCAAACCTAGTTTGCCCGTATTTACGGGCCAAATGCCGCCCGAACCAAAAAGGTCAACAGCACCCTACAAACCGCGCCCGCCCAAAAAACCAGCATGGAACAATGCGCAGCGGATGTTCGGGGGCGGAAGCGGTGAGATGACCCGAATGAGCCGCAAGGAATTGAAAAAAGCCAAAAAGTATTTCGATCAGCAGATGGATAATTATGAGCGCGATTCGGCCAAGTACGTTCAACTCGCCGAACGCTACCAGCGCAATGTAGAAGGCCATGAAAAAGCCAAGGTTCGCTACGCACAGGAACTCCGCACTTGGGAGAAGGAACTACAAGTTCGGCTTCAAGCCATCTTGCTATATCAGCGCGAGATGCGCTTGCACCTTTATTCCAAAAGTTTGGCTAAAACCCTGAAAATGAAAGCAAAAACCATTCAGGACTACGAAACATACAGCAGCCTCTATTGGGCGGTGGACAATGCCGCTGACGAACAAACCCAATTGATGTTGATGGGAGCCGGATTTTCTGACGATGCAAAGAAGAGCATCAAAGAAACTGGCAACTTGTATGAGAGCATCATCGGGACGAAGGTTATGGACACATACAAAGACTTTAAGCATGCCCGTTCGCTAGCATATAACTCGATAGCTAGTGACACCTCCAACCGTGTTCTATCTCGAATGCTTTCTGCGACGGGCATCAAAGCCATTTCAGATAGCCTGCAAACCGAAATCAAGGAAAGAACTTTGCTTACCTCTAAATCGCCGGAGCAACTCGACTATGCCCTCAAGGGCTACGTTGCCACAGTCAGCAAACTCGGCTGGATAAACTGTGACCGCTTCTATAACGACCCCGCCGAAAAGATGGAGGTGCTGATACAGGAAGCAGAAGACGCAACGCTGTACGCCATTTGCAAGGACATCAATGCCATGCTGCCATTTCATCGAAATTCGGAAGGAACCTACGCCGCAAACGGTTTGCAAAAGGGCAAAAAAATTACCATCATTGCCATCAAAATCAAAGACGGAATGCCGCAGTTTGCTCAGCAAGACATGAAAGTGGGCGATGCAACATTGTCCAACATGGCTTACAAAAGTCTTCCCCTGCGCGAATTGAAAGAGGAATTGAGGAAGTTGAATATTTGAGTTTAGCCACCGCCACCCGTCTTGCGGCTTCGCTGAATAAACAAGCGCCGCTTCGGATCATTGTGATCCGAAGCGGCGCTTAAATTCAAACGTCCAACGTCCAACGTCTAGCAGTCCACCGTCCTCCAATTCAATTGACCGAAAACGCTGGCACGAACGCATTGACCGAATTGTAAAAAGTGAGTTCGTTCACATGCACCTTCATATAGCGTGTAAGTGGCAGGCGATGCACCATTTCCATCAGATCGGCCTCAGAATGGGCTGCGAATACAACCCAGAGCTTGGAGTTTTCGAGCGAAAGGGCGTAGTTGAGAATTTTGCCCTCGCTGAGCAAGCGGTTCACCATGCTGCGTTGTTGAGGAATTTTGTTGACAAATTCTTCAGGGAGGTCGGTGGGCAGTGTAAAGTCCACCATGTATTGAATCGGGTTATTGTCCATGTTTTTGTTATAGGAGGGTTTGGAGTTCTTGGGAAAAAAAGAGCGCGTTTGATCTTTTCAAATCTACGTTCAAAAACCGTGCAAGTTTTCTAATTATTTTCCACAACTGCCAAGCCGTCAGGCAAACTTAACTAAAAGAAAACCCTTTTGCTGCTTTCTATGCTACAATATGCTGCGAGCAGCGCCGAAAAAACCCCAACATTTGTTCAGGAAATTCAAAAGCCCTGTGCTGCTTGTGCAGCACAGGGCTTCTTCAATCTGAATATTCCAGTGATGAATTAATAATTCACCCCCAAAGCTTTCAATGTTTCCAAATCGAGGTTGCCCACCGGGAGGTTCTTGTCTTTTTGGAATTTGACAAGTGCAGCCTTCGTGCGGGCGCCCATGATGTTGTCGGTAGGGCCTGGCTCGTAGCCAGCTTTGATAAGCGCGGCTTGTATCTGGCGGATGGTGTAGCCCGTTACTTTTTCGCCGCAGAGCACTTCGCGCCACTCGGTGAAACCGCCGGGTTTTACCAGTTTGCGCTTGGTGATGGTAGCCGTTTCAGCTGGGATGTCTTCGGTGCGGGTGGTGGCAGCTGTTTTTACCACGCGGGTGGTAAGCGACTGCGTTACTGGCGGTATTTCTTCTTCCCGGGTAGCCGCAGGGGATTTAACCACCTGTTTGTTTATGGTAGCATATTCTGCCGGAATTTCTACATCTTGGGTAGTAGCGGGTGTTTTGATTACCTGTTTTTTCACGACAGAGTATTCAGCCGGGATGATTTCCTCACGGGTAGCAGCCGGAGTTTTCACTTTGCGAACCGACATGGTTTTGAATTCGGCGGGTATAAGCTCCTCACGGGTAGTGGCCGGAGTCAGCACTTTGCGGACGGTACGGATGCCCATTTTTGCAGGGACTTCCGTGGTTTTGGTACAACCAGCGTCGGCCATTCCTGAGCCATCACAACCTTTGTTGACGCGCTTGGTAATGGTCTGATATTCAGCAGGTGTTTCGACCAAACACCACACAAGGCAATCATCAGGGTTGGCGCTAAGGCAGTTGGCATCGGCGCGCTTTTTCACCCATTTGGTGGAAGCAGGCTTCGTCTCTACACGTTCGGTGACGTTTTCGTATTTGGGTTGCAACACGTCAATTTTGGTGTAGGCGGGCTCCATCGCATAAGATTCGGTGACGGTTTCGTACACAGCAGGGATTTCTACAAGACGTTTGCCCTCTGCTTTGATTTGTATGCGCTCCTGAACGGTTTCGTACGCTGCGGGAACAGCGATAATGCGCTTGGATTCAGGTTTGATCTGTACGCGCTCTTCAATGTTCTCGTACACAGCAGCTACGGGAACAATGCGTTTGCTGGCGGCTTTCACCAACACTTGCTCGGTTTCGGCAGCGTACACAGCAGGCACAGCGATAATCCGTTTGCTCCCTGCCTTCACAGTAATGGTTTCGGTCTTGTTTTCGTATGTGGCTGGCACCGCTATGGTGCGCTTGCCGGCAGGTTTAGTGGTCACTTGCTCGGTGACGGTTTCGTATTGGTCGGCGATGAGGCATTTGGCGTAGCACTTACCCGGTTGGGCGTTTGGCGGTGCATCCTGGGCGGAAGCTGCCATTGCAAAACCGATAAGCAGGAAAGAGAGGAGGAAATGTATTTTTCCCATAATGAGAATGAATTGGTTAACTATTAAAAATGTTTGACTTCGTTCGTTTTTGAATGATAAGGCACAAAAGTAAATGGATAAGCCCTGAAATGAAGTGTTTTTACTATGAAATTTTGATCATTGGGTGGATGATCTACATCATATTTTTAGGGTAACAGATATAATGCTTCGTAATCAGTTGAGTGTAAAGGGGTACGTCCGAACATTGGTCAATCGGAAGCACCGCACCGTTTTTAAAAAGAATTTTTATCTGTTCTTTGGAATCGTCGTAAGCGCGGTTGCTTTCTAAGCCAGTATATACAAGGTGCTCAAGTATCGCGTTTTCGCTCATATTGGCTCGCACCTTTTGTTGTATGGATAGAACATAATCGGCAGCGATTGGTTCTGAATGCCATTCCAGTCTAAACAACTGCCGGTCAAGCAAGCCCTTGGACAAGAAAGCGAGCGTGAAGTCTCGCGCTTCCGACCAATACTTGATGGCCGCTGTTATGTCGTGGTCGTCCAAACGGGAAAAATGAGAAAGCAATTCGGCAGGTACAGATGCATCGTTTGGCTTCCAATTGAAAAACCAAGCCAAATGGCGCGGCATTTCGAGTTCTTCTCCGGCAAGTGAGAGCTCTCTTGCACGGCGCAGGGTGTGGATGAGCATTTTTTCAGCAGACACCCCTGTTTTATGCAGATACACCTGCCAATACATCAGCCGCCGTGCTATGAGGAATTTCTCAATGCTGTAAATGCCTTTTTCTTCTACTACCAGTTCGCCCTCGTGTACATCGAGCATCTTGATGATACGATCGTAACTGATTACCCCCTCGCTCACGCCAGTAAAAAAACTGTCGCGGTTGAGGTAGTCCATGCGGTCCATGTCAAGTTGTCCTGACACGAGTTGGTGGAGGAAGTTTTTTGGATACTGGTCTCGGAAGATATTCATCGCCAGTGCCAAACGCCCCTCAAATTGGCGATTGAGGTCTTCCATGAAAAGGCTGGAAAGTTCCTCATGGTGCATATCGGCCAGGGTGTGTTCGAGGGCATGGGAGAAAGGGCCGTGACCAATGTCGTGTAAAAGAATCGCAATACAAGCTCCCTCGGCTTCTTCCGGCGTAATTTCTGTCCCTTTATTGCGCAGGGTTTCTATGGCCTGCTGCATAAGGTGCAAGGCGCCCAAGGCGTGGTGAAACCGCGTGTGCAAAGCCCCTGGGTACACATAAGAGGTAAGGCCGAGCTGTCGAATTCTGCGAAGCCGCTGAAAGTAAGGATGGTCTATCAAATCCAGTAAAATGCCGTGTGGCACTGACACAAAGCCATAAACCGGGTCATTGAAGATTTTTTTGCGGGGGATCATAAAAACTCGGTTTTGATTTACTTTTGTGGAAATTTTAAAAAAATGGTTCAGGCAAAATTCACAATTTCTGCGGAAGAATTCACCGAAGAAATCTTCGAGAAGATCAAATCCTACTTGAAGGGTCAAAACGCTGCCCTGACCATCAGCATTGAAGCAGTCCCGATGGAAGCACCTGGAAAAGAGACTCGTCAAGAATACTTTGACAAGCTGGACAAATCAATTGCCGAGCTTGAGCGAGGCGAAGGCGTCATGTTTTCGTTGGAGGAATTTGAAGGACTTGCAAAAAAATAGATCATGGCTCGGAGCATCCAATTCTCACCAACCGCCTTTGAAGAATAAATAGCATGGCGGAAACTTGACGACGATATAATAGACAAAATCAACACTTTGCTTTTAGACATTGCCCGCGATCCCTTCAAAGGAATTGGCAAACCAGAGCCTCTAAAAGGTGATTATCAAGGCTTTTTGAGCCGAAGAATTACTCAAGCACATCGCCTTATTTATCGGGTCAAAGGTGATGTTATTGAGGTGGCAAAATGCTACGGTCACTACGACGACTAGTGGCGAGTCCACCAGTTGGCGTATGAATATGCGAAGGCAGATTTTTCACACATTAAGGCGCGAGGAGGGCGAAATGCGGGACATTTTAACCGACGAGCAACGAAGATGAGTGGAAAATATGGCCGCCAGATTCATACGCCAACTGGTGGACTCGGCACTAGTTACACGTTTCTTCCTCACCAAGTCGCGGTATTCCCACCTCTTTAAAACCATTCGCCAGCAAATAATCCCGCCATTTTTCCTGACGGTCAATCGTGCCGTGTACCAGCCAGAGTTTTTTTACGGATTGCTTTTGGCTGGAGATCATTTCGAGCATTTCCACCCGGTCGCCGTGAGCGGAGAACGAATCCATGATTTCTATATCTGCCTTAACCTCAAGGTTTTGCCCAAAGAGAAATACGCTTTCCACTCCTGCGCGAAGTTGTCCGCCGAGGGTGTTGGGCGAACAGTAACCCACAATGAGAATAGTATTTCGTTCGTGCTCAATATTATTCGCGACGTGGTGGCGGATGCGGCCAGCGTTCATCATGCCCGAGGCTGAAATGATGATGCAAGGCTCGGGTGAGTTGTTGAGTTGTTTGGAGGCTTCGGTGTCGCGGATATAAATCAAGCCATTGAAACCGAAAGGATTGTCGTCCTCGGTCATATAGCGGTGGAGATCAGCATCGAAGCACTCTGGGTGATTTACAAAAACCTCGGTTGCATTGACCGAAAGTGGGCTGTCCACATACACAGGTACCTTTGGCAACTCTCCTGCATTTTGGAGCTTGTCAAGCATGTACACGATTTCCTGCGTGCGCCCAACAGAAAAAGCAGGAATTATGACCTTTCCTCGTTTCTCCACGCAGGTACGGCGGATGATATTGACAAAGTGCCCCATTTCGGCCGGTGGCGATTCGTGTTCGCGGTCGCCATAGGTACTTTCGCAGATGAGATAGTCGAGTTCGGGCATGGGCAAAGGATCGCCCAAGATGGGGCGATGCGGCCGACCAATGTCGCCAGTAAAGCCAAAATGGATGGTTTTTCCGCCTTCCTGAATTTCTAGGGTCACCGTTGCACTGCCAAGGATATGACCTGCGTCGCGGTAAAGCAATCGTACATCGGGATGGATATGGAACCACTGTTCGTAGTTGAAACTTGCAAACTGATGCATTACCTGCTGTACATTTTCCAAGGTGTACAGCGGTTTCTTCTCTGGCTCGGTCTCTTTACGATGCTTTTTATTGAAGTATGCAGCGTCGCTTTCCTGGATTTTGGCACTGTCCAGAAGCATTATGGCACAAAGGTCGCGGGTGGCGTGGGTGGAGTATATTTTTCCCCGGAATCCGTCGCCCACAAGTTTTGGCACACGGCCCGTGTGGTCAATGTGTGCGTGGCTCAGCACCAGGCAATCAATTTCTTTGGGATCGAAATGCCATTTTTCGTTGAAACCCGTGATAGGGTTCTCAGCACCTGCCCGGCCATCGTCGTCGCTACCTTGGTAGAGTCCGCAGTCAAGGAGGATTTTGAAGCCGTTGTCAAGGGTAAGCAGGTGACAGGAGCCGGTGACTTCGCGGGCTGCGCCGCAGAATTTTACTTTCATAATAGTTAAAGCTGCGCAAACCTCGCAAATAGTTTTTGAACTAAGGGTAAATACCAGTACCGCTCAACTCGAGTCGTTCCAGAATTTGCTCTAGTGTGTTGAATTCCAATATTTTAACTGTTGCCTCGCCCAACAAGGTTTTTGACAGAATCTCACCATTGTTTACTTCAAAATGTTCAAGCCAGTCATGCTTGCGCGGTTTAAAAAAGGGAATTGTTGTTTCGTTCCCTTCGAGCACGGTGCCAATATCGGTGCCTTTGTGGGCATTGCAAACAGGGCAGGCATAAGCAAGATTTTCGAAAACAGTGAGTCCGTGATGTTTAATGGCGATGATGTGTTCAACTTGAAACCTGCCCATCGCAATTGCTTCTGGCAAGCGGCAATATTCGCAACGGAAACCTGCCCGTTCGGCTACCTCACGGCGCAGCTCAATAGAGACATAACGGCTCATTTTCTGCCGGCGGTGGGCGAAGGGTTGAGTAATTTTAATGCACGGGCTTTAGCAAGTCGAACAATATGTTCGAATAGAAAATATTTTTCTAACTCGCCCGATTCATCAGGGCTTAGGATGCCTGTCTTTTTTCGCTCTACCAAATATTCTACTCGTTGCTGTACACGCTCTGGGGCGTAATAGGCCAAACCCTTATCCGGTGAAAGCCCTGCGATGAACTCCGCAAAATCGTCGTAAAGGGTTGCTGGTTGTGTGAGCATGAATATATTTTTCTGCAAAATTCACCTTTTTTATCCTTCAAAACAAATCCCTTTTTTGCTTAAGATGCAAGGTAAGGTTATGGTCTTCGGAACTTTCCTGCCAAGCTTTCGTTTCTTAGCGCCGCATTTATGGAACAACAAAAATTTGCCATTGACAAAGATCGCCTCGGGCAGCGCCGCGCCGCGCTCGAGATTCTGCGCCTACGCCTCAAAGAGGATTTTGTGGGCATTGATGAAATTATTGACAGTCTGCTCGACTATATCCAGGTCTGGTACCTGATGCCGGAGGTGCTCACCCGCCCCATCATCGTGTGCCTCTGGGGAATGACCGGGGTGGGCAAAACCGATCTGGTGCGCCGGTTGGTGCAACACCTTGATTTTCAGGAGCGTTTCGCCGAAGTTGAGTTGGGAAATACCGACCAAACAACTTATTTTAGCAGTGTAAATGCCATCTTGAAATCCAACGGATTAGTGGACAGCCGGCCGGCTATTGTGCTCTTCGACGAGATCCAACGCTTCTATACCATCGAGCCGGATGGATCGCCAGTGCAGGTCACCAAGTTCAACGATTTCTGGGAATTGCTCTCCGATGGCCGCCTCGCCAAGCGCGAAAAAGAGGATTTCGACTATTATATTTCCGATTTCATGTTCAACCAACGGCAGCGCAACCGCCGTCCACCTGGAGAGCCTGTACCGCCAGAAGACCCCTCGCAAGACACTATTGGGATCTGGGAGGCCCGGAATTTGAAAAAAATGCTCGAACTGGAGGAAGATGTGCTCGACATCGCAGAGATGAGCAAAAAACAGATGCTCGACATTATCATCGAAGCCAAGAGCCGCCGCCGCGTGTTCGAGCCGATAGATTATTCGCAAATGCTCATCCTCATCAGCGGCAACCTCGATGAGGCGTTTCAAATGGCCACACACACGTCCGACAGTGAGGTAGACGCGGATATTTACCACGCTTTCACAAAAAAAATAACAGCTGTGGACATCAAAAACGCCCTCACGCGCCGCTTTCGCCCGGAGCAGGTAGCGCGTTTTGGCAACATCCACCTTATTTACCCCAGTCTCCGAAAGGCTGATTTCGAGTCGCTTATTCGCAAGGAAGTAGGAAAAATAGTGGGCCGCACGGAAGTGCGTTTCAATGTGAAAATTCACATTTCGGACAACGTTTTTGCCCTCATTTACCGCAATGGCGTATTTCCGGTGCAGGGCGTTCGGCCCGTGTTCAGCAGTGTGACCGATATTTTGGAAACCAATCTAAGCAAGTTTCTTTTTGAATGCCTGAACGATGGAAGCGACTCGTTTTCCATTGATTATGACAACGAAGGGAAAAAAATATCGGCCCAAATTGGCAGCCGAAAAGTTGAGATTCCGTTCGTGGGCCGCATTGACAAAATCCGCCAGGGCAACATTGCCGACGTGGTGGCCAATGTGAGCGTTCACGAGGCGGGCCATGCCGTGGCATACGTTACACTCTTTGGCATCGCGCCCTTACAGCTCAAATCAAAAGTAGCGAGCAGTTATGCTTCTGGTTTCACGTTCCCGCATGAGATATATGAAACGAAGGAAAATTTGCTCAAAAAGATAAAGGTGTTCCTTGCGGGGGGCTTGGCTGAAGAACTTGTTTTTGGCGATGAAAACGCCACGGTGAGTCGTTCAAACGACCGCGAGCATGTGACCATGCTTGCCATGGACTACATCCGCCGCCACGGCTTCGATGAGCGCTATCAGGCCAACTACACCCTGGAATATGGCTTTTCGATGGATAAAAATGCCACCGACAAAGATGTGGAGGCTATGATTTCGGGTATTGTAAAAGACACCCGTGCTTTGCTTGCCAAGCACCTTGATTTCCTACTTGATCTTTCCCGTGTACTCAATGAAAAAGGCAGCATGGACGCAAAAGACGTGGCCGAAGTGGCGGCTCGGTTTAATCTTCCGGCAGCAATAAAGGAGGAAGGATACCTTCATCTGCCGGGCTATCAGGACAAGTTGGGTTGATGGTGGGAGAGCGCATTCCTAAAACAAAAAATTTTTCCTCGCCCCCTCCGCGTCAATCCGCTCAACAATTTTTACTTTTGCAACACTATTTGCCAACGGACGCGTCAGAACAAATTCAACGCGAACCTTTTTTTCACCAAACCATCACATTAATTGGCATTCAAACCTTACCGACCTAAACCCCCCGGCGGCGCACGCCCCCCCGGATCTCGCCCAGGAGGGGGCCGACCTTTCAACCGCGGCCCACGCCCACCAGAGCACAACATCAACAATTTCATCCGCGCCAACGAGGTGCGCCTCATTGGCGACAATCTTGAAGAAATAAGCGCGGCAGCAGGGCAGCCTGTTGAGTCGGGCGTGTACCCCACTTCAAAACTCCAGAAATGGGCCGAAGAACTGGGGCTTGATTTGGTGGAAATAACCCCCAATGCAGTGCCACCCGTGGTGCGTATTGTGGATTACAACAAATTCCTGTACCAAAAGAAAAAACGCGAGAAGGAGCTCAAAGCCAATGCGGTGAAGGTAGAGCTTAAAGAAATCCGCTTTGGCCCTGAAACCGGCGAGCACGATTTTGACTTCAAATTGCGTCACGCTAAAAGTTTTCTCTCCGAAGGCAACAAAGTAAAGGCTTATGTGCAATTCCGCGGCCGCGCCATTGTGTTCAAAGAGCGTGGCGAGCTCCTGCTCCTCCGTTTTATGAAAGAACTGGAAGACCATGGCTCCGCTGACCAATTGCCACGACTCGAAGGCAAACGGATGCACGTCATCCTGTCGCCCAAAAAAGGCCCTGCGAAGAAAAAGGAGTCTTCTTCTTCGCCTGCCAACGACTAAAGAAACGCTGTTTTGCGCTGAGCACTTGCCCAGCATTGATCATATTCTTTGAACCCCGCACGGTTTTTGCCTTGCGGGGTTTTTCGTGTAAGCATGACTGCTGTATCCAATGTGTCTAAATGCCCCCCATGGGGCTCAAGCAATATATTTTGAATGCCAAAATATGAAAAAAATCTCATTTTTACTGGTTTTTGCGTTTCCATTTTCGCTGGCAGCACAGGTAGGGGTGCCACAGTTTAGTATCCCAATCCAAGGGGCGCACTTGCAAGATTATTATTTGGTGAACTATGTGGACTGGAGCTTCGATAGCATCCAGGATTTTAAATGTGGCCATAAAACCTACGATGGACATCAGGGCACAGATTTTACGCTTCGGAACTTTGCCCAAATGGATGCGGGTGTGGACGTGTATGCAGCGAATACCGGGGTAGTTACTTACATTTTGGATACCTTGTTTGATCGAAACAAGACCGCTGTTGCTGGCGGGCTCGGCAATTATGTGGCCATTCGGCATTTCAATGGTTTTTACACCTACTATGGTCATTTGAAAAAGGGTTCTGTGGCCCTTCAGTTGAGTGATACCGTAACGATGGGCCAAAAAATTGCGGAAGTAGGCAGCAGTGGTTATTCCAGCGACCCACACCTGCATTTTGAGGTTTGGTATGACAGCTTGTATTACTGGGACCCATTTTCTGGTTCTTGCGGGAACCCTCAAACCTTGTGGCTGGATACCTTGGCCTATGTTCATGAGTTTGGGCTTATCGATCATGATTTCACCGATTTCATCCCTACGCTCGACACCTTGAAAGAGCGCCTTCCTGGCCAGGAAGTGTTTTCGTCTTCTGACCGGGTGGTTACATTCTGGGTGCAGGGTTACGGCGTTTTTCCAGGCGATATCAGTACGGTGAAATGGTATGACCCACAGGGAGATTTGTGGTTTCAGTTTGATTATGCCCACCCTTACGAATGGTGGTACTACTACGTTTGGACTTACATCAACACCCCTCCTGCCGACAAGGCTGGTATTTGGACCGTAGCATATTTGGTCAACGACGATTTGAAATTAGTCGATTCATTTGAGGTGGCTGGCGCAACGGCAGCCTTCGAGCCTGAAACCGCCTTGGACGCAAAAGCCTTTCAAAATTCGGAGGGCGACCTGGTGCTTGAATGGCAGCAGCACTTTCCGCTCGAAGACGAACTATACATCGTGGACATGATGGGCACGCTGGTGTACCACAGCCCCGTTTCCTCGAACCAGCAAACGCTGACCTTGCCGATTGCACAGGCTTTGAACTCCGGGCTGTATGTGTTATACGGCAAACAAGGCCGGGTGAAACCGCTTCGTTTTGTTTTTGTCCAATAATTTTGAAACTTTCCTTTTGTGCTTTGCCAAGGAATTGTACTTTTGCGCTCCGTTTTTCAAACAGATATTTTTGTCATGCCTAAAATGAAGACCCACTCCAGCGCCAAGAAGCGTTTTTCGGTGACTGGCAAGGGGAAAGTTAAGCGCAACCGCGCTCGAATGCGTCACTTGATGCGCAAAAAATCAACCAAAGCCAAGCGCCACCTGCGCCACGGTGTAGTGGTTGATAAATCCGAGCACGCACGCATCGAGCGAATGCTCGTTATTTAAAACCGTCGTCCGGTTGTACGCTCAACCACTTCGGTAACCACGATTTCCGCAAAGGCGGGAATTTTTTCAATTCACATTTTTTAACGAGGACATTGGTTAAAAGTGTTGATAGGTAAAAGTGGCAAGTTAAAAGTACTTGAAACTCAAAACTAACAACCCCGGTGTCGCACTAGAAAATCTTTTCATGCCAAGAGCAACAAACAACCCGGCCAGCCGCGCCCGCCGGAAAAAAATCATGCTAGCCGCCCGAGGTTTCTTCGGTGCCCGCTCCAAAGTTTACACCGTAGCGAAGAACGCGCTCGAAAAAGGCTGGCAGTACGCCTACCGCGACCGCAAATTCAAAAAGCGCATTTACCGTCGCCTCTGGATCGCTCGTATCAACGCCGCTGTACGCCCCATGGGCATAAATTACAGCAGTTTCATCCACCTGCTCAGCCAAAAGGGCATCGGCTTAAACCGAAAAGCACTGGCGGATCTAGCGCTGAATCACCCCGCGACTTTCAAAGCGGTGGTGGACGCTTCCAAAGCAAAAGGATAATTTGGCTTCGGCCACTCGAAAATATTACGGGGAATCGGCTTTTGGCTGGTTCCCCGTTTTAGTTTTCACTTTATTGCAAAACGACGAATTTGGCACTAAAGGGTAGTTTCCCAGACTCATCATATAAGGAAAGTACATAAACGCCATTAGCCAGGTCGGCAACTGGCATATCAATGACCTCCACATTTTCGACGATGGAAAACACTTGAAGCGTTCGTCCTGAAAGGTCGGAGATCATAGCCATGCCCTTCATAGGTGTTTCCAATTGAATGTGCAATATATCTGAAGCGGGGTTTGGCAAGAGCATAATCTTTTGGCCTCCTTCTTGTGTCGTGACGGTGCTTACAATCTCTACTTCTACCTCTTTGCAGGCTGTATCGCATGTATTCGCATTGCAAACCGTGAGGCAGACAGTGTAATGACCCGGTGCAGAAAAAAGGTGTACAGGGCTGGTGTCTTGGCTCATGTTCGCTGCACCCGAGGCAAGATCGCCAAAATTCCAGAGCCAGGTGGCTGGCTCAAAGTAAGAGAGGTCTGTAAAATTGACCTGCAGCGGGGAGAGGGTGTCTTCCTGCCTCCAACGGAAGTGGGCAACGGGCAGGTTGTCCAAGCCAAAGGTGTCGCAGGGGCTGCTGTCCATGGGACCCAGGCGGAAATTAGGGTAGTTAGGCATTAATATGTCATTTACTGTAGGTAATTCCAAATCATGCTGCCGAAAGTCACAGGCCAAACCTGGTTCGTCTGGTGCATGAATCGTGTGATAGTAGTAAATGCCACTGGTGCAGGACATGTAAATTTTATTGTCTGGGGCGAGCGCCATGGCGTGAAAAGCGCATGAAAATCCCTGCGGGGTAACAAAACCATCGTACTCGGCGATCAATTGTGCGGAGGCTGCAATGTCCGGAGCATACAGGTCATATTGGAACAGTTTGTTTTGGGCTAACTGGAAGTACATGAATCGTGAATGGGGAGAAATGGCCGCCCAGGAAGCATAAACATTGGGGTCAGACATCATTATGACCTGTGGATTGGACAAGTTGCCTGTGCAACGGTCAAAGTCGTAGAGATAAACGCGGTTGAATCGGTTGACCCCGTCTACCCAAGTAAGGGTTACCCGTGCAAACTTTGTCCCATCCGGAGAAATAACCACATTCCATCCCGTTTTTGGGTACATGGAAGCCTCGCTGTCTTCCCAGTCTTGTGTAAAAGGCCCAATGATAGTATCAGGGGTCAGGAGATAGAGGTTATATACATTGACATACTCCTGTGGGATGATGATCTACCAGTCTTGGCCGTTTCCATGCCTTACCGCAGTGAAAGCACCCTCTTGCGTGACAGGCCCCCTCAACAACTGATTTTTCTGGATCACCTTTCCTGTCCCGTTGTTGGCGCTCATATCAACTTCAGTGTAAAGTATTTTCCCGCTGCTAATGTCCATTTCCATGGTATGATGAAAATAGACGTATTGCTGGGGATGCCCCGGCAGGGGCAGTATCATCATGTTTTGATAGGAGTCATAGCCATAGATGGGCTCGTCGCACTCTATGTTCTGGAAATAACCAGGGCTCAAGTCTTCCCCATTTTCAACGACTTCGTTGTTGTAGTTGACTACTTTACAACCGTTGGCGTAGAATTGAAGATTCCCTTCATCATCAGAGATGCTACAAGGCATGTTGAACCCAAAATGGTATGGCAAGGAAAAATGGGTTAGCGTAGGCTTTACGGTATTAAAATCAATCCTTGTTCCACCACCGTGATTTGCAAGATTTGTGCCATAGCCGGTGACCCATTGAGAATCATTTTTTCCTTGAGCAAATGTTGCGACCGAAAAAAGGAGCAGGACAGTGAATGCTTGAAGTGTTTTACGCATAGTGAACAATGTCAATAGCCCCCCTGCTTGGCTATGCCAAGCAGGGGGGCTGAGTGAAAAGAATTATCGGAGAACGACGAATTTGATGCTCTTAGATGGTTTTCCTAACAAGGTAGAGGATGAAAGGAAATATACACCGTTATTTAACTGCTCAACAGGTATATCCAGCGTTAGCGATTTATCCTGGACATGCAAGTGTTGGACATCCCGGCCAGACAGGTCCGAAATGATTAGATCGCCAATAAATGGAGTATCAAATTGGACGTGCAGTACATCTGAACATGGGTTAGGAGATAGGGATAGAATGATGGTTTGAAAACTTGCATCCCGTTCTATTTGCTGAGGGCAATTGTCAGTATCAGGATTTTCCCGCCAATACTGTGCTCCTTCCGCTGGTGGCAGCATCGCAGCCGCAGCACTTTTGGTACGTCCTGCTACTTGGGTACACTGTTGAGCGATGGCATCCAAGGTGTTTATTTCTGCTTGCTTGCTTTTGATATTTATTTCCAGATTGTCCAAAGTGATATGGGAGCTAGCAGAGGTAGCCGATAAAACATTCATCAAAACCAGAAGATGTTTGCTCAGCACATTCGGTAGGAGTTTGAAGACAATCTGTACCAGGTTTAAACCAATTTTGCATTGGGTTTCTGTCAATGGGAGCCTGATGCGGGTCGTTCAGATTTTCTACTTTAAATTCATTGATTTGAATGGTGCTACCGCTTGGCCCACTCAGGTTATTCCCAAGTAAAATAGCAGTATAGGCATTTGCTGAAGAATAGTCCGTTAAAGCCCAATGGTTTCCCAGACATTTCTGGTCGCCTAAAAATGCATTGTCTGCTCCATGGCCTTGTAGAAATAGGCCTGTGCCACCGACATAGAGGTTTAATGGGTCCAGATTGTGATCATTAATGGTGTTCAGACCAAATGACGATTTGCCACAGTTACCAATAAAATGAAAGCCATGGTAAGTATGGTCGGTAGTATTAGAACAGATACTCCAAGGTCCCGCATTTTCAGCATGGATGGCACAACAGCCACCATCTGGACCTATCCCTAAAATATTGTTGTACCATAAGACATTGCCTTCAGCGGGTGTATTTGCTCCGTTCACCATAAAAATACCCCAGCGATTATTACCGGTTGAGAACGTGTTGGTGCTTCTAATGGTGTTTCGGGTCACTTTGAAATTGTCTGCCCCACTGATGTCAATATCAATGAACTTGGTTTGTCTTCCTGAGTTTCCGCCCGTCATTGCCTCGATGGTGTTGGAGTCAATCCGCATAAAATCGTGGATAGATGCGCCGCCTCTTATGTGCATTCCGCGTCTATTATTGCCAGCAAAATCGTGTATTACAAGATGGTTTCGATCAATGGTATTGCGAAACACATCATCATCCCCAAATTTGGAACGGTCTAGACTAATGCCGAATTTAGAATGTGAGGATGCGGGTTCATTCGTTACATGAATCGTATTGTCACGAATATGTATTTGCTCTTTATTGTTATGGAGCAGGCATGTGATGTTGTTCCATTCACAAGATTAACTGCGTATTTCTGTTTCCTGAATATATTTCTGGCTGTGGGTTCATTGATCGTTAGCCCTATCGCAGAAGAAGGACAGTGGATTAACTGAACCCCGACAAAAGAGCCTAAATTAGTGCCATTCAAAGGAGAGGTGCAATCAAACTGATTGTGTGCCAGTATGGCATTCACAGCAATGCCCTTTGCATTTAAACCTATAATGTTGCGATTGATGTAATTGCCTATCAGCAATACGCTTGCGCTGCTGGTTTTGATATCTACTGCTATGGAGGCATCCTCTATATGGTTGAAGAAAAAAGTACTATTGCCTCCCGTGGCAACAAACCCCGTCCATCGGTTCTCACTACAATGGAAATATTTTGAAAAGAATGATGAAGCGAAGGTGCAGGACTAGGATTCTTATTAGTACCGATAGTTGAGCAGGTTTTTCGAGGTTTTTTTGAAGGAAAAAAGAACTGTTTTTACGCCCAAAAAATTGATTATCAATTCTTTGTATTATTAAAGGATGTTCGCGCCATAGCTGCTGCCAAAGCCGGTTATGGTATCTCTAATGTCAATTCCATAAACAACGCATCGGTCAACAAGCTCAAGACGTAAATACCGGGTACAATGCCTGCTCTCTGGGGAATCCTAAGCAAATGGGTAATGGAACGGGGCAATACAGCGGCATGATCCACCCGAAACCCATCCGACGAGAAAAACTGAGCACGTGTATCCGCCCTCATGCTCTCTAAAGAAAATTCAAACCGCAGGCTTCCAGAACTTGTAACCGATAAGATGGCTTTCAAATGGCGAATATGCCCAGGCTTGAAAACGGTCCATTGCCTCAGAGACAGCACCGCTATAGAACAAATACCAAAATGCGCGCAATGCGCAGCGGGATTGCCGAGTTCGACAGAGGCGAGAATTTTAATAGGGTGTACAGACTTGGGCATGGGAGGATTGAGAAATTAGAATTTTGAGATGTTTATTCGCGGGCAACTTTGAGCGGCACTCGGGTCAAAAGCGGTTCATCGCTGGTGGTTTGGTAGCAGGCTCCAGGTGTGCCGGGTTCGCCGGGCCTATCGTATCGGCAGAAGCAGCCGTCCATTTGAAATTTGAAATCGCAGCCACCGCAGCCTTCACCTGTGCAGGCGGTCCAAAAGGAGTCGGCGAAAAAGTTTCCAGCTTTGTCGGGCTTAAGCCGCACAGCAACGAAAACCGATTGTTCCATATCCTCCGAGTGGCGGCCTTCGAGCGTGATCCACCTATAGCCTTCTATTTCCTGGCAATCCACTTTCTCAACGGTTCCTAGTCGGGGAAATTTGGCTGCAACGGATCTCACAAGGACCTCCTCGCTTACCATGTTGCGTAATCGCCCGTTGAGCATGCTGGCTATTGGGTCGCGCTGCGGGTCGAAAAAACCATCGCCAAGCGCCACATCCAGTTGGGCCAGCAAGATTTGGGACCAGAGACATAGATTGAGGAGCAGCATTGTCTTCATGGCGGCTATTCCTTGATGTTTGTTTGGATTTTCATCAAGGGGTTAGGCAAGGAAACGGCGCTGCCTGCGGCATCTGAACAGCAACCGACGCAACTGCCGTCGAGTATGCTGCAATTGTTGCACCCGGGGCTAGAACATACCAAAGCTTGCGCGGAGGCAAAGTAAAGCCGTCCTTGAGCATCGGGATTCAAAGGGATGCCAAGCGTGAATTTTTGTTGGTTTTTAGCCTGATAAACGCCTTCAAAAACAAGGATTTGCGCTCCGCTTGCTGTCTTGTTTTTGTATGTTTTAAGGACTTGGCAGCCTTGCCCCAAGCGCGCTTCGACCGATTTGAAAAGCACATATTCGCTCACCAAAAGCTGTATGGTAGTGTCGCTGCGAAGAGCCACGGGATCGTTTTGCGGGTCAAAAAACTTGACCTGGGGTGTGCTGACCTGTGCGCTCAAGCGGACACAGATAAGGATACAGCAGAGAAGGTATAAGTTTTTCATTGTTTTCTGAATGGATAAAGGGTAAATCATGTCATCAGTGCCTAATCAATAGAGGTGCCGTAGAGCATGTCCTTAAGTTTGGAACCCTGCACTTCTGGCATTTTGTAGGCACTGTTGAATTTGTCGAGTGTTTCGTCAATGTCGTGCTTGAGTTGTTTGAATTGATCGGGCAACACCGTTGAACAGGCTTTTTCATTTTCATAACTGCTCGCTATTTTGGAGAATTTCTTGTAATATTCTCCACCCTGGCCTACGAAATTGCAGTATTTTTCGATAAAAAGTCCCACGCGGTCAATCGAAAACTGGAGGTTGGTGGTAGCGCGGGCGAGTAAACGAGGGTCGGGCGGTTGCCCAGTTTGCAGACTGACCGAAGGGGTGGCCGTGGTTTCGCCCGTGGCTTTGGCTACATAGTTGTCGAGCATGGAATAAAGCCGTTCCCAGTCGTCGCCGTCACGGCAACTGACGAGCGGGACGGTGTAGCCCACTTGTCGGGCGCAGTCGGAAAAAAGGGCCTCGCATTCTTTTTTGAGTGTCAAATTGGCGTCCTGGAGATAGCCCGTTTCGTAGTAAATTATATTGAGGTCGTTGTGCATCCGCACCGTAAAATCAAGCACACAGGCTATTTTGTCAATGTTCTCCTTTTTCTCCTTGTCTTCACCGCCACCGACGGCCAGGCCGACGATTGAAAAGGCTGCGGAGAGAAAAGGGTTGGTCTGGAAAAGCGCGGGCATCTGAAAGTTGAACTTCTTTTTCATGCGTTCTTCGATGCTGCTCTTGGCTTTTTTAAATTCCGGGTAGTTATGCGGATTGGAGAGGTTGGAAAGCCCTTGTTGCGCTTTGAGGCTGCTTAAGTGGTGGTCCATGCTCAGCACTTTTTCATAGAGCATTTTCACGATCTCGATGCTCTTTCGGTATCGGAGTTTGAGCAGTTTGATTTCGTGCTCTTGTTCAAGCCCTTTCAGGGTTTCTTCGAGCTGAATTTTTTCCCAAAGGATTTGGAAGCCGCATTCGGGTTCGCGGTTTCGCGGGTCAGTGAGGGATTTGTCTACATCATAGAGTCGCGTCCGAAGGGGTTCGGTGTGGTCGGAGTACGCACGTTCCAGTTGGTCAATCTCAGCGTATGCCGTTTTGATCCAGGGCTGTATCCATGCAATGGCTGAGTCGCTGGAATTGCCAAAAGGGTTCTTGCTTTCGGCTTGAACAGCTTGCATCTGTAGGCAGAACAGGGCAATGTACAGCCATCCGCTCCGCAGGAACGTTTGAGTTTTCATAGCTTAGAAATTTAGGTTATTGGAGAGGATCAGGATGGTGTCATTAATGTGCTCTGGTATGTGCAAGTGCCAAAATTTCAGGAAACGCGCAACAAATCAATAATCAAATTCAGGTAGTTGGTCTTTAGAGATACCCCATAATTGCTGAAAATCTACACCTATCAAAATCATTCTCAATTTTTGACCGTTCTGATTTTGCTTTTTTGCCAGTTCTTGCCATTCGGATACTTTGCGCTTGGTTACTTTTCCGAGGAATTTAGCCCAATAAACCACCATATATGCATCATAGTCTTGATTTTCCAGTATGAATTTATGCCCTGTCTTTCCTATGACAACGTTTCCCAGATAATGGTCCAATAGTTTACCTTCTATTGGTGGTACCAAATTTATGGAGTCAATTTTTTTTATAAATACCGAAACCATTCCATTACAGTCTTTAATGGAATTTCGATAATCAACGAATTTTTTTTCCTTATTGAAAAATTGAGCCTCAGGCATTCCAATCTTAGATCTGTAAAATGTATACAATGCTTGCGTGTCTTTAAAGCAAAGAATTTCGGAGGTGTCTATTCCATTGGAAAATAGAAATTTTGACAAAGATTGATGGTTTTCCAAGGCGGGTTGTTTAATCCCTTCATGATAAAATAGTAGCCGCTTACAAGATATAGCGAGTACCAAAAAAGCAGTCAATAACAATAAAGTGAAGTGCTTCATTTTAATGAATTTTATACTTGCGGCAGATAGGTTTACCTGCCGCAAGTAAGGTTAATCAGAAAGTGACAGGTAAGCTGTTATCTTCCGTCATTGACTGAGAGATTGTGTATACCCCTGTTTTTATCGTATAAGAGCGAACCCCCAATGCAGCGGAAACATTAGACGGCAGGACAAAATCCTCTTCGAGTTGAAATTTACCACTACCGAAATGAGTCTGGTAGGTAGCGTCGGTCATGGAACTACGATCGAATTCCATTTTCAACCTCCCGTCTTCAATCCAGGCAGTACCTGTTGCGGTGTTTTTGCTAGTAGGCCCTGATTTATTTTCGATACCGTCAAGAGAAATATCACAAATTCCAATTCTTTTGCAGCCTTTCGATTTTCTTCCCAGCTCAATAGTAAGGGTGATTTTAGGGCCAAGACCATCTGATTGAGGAATGGAAGTAGCTTTTGCTGCAAAAGTTGATAGAAGAAAAACAAAAGTCAGCAGTGAAAAAAATAACGTTTTCATAATTCAGAATAAAGCGTGTTTTGCCTACTCTATACGCTTTTCGGCATCCGCGTCCGTACTCTTTTATGGATTTTCCGGAGACCTCCATTTGGTTTGGCTTAAACATTCTTGGCATAGCAGGGCCTGCTTTTGATTTATGGTTGCGGCACATAGTGCCAGGGGCAGCCTGCGGCAAGCGAAGTCGAAGCAGTTTTCTTCCCCGCCACAGTCCCGAAAATTCGGGACTTGGCAGGTCAGGTTTCATTTGGATATGTGGGCGATTGAAGCGTGTTTTGACGCCCTCGGTCGGCTCGCGGGACAAGCCCGCGAGCGACACAAGGGACTATCCTGGTTTGATTATAGCCGTAGTATGTGTTGGGGCCTGAACAGCACTACCCAACTTTCAAGCACAAATACGATGGGATGGCGGCCTGCCGGAATCTCGATGTCGTGGCCGAATACAAAAGCCGGGAGTTTCAAGGGCGAGGCCAACTCGAACCAAGCAGCGCCCAGCAGGCTGCGGATAGTTCCGGATACCATTCCCATTACGGGGAAGGAAGCCATCACCGCACCACTTTCCATGAGCGAAAGTTTGGCATAAGCGCAGCCTGCGGACTCCCCTGGGTTGGATTGTTGCGGCAGTTTCGTTTTTTCCATTACAGTCAGGCTGTACTTGTCCGCGCCCTCGAGCCTGGTTTTTACCCAGGTGGTCGGTGGTGTTTGTATGATGTTTTGCCCGGTCAAGGCTTGTGTGTCGAAGCGTGTCATGGTGTTTTGTTTTTCTGATGAGACAAAGGTGGGGGTGTTGGTTTTTAGAAAGTACCGACAGTTGTGCAGCTCTTTTGAGGTTTTTCAGGAGGGAAAAGTGGGATAATTTTGAGATAAAACATTGGTTTTCAAATTTTTGTGAGGAAACCCTTTGTTCGCGGCAAAATTTGACTTTTTAGCACCTTAAGTACCGATGAAATAACAACCTCACGATTTGGAGGGTCTAATTGGGCGGTCTCGAGCACTCGGGATTGCTCGTCAGTTTCGTAGTCCCACTATGTGCCTTCCTCGTGCCTTGTCTGCCACCAAATTACCCTCCTCCAAATCGTGAGGTTGCTATTTCTTCGGTACTAACCTGCGTTCACGTCATCAATGATGATTCCTCCACTGCGGAGATTCTGTTGGGATTGGGAAGTTTGACCCCATAGAGCTGAAGCAGGATTTTGCCCAAGGGCAATGCGTTGTGTAATGGTGATTTGTTTCATGCGTATTTAATTTTTTGAATGAAGTGTGATTTGATTACGATACAAAGATCACGGCAGTCGTCAACCTGAGTCCCGACAGTTGGCAGGAAAATGTGTGCAACAAATGTCACATACTGGTCTTTTAATGGAAATTCAAATATTTGAAAATCAAAGACTTAGACGGCGAAATACCCATAACAACGTGTTCGCGATTGCGGCTGAATTTACGGATTTGTGTCGGCATTTTGCCTGATTTTCAATGGTTAAGCCTAGGAATAGCTACAATAAAGTGTTACAAATATGGAGCGATGCCATCCCTCAACATCGAGGCTGATTCCTAGTACATTAAGCCCTTGAGCTGGATCCGCTCAAAATGCCTGAGAATAAGCTTTGAAAAGTGTTATAGATTTTTGGACAGCCCTGCCGAAATCTTTGCTCTCGTCATCACTTCCTGCCTTATGATTAAAGAACTTACCGAACTGGTTTCCCTTGCCGAGCAATCCATCCCCAACCACGAAGCATTGCTCAATTTCTTTTCGAAGAACAGCAGCGACGTGCTTAAACTCTTTCACGCAATGCAAGGCAATAGTTTTCGGACAGAAGCCGAGGCAATTGATAGAGTCAAGGTGGGGGAGCGTACGAAATTCAGGCAGGTTGCAAAAGATCTCCTACGTTGTTTGGAGCAAATGGTGCTGATGATTGACTTTGACAAACAAGTGCTTGATGAATTAAACCACGCCCGAATCAGAGGATTTCAATTAATGGCTACCGTTAAATCTTTGGCGCCGCTTGCTTGTAAAAACGGGGCTAAAAAAGCGGCAGAAGAGCTGCTCAAAATCGGCCAGCGATATGCCCGCCCAGAGTTTGTGGTAGAGGCATCTAAAGTTTTGATGGATTATGCTTCCATTGCCAGCGACGATCCCCAAAATTTTAAATTCTATCACGCTATGTATCAGGAATATAGCCAATGGAGGCTTCTGGAAGAACAGATTCTTATTGCGCTTAACAAGATCAAATTGCCCTATATCAAGAAAAAAGCCTTAAACTGTGAAAATGCAACCTTTGCACAACACTGCGTAAGCGAGTACGAGGAGTATGTGGATGTGATACCTTCCCATGGTTTTCATATTGCTTTTTACAGCATAAAATCCAAAATGTTTATGATTGAAGCGCGGTATCAAGAGGCCGCCAAAATACACGATGAAGCCATCCGATACTTCAAAGCCCGAGATTATCCTTGCAATACCGCGCTCAACATCTTTTACTATGTAGAAATCGCCAACTGCGTTTATCTCGCCCAATATGAACGTGGCAGGGATTGTTTTCAAAATGCCCTCGACCTCGCGCTTGTTGGGAGCTTCAATTGGTTCAACACCCTCGAGCTCGGTTTCTACCTTCTTATGCACGAACAAGATTGGGGCGGTGCTGCCGAGGTGTACGCTACCGCCACCAAACACAAACGATTCAACGTGCTGCTTGGCGCAAGGCGTGAAATTTGGCACATTCTGGGGGCCTACCTGTACATAATGTATAAACTGACCAGTGCTGACATCCCCGAAGGCATGGTGCCAAAGGTCAAGAGCAGCAAATTTCGCAACGAAATCAAAGGCTTCTCGCACGACAAGATGGGCATGAACATCGCCGTGCTCGCTGCTGAGGTCCTCTTGAATTTTGTAGAAGAAAAAGACGAAGAACTCTGGGACCGTATCTCCGCACTCGAAAAATACCGCGAACGCTACCTCCGCAGCAACGAAGACACCCACCGCTCGCAACTCTTCATCAAGATACTCAGCATACTCTCCAAGTACCATTACGACCGCGAAAAATTCCTCGAAAAAGCCGCGCCATATTTGGCTGAAATGCGCACCGCCCCACTTCAAATCAGCAACCAGGCGCACGAGTTGGAAATAGTGCCTTATGAGCAACTGGTGTTTGCCATTGCTGGGCAACTCAACAAGCGCTGGAGTCGCAAAAGCGATATCCCTGCATGGCAACGAATAAGCCCGGCCAAATCGGCAAATGCTGGTTTGGCAGCGGTATGATGAGATTTCTTGGTTGGGTGGGTGCGGGTGCGTAAGACCTTCGCTCGGCGACAAAAGCCACGCTTAATGCCTTGAGATTAATAACAAGGTTCATCTGACCGCAAAACATTTTGTAAGATATTTTCTAAACTGTCAAGTTCTTTTAAATTGAATTCTTTTGGAAAAACGCAATTTGAAAATATGCAGTTTTTGAACCAACTGCTTCTGATAAATCCCCTAAAATGGCATCCTTCAAATAATACAGATGTAAACCTCACTTCGCTGTCAGGGTACAAGATTTCAACAACATTGGGATTGGGAGGCTCTGTGCAATTCTTCAATACGCAATTCTCAAAAAGGGCTAATTCATTGGTTATAACCGAACTGCTTGAATCACTGGATTTTAAATAAAAATGTACAGCCCCCAAATTTTCCAAACTTATTTCTCCTCCTCTAAAAATACAATTCTCATAGTCAACACCCACCATTGATTTGGGGCAAACCCTATTGGCCAAGAAATAACACGATTTGTATTTTGAATTTGAAATACTGGAAGCCCAAAGTACATTGCTAAAATTAGAATTCAAAAACACTACATTATTTGCAATGCTGCTATCCATAAGTGTGATGGCACTAAAACTGGCATTTTTGATAGTATTGTCGGAAATGGTTATATTGTTGATGTACCAACGTTCGTTGGGTTTGTTGAGACGTTCCAAAAAATTTGCGATCAATAAGGCATTCACTCGAACATAATCATTGTTTGCTTTATTGGACGATAATTGATGCATTTGTGTTGTAAAACTTACATCTCCAATAAACTCCTGAACCATATTTTCTATCAGTTCGCCATTGAAAATTTTTGACGCGGATTTCACTTGATTTGTTACCTCAACTTTCTTTTTCTCAGCATACCATGTGTTGATTTTTTTTGGCAATTCATTCAGTGCAATATATCCAAAAACTATAATTAGCGCAATAAAAAAAACTATTTTAATCTTCTTTAAAACATTCTCTCTTCTTGTTGAAAAAAGCATTTTGTGAATCTTGTCTACTGCATTCTGATAATCGTTCTCTGTGTTTACGTCAACATAATTAAGATTTTTGGGAAACAACACATAGTTTTCAAGAACATCTAAAGTGCTGTTTTTATATCTTATTGGAACAAGACGTTTGTTCATCGCTATTGAAGTATAAACTTCTGCCTTACACCACTTGCTCTGAATAGAGTTGTCAGATATGATAAAAATAAAAGCATCTGTATTTTTAACCGATTGTTGAATTTTTTCAGCAAAATTCTCGCCTACTAAAATGCCTTCCCGGTCGTAAAAAACCCTATAACCTTTCGCGCTCAATGCATCATAAAGAAATGCCGCCAGCGATTCGTCTTGTCTGGAATAGCTTATAAACAATGAGGGTTTTTTGAATAAAAACATAATTTTTTACATAGGTAAGTTTAGACGTACTTAGGACAAAGATAAACTCAATTTTAATCTCAACCTGCGACCATGTGTTTAACAACCTGTCACAAAAAACAAAGCCGCCCTCCAATTACTCGGAGAACGGCTTGTCTTGTCCTACTACCTTTTAATATTATTTCTGCAGCACCAACCGCTTCTGTACTTTCCAGTTTTCTGATTGGAAATCAATCAAGTAAACCCCTGGTGCAAGCCCTTCGATGTGTAAAGGCATGACATTCTCCCCAACAAGCCCAATGCCTTCATGACTGATAATCATACGGCCTACAGTATCAAAAACTCGAAACACAAACCCTTGTTCAGCGGGCAATTGGAACGCCATTGTTGCATTGCCACTGGTTGGGTTAGGGAATATTACGAAGTCAAAAATTTCGGAATTTGCTTTTCCGTCTCCACCTTGTTGGAAATCGTTGCTACCAGGAAAAGGTAAAATGGTCACTACAGATACACAGGTGCTTGGATTTCCACTCAAGTCCTTTACTGTTACGGTCAGGTTGTTATCTCCGAGGTTGGCTGTGGTGTACCATTTGGCAATGGGGCTGTACGACCAGACGGAGCAGTTGTCAAAACTGTTGAATGCCAGGTCTTCACCATACACAGTCACCTTGCCGTTCGAACCAAGCGACACAGTCACGTCCTCACAAATTGCGGTCGGCGCGATCGCGTCTTTTACAGTCACATAAGCAAGGCAAGAGGAAGAATTACCGTTCACATCGGTCATGTTCAGGTTCACCGGCCATGGAGTGTTTGACAGTTCGGAGCAATTGAACTGAGTCCAGTCAATGCTCATAGTTTCAATGACGCAATTGTCCGTACTACCGTTGTTAACTTGTGCTGTCGTCAAGGTTGCATGACCAGAGCCGTCTAAGTAAATCGTTGCGTTTTTGCACTTGGCTGTTGGACCTGAAATGTCCCGTACCGTCACCTTAGCAGTACAAGTAGCCGTATTACCACCAGCGTCGGTGGCTTTGAGTGTCACGGTATGCATGCCAATTTGGGCGCAGTTGAAAGTATTTGGGGTAAGCATGAACGTGATGGAGCAATTGTCAGTGGAGAAGTTATTGACCAGTGAAGCACCTACCGTGACCATACCGTTGGCACCTAAATTGGCTATTACGTTTTTGCATTTTGCCACCGGCAGTGTCACATCTCTTACCGTAACGGTAGCATTGCAAGTGGCCGTGTTTCCGTTGCCGTCGTTGACGGTCAAGGTAACCAAATTTGCCGCGATATTGCTACAAGTAAAGCTGCTCGGGGTCACTGATTGTAGGTTTACTATGCCGCAGTTGTCAGAACCCGATTGATAAACATTTGCAGGAATGATGCTTACCGTGCCTGCTGTACTGAGGTTGGCAATGAAGTTTTTGCAAAACACTGTTGGAGGGACTATGTCAATGTAATCCAAAGTTCTAGAATGGGCTGCAGTACATCCGTTCGCATCGGTGACAGTAACGGTATAGGTACCCTCCACCACATTCAAGAGGTCTTGTGGGTCATTGTCGGGGTTGTCCGGGCCATCGTTGCTCCAATCGTAGGTGTAACCAGGTGTGCCACCGCTAGGGGTTAGGTCAATAGAACCGTCTGCAACGAAGCAGTTGCTTGGGTTCAGCACAGTGGAGCTCAAGGAAAGTACTGGCGGTTGCGTAATGGTGACAGAAATTGTTTTAGTACACGCATTTGCATCGGTGACGGTCACAGTATAGGTTCCAGCCGTGAGGTTTGTGCGGTCTTGCGTGGTTGCACCGCCTGTCCATGAATAGGTGTAGCCAGGTGTGCCGCCGCTCGGGGTCAAGTCTATAGAACCCGAGGATCCGCCGTTGCAAAGCACGTTTGCCTGTGTGGTGCTCAAAGAAAGTACAGTGGGTTGAGTGATGGTGACAGCGGTGGTTTTGGTACAGCCATTTGTGTCGGTGACTGTCACGGAATAGGTGCCAGCAGCGAGTCCCGAGCGGTCCTGCGTTGTCGCTCCGCCCGTCCATGCGTAGGTATAGGGAGAAGTGCCCCCCGATACAGAGAGATCAATCGAGCCGGTCGAGTTGCCATTGCACAGCACATTCACATGGGTTTCGGTCAACACAAGGGGTGAGGTTTCGGTGATGGTTGCCGAAAGGGTCTTTGTACAGGCGTTTGCATCTGTGACGGTCACAGAGTAGGTACCTGCCCCAAGCCCCGAACGGTCTTGCGTGGTTGCGCCGCCCGTCCAGGAATAAGTGTAAGGTGAAACGCCGCCCGATACCGTAAGATCAATAGAACCTGTGAAGCTGCCATTGCAAAGCACATTCACATGCGTCTCGGTCAACACAAGGGCCGTTGGCTCAGTGATGGTAGCCGAAAGGGTTTTAGTACAAGCGTTCGCGTCAGAAACGGTCACGGTGTAGGTACCCGCAGCGAGGCCCGAGCGATCCTGCGTGGTCGCGCCGCCTGTCCAGGAATAGGTGTAAGCACCTGTTCCACCCGATACCGTAAGATCAATGAAGCCGGTAGAAGCACCGTTGCAAAGCACGTTCATCTGTGTCGTTGTCAAGACAACTAAAGTAGGCTCCGTGATGGTGGCAGAGCGTGTTTTCGTGCAGGCGTTCGCGTCGGTTACTGTCACCGTGTAGGTACCTGCGGCGAGTCCCGTACGGTCTTGTGTGGTCGCGCCGCCCGTCCAGGAATAGGTATAAGCACCTGTTCCACCCGATACCGTCAGGTCAATCGAGCCTGTGGAACCTCCGTTGCACAACACGTTCACGTGGGTCTCCGTCAACACGATTAAGGAGGCCTCAGTAAGGGTTTGTGAAAGTGTTTTCGTGCAAGCATTTGCGTCGGTGACCGTCACTGTATAAGTGCCGGCGGCAAGGCCAGAGCGGTCCTGCGTCGTTGCGCCGCCCGTCCAGGAATAGGTGTAGCCCCCAGTGCCGCCCGATACCGTCAGGTCAATAGAGCCAGTGGACGCTCCGTTGCACAGCACACTGACATGCGTCTCTGTCAAAACGAGTGCCGATGCCTCGGTGATGGTGGCGGAAAGGGTCTTCGTGCAAGCGTTCGCGTCCGTAACCGTTACGGTGTAGGTGCCAGCAGCAAGGCCCGAGCGGTCCTGGGTGGTTGCGCCGCCCGTCCAGGAATAGGTGTATGCGCCCGTGCCACCAGAAACACTCAAATCAATGGAACCAGTAGAATTGCCGTTGCACAGCACGTTTACATGGGTTTCTGTCAACACGATGACAGGCGGTTCGGTAATGGTGGTTGAGAGCGTTTTGGTACAAGCATTTGCATCTGTCACTGTCACTGTATAGGTTCCAGCGGCCAAACCCGAGCGGTCTTGCGTGGTAGCACCACCTGTCCAGGAATAGGTATAAGCACCCGTGCCGCCCGATACGGTCAGATCAATCGAGCCAGTCGCGCTGCTGTTGCAAAGCACGTTCACGTGGGTCTCTGTCAACACGATTAGCGTAGGTTGCGTGATGGTAGTAGAAAGGGTTTTCGAACAGGCGTTCGCGTCAGTTACCGTCACGGTATAGGTGCCAGCAGCAAGGCCAGAGCGGTCCTGCGTGGTCGAGCCACCTGTCCAGGAATAAGTATAAGGAGAAATGCCGCCTGTTACCGTCAAGTCAATCGAGCCCGTAGAAGCGCCGTTACAAAGCACCTCCACATGGGTCTCGCTCAAGATAATGCCATCTATAGGCTCGGTAATGGTAGCGGAAAGGGTCTTGGTGCAGGCGTTCGCGTCCGTAACCGTTACGGTGTAGGTGCCAGCAGAAAGACCCGAGCGGTCTTGCGTAGTTGCGCCGCCCGTCCAGGAATAGGTATAGGGAGAAACGCCGCCCGATACTGTCAGGTCAATAGAACCCGTGGAAGCGCCGTTGCACAGCACGTTTACATGGGTTTCTGTCAACACGATGACAGGCGGTTCGGTAATGGTGGTTGAGAGCGTTTTGGTACAAGCATTTGCATCTGTCACTGTCACTGTATAGGTTCCAGCGGCCAAACCCGAGCGGTCTTGCGTGGTAGCACCACCTGTCCAGGAATAGGTATAAGCACCCGTGCCGCCCGATACGGTCAGATCAATCGAGCCAGTCGCGCTGCTGTTGCAAAGCACGTTCACGTGGGTCTCTGTCAACACGATTAGCGTAGGTTGCGTGATGGTAGTAGAAAGGGTTTTCGAACAGGCGTTCGCGTCAGTTACCGTCACGGTATAGGTGCCAGCAGCAAGGCCAGAGCGGTCCTGCGTGGTCGAGCCACCTGTCCAGGAATAAGTATAAGGAGAAATGCCGCCTGTTACCGTCAAGTCAATCGAGCCCGTAGAAGCGCCGTTACAAAGCACCTCCACATGGGTCTCGCTCAAGATAATGCCATCTATAGGCTCGGTAATGGTAGCGGAAAGGGTCTTGGTGCAGGCGTTCGCGTCCGTAACCGTTACGGTGTAGGTGCCAGCAGAAAGACCCGAGCGGTCTTGCGTAGTTGCGCCGCCCGTCCAGGAATAGGTATAGGGAGAAACGCCGCCCGATACTGTCAGGTCAATAGAACCCGTGGAAGCGCCGTTGCACAGCACGTTTACATGGGTTTCTGTCAACACGATGACAGGCGGTTCGGTAATGGTGGTTGAGAGCGTTTTGGTACAAGCATTTGCATCTGTCACTGTCACTGTATAGGTTCCAGCGGCCAAACCCGAGCGGTCTTGCGTGGTAGCACCACCTGTCCAGGAATAGGTATAAGCACCCGTGCCGCCCGATACGGTCAGATCAATCGAGCCAGTCGCGCTGCTGTTGCAAAGCACGTTCACGTGGGTCTCTGTCAACACGATTAGCGTAGGTTGCGTGATGGTAGTAGAAAGGGTTTTCGAACAGGCGTTCGCGTCAGTTACCGTCACGGTATAGGTGCCAGCAGCAAGGCCAGAGCGGTCCTGCGTGGTCGAGCCACCTGTCCAGGAATAAGTATAAGGAGAAATGCCGCCTGTTACCGTCAAGTCAATCGAGCCCGTAGAAGCGCCGTTACAAAGCACCTCCACATGGGTCTCGCTCAAGATAATGCCATCTATAGGCTCGGTAATGGTAGCGGAAAGGGTCTTGGTGCAGGCGTTCGCGTCCGTAACCGTTACGGTGTAGGTGCCAGCAGAAAGACCCGAGCGGTCTTGCGTAGTTGCGCCGCCCGTCCAGGAATAGGTATAGGGAGAAACGCCGCCCGATACTGTCAGGTCAATAGAACCCGTGGAAGCGCCGTTGCACAGCACGTTTACATGGGTTTCTGTCAACACGATGACAGGCGGTTCGGTAATGGTGGTTGAGAGCGTTTTGGTACAAGCATTTGCATCTGTCACTGTCACTGTATAGGTTCCAGCGGCCAAACCCGAGCGGTCTTGCGTGGTAGCACCACCTGTCCAGGAATAGGTATAAGCACCCGTGCCGCCCGATACGGTCAGATCAATGGAGCCGGTTGAACCGTCGATGCACAACACGTTCACGTGTGTCTCTGTCAACACGATTGCTGCGGGCTGCGTTATGGTAACGGAAAGGGTCTTGGTACATGCGTTCGCGTCCGTGACAGTTACAGTATAGGTGCCAGCAACAAGACTCGAGCGGTCTTGCGTGGTCGCGCCGCCTGTCCATGAATAGGTGTAAGCGCCCGTGCCGCCCGATACCGTCAAGTCAATCGAGCCTGTGGCTGCGCCATTGCACAGCACGTTCACGTGTGTCTCTGTCAACACGATGGCTGCGGGCTGAGTGATGGTCGTAGAGAGCGTTTTAGTACAAGCGTTCGCGTCGGTGACCGTCACGGTGTAGGTACCCGCGGCGAGGCCCGAGCGATCCTGCGTGGTCGCGCCACCTGTCCATGAATAGTTGTAGGCACCCGTTCCACCCGATACCGTCAGGTCAATGGAGCCGGTAGAAGCACCGTTGCACAGCACATTCACATGCGTTTCGCTCAACACGATGGCTGGAGGCTGGGTGATGGTGGTAGAGGCTGTGCCAGTAGCTACATTGGCATCCGTTACGGTTACTGTATAGGTGCCTGCTGCCAGGTTAGTGCGGTTTTGTGTGGTTACAGCGCCGTCCGACCAAGCGTATGTAAAAGGAGCCGTGCCATTGGTCACAGTAGTCGTAATTGTGCCGTTGGCACCGCCATTGCATGATACATTCGTGCGGGTCAGGCTGGGTTCTGGTGCGGGGCAATAATTGTTGCTGCCGGGTATGTTCACATTATCAATGGTCATTGATTCAGCGTTGGCATTGAAATTTCCACATACCTGAATTTGAATGGTGCCGCCCGAAAGCCCGGTTTTTGTTACAGTTATAGCGCCGTTCTGGTCCAAACCGGCCGCATATTGAATCGTACCAGCTCCATTGCCGACTACATTGGGTAAGGTTATATAACCCCCACCATCAATTTCGTATTTCACGTTGATGTATTCATCTGACTGAACATCAAACCCGGTCCAGGCAAGGTCAACCGAGAATTGAGTCCCACCGTCCAGGTCAATCAGCGGGCTTTCCCAGCAAATTTCCTGGTCAAAATCTTCCCCAGCCAAAACTCCACCGCTGGTACGGAAAAAGTCAGCCATATCACGGCCAAAAGTAGCGGGCGGCTCTTTAGTCCATCCACTCATGGTCCAGTTTACTCCCGCGAAGTCATCTACCCAGCTGGCTAAATATCCTTTGTTGGCAATGTTGAACTGTTCGAGGTAAGCCCCTGATGGCTGCACGCTCACCGTTGCGCTTTTGGTGGCCGTACACCCGCTGGCATCGGTGACCGTTACGGTATAGGTTCCAACACCGATGCTAACCAGATCTTGCGGATCAATGTCCGGGTTATTCGATCCATTGTTGCTCCAATCATACGTATAGCCTGGCACGCCGCCGGTTACATCAAGGCTAATTTCCCCATCGAAATTACCATTACAGGTTACGTCCAATACTTGGGTAGTAAGGGTAAGCGTGGGGGCATTTGTGACGGTGGTGCTGATGGATGCCGTGCAAGAGGCTGCGTCTGTTACGGTCACGGTATAGGTGCCCACAGCAAGGCCAGAGCGGTCTTGGGTGGTTGCACCGCCCGCCCATGCGTAGGTGTATGGGGGCGTACCAGCACTCACGGAGAGGTCAATAGCCCCGCTGTTGGGGTTGGCGCAACCCACCTGGGTAATGACAGTACTGAGCACGGGCTGGGCGCAGCCTATACTGACACCCACTTCCGGCACTTCCACTTTGTCAATGGTCACGACCTCGGCGTTTGCATTGGTGAAAACGCAGACCCCGATCCTCAAGGTACTGCCACCCGTTATGCCGCCGTGATTGATCATAACATTGTCCGTAAAAGGCGCGCCAGATGCCCCAAAGGGGTACGCCACTGTCGCACATGCGTTGCCTCCCTTCACATTGGGTATCATGGTATATGCACCGCCATTCACACTATATAGCACTTTGATGTAATCCCCCGAACAGTTATTGGCTGCAATATCCGTGTCAAAACCAGCCCAAGTGAGGTCCATTGTTATACTTACCGGGTTGGCCGCAGTGGTATTAATGAGCGGGCTTTCCCAGCATACTTCCTCATCTAGGTCAATGGACTCCAACACTCCTCCAGCAGTGGTGTTGAAGTAATCAAGGGGGTCGCGGAGGTCAGTAACAGGATCAGGAGGGTTGATTCGGCAACTACCACCTGCGTCCCAGACAGATAAAGACCAGTTCATAGTGTTGAAGTCGTTTGCACAACTAAGTTTATAGCCTTTATTGGCCACCGAAAAAGTTTCCGAGTACTGAGCTTGTGCCATCAGGGCGAGGCACAAAAGTGGTAGCAGAAGAATGTTACGCATCATTCGAAAAAAGTGTAGTATGTGAATAAGGCCACAAAATTACCGGAATAAAGTTGCACCAGATGAGCGTGAAAATGCTTGTTTTGAAAAACCCGTATTTATACCTACGGCTACCCGTTGAGATTACCTGCCGCACGAAAATAAGAAAGCCGTTCCCTGAGCATTCTCAGGAAACGGCTTTTCCTAATCTTCCTACCGTGGTAGATTCTTCTTCAATTGCGAGGCATTCTTTTACACCCCACAATTGACACAAAGGTGCATGAGGAATGGAGACCAAGGGGTTCGCTTATGTTGCAACCTGGTTTGCTATTGTTGCAAAATGGCTTGGCAAGCTGCTATATTTGGGTATTTTTGCGGATCAAGTTATTGTCAAGGTGTCGAAACACGCGCTTCTGTATTGCTGGATCACTGTGTTCAGTTCCTGCTTCGTCGCAGCCTATTTGCCTGCGCAAACACCCTCATTAGAGCGGCTGGGGGCTGCCGAGGGGTTGTCACAGGGAATGATTTATGACCTGTTGCAAGACCGCCACGGCTTTCTGTGGTTTGCCACCAAAGACGGTCTCAACCGCTACGACGGGTATTCGTTTCAAGTTTTTCAAAACAACCCATTCGACCCTTTTTCGATCTCCGACAACGAGCTGTTGGAACTGATGGAAGACCATCTTGGCAGGATTTGGATAGGAACCTTGAACAATGGTTTGAGTGTACTGGATCCGCAAACAGGGAAATTCTACCACCTGAACAAACTTTCCAGCCAAAGTATCCAGAGCCTTGCACAAACACCCGATGGTTCCGTTTGGGCAGGCACTTCAACAGGAGTAAATCGGGTGCGTATTCCCGAATTTCTGTCTTTGGACAACCCCAGTTTGGAAGATTTCGCGCAAGTAGACACTTTTTTCTGGGAAGATAAATCATTGAATTCCACATCATTGTCCAACCATATCGTGGATTTGATGGGAAACAAGGACGGCAAACTTTGGGTGAGCACCGGTCTTCAAATCGGCTTTTTCGATACCACATCAGGCCTTTTCCAGACAGTCTGCAAGAATCCAATTTCCCCAAAAGGTGAATTGTTAAGCTCCTTTTTCCAAGAAAGTGCCGATGGCTCGATGTGGGTAGGGCAGCCCGGACGATTGCTGCGCATTCGCGGAACGAGCGTGGAGGTATTTCAACTGCCTGAACGTTCGGTTTTCCCGCTCACCGATATTGCTTTCGATCTCGCTGGGAATATATTTGTCAGTACGCGCAAACAAATTTTCAAATTGTCTGCTGCGCATGCTGTGGCACCAGAAACTGCTAGATTCGATCTTTTTTATCGTTTTCCGAAAGAAGGGATCATCGGCTCCACCAAATTGATGATGGATAGTGGCGGTTTACTTTGGATTGGCACCAATGGATACGGCCTTCTAAAATACAACCCTGGCAACCATCGGTTTCATCATTATTTGGCGGGAAAAAGTCCTCGACGGATTGTCGCGGATGCGCAAGGGAGGGTATGGGTTTGGCAAGCCGGGGGTATGTTCCGAAGGCTGTTGGAAATGGAACCCCAACTCGCCGAGCCGCTTTTTTCTGACAGCAGGTTTTTACAGCACGATTGTGTCCAGTCGAGCGATGGTCCAATTTGGCTCTTGTGCGAGGCCAAACAGAATGAACAAGGAAAAGGTTTTTTGATACGGCTTAACAGCCAAACCCTTGCCGAAGAAGCCCGTTTCCCCATTCCTTTCAGTGTCCGCATGTACAGCCGCTTGTACGAGGACAAGGATCGGAACCTGTGGGTTGTTGGCGATAAGAGCCAGTTGGGAAGATTCGACCCGGCAAAATCTCAATGGTCTTCTTTTGATTTCAGCGCAATTACGGGCTTCCGCGAAGCATCCTTGAGTGTCAGTATGGATGCTGCCGGGCAACTGTGGATCGGAACCCCGCATGGCTTGCTGCAGGCCCTTCCCGATGCTGAAGGACTGAAATTCGAGCTGCACAAAAACAATCCCAACGACCCACAAAGCATGAATTGCAATACTGTGTTGGCCGCGCTCGACGACCCCGTCCAGCCCGAACGCTTTTTATGGCTAGGGACTAAGGGAGGGGGGCTCAACCGCTTTGATAAACACAGTGGAGCCGTCCAGCATTTCACCACTGCCGTAGGCCTGTCTAATAATGTGGTGTATGCAGTAATGCCAGATTCTGAAGCTGCTTCCATCGGAACTAGCCTATGGCTGAGCACCAATTGTGGCCTCTCTAAATTTGACCCGAAAACGGGTCTTTTTCAAAACTTTTTCAGCGTTGACGGCTTGCAGGACAACGAGTTCAACACGCTCAGTTATGCCCGTGCTGCCGACGGGCGCTTGTACTTTGGCGGTGTGAACGGCATCACGGCTTTTTATCCCTCGGAATTGAACGCTGCTGCTTCCAGCCCGCCAGTATTTATTACCCGTCTGAAAATCAACAACCAGCCCGTACAGATCGGCAAGGGTGTTTTGGAAAAAAGAATCGAACTGACTCGGAGCATAAGCCTGGGTTATCTGCAAAACCAACTGACTTTTGAATTTGCGGCGATGGATTTTGCAGCACCCTCGATGAACCAATTCCGATACCGATTGCTGGGGGCCGACCAAAATTGGGTGGAATCCACTACTTCCAATTCGGCCACTTACGCCAATTTGGCGCCGGGCAATTATGTGTTCGAGGTACTTACCGGTGGGAGCAGGGGCATTTGGAACAGCGCACCGGCACGGCTTGAAATTCATATCCTCCCGCCCTGGTGGCGCACAGGATGGGCTTATTCGCTCTATTTTCTACTTTTTGCGTTGAGTGCCTGGTATTTTTACCGTTTTCAAATGAATAAAATTCGTTTGGAAAACAAACTCCAGTTCGAACATAAAGAAGCCCTCCGATTGGCGGAGCTGGACAAACTCAAAACCAATTTTTTTAGCAGCATCACCCATGAGTTCCGTACACCGCTCACCCTGTTGCTCGAGCCTGCCCGCCAACTGTTGGCCGAAGCCAAAGACCGCTCCCACCGTTACCGACTTGAACTGATTGAAAAGAACGCTCAAAAACTGCTTCAATTCGTAAATCAACTGCTCGACCTATCAAAACTCGAAGCAGGACAGATGCCTCTTGATCTGCGCCCTGGCAACCCTGCCAATACGATTCGATCTGTTGTGGAACAATTTCAGCCATTGGCGCTCCAGAACGACGTTATGCTGGAACTTGAATTGCCCGATTCGGTGGCGCCGGTTTTTTTTGATGAAGTAAAGTTGGAACAAGTGCTGTCGAATCTTTTGTCCAACGCATTGAAATTCACCGATAAAGGCGGGACTGTGACCGTTAAACTTGAGCATGGAGTGTCTCTTGAAACTACCAAAAAGAACTTCAGCATAGTAGTATCAGACACAGGAATCGGAATTTCTTCAGAAAACTTGCCGTACGTTTTCGACCGTTTTTACCAAACAAAGCAAGCCCGCGGTGGCACAGGCATCGGTCTTTCGCTTACCAAGGAACTGATCGAGCGTATGGGCGGCACAATAGCAGTGGAAAGCCATACATTCGGCAGGATTGGCACTTCCTTTATTGTCCATCTGCCTTATGAACTTGCCAACGTGCAACAAATTGTGGCCAGCGAACAGACGTCGTCAACCACTCCTGCGAAGCCTTCTACCCCTCTATCTATTCTCCGAAGTGTTGACGAAGACAGCACTCTCTTGAACCGACCAAATCCCAGCGAAGGAGCAGAACCGTTTACCGATTTTGCTGCCGATGCTGCCTCCAAAATCTTGGAGAAGCCAGCGTCCCCCTTGCTACTCCTTATCGAAGACGATACTGAACTTCGACAATTTTTGCGCGCCTCCTTGCCCACAGGCTACCGAATCGCGGAAGCAGCCGATGGAGCGGAAGGGATTCAAATGGCGCTGGAACTGGTGCCAGACCTTGTTATCAGCGATTTGGTGATGCCCCAAAAAAATGGTTTTGAGGTAGCCGAAACTTTAAAAAGCAATCCTGCAACCTCCCATATCCCGCTCATATTGCTCACAGCAAAATCGGCCGTCGAATCCAAAATGGAGGGTTTGCACCGAGGTGCAGATGCCTACCTGACCAAACCTTTCCGGGCCGACGAACTGGTGGCGCACATCGAAAACCTCCTTGTTTCGCGGCAACGGCTGCATATTCATTTTTTGCAGTCCACCCAAAACAAAACGGTAGCAGAAAGCGCCGTGACTGCATTTTCCGAGAAAGAAAACGAATTTCTCCAACGCTTGATCCAAGTGGTGGAAGCAAACCTTGACAACGAAGCCATGGATGCCGAAGCGTTTGCCCGTGCGGTTTTCAGTTCGCGTTCCCAACTCCATCGAAAAATAATCGCCTTGACGGGGCGACCGCTCACCGAGTTCGTACGGAATCATCGGCTTGACCGCGCTCGCGATATGCTGGCAAGACGGGAGGGGAGCGTCTCTGAAATCGCCTGGCGCACAGGATTTCAGAACGCAAAGTATTTCTCAACCTGTTTCAAAGAGAGATTTGGGATGACCCCGAGCGGCTTTGTTTCGGGCGAATAAGAGCCACGTTGCGTCGTTGCGTGAAATCCTCCCCTTACCCTTTTTCCAAAAACCCGATATTCCGTTTCAAACCCTCAAACTTTGCACGCTTCACGGCTGATTTTTTGAAGATTTTTCCAAAAACCTCCTCCGTCAATTCCTCCCAATCGCGGCGCGAAAATGTGCGCAAATCAGGGTGAGGTTCAAAAGCAGGCTCGGTGTGGCGTTCTGAAAAACGGTTCCAGGGACACACATCCTGGCACACATCGCAACCAAACATCCAATCGTCTATTTTGCCTTTGAACTCGGCGGGGATTTCGTCGCGCAATTCGATGGTGAGGTACGAGATGCAGCGCGAAGCATCCAGGAAATATCCTTCTGGACTGATGGCCTCGGTCGGGCAGGCTTCGATACAGCGCCGACAAGTACCGCAGTGATCGCGGATAGGGTCGTCGTAAAGCAGTGGAAGGTCGCAGATGATCTCAGCCAGAAAGAAAAAAGAACCGCGTTTGGGGTGAATGGTGAGGGTGTTTCGGCCATTCCAGCCAAGGCCTGCGCGTTTTGCCCACTCGCGTTCCATGACAGGGGCCGAATCCACGAAACACCTTCCGTTCACCTCACCGATTTCGGTTTGGATGAATTGTAAGAGCAGCTTTAATTTGTCTTTTATCACATGGTGGTAATCCTCTCCATAGGCGTAGGTCGCGATTTTGGGAGCATCTGGGTCAGCCTGTTTTTCTGTGGTGAAATAATTGAACGTCAAGCAGATAACCGTCTTTGCACCCGGCACAAGCAGGGTTGGGTCGGTGCGCAGGTCGAAATGGTTTTCCATGTAGGCCATGCGCCCGTGTGCGTTGCGGGAGAGCCATTTTTCCAAGTTTCGGGCTTCGTCGTCGAGCCGCTCGGCGCGGGCAAAACCGACGAACTCGAAACCCAGTCGCTGGGCTTCGGCGCGGATGATTTCGGTATTGCGTTGGGTGGTTTGCACGGGGCAAAGTTCTTATTGTTCCGCACTTTGATTCGTCTTACTTTTGGGACAAAAAAAAATGACTGCCGACGAAATCCTCCGCGACATTCAATCTGGCCGATTTGCCCCTGTCTATTTTCTGCACGGTGAGGAGCCATTTTTTATTGACCAAATCGCTGATGCGGTGGAGGCCAAGGCTTTGCCCGAAGTCGAGCGCGGCTTCAACCAGACCATCCTGTATGGGAAAGAAGTAGACCACCTCACACTGCTCGATCACCTGCGCCGCTACCCAATGATGAGCGAGCGGCAGGTCGTCCTATTGCGCGAAGCCCAGGAAATGAAAAGCCTTACGGAGTTGACCAGTTATATAGAAAACCCAATGCCCAGCACGGTTTTCGTAGCGAGTTACAAGCACAAAAAAATAGACGCTCGTACCAAATTTGGCAAGGCATTGGGCGGCAAAAACATCGTCTTTTACGAGAGTAAAAAACTATACGACAACCAAATCCCCGATTGGATTTCTAGTGCTTGCAAGGTCAGAAAACAAAACATCGAACCAGCAGCCGCCATGCTCATGGCCGAATACCTCGGCACCGAGCTCTCCAAAATCACCAACGAACTCGACAAACTCGCGCTCAATCTTCCCACGGGCACGGCCATCACGGTTGCTCATGTTCAGGACAATATCGGAATCAGCAAGGACTACAACGTGTTTGAGCTGCAAAAAGCCCTCGCTACCCGCGACCGTGCCAAAGTGGCCCGGATACAACAGCATTTCGCCGCCAACATCAAGAAAAACCCGCTTATTGTTACTATTTCGAGTTTATATGCGTATTTCTCCAAAGTTTTCATGCTCCATGCGCTCAAAGGCCAGCCGGACAGCGAAGTGCTGAAAGCCCTTGAATTGCGCTCTGATTGGTTTTTGAAAGAGTACAAGGCCGCTGCGGCGAACTTCTCTGCCGGGCAATGCGCCCAGGTAATTAGCCACCTGAAAAATTACGACCTTCGCTCCAAAGGCGTGAACAACGATGGCACGGAAGAAGCGGAATTGATGAAGGAGCTGTTTTGGAAAATTTTGAATTAAGGAACAAGTAATTCTTCACCCGTTCCTAAAAAAACCATATTCCCATGCAGGAAAAACTGACCAAACTACTCGAAATGCTCCTCTCGCCCGATTACGAACAGGCGATCACCTATTTGCTCGTTATGCACCAGACCGACCCGAGGTTCAAGGCCGCGTGTGTGCCACTTGCGGATGATCCGTTCATTGATCTGGCCAAAGAGAGCATCGGTAAAATGGTCTTCAAAACGACTCAGCCAAAATTTGGTGGACAAGAATTCATGGAGTACCCCGCCGCAGGTTTGGTGCATGGTGCCATGGTTTTGGAAGGCTGCAATGTGGTGCTCGTTTTTTTCCGGGAGCACGGCTTGGGCGTGGCGGCCATCTACCAACCCAACGGTGCGCACCAATACCTCCGTGTAACAAAATTGGCCGAAGGCGATCAACCCTTGGGCAGCGGGCCTTTTGTGCCAAACGACGGGAGTGTGAATTGAAATAGACAGGGTGTTCTAGCCCAAACAACTTCTAAGGATCATATCTTGGCACAAGTTTTTTAGAAGCATGTATTTTCACTAACAACATCTAATTATGAAACGTACCATTGGCATTGTCTTGATCATCGTAGGAATTGCATTAGCCGTTGTGGCACTCAACCGTCACAATGATGACAAAACCCTCATTGATCTTGGAACTGTAGAAATAAAGCAACAAGACAAGTCACCTTCCGACAATACCACCTTGTATTATGTCCTCGCGGCTGTTTGCGTCATTGGGGGTGGGGTTCTGGTGGGAGGAAAGAGGGTGTAGACCAAAATTTTATCGAAAATTCTCACCTTATGGCCACTATTTCATTGCTCGAAACCCATCGTGTCGCTTTGGCAGAACTCTGCGCCAAGCATCATGTCGTAGCACTGGATCTCTTCGGCTCTGCGCTGACAGAACGTTTTGGCCCAGAGAGCGACCTTGATTTTGTGGTCATGTTTGGAGCAGTATCCCCCGAAGATTATGCCGATAATTTTTTTGATTTCAGAGACGCACTTACAGCCCTTTTCCAGAGAAAAATTGACCTCGTGGAGGTTCAAACTTTGAAAAACCCTTGTTTCAAGCAAGTCGTGGAAAGTACCAAACAGCCCGTCTATGCAAGAGGATAGGGCACTCAAATGGCTGTTGGATATACAGAGCGCGATCTCAGAAGTGGAGGCTTTTATAGTTTCCAATCATGACGGTTTTAAAGGCTTGCAGCAAAATATCATGTTCAAACGAGCCTTGGAACGGAACGTCGAAGTGGAAAAACTCCTGACAGATCGAGCCGAATAGAAGCCATTGCCCGACCTTTGCCCCATGGCAAACCCACACTTCAAAAAAACACCCTTCTTCGCCGCGCTCGCCAGCGCCCTGATCTTCCTCGCTGCGCACGACAGCCAGCGTTTTGCCAACCTTTCCCAATCTATTGATTTACAGGAAGAAAAATGGGTGGACTCGGTGTTCAATGCCCTCTCGGAAGAGGAGCGGCTAGGGCAGTTGTTCATGCTGCGCGCCCATTCTGACAAAGACACAGTGTACGAACGGCAGGTGGAGGATTTGATCCGAAAATACAAACCCGGAGGACTGTGTTTTTTCAACCCAAGCTATCTCGGTACGCCCGAAAAACACGCCGAACTGACCAACCGCTACCAGAATGCCAGCCCGCGCGTGCCGCTCATGATCGCCATGGATTTTGAGAATGGGGTAGGAATGCGCTACCGAGGCAATGCCATTTCATTCCCGCGTGCCATGATGCTCGGGGCAATACAAGACAATCGTCTGCTGTACGAGATGGGGCGTGAGGTAGCCCGCGAATGCCGCCGCATGGGCGTACACGTCAATTTTGCCCCTGTGGCCGACGTGAACAACAACCCCGGAAACCCAGTCATCGGGGAGCGCAGTTACGGCGAAGACCGTTACAACGTGGCTGCAAAAGCATTTCAATACATGTCCGGCCTTCAAGACGGCGGCGTGTTGGCCAGCGTCAAACATTTCCCTGGCCACGGCGATACGGACATGGATTCGCACTTTGACCTTCCACCTATCCCTTTCAACCGCGCCCGTCTCGACAGCCTGGAACTTTACCCCTTCAAAATGCTGGCTAAAAACGGTGCCGGCTCTATCATGGTGGCGCATTTGCAGGTGAACGCACTCGATGCACGCGAGAACCGCCCCACTACGCTTAGTCGGGCGACGGTGACTGATTTGCTGCGCAAAGAGATGGGCTTTGAAGGGCTGATTTTCACCGATGCGATGGAAATGGAAGGCGTGAAAAAGTTTTTCCCAAACGGCATCGCGGATGTAGAAGCATTTCGGGCGGGCAACGACATGAGCTTATTGCCTGTGGACGTTGGCGCTTCCATAGCGGCTATTCAGGTCGCATTGGCCAATGGCTCGCTCGATAAGGCGCAACTCTGGACGAGTGTAAAACGTATCCTGCGCGCCAAGTTTCGCCTTGGACTTACGAAGCCACAACAGGTGGAATTGGCCAATCTTCGGCGTGACTTGAACCCGCCTGAAGCCCTTGCGCTCAAGCACCGCATCGTCAGCAATGCCCTCATTTTGGTGCGCGATGAAAAGGATGTCATTGGCTTCCCGAATCTGGAAAATCTGAAGTTTGCCACGCTCGCCATCGGGGATACCAACCGCACTGTTTTCCAAACCTACTGCGGGCAGTACGCCCCAATGACGCATTTCAACACCCCAAAAGAAGTGAGCGATTCCCTGAAAACCAAACTGTTGGACACGCTTCGGAAGTTTGATGTTGTGTTGGTTGGCCTATATGGAATTCGCACGACCCCACGCCCCAACCGTGCGGTGAACCCAGAACCTGGACCGGATACGATTTATGGCCTGACACACAGCGAGCTCGATTTTCTGCGGAACTTGAATCAAAAAACCACCCTTGCGCTGACGGTTTTTGGCAATCCCTACACGTACGCTTGGATGGATGCTCCGCCCTTGATGATGCAAGCGTTTACGGAGGATCCGATGGCGCAGCAACTGGCAGCACAAAGCCTTTTTGGGGCAAACGATTTGAACGGTATTTTGCCCGTAACGGCGGCTCCATGGGCGCGTTTTGGACAAGGCACAAAAAAAACATTCCTACAAAAAAGACTTGGGTACGCCTTGCCCGAAACCGTGGGAATGAGCAGCGATACGCTTGCGTTGATGGACGGCATTGTGTCAGAAATGCTGAGCACGGGTGCTGCACCAGGCTGCCAAATCCTGGTGGCAAAAGACAACAAAATCGTTTGGCAAAAATCCTACGGGCACTACACTTACGAGCAAATCCAAGCCGTAACAAACGAAACCATTTATGACCTTGCTTCAGTTACAAAAGTAGCGGCGACCACTATTTCGATGATGAAATTGCTTGAAAACCAAAAGGTTTCGCTCGACGCGCCTATGAGCAATTACGTCCCGGAATTGAAAATGACCAACAAAAATGATCTGACTGTGCGCGAAATTATGGCACACCATGCGGGCTTGCAGGCATGGATTCCATTCTACCAACAAACGTTGACGGCGGAAAAAATGCCTTCTTCCAAGATTTACCTGAGCAGCGCACAACCCGGTTTTGAAGTGCCGGTAGCGAAGGATTTATTTATGGAAAACGCTTGGTCGGACACCCTTTGGCAGCAGATTTTCAATTCCCCTTTATCTGGCAACAAAAACTACAAATATTCCGACCTTGACCTTTACCTCTGCGCCCGTGCGGTGAATAATCTTAGCGGCTCACCCCTGGACGTTTTTGCAGACCGTGAATTCTACAAACCGCTGGGCCTTGCCACTACTGCGTACAATCCATGGAAAAAAGGATTGAGCCTGCGCTGCGCCCCAACGGAAGAAGACGGCTATTTCCGTCACCAACGGCTGCAAGGCTACGTTCATGATATGGGCGCGGCCATGCTCGGCGGGGTGAGCGGACATGCGGGGCTTTTTTCCAATGCCAATGACCTGGCCAAAATTTTCCAGATGTTGCTAAACGGTGGCTCTTACGGTTGGAGGCGCTACTTACAAGCGGAAACGGTGCGCCAGTTTACCACGCGCTACGCGGGCAGTACCCGGCGTGGCATTGGCTTCGACATGAAGGAGTTGGACGAAAAACAGACGGCAAACATGAGTATCCTGGCGGGCAAGAACACCTTTGGGCACCTGGGCTTCACGGGCATCTGTGCCTGGGCTGACCCGGATAAAAAGTTGATTTTCATTTTTTTGTCGAACAGAACTTACCCGACCATGGAAAATAGCAAACTTGGGAATGGAGATTTCCGACCGCGCTTGCAGAGTGTGGTTTACAGGGCGATAAAATAAAGTTCGAAAGGTGAGGTGACATCTCCGACGTAGGAGGAGGTGTCACCTCACCTTTCAACATTCACGCTGCCCAATTTTTAACAAGTATACCCATCCCTAAAAAGAAATCTCCGAAGGAAGATGAGTTGGCCAATTCGGTGCTGGATGTCTATGACAAATTTCATAATTATGAAGACGCAAAGGACTTGGTTGCGCTACTCAAATCAAATGACGTCCTGCACAAGGTCGAAATGCTCAAGCCATTGGCAGACCCCTTATTTATTGGTGGTAACAATGCCCTTTCGCCCAATGTGGTTGTAAAATTGCGCCCACAAGATTTTGAACTCGTAAATCAAGTGATCAAAAAAGATGTATTCCGCAGAGGATGGATGTTTCTACGGCTTTTTCTAAGATCTCGCCCTAGAAATAAGCCTGGAATAGGCAATGAAGGCATGGTGATTACAATGTTATTTATAGGTGTGGGTTGTTTTTGGCCATCATTGGCAGGGGGAGTTTTGGCTACAATTATTTGCTTTGGAGTGGGCTATTACTACTGGCAACATAAAACCATAGGCCCAAAAGGGGAGAAATTCTACTCCTTTGATTTAAAAACCAGAGAGACGGGCAAGATGATATTGATTTCTACTGTATTCATCAGTTTGGCATATATGGTATGGTTTTATGGGCATAAATACTAAGACTTTCTTTAAAAATGACAAAGTTTATCCAACGAATTTTACAAAAAGGGCTCTCCAAAGAGCTCGGTTGCAGCCCGGAGGCGGTGAGCCGCTATCGGGTGGCAAAGGCTTTTTATTTATTCTCGTTGTCGTTTCGACAGGGATTTCTCGACACTTTGTTTGTGGTAGCGGGGGTGCTGATAGCAGGGCTTGGGCTGCAAAGTTTTTTGCTCCCCAACCATTTTATTGATGGCGGGGTGACGGGTATTTCTCTGTTGGCTTCTGCCACCACTGGGCTTCCACTTTCAATCCTGATTGTGTTGATCAACATACCGTTCGTGCTGCTGGCCTATCGGCAGATGAGCCCTTCTTTTGCGCTGAAAAGCATCTTGGCCGTTACCACTTTGGCGCTGGTCATTGTCCTAGTTCCTTACCCGGTCATTACCACCGACAAATTGCTGATCGCAACATTCGGCGGATTTTTTCTCGGTGTAGGTATAGGTTTGGCTATTCGGGGTGGAGCAGTACTGGATGGTACAGAGGTTTTAGCGATTTATCTGAGCAGAAAATCGAGCTTTTCTGTAGGGGATATCATACTTGTTTTCAACATCATGATCTTTTCGGTAGCGGCCTATTTGCTGGGTTTTGAAACCGCCATGTATGCTGTTTTGACCTATCTGTCGGCTTCTAAAACCGTAGATTTTATTATTGAGGGCGTGGAAGAATATGTAGGTGTGACGATCATTTCCTCACATCACGAGGAAATTCGCGATTTCATTGTGAACAAACTTCAGGTCGGTGTGACATCTTATTCCGGCATTAGCGGGCACGGAAAACGTGGTAAAAATTATCGGACGGAAATCCTTTTCACGGTCATAACGCGCTTGGAAATAGGCAGTTTGCAACACGAGGTTGAGAAAATTGACATAAATGCCTTTATCGTCATGGGCAATGTTCGAGGTATTAAAGGCGGCTCAACGCGGCAACGGGCGGTTGACAAGCATTAAGCCCATGCCAAAATAGAAGCTAAAGCGATGCTTCCACAGGAACCTGCGCAGGCAAATAGATCAGCGTGGCAGAATTTTCTGCTCTGAAAATCTCTTTTGCTGTTTGAAGCATCTCTTCGGGCGTTATACCGAGGTAAATCTCTGTTTCCTCGTTCATCAATTCGGCACGGTCAAGCAGTTCGTAGAAGGCCAGGTTTTGTGCTTTGTTCAGCACACTGGTTTCGGAAAAAACCAGCGTACTCTCGAAGCGATGCTGAATTTTTTGCAACTCGCGCTCCTCAATCGCCTCGTTTTTCAACTGTTCCAATTCGGCCCAAATGGCAGCCAGGGCATCGTCTACCGAAACCCCCTCGGAAGGTCGGCCTTCGATAACGAACAGACCAGGATCCACATTAGCCGTCACATATGCATCAATGCTTGAGAAGAGCGAGCGCTCTTTCAAGAGCCTGCGGTACAGGCGCGACGAAGGGCCTAAGGCCAGCACGTCGCTGAGCAAATCTACCGAATAAAACGCTTTGTCAATACGAGCTGGGGTGCGGAAGGCGAGGTAAACAGCGGGAACGGGTACGTTGGCCGTCACGATTTTTCGGACGGGAGCGGTTTGCGGCGGCTCAGCATTTAATTGGCGCACAGGCACTTGAATGGACGGAATATTAGCGAACCATTTTTCGGCAAGGGCAAGGGCATCGTCAGTGTTCAGCTTCCCGGCGATGCTTAGCACGGCATTCGCCGGGTTGTACCAGGATTTGTAAAAGGAGCGCACATCGTCAATTGTCGCGTTTTCGACGTGCTCAGGAGCGAGGCCGATGACAGGCCAACGATAGGGGTGATATTGGTACATCAATTCGGAGAGATGATGCCATGAATCGCCATAAGGCTCGTTTAGGCAAGTCTCTTTAAACTCTTCAACCACGACTTTTCGCTGCACATCGAGCGCTCTTTTGTTGATGCTCAGCGCGAGCATCCGGTCGCTTTCGAGCCAGAGCGCGGTTTCGAGGTTCTCGGCGGGCACGATTTCGTAGAATGTAGTGTAATCGTTGGTCGTATAGGCATTGTTTTCGCCCCCAGCGCGTTGGAGGGGGTCGTCGAAGTCGGGCACGTTTTTGCTCCCAGCAAACATGAGGTGCTCGAACAGGTGCGCGAAGCCTGTTTTCTCGGGATGCTCATCGCGCGAGCCGACGAAATAACTGATGTTTACGGCCACTAAAGGCGTGGAATGATCTTCATGGACGAGGACTCGGAGGCCGTTTGGGAGGATGCGACGGGTGAAATTGGTCATGTGTTATTTTTTGCCCTTCTGATCTTTTTCCGTCAGTTCATTTTGGACTTTGATGACGTAGTCAATTGAAACTTCAGCAATCTCTGCAATTTCACGAAGGGAAAATCTGTTGCCTGCGAGCATTTTTTCTACTGTTTTCCGAGTTTTAAAACTGATTCCTTGTTCAATGCCTTGTTCAATGCCTTGTTCAATGCCTTGTTCAATGCCTTGTTGGTAGCGAATGTCAGTAGTAATGTCGTAAGTGATTGGCATAGCTTCTATTTGTTGTATGGTTTGGGGCTGCAAATTACGGAGTTTAGACAGGATTTCCAACTGTGTGCAGTACTTGCGCAGGCTTCTGGAGTTTCGGACGTTCTTGGTCAGATTGCGTAAAATGGCTTGGATTACGCTCAGCGAATTTTGCCCTTTAAAATCGGCGAGGATGCCCAATATGATTTCTTCGGGTTTCGGAGAATGAACAAATACATCACAATCAATATGGCGCAGATTGATCAGGCGATAGCGGAATTGAAGTTCGGGGTGCTGTATCTCCGTAGGCATATTGGGTTTGCCATTCCCAATAAAAATGACAAACTGACGCACGGTAAGCCCATAATGGTTGAGCAGCATCGAATAGTGGTCAAGCATTCGAGTCGCCATCATGCGGTCGGTATTGGTCTGGAACTCAATTTGGATGATGTATGCCCCTGGTGGTTCCACGGCTTTTTTCAAAAAATCGGGTCGCCGCTCGCGGGTTCGTTGAAAACTTGTGGGCAAATCCAGCAATTCGCTCGGATGAAGCCCGCAAAGTTTCTCAATAATAGTTGGGATGACACGCTCCACGCTTTCGCGGATAATCTTGTCGTAATCTTGGTTTTTACTCATTTGGTTAAGACTGAGAAGTTTGGTTGGTTGCAAAAAACGGGGCTTCTTTACAAAGTTAAGCAAATAAGCGAAGAAACCGTGTGTGTCTAAAAAATTCTGGTGATGTACCTTTCCGCTCAAAAATTAGAAAAATGCAGCCTATTCAAGTAGAATTCACCTTTACGCCCGATTCTTTTGGCAAAGCTCAGGTATACATCCTCTTCAGTTACCTCAAAACCGGCTGGGTCAAATGGGTTATCTTGTTGGGCATTGCCGTATGGCTGGGCAGCACGTTTTACTTCGGGGGAATGAGTTTTGTAGAAATCGGCAAAACCTTGATTTGGGTGCCGCTTTTTCTGGGGCTTTGGTGGGTTATTTTCCGATGGCTGTCGCGGCGCAACTTTTCGAAATTCCCCATGCTGCAACAGCCCATCCGCTACAGTTTCAGCGAAGAAAAAGTAGAACTTGTTACCCAGAGCTCCGAATCCGTTTTGCAATGGGATACTTTTCAAAAAGCGGAGGAGGCCAAAGACTTTTTTCTATTGTATCAAAATGCTTTCATGGCCAGCCCACTCCTGAAATCGGGTTTCCAAAACGAAACCGAACAGGAAAGGTTCAGGGCATTGCTGCTTTCCAAGCACTTGTTAGAGACTTGAGACGTTTTGCTTTTGGGTAACAATGTTGGGTATCCATCAAGATAGGAGAAATCCGCATCTTTGCGGCTTTACCCGCCATAGCGCGTAGCGCGACGGAGGGCAAGCAAAAACTCCTTCTCACACATTTTAAAAATATGAAAAAACTTCTGGTTTTCAACCTCTTTTTGCTCTCCGCCTTTGTGGCTAACGCGCAGGCTAAATTCACCGTTCCAGCCCAAAAGTTCGTTGCGCCGGCAGAGATCATGTTCACCAATACCACCCCAAGCTCAAAAAAACCCCTTATATATGCTTGGGATTTTGGTGATGGCACCACCTCTTCTGAGGCAAGCCCAATGCACCGCTATACCCATTCGGGCAATTACCCTGTCACCCTCAAAGCCACTAAAGGCAAAAAAATCACAACTTTCAAGCAAATGGTTCAAGTTACAGCCCCCGAGCATTGCCTCGTGGAAATCGAAACCGAATTCGGCACCATGACCGCCGAACTCTACAACGCCACCCCCAAACACCGCGACAATTTCATCAAACTCGCCGAAGAAGCATACTACAACGATCTGCTTTTTCACCGCGTCATCAGCGGGTTTATGATCCAGGGCGGCGACCCCGATTCGCGCAATGCCCCTTCCGGAAAATCCTTGGGCATGGGCGGACCAAGCTACCAAGTCCCTGCCGAAATTGTGGATTCTGTCTGCCACCTCAAGGGTGCGTTGGCAGCAGCGCGTACCAACAACCCGGAGAAAAAATCCTCTGGTTCCCAGTTTTACATCGTGCAAGGCGGCCCAGTGACCGAGCAGACCCTCAACCAGATCGAGAGTATGCGTCGCTTCCATTACACGCCCGAACAACGTGCAGCTTACCTCGAAGTTGGCGGCACCCCACAACTCGACCACGAGTACACCGTGTTTGGTCGTGTCATCAAAGGTTTGGACGTTATTGACAAAATCGCTGCCGTGGAAAAAGCCCCTGGTGACCGTCCGTTGAAGGATGTTAAAATGAAAATTAAGGTTATTAAGTAGGGCATACGTTGAATTTTGGATGAGGCTGTCTCACAAGTAAAATTGGATAGGATTTATAGGGTTTACAGGATTTTTGGACATTTATATTGCCAAAATCCTGTTAATTCTGTCAATCTTGTCTGATAAAAACACTTGTGAGACAGCCTCTTTTTTTGCCCAAAACCAAACGTCTTCGCAAACGTTTTTGGGGCTTTACCTTCGCCACTTAATTTTTCCCACACTCGCATGAAAAACAACTACCACCTCCTATCCAGACTACTGTTGGTAAAACTGCTCGCTCATTCGCTCCTGCTACTGCTGCTGCCCACTTTACTGCTGGCGCAAAAACCCGCCAAACCCAACGCCGCCGAGCTCCACCATGCCATCAAAAAACTCAACGTGCTCGGCACGGTGCTTTATGTGGCGGCCCACCCTGACGACGAAAACACGCGCATGATCAGTTATTTGCGCAATGCCAACCTATACGATGTCACGTATCTCTCCATCACCCGTGGCGACGGCGGCCAAAACCTCATAGGTTCAGAAATCAGTGCGCTTTTGGGCGTTTTGCGAACCCAAGAACTACTCATGGCCCGCTCAGTAGATGGCGGCAAACAAATGTTTACCCGAGCCAATGATTTCGGTTTTTCAAAGAACCCTGAAGAAACCCTTCGCTTTTGGGATAAAGACGCGGTGCTCTCTGACGTGGTTTGGGCCTATCGCCAAGTGAAGCCAGATGTGGTGATCAACCGTTTTTATCACGACAAAAAATACGACACGCACGGTCACCACACGGCCTCGGCCATGCTCTCGGTGGAGGCCTTCGATCTGGCCGGGAAAACCGATGCTTATCCAGAACAATTGACGCTGACCCAGCCTTGGCAGGCGCGTCGGCAGTTTTTCAATACTTCGTGGTTTTTCTACGGCAACCAAGAGGCATTTGCCAAAATAGACAAGTCCACGCTCTGGCCCATTGACATTGGCATTTACCTGCCCTTGAAAGGAAAAAGCAACAACGAAGTAGCGGCAGAAAGCCGTTCAATGCACCGTTGCCAAGGCTTTGGATCGCTTACAAGCCGAGGCGAAAGCATTGATTATCTTGACTTTGTGAAAGGAGATCGCCCAGCCTCGCAGGATATTTTTGACGGCATCAACACGACCTGGACACGGGTAGAGGGGGGCGAACTTATTGGGAAATTGCTCGCACAAGTAGACCGTGAATACCGCTCTGACAACCCCGCTGCAAGTATCCCAGATTTGCTTACGGCGATGCAGATGATAAAATCGCTTCCCGACAGCTATTGGAAAGTGCGCAAACTGGCCGAAATCAAAGAGGTGATCAAGGGTTGTCTCGGGCTTTATTTGGAAGCTACTGCCAACGAACCGATTGCCACCCCCGGCGATGCGGTCAAAATTCGCCTCGAAGCCATCAATCGCACAACGCACACGGTGCAACTCGCCGGCGTTGATGTTCTTCCGAGTTTGTTCGATACCCTGCCCCGTACTACCCTTACAGAGAACAAGGGTTGGATTTTGGAAAAAACCGTCCAAATCGCGCAAGACGCTGCTTTCACTGCGCCGTTTTGGCTACAAAATACTGCAACAACGGGTATGTATTCCGTTGAAAAACAAGCGCTTCGCGTCATGCCCGAAACGCCGCGCTACGCTACCGTTCGATGGAGTTTTACGGTCAACGGCATTCCGCTGGACTATGAAACTGAAGTGGCCTGGAAAACAGGCGAGCCAGCCATTGGCGAAGTTTGGCGACCCTTCGAGGTGCTGCCGCCCGTATTCGTGGAATTCACCGAGCCTTCCTACATTTTTACCCAAAAAGAACAGGATGTGACCGTGCGGCTCAAGGCAGGAAAGGATAAGGTGGCAGGAACCGTCATGCTGGGAAAACTCAGCCAAACCTTCAACCTAGAGAAAAAAGGGGAAGAAAGAACATTTACATTCCGTGTGAAAAGCGAGAATGGCCAAAACCGTGGCACACTGAGTGCGAGTGCGGAAGTGGCTGGGAAAATCTATTCCAGCCGCCTTGTGAACATCGAGTACGATCATATCCCGCAGCAAAGTGTCCTGCTGCCATCCACCACCAATGCCGCATGGATTGATTTGAAAGTCAATGCCAAAAATGTGGGCTACTACCCAGGTGCCGGCGATGATATTCCCGCCGCTTTGCGGCAAATGGGCTGCAACGTGAAAGTGCTGGAGGCCAAAGACATGGAGACGGCTGCACTCAGCCAATTGGATGCCATTGTAGTGGGAATCAGGGCCTACAACACGAAAGAAGACCTGAAAATCCATCATGCCAAACTTCTTGAATACGTAGAAAATGGCGGCACACTGGTGGTGCAGTACAACACCAATGGCAAACTCATGGTGGATCAACTCGCCCCATTCCCGCTCAAACTCTCTCGTACCCGCGTGACCGACGAAACTGCTGAAATGCGCTTTCTCCTCCCTGATCATCCTGCACTAAACACACCCAACAAACTGAGTGCCAAGGACTTTGAAGGATGGGTGCAAGAACGCGGCCTTTACTTTCCTGGTGAATGGGACGCGGCATTCAAGGCGCCTCTCTCCGCCAACGACCCAGAGGAAAAGCCATCCGACGGCTCGCTGCTCGTGGCGCAGTACGGGAAGGGGCATTACGTTTATACCGGATTGGCGTTTTTCAGGGAATTGCCGGCGGGGGTGCCAGGAGCGTATCGGCTGTTTGCTAATTTGATTTCTTTGGGGAAGTAGTCCCATGAATAAAACCTCGTAGGTTTTTAAAAACCTGCGAGGTTTGAAATTCTAAAATCTTCAAACCATCGTTGCTATGAAACACACCGTTTCCTCTATCCCTCTTTTTGAAATCTCGCGCGGCTTCAATGCCCGTTTCATTCACACTGATTCCATGACCATCGCTTTTGTAGCGGTGGACGAAGGCGCGGAGCTGCCTCAACATGCGCACATGCACGAACAAGTGACCACGCTGCTGGAAGGTCGCTTTGATCTGACGGTAGGCGGGAAATTGCAGCAATTGGAACCAGGCGACGTATGCGTCATCCCGTCCAATGTACCGCATTCCGGCAAGGCACACACGCGATGCCGTATCATGGACGTGTTCCATCCTGTGCGGGAAGATTTCAGGAAAGGGGAGCTTGGGTATGCGGTGCGGTAAGGTCTCTGATTGTGGGTGACAAGGCCCACGCACGGCGGAATTTGTGCCTTGCTTGACTGCGTCGGGCCTTCTTTTTTTAGCGAATATTAAAATGAAGACCTTTTTTGTTTTACAGATGCACTTTGGGAGAAACTATCTATGCGTTGTTCCAATATACGTTTTATCATGTATTTGCGATTGTATTCGCAATAATAACGGTTTTTTTGCGAATGTAATCGCCTTTTTAGGTTTTCTTTCGGGGCCAAAGGTTATCCTACATGCTTCAAACATCATGGTTTCACTGCCTGGGAAGAAGACTGGCCTCCTCTTTCATGTACGCCTAACTCCGCTCACGGCCCTCAGGATAAATGTATTCTAATTCATCCTACCCCGCCCTTCCCCAACCCCTTCTCCCCACAATACGGACAATACAAAAACATCTTCTCCAACTGACTAAAACACGACGGGCAAAGCCTGACTTCTTCTACCACCGATTGCAAGGGAATACCTGTACGCACTGTATAAATATCCGGGATTTCTTTCAGAAAACTTGATTCCCGACCTTTTTCTGTGATCAGGAACAGCTTGTCTTTAGCCCGTGTGAGGGCTACATAAAACAAACGCCGCTCCTCTTCCAGAAGCAAATCAAGGTTCGCTTTTTTAACTACCTGAAAGATCCGGTCTTCTAACCATATATCCGGAAAACCTCCATATCCATCGGTCAGGCCAACTATAAAAACGACCCGTGCCTCCAGGCCTTTAGCCCCGTGAATGGTTTTAAATTGTGCACTCAACCCAGCTTTCTTCAGTGATTCGAAGTAAGGGTGAGCCATTTTGCTACGCCGATATAGAAACAAGATTTCTTCTGGCGGTATCCCTTCTTCCAGAAACTCCCTGACACGTTGGGAACAATAGGCCACATTTTCGTCTTCATCGGCACCGGCATACACCACGATTTTATGCTCGGAGTATTTGGAGGCCAAAATGTCTTTTTCGATTTTATTCCGGTTGTTTTTAATCACTTCATTGCTGGCGCCAACAATATTTTGGGTACTTCGATAATTCAGGTTGAGCTTGATGACCTTTGATTCCGGAAAGTGCTTTTCAAATTCAATGATATAATCTACGTTCGACCCGCGGAACCCATAAATGCTTTGCCAGTCGTCCCCTACGCAAAAGAGCTGCGTCTGATTGGTCAGGAGCAGTTGGATGAAATCAACCTGAAGGTTATTTACATCCTGAAATTCATCCACCAGAATATAGGGATAACGGTTTCGGGTCTTTTGAGCCACATCCCCCTGATTTTGCAGGAGTGACACCGCTCTGGAAATAAGGTCATTGAAATCGAGGTAGGATTTTTCGATACAATAATGTTCGTAGTCATTCACCAGAGGAATGGCCAGGTCGTAAAAATGGCGAACACGCTCATGCGGATCTTTTTGCGCATCCGACAAAACCTTATCTGGATTCAAACGCTCCACCTTAATCAGATCGGTAATCCGCATCACAGTCCGGACGAACTCCTTAACATGATCCAAATGCCCTTTAAAGGCCTCCTGGAATCCAACTAGTTTTGAGGTGCTATAATTTGACGGTAAACGCCCGCGGATCAGGTCGTCCAACGCCAGCGTGAACCAGGCTGAGTTTTCTGCCTGATGTTCAAAAGTCTTTGCATACAAAATTTCGCCCTTGTGAAATTGGGCCTCTTTATCCCGCATGGAATAGCTTTTGTTGCTCACGTGCTCAAGGTATAAATTGGCAGCCGGGATATAAAAATCAGGGTGAAAGGAAAAGTCTTTCACCTGAATTTGAGGTTCGTACTGATAGGGGATGCTATTCCTGTAAAGGTAATCGGCAATAAACTGTTCCGATTTGGAGCGAACCCGGGTGCCATCCAGGGTGGTGTAAAACTTTCCTTCTAGGTGTAGATGTAGTATTTTTTGCTCTTTCAGATGGATCTTATCCACGAGGTAATCGAGTACGTAGCGCTTCAGAGCCAACAGATATTTGACATCGGCACATTTCAGAATCAGCAGTTTGTGAAAAACCTCAAAAGCCGTTTCCGGAGCGAGATACTTTGAGAACTCGTCTTCTTCCTTGCTCTTTTCTTCTCCTACGATCCGGAATTTGTTGTCAAACTCGTTGACGCCAAAATTGCGCAGCAGGTTATATCCAAAACTGTGAAAGGTCCGTACCGTCAGACCCTCAATCCATTTATATTTCCTTTTAAAGGCGCCTCTGGCGGCATCTTTTACCTCTTTCGACTTCTTTTTATCATGTAAAATCGCCTCATACGCGCCATCCTTGTCCGCTACCATGATGAGGCGATCTATCATTTCATTGGCGGCGTTTTTGGTAAAGGTGATAGCCAGAATATCCGATGGGCTTACTCCCTTTTCTTCAATCAAGTAAATGATTTTCTGCAATAGCGTCTTTGTCTTGCCAGAACCTGCGCCGGCAAGTACGAGCAGTCGCTTTTCTTCGCTGACTACCGCTTCGAGCTGTTTTTCGTTGAGGGCGTTTAGGTTGGTCATTTTATTGTAGAAGTGATTGCAATTTATGGACGGGCATTAGTCGTTCTGCTTCTCCTTAGAAATCGCTAGAATTGAAATCAACAAACCCACACCAACTACCACATCAATAAAATTCCACAGTGCGCGCCCCAACGATATTTTTATTAACGGCTGAAAAAGAAGCGCTAAAGCAATGTAGATAAATGCTTCAGAGTTTTTCCCTGATCCGTTTGCTTGCCATGCGAGCCATACGAATCCTATCATTGCCACAAAACGGACCAATTGATAAAAGCCATAAGGCATATCCGCCAGGCACAGGAGTAAAAGTAGCGCAAGGAGTATTTTGATATTTCTTTCCATTGTAAGATATTTAAGAGCTTCGAAATTCTTCACCTAAATCTTAGCCAGACTCCCAAATGATCAGAAATCATATTTGCCTCCTCCAAACTAGCACATTGAGGTACAAAATCTAGTACTCCAGAATCAATGGCAGTCAATTTATTTGAATCGTAGAATATATTGTCCTTTTGATGCATGAGGTAGTTGCCGAGCTGATCAGGTGATTTCTTCAAAGATGTTTTGTTGCCAGTAATCGCAGGTAAAAACCCCATTTTTTTCAAGGGATTAAATACGGTATGATTTTCAGGTAAATTAAAATCCGAAGCAAAAATCAGTATGTCATTTGGAAATTGGGACGGGTAAAACTTGAAATACTTCACTTCGGTTTCTGGCTGGCTTTCTCTGGGTCGAGCATGAAAATTGATCAATGTAATGGTTTTTGTGCCAAAAGCAAACCGGGCAAAAAAAGGTTCTCGCTCTATTTCAGCATCATAGGTCTTCTCTAGCCAGGAATTTCCTATTTTTTTAACTTTTTTCGTGTTCCAAATGAAAGCATATTTTTCAGAAATGTAAGGCGATGTGCTATTGGTGGGATCACTAATGGAATATTCCCACTTGCCATTAATATTAAGTTCTGCTACTAAACGGGCTACGGCTTGTGCCCCGCCATAACCCGCTACTACTTCTTGAATACTAATTAGGTCGAAGTTTCGAATGTTTTTAGCGATGAATGAAATCTCAGCATCACTTTTTGATTTGCCTAAGTCCCGGATATTCCAAGTCAGTAATTTTATCTCATTCTCTCCAGGAGTAGAGAAAAATGACGTCAGGCATAGAAATGAAATTAATAGGTAAAATAACCTATGCATTGGACTTTAATGTGAAAAAATCTCATTTATCTTATTGAATACATGGAAGTTAGCATCCTCTCTTTGAAAGAAAAAAGGGTCACTGATGTTTTTGATGCCCATCGTGGAAAACCATCTTTTCCACTGGGTTTTCAAAATATCAAAATCGCAGTTTTTACCACACTTTCGTTCATTGATCTCAAAAAGATAAACTTCAGTATTGTTCAACCTTTCTGGAACAGGGGGTATCCTTAATTTTATGCTATCTAAACTAGCTTCCATGGTTATTCCGTTTTTCCAACAATTGCATACTTGGGCTAACTGATAACTAGACCCAGTATATAACCGATCTTCTGCCTCTAGATAACCATCTGTAATGATTAAAACCACATTTCGATATTCTTCAAAAATATCTGACTTCCTGATGTGGTACTGAAGTTGACGGTTAAAATAAATATGATAATCAGCACCCAATGGCTTTTTCAAAGCGAGCAGATACAAACTATCTATATTGTTTTTAAATACGTCAACTTTTTTGACAAAATAGTTTCTGTTGCCAATTTCACCAGATGTAAATGGGTCAAAAACTAAATTGTCGGCAATCGACCGAAAGTTACCCCCGGCTTGATCGCCATCAGTCAAATCAACGATCAAACGATCTTTTGTTTTTCCCTTGAATTTAACTCTCTTCTCAAACCCATCATAAATTGCCTGTAGTATTTTTTTATCATTCTCAACTTGATTCGGGTTGTTCAGGGTATCAATTATTCTTCTTGACAAATCCGGGACGAGTATCAAATTGATAAACTTTGGCCTTTGTGGCAAAAATTGCAATGCCTTGGCTACCTGAGCCGAATCAGGGGAGAATTGCAAGACTCGATCTTTGATCGGATTTGCAAAGGTTGAATCATGTAAATTTGGGTGGGAATTCCAAAGCGTCTGCAATTCCTCTACGCTGTTACACTGAGGTAATTTTTTTAAGGCGATAGCTAACTCCGAAGGTCTTGTGATAAAATAAATGAATATGGTGAAAATTAGAAAAAAGCCTATCAGCAAAAATGATATCAGGACCGTGGATGATTTTCGTTTTCGAGTCATTTTTTTGATTTTATCTTTTTATTTTTGATTCAAACCACTGATCTTTCTCTGCCATACTTTTTTGCATCATCTCGGTACAAAGCGGTTGATTGTCTTTGTTTAAAAGGCCTATGTAGCCTAGCCAACCGCCCATAAATTGACCTACATAGCTGTCTAATACATTGGGATCAATGACCAGCTTTCCTGAAAGAATCTCATCTATTAGTATTTGCAGAGCAGCTTTGTTTTTTTCTAGATCTGCAATTTCATTTTTTAGTGGTAATATACCTTCGTGTAGTTGACTTATTTCGGCTCTGAGTTTTTCAATTTCACGTTTTAGGCTAATGATTCTTTCTGGCTCGGAGATTTCTTTGTATTTGTTCAATACATAGTGCAGTAATGCCCCCCAAATGAGATAAACGATAAATCCAAGCGCCAGGACGATGTAAAAATTGATGGCTTCAAAGACAAATTCAGTTTTCCATTCCACTTCGTGTAAGCCAGCCTGATATTCGAGCTGATATATATTTTGAGTGATTTTATATCCAATCAAAGCATCCGTTAGGAAGGTAAACCCAATAATCATTGAAATGAAGAAATATTTCCTTCTTTCAAGAGCATCATGAATGAGAAACCCCAGTCCAAGAAAGATTACCGGGAAAAGAATTAACATCGCTACGACTCCTCCACCTTTATTGGAGGCTTCCATAAATACATTGGGATTTATAAAACCGGTTGTGCCTGGTTTCACGCCAAATAGCGCAGAATATCCGGTAGAAGAGTAAAAAACAAATAAATACAGTGTCAAGAGAAGGACAATAAAAATTCCGATGACAAATGGTACTACTCCGGTAGCTGCATCCTTCGACTCCTTGATGTCAGAGATTTCAGATTCTTTGTGTTTTATGGACTCCTCTGTAGCGTGGATGCGCTGCTCCTTTTCAATTATACCGTTGCGTATTTTTGAAATAGCATTTTCAATATCTCCAATTTGATGCTTTTTGCTATTCAATAAATCATTACTACGAGTCTGGAGATCTTTTTGATCACGGACATATTGTTCAAAAACAACATTTAGGGGTTCTCTTAGTGCAGACGCGTTGCCATTACAAGCAGCCCCTTGTTGAACTCCAAATTCTCTTAGTAAGATTGAATTTCCACCATGTTTGATTTTTAGGTCTTCGCTCATGTTAAGTTGGTTTTAGTGCCTGACGTAAGGCAAGGCTTATTTAAGCAGCTGGTTTGTCTAAGCCGAGGATAAAATAGAATGTTTCGGGATTCTACCCAATATAGGATACAAATCCCGTACCAGATTCTAAATGGCACTAACCGTTTCTTGGAAATTATGGCCTTTCCCTAGGTGTGAAGCAAAATATTTTCAATTTCGAGTTGATAATGTCCCCCAAAGTGTGTCATTAAAACAGAAAAGGTCTTCATCTTAGTGGTCGCAAAACATCACTAAAAAAGAAGACCCGATGCAGTTAAGCTAGACACAAATTTCAGCACTTTTAACGGAAGTTGAAAGCCAGTATGAGGGTTTCAACAAAGTTTTTTGATAAACTGTCGGGTCAATCCTCATTTATTATACTTTGTTTCAGCGAGGAACTACGATCGTTAGTTTTTATTTGGCTTAGTCAAAATGGACACACAGTTCTGCTATTTCAGCAATCTCCTCTTGACTATAAAATATATCATACTGTTGAGGGAACTTTTTGCAATCAATGGTGCCAATCCGATCAAGAGAATAATGATATTCCTCCAGATCCCAACGAACAATGCACTCTACATTATATGGTTTAATTCGAGGGTTTTTGTACCCACGCAAGTGATAAGTAAACAATATACTGCTTGAATATTCCAAACGATTCAACTCGAAGTTTCTTTTTATATCCGAAAAGGAAGTCACAGAAACACCACCATTAGCATGCCCAATCCACAGATCCTTCCTGATAAATAGGTCATCTAGTTCTGATAGCGCATCCATTATCTCTTGAATTGCGGGCTCAATGCTCAAAGAGAAAACTTGTTTGACAGTTTCTGGAGATTTTATTGCTCTAAAAGCATCATTTTTTGGCTTTTCATCTTTCAATTTTTGGATCTCGGCTTTCAATTTATTCATAAATTTAAAATTGATAAAAATTCTTGTACCAGCTTCTGCGCATAGCTAGCTGTTTTTTTAGTGATGTTTAGCGACTATTAGGATGAAGGCCTTTTTTGTTTTACGGGTATACTTTTTGGGACATTATCAGACCTAAACCTAGCGAAGCTCTAAAATACCTAACAAGTCCAGTTCGATTTCTGACCAATGCTTGGTTAAATCAAGCATACATATATGCAAGGTTGGACAAGCTAAAGGTGTTGACAAGGGTAATGTTTCAAAAAAGTGCTGTGGGTTTGGGTTACCTGTACAAATGCTTTCTCATTCGTTTCTGCCCATTATTTCCTGAATTGCATTCAACTTTGACGAAATCTGCTCATTCTCTGCCTTTAATTGATCTACTTGAATTTTAAGCAATTGAATTTCTGACAACTCTTTTTCATCAGGGTTTTCCTTTCGATATTCGGTCCAGTTTTTGAATTTTGACACATTCCGGAGGGAAATTAATGCGGTTAGAATCCCTGCTCTTCTATTGCCATATGTGCGAGTTTGGGTCTCTCCATAAGGATCCATTACGCTGCATTCAATTTTTTCCTGAACATAGTCACTAAAGCTATAAACTCTTACATTAAAAAGTCTCCAATCGTTAATTATAATACCATCAACCTTTAGGCCTGCTTTGTTATAAAACTCAACGCCGTAGGCATAGTTACTGTAGCCGTTGTTAAGCCTGCGCCCTTCTTTTTCAAAAAATACCGACAAGGTTGCGGCCTCTAAAGCAGAAGAAATTGAAACGTGTTCGCTTAGTTCCAAATTATCATCTACTGCAATCCAAACTGACTTTTCAACTTTATCCATGATGCAATATGTTTATGGAACAAAAGATATTACAAATTTAGTGACATATCCACCGTGCATTTGCTAAGGCTTAGATAACCAGCCCAGGGTGTTGACTCCCCAAAACTCAAACTTAATACCCCCATTCCACATGACTAACCGGCAACTGATTGAGCAAGTCCTTTAAATGCCGCCAATTCGGCAAAAAGGCATCCATATACGCCACAAATCGGCTGTTGTGGTTGCGCTCCAGCAGATGAACCATCTCATGCACCACAATGTATTCCAAGCACTCCCGCGGCTTTTTCGCCAATTCAAGGTTAATCCAAATCCGCCCTGCTTCCCGACTGCAAGTCCCCCATTTGGTCTTCATTTTCTTGATGCCAAATTCAGCGACCTGCACCCCCATTTTTCCTTCCCACTTGGCGATGAACTTGGGAACGAGGGCTTTCAATTGATCCCGGTACCATTCGTGCAGAATCATTTCTTTCTGCTTGGTATCCATGGCTGGCCGGACTTGCATCAGAAGCGTTTGATGCTTGATGGAAATGCTGGGTTTGCTTTCCGTTTCCACCACTTTCAACAAATACCTTTTGCCCAAGAAATAATGGCTCTCCCTCGTAAGATACTCTCTGGGTGCTTCCCGTTTCTGCCCGCGCAGTTTGGCCTGCTGCTTTTTGATCCAACTCAATTTTGAAATGGCATACATGCGAATGGTTTCTAAGTCCATTCGTAACGGTGCCGCAATCCGCACCCTGCCTGCAGGTGGATAGACACTCAAGTGAATGTTTTTGATGTCTTTAATCTCTACATCAATGATGATATTTCCCAAGTCAATTTGCTGCATCCTAATAATCTCGTTGCTCTTTTATGATAGCAAAAATCCGTTCTACTTCATCCTCGCTTTTTAGCAACTTAAACAAGGCTCCTTGAATGATGGCCTCCTTTTTCTCATCCCCTTTCCAATCGGCCTGTTTGTTGTAGCGAACCGCTTCATCACATTCCATGGCGAGGCTCTCATTGTGGGAAAGGTTGTTGTACAACGCCCGTTGCGCCGAGGTTTGAATGGATTTGGGCAGGTCGTCCCGCACCAGATTACTCACCCGCTTTGCCAAATCAGCCATCCTTTGGAGAAACTGTTCATAGCTGATTTTCTTCTCCCGTAGTTCAACTATGATGGTAGTGAGCAGTTGGCTCATTTCCTCGAAGTAAGCAGGGTCAATCAAATGTTCCCGGATGATTTTCTGCCGAACATTGTTCTGAATGGTTTCTGCCACCGCTTCTTGACTGTTTCGTATGCCTGCTGGCAATTTACTGATGGCCTCTGCCATGCCGGAATTGATAATTAGGTCAAGCAAGGACTGGTTTTCAAATGGGTCAATCCTTTGGCTGTCATCGGCCTGTATGAAGGTGTCAATTAAGAAACGCATATCGGCCTCATAAGGCTTCATATCCAGTGTTTCAAAGCTGGCATTACGGATGATATCACGCAGCCGCAAATAGTTATCTAAGGCTCTCTTGATACCATCAATCTCTTGTTGGGTGTAACCCGCCTCTTGGATGTCAGCCGCAATGTTGGCATAAGCTCGAATGAGAACGACCATTTGCTTGTAAAGGGATGTCCGCTTTACCTCATTGGCCTTTAGGTCTTCCGGGTTTTCTGGATTTCCGCAGAAGTAGCGGATGTAATCGAGATCGGTCTTGGGTGGCGCCACATGCTCACATACCAAGGCGATTTCCTCGAGTGCATTGTCAAGCCGTTCTTTCGCCTTTGCAACACGATCCTTGAGCATTACATCACAATCTTCTTTCGTGAAATGGTCGTAATCCAGTTCCGAGGTATAAACTTGAATGGCCCCCGTTCCATCTTCATTGACCAGATTGTTGAACAAGTCTTTGTAGTCCACGATATACCCAAAGTCTTTGTCATCAGAATCCAATCTGTTTACCCGACAAATGGCCTGAAACAAGCCGTGGTCGCGCATACTTTTGTCAATATAGAGGTAGGTGCAAGACGGGACATCAAAGCCCGTCAACAGCTTGTCAACCACCACCAGCAATTTCATTTGGGCAGGCTCTTTCGTGAATTTCAACTTCGCCTTGTCCTCGTATGTCTCCGACTTTGATTTTTGCGGTTCTGCTACCACATCCTTCAATTTATCGGTGTAAATGTTATAAATGTATTGTTTTTCCGTCTCGGTATTGGCTCCGGTGTCTTCTGTTACCACGTCCCGGTGGGAGGGATTGTAGGAGGTAATTACAGCACATTTGCCCTTGAACTCGGTGCCTTGAAACAGTTCGAAATACTTACAAGCCTCATAAATGCTGCCGGCCACCAAAATGGCATTGCCTTTGCCATTGCTCAACCTTGGTTTTACTGAAAAATCCAGCACAATATCATTGGCGATCTGCTGCATCCGGTTTTTGGAACTCAAAACCTGCTGCATGGTTCCCCACTTTTTCTTGAGTTCCGAGCGTTGAAAATCGTTCAATCCTGCCGTTTTACTGGCAAACCAAGCGTCAATTTTTTCCTGTGAGGTAATGCGCTGCTCGATGTCACGGGCCTCGTACATCAAATCCAGCACTACTTCATCCTCCACCGCTTCATTGAACTTATAGGTATGGATATACTGTCCAAACACCTCCAAACTTGTTTGCTTATCCTGCTTCAACAAGGGCGTTCCGGTGAAACCAATGAACAAAGCATTGGGCAAAAGGGCTTTCATCACCTTGTTCAGTTTCCCGCTTTGGGTGCGGTGGCATTCATCTACGAACACAAATAACTCCCCGACCGTTTTGGTTGGGTTGTTTTTCAGTTCTTCCACAAAATCATCAAAGTTCTCGACATCGCGCTTGCCAAACTTATGTACGAGCGAACACAACAACCTTGGCTTTGCCTGACCCAATTGCTGCATTAAATCCTTTCCGCTGGTGCTGCGGTAAATGTCCTCGCCGACATCATCAAAAACACGTTTTATCTGTTTGTCCAGTTCATCCCGGTCAGTGATGATAGCCACTCTGGCGTTGGCGTTGTTTTCCAAAATCCACTTGGCTAGCAGCACCATCACAATACTTTTACCACTGCCCTGGGTGTGCCAGATGATGCCGCCCTCCCGGCGACGGATGAATTCCTGTGCAGATTTTAGACCGAAATATTGATGGACACGGGGCAGTTTTTTTCGCCCACCATCGAACAAAACAAAGTCGTACATCAATTCCAGCAGCCGTTGCTTGTTGCACATTTTCAGGAGATACTTATCTACCTGATACATACCCTCATCGCTGTCGCCTTCCTTCCATTTCAAAAAGAATTTTGCCTCTGTGCCAATGGTGCCGTAGCGCAGACCCTCGCTGTCGCTGCCTGCAAATACAAACTGCACGGTGGTGAAAAACGACTGAATCCATTCTTTACCTTGGTTGGTAATACTTTGCGTAATGCCATCGCCGATGGAAATGGTGCTTCGTTTGAGTTCAATGACTCCAATGGCGATCCCATTGATATACAGCACAATGTCAGGCCGTTTCTCGCGGTTGCCCAAAACGGTCACCTCCTCCGCAATGCCAAAATGATTGGCTTCCGGGTTTTTCCAATCTATGAAATGGACGGTTTCATAATTATCTCCAGCATCTGCCTTGACTTTTGCCCCGTAACGAAGCAGTCGGTAGGTGTTTTTGTTGTTGGTGTATAAATCCTGATTGAAGTTGCTGGCGGTAGTTCGCAGGGCCGAAATCGCACGTGTCATCAGTGATCCACTGTAACCTTGCTCCATTAGAAACGCCCTCAAAAATGTTTCTTCAATATTGTAGTTATTGCGGTGTTCTCCCCAATGGCCTAAATAATCGTAGTGCAATTGCTCCTTGAACAATTGGACGATGCGGTTTTGGGTATGCCTTTCGGCTTGGCCGATGGTTGAAAAGGAATGCATTATGTTATTTTTGACTTTGGAGAAGAGGATTTAGAACAAATTTTGGATGTTTTCGTTGACAGGTTGCGCTATTTCAGCTCCCCGTCAATACCTTTGCCATATCAATCACATGAATATTCCCAAAAAAATAGATCCTGAACGGCTCAAAGATACAATTGTTGAGATTCGTTTCAAATCGGAAGTCCCGTTTGAATACCGATTGGGCTTCTGCTATGAAGTATTGAAATCAATGAGTGTGATTCCTATGCCTTCTTTCAACGCACATTCAATCGAACTTGATCCAACCAACTTTTTTACACTTGATTATCCTAAGAACCTTTTTGAAGATGATGCTATTCGGCTCAGAATCACGGATGATCGTTTGATCTTTAACACCAATGGCAGATATTGCGGATGGAAGGATTTTGGCCAATCCATTCAAAATATTGTGAAAAAATTGTTCTCAGAGGGTTTATTGGGGGAATTTAACTGGGTTGGATTGCGTTATGTGAGTGAATTTGAGAAAATACAGATTTTTGAAAAATTGATTTGGGATTTTCAATTTGACTGGCAGGGTGTCAAAAGTATAAATACCACATTTAGAACAGAATGGGTTGATGAATCTGACCATGTAATCGTCAACCTTGTCAATAATGTGCAACGAGAAAGTGATTTTTATTCGTTAATGGATATAGACATAAATTATGCCATTGAATTGCAATCTTCTACTCCCGTTGAAACCTTATTCGAGCACATAGAAAGGCTCCATGTCAAGGAAAAAACTGTTTTCTTTGGTTTGATGAAGCCTGCTTTTTTGGAACTTCTAAATCCAATCTATTAAAATCATGCTATCACCTCCCCCTTCCCCTCCAGCGTATGTTAATGTTCAGGATGTAAGACAATGGACTAATTCATCGTTGCTCAACAATAGAACGGGGTATTCTCCTGCTGGACAAACAGGAAACATCCCTTCCAATCTGAGCACACAGCAAGTTCATAGTCTTGATCAAATAGAGCAAAAAACCAATACTTTGATCGCCCAGATTCAACGCACAATAGATCAAAAATTCAAAAAACTAGAAACAACCCTCCAGCAGAGGTTGGAAGTGGATCACGTTTTGTTTGACAAAATAAACGTAACGGTACTTCGCCAATCTTGTGCTCTTGTTGCACGTCAAATGCTGATTTTTTTGCCTTCTCGAATTGCTGTGGATGTCACACCTGATGCGTCTGTTATCTACCAAGCGCATTATGGCGATTTACATTTCTATTGGGAGTGCTTTTTTGATGCCTCCGAACCCATACCATACGCTACATTGAATGTTACACATAATAAAACGATACACTTTAGTAAAGGAGGTGACTTTATAGCCATTCAAAAGGATTTTCAATCCATTATTACTCCCTTGTTCAAAAAAGTCTTTAGAAATCACTAACTTGTTATCTTTTACATGCTTTACCCCGACCATTTGCTTCCAAAAGTAGAGTACCGCTTAATAGAATGGCGAAAAGAACTCTGCGAGCATTATGTGTTGCGTTCAGCACCTTCTGCTGACTTGATTGATCCTGATACGCGTATGATACGCGCCCGGTTTGTAAATGACAACGGCCGGGAACATCTTCTTGATTATTCCACGAATCTAATCGGTATCTTCAGGCCAAATGATGCCGCTATTGAATGGGAAAAAAATGAGCGGAAGCCTTATTATACAAGCACTTGGACAAAGGCTGAAATAGTTGAACCACCTAAATCATCCGATTTTTATATTCGAGAAGACCTTGGCTATTTTTTCTACGCTATTGATATGCTTCACCAATACCCACAACCTATCAATATTGCTCGTATACAGCCGCATACCCAAGCGAAATGTTATGTCTGTCATACGCCTGTAAGAGCAAATTTCTGGCATTTCTCCGTGCGCTGGAAAATCGGTTCCGATGATATTGAAACTACACTTAATAAAAATGAACGTCGTGCTTTGCTGGGCTTGGTACGAACTTTTTTGATCGAACATGCCATTTTAGAATTGCCTCCAGATAAAATTAAAGAAATACCAGAAATTTGGTATAAATAATTGATTTAGAGTCTCATACGAGCCTTGTTTTACCAGTCAGCAATTGCGGCATCATCCCTTTCTTCACTTGCCCCTTAAACAATTGGACGATGCGGTTTTGGGTGATACGTTCAGGTTGGCCTATCATAGAGTTCATTTTTCAGGCAGGTTGGTGCCCTTTTTTTCTATTTTTTGGATATTGTGTTCTGTAGGCAGATTTTCGGGCATGGTGCCGCCGATTTCCTGGATGGTTTGTCGCACTTTTTTACCGACTTCTAAGTGGGTCTGATTGGCTTTTTGTTTGCCCTTTATGTTTTACCGGCGGAGTTTGTCTTCGGTTTGGGTGGCGCGGAAGAGGTTGGCGGCCAGTTCGGTGCTGCCCATGTGGTCGAGTATGTGCTGGCTTTTTTTCAAACCCTTGCGTGCGTGGATATCTTTGGCGCTTAAGCCTCCATACAGGCCCTGATAGCCGAAATTTTGAAAGATGGCGTAGTCGATGAGGTCAATAACACCTGCATTCTTTGCGGCATCGGCCAATTGGGTATTGTGTTGGCGGAGTTGCTTTCGCAGGAAAACACGTTTTTGCTCATCTGAATCGAGCTGGTTGTATTCATCCATTTGCTGGATTTCCTGCAAGCGGGTTTGTACCGCAAAATAGGTCTGTCCGAGTGCGACAACTTCTTTTGCCGGGTCAGCATTTTGAACGATCAGGTAGCAAGCGTAGCGGGAGAGGTGAATGTTTTCAATTGCTCGTGATGCCCCAGAGCCGATATCAACCATTTCGTGGATGCCCACGAAATGGTCAGTGGTTTGCTGACCGCTATTTTTGGCAGGCTTCTTTTGCGCGCTCCATGACGGGTAGAAAGTTGCGGTACTCAGCATACTCCAACACCTTGCTCAAGTCTCTGGCCGACCAGAATTCAGTGCCGTTTTCGTCGGTCTGTTTTATTTGCTCAAAAACAGGGATATGGGTTGATGAAGGTTGTTTTTCCATAGTGTTCATTTTTTAGGCGGGTTCTGCCTGATTATTATAGTCCATGCTGGTGGCAAAGATGTCGCAGACTTTCAGGTAAAATACGCGCTCGCTGCTCCGTATGTCGCGGATACGGGCGAGCAGTTCGTAGAAGTAGTAGTTTCGTGCCTTTTTGAGGCGTTCATCGTCGAGCGCAAAGCCTTTGATGATGTATTCGCGGAGGCGCTGCGTGGCCCAGATGCGGAAATGCGTGCCCATCTGGGATTTAACCCGGTAGCCGATAGAGATCATGACGTCGAGGTTGTAATGCTCAACCTGATAGGTTTTACCATCATCGGCAGTTGTCGCAAATTTTGCGACAACTGCAGTTTCAGTCTGTTTATCCTCTTGAAATACGTTGTTAATGTGTTTTCCAATGGTCTTAATATCTCTTCCGAAGAGATAGGCCATCTGGTGACGGTTTAACCACACCGTTTCTGCATCAAAGCGCACTTCCACCTGCGCCTGATGGTCTGCCGTACTGTATATGATAGTCTCACTCATACCAAGCGTATTTTACCCGTGAGCAATTGCTGCATCATGCCTTGCTTCAGCTGCTTGGCTTTTTCCAGTTTCTTTTCGAGGGTGGATATTTCGGTGTCCATGTCGGAGAGGATGGTGGCGATGGCTAATTGCTCATTTGGGGGAGGGAAAGGAATTTCAAATGAATTAAGACTTTTGTTGGTAATTTGGTTTATAGTTGCCCCCAAATATTCTTCAATTTGCTTTTTAACAATATCAGACCGGAATACATGTATTACATACCTATTTAAAGGCGACCTGAACACTGACATAAATGCTCCAAATGATTCCCCTTTTACCTTACTCGTGATTAAGGCGCACTTACCTATCAAATCCCTACTGCCATTTCGTACACAGATTAGTATGTCATTTTCTTTTAAGCGTAGTTTTTCAGACACATTTATATTAACATAAACATTATCAATGAATTCTAATTGATCATATTGAATATTTGAAGAGCGTAAAACCAAAACACCATCATTGCTGACATTTTCTGGCTTATATGTCAATCCAATAATAACTTCTCCAATCTCCCCCAACCTCTTCACCACCCATCCCTCCTTCGGCCTCAACAACTCCTGCATCGCTCCTTGTTTGATGTTCCGTTTTTTGGCAATGAGTTTTTCTAAGGAAGTGATGAGGCCATCGGCATCGGAAAGGGCTGTGGCTATGGCGGTTTGTTCGGCGAGGGTGGGAGGGAGAGGGATTTGGATTGATCTAATTTGGCTAAAGTTCAATCCTTGCCTATTGCCACCTGCTTGAAAATTACTTATTTGATTTTGTCCTAAACTTGATAATAAAAAGGAGTTTAAATACATGGACTCAACCTTGATTTTATCAACTCTTATAATACAAACGTGCTGGTTTACATTTCCTCTCAATACTCTTTTATCTGCAATGGCACTTCTACCGATTGATGCCCCAGTAATGTTTAATAACACATCGTTCTTGTAGATTTCGGTTGATGCAAAAGAGTCATGCGTAACATCGTCAATAAAAGCAATGTCATCAAGCAATAATATTCCCCATCCAACATTTTGACTCCTAACAAATGGCCTTCCTTCTTCTTTATAGATACGTTGTCCTCCAATTGGGGTAATTCCACTGCCAACTTTTAATGAAAAATCGCCGACATTCCACACCTCCCAATCACTTGGAATCAACCCAACATCCGTCATTTTGTATTTATTATTCATGGCTAATTAGATTGTCTGCGTCAGATAATTCCTTGTCTTCAGTATCCCAAAGTTCCCGGTAACGCATGATGTATGTTGCGGTTGCGTGGCGGTCTATCTCAAAATAGTATCGGCATAATTTTTTGAAAACCAGCAACACAGAAGGGTCAAAGCAAAAATCAAGCATTTTTTCAAGGGTCTGCTCAATTTCCTTCGTATCCGTACATTTGGACTGAATGATATTGGAAACCTCATTTTCATAAATGCCTACCGCTTGCTGAGCCAACAAACGAAGAGAAGACGCGGCTCCGCTCAGGCTCTCTATCAAAGCTTTATATTCTTCTGTCGTTTTTTCTATTTCCATACGAAGCCCATTGATTATTGTAGGTTACATTCTTTCAGGTTCAAGCAGTTGTCTAATCCAAACAGGCGCTAAGTTCAAATCGTGTTGCAGGTGGTGGTTTTTTTCTTTTTTTAGCACCTCTTTTATTTTATGAAGTTCTGCTGCGGTTACATTGTCTTTACCTATGGTTCGCAAAGCCTGAATCGCCAGTTTGCTAATATCGCCTATTGCAGCAAGGTTTCTCGAACTTGCTTTTTTGAAGGTGATGATTTGTTTTCCAACCTTGATTTTTCTTGGAGACCCATCGGTGTAGTACACAATATTCATAGGCACCTGGGTAGTAAGTCCTAATTTGTACATGGCATAACTTCCTGTAGGTAAAATTCGTGCTTTGTCTCTCTTAGCAATGGCTACAGCAATTTCATCAACGGAAGGAAGTACGGTTCCAATAACTTTATCTTTTGCCGGACGAACATAAACACCTGTTGCAACCCTTTTTAGCTCACCAGTCTGTTCCAATCTTTCCAATGCTTTATTTACAGCTTTAGCATTCGTAACAGTAGCAAAACTATCCGCAAAAAAAGCCGTACCTCTTCTGGCTTTTTTAATTTTGCTAAGTATCTGTATTTCAATACTTTCTGGCATTTAGTATAACTTTTGTTGTCGCAAATATAGCGAATATTTGCGACAGAATACTTTAGTAACCCATCTTCTCCAAGTGCTTCATTACTTTTCCTTCCCAATCCTTTACTTCTTCCAAAAGTGAAGGTAACGTCGCGTCGTAGCGTTCTGCCAGTTCCTTGATGCGCTGCGTCAATCGCTGGCTAATCCGTTGCATCTCGCCTTTTACCGTGGCTTCGATGGTAGCCATCCATTTGTCTTCTATCACCAGCGTTTTGATGTCTGCTTCGGTGAGTGTTTTGTATTGGTCCAGTAGTTTTTGGTCTAATGCAGATTTGGCTTCTTTGCCCATTTTGTTGGCTTCGGCTTGGGCATCTGCCAATTCAACATATTGCTCAAAGACCGATTTCTTTTGGGTCAGTTCTTCAAAATCAGCCTCGCCTTTTTTGAGTTTTTTCAGATCAGTGTTCAGCGTTTTCAGTTCGGTATTGACATTGGCTTTGTTCACTTTGTCCAGCGCGGCAAACAGGCCTTCTTCGCCACTGTGTTCTTCTTCCAGCTCTTCTAACTGGGCAGCAAGGGCATCGCGTTTTGCTTCCAACTGCTCCAGGGCTTTTTGCTCGGCATCGAAATAGCGGTGAATCAGTAATGGCTTGGGGATAAGTTTGCCTTCAAATTCCTTTTTCATCCATTCCACTTCATTGCCTGATTTCCAGCCGTCCGTCACGATCAGATAGGCATCATCTTGCATGATTTCCATCCAGTAGCTCATCAGGTGCTGGTACACATCATAAGGGTCAATCAGTTGGAGGTTGCTGAAGGTCTGCAACAGGTCTTCGCTGATGGTGTGGATGAACTTTTTGGGCTTGGTATCGGCGTTGATCGCAAGGCAAAGGGGTACTACCTTGTTTTTCCAGGTGTTGAAGACAATATCGGTCTTTTGTCCGTAGGCGGTAAATTCAGGATGGGCAAAAATGCTTTGTTTGATTTCGTCCTGCCCGATGCGCAGTTTGCTGAAATCAGGGCGTTTGCTTTTTTCGAACAAATGGCTTTTCAGGGAAGGATACACGTCCCAGTAGCGTTGCAGGGCATCCACATCTGCATTGGGAATATCGCCTTGCAGGTGGGCTTCAATGTTCTGAATGTCTTCGGGTTCAGTGCTGTCAATGTACCTGGGGAGGTTCAGGTTGAATTCCTTTTCTACAATCTCGGCCACAGGCACCATGCGGCTGTATTTGGGTATTTCAAGTTGCTTGTTGAACACATCCACCATCTTGTGAATGTCCTGCTCCCGGAGTCGGTTTTTGTTGCCATCCTTCATAAAACCTTTTCCGGCATCCATCATAAAAATGCCTTTGCGGTTGTCGGCGTTCTCTTTGTCCAGCACAATGAGGCAGGCTGGAATACCGGTGCCGTAAAACAAGTTGGCAGGCAAGCCAATGATGCCCTTGATCACCCCTCTGCGAATGAGATTTTGGCGGATTTCTGCTTCTGCATTTCCACGAAACAAGACTCCATGTGGCAGGATCACCGCCCCTTTGCCTTTGCTCTTCAATGATTTCAGGATATGCATCAAAAAGGCATAGTCGCCATTTTTGGCGGGAGGTACTCCGTAGCCGTAAAACCTTCCGCCAGCCTGCTGCTCTTCCGGGATGTTCACGCCATTGCTCCAACTCTTGTAACTGAATGGCGGATTGGCCACCACATAATCAAAGGTTTTCAGCCGTCCGGTATCATCCCGAAACAACGGATTGGAAAGGGTATTGCCTTGCTTGACTACAGCGGTTGGGTTGTTGTGCAGGATCATATTCATTCGAGCCAAACCTGCTGTTGCAGTCTCGTTTTCCTGCCCGAACACGGAAATGAGCTTTTCGGATGCTTCGGCCACTTTCAGCAACAAGGAGCCGCTACCACAGGTAGGGTCATATACTGAAGTTTCGGAAGTAGTGTTTTGAGGGTGTATGCCGATGATTTTTGCCATCACCCGACTCACTTCGGCAGGGGTGTAAAACTGGCCTTTGCTTTTTCCGCTCTCCGTAGCAAAGTGCCGCATCAAGTATTCGTATGCATCGCCCAGAATATCATCTCCTTCAGCGCGGTTGCTTCTGAAATCCAAGGCCGGGTTTTCAAAAATGGCGATCAGGTTGGTAAGCTTCTTCACCATGTCTGCCCCGCTGCCCAACTTGTCCGGGTTGTTGAAATCCGGCATCTCTGACAACTTGTTTGCTTCTGCCAGCGGCCCAATCACCCGTTTGTTGATCAAATCTCCAATGTCAGGATTGCCTTTCAGGGCGACCATATCCTGAAAACTGGCTCCTTCGGGTATCTTGATGGGTGCGTAAGCTTGTCCGGCGTATCGGTCACTGATGTACTTGACGAAGAGCATTACCAGCACATAGTCTTTGTACTGGGAGGCATCCATTCCGCCGCGTAGCTCGTCGCAACTTGCCCAGAGGGAGGAGTAGAGTTCTGATTTTTTGATTGCCATGGGTGGGATTGGGTCTGAATCGGAGTGGTTTAGGTTTGGTGTTTGATGATGGACAAATGTAGGAAGAAACCCGTGTCTTTAAGCATGTGGCAAAGACAGGGGCTGTTTTCGGGGTTGAGGTTTGGGCTATTTTTCTTTAACTCTACGCAAATCTGCATACCCTGTATTACGCCAAGGCGCCCATGTCCACAACCTGGCGGCAGCCCCAGCACTATGCCCTCAAAAGCAATCAAGATCCGGCCATTGCATTGGGTCTCCGACTATCGGACATTTTTGAAACGAGACCTATAAGGTTTTTAAAAACCTTATAGGTCTTATGGCAGAATCGAAAATGCCCATTGGCAGTGCGCTCGCCTCACGCTGAAGATGGACAAATTTTAAAAATTTGTCAAATTTCAAGCGATTGCTTTTGACCGATGGGGGGTATTGAAAAAGTTGATGCCGTGTGGAATGCCGTTGGCGGATGGATAGACCCAGGGAGCGGCATAGCCTTCTTTAGGATCCTGGACGGTAATACTGAGCGTATTCAAATCTATGTCAACTGCCGGGTGCACCCCCTACACCTGAAGGGGGTGCACCCGGCAGTTGACACAGATTTCTGAATACTCCCAAAAAGAAGGCCTGTAAACGAAAAAAGGTATCCCCCCCCTACAACTTCTCCTTCAAATACACCCCCGTATAACTCCCCTCCACCTTCACCAACCCCTCTGGCGTTCCCTCAAAGACCAGGCCCCCGCCTTCTTTCCCACCTTCCGGCCCAAGGTCAATCACCCAGTCAGCCGATTTGATGACCTCCATGTTGTGTTCCACTACCAGCACCGAGTGGCCTTTTTCCACCAGCGCGTTGATGGCTGTGAGGAGTTTTTGGATATCGTGAAAGTGCAGTCCGGTAGTAGGCTCGTCGAAAATGAAAAAGATGTGGCCGCTTGAATTTTCCCGGATCAGGAAAGAGCCGAGTTTCACACGCTGCGCCTCGCCACCGGAAAGGGTGCTGCTGGATTGACCAAGGTGGACGTAGCCCAAACCCACGTCGAACAGTGGCTGGATTCGGTCTGTTATGTCTTTTTGGCCTTTGAAAAACTCCAGCGCTTCTTCCACGCTGAGGTTCAGCACGTCGAAAATGCTCTTGCCCTTGTACTGCACATCGAGCACTTCCTGACGGAATCTGCGGCCTTTGCACTCCTCGCATTCGAGGTGTACGTCAGCCAAAAACTGCATTTCTATCACTTGTTCGCCTTCGCCTTTGCAGGTCTCGCATCGGCCTCCCTCTACGTTGAAACTGAAGTGTTTGGGTTGAAACCCGCGAATTTTGGAAAGCTGCTGTTTGGCAAAAAGTTCGCGGATATAATCGTAAGCCTTCACATAGGTGACGGGGTTGGAACGGCTGCTTTTACCAATAGGACTTTGGTTGATGAACTCCACACGGGTCACTTTTTTTACGCTGCCCTCTATGCCGTCAAAGGAACCGGGCTGTTTCCCGGCGTTTTCGGGCAAATGCTGCGAGAGCGCAGGGAAAAATATGTCGCGCACGAGGGTGGTTTTTCCCGAACCGCTTACGCCGCTGACCACCGTCAGGCAATGGAGCGGTATGCGCACATCCATGTTTTTTAGGTTGTGCTGGCGCACACCCTTGAGCGTTAAAAATTCCTTTGCCGGGCGACGTGTCGTGGGCGTTTTGATGCTCATCTTCCCCGTCATGTATTGGGTAGTCAGGCTGTTAGGCGCTGCCTTGGCAATGTCTGCATAAGGCCCGGAATACACCACATTGCCGCCGTGTTTACCCGCTTCGGGACCCATATCCACAAGGTAGTCGGCGTTTTCAATAACGGATTCCTCGTGCTCCACCACCACCACGGTATTGCCGAGGTCCCGAAGTTCTTTCAGCACTTTGACCAATCGTCCGGTGTCTCGCGGGTGTAAACCAACGGAAGGTTCGTCGAGCAAATACATCGAAGCCGTGAGGTTGGAGCCAAGCGTTCGGGTGAGGTGAATGCGTTGGGTTTCGCCGCCAGAAAGTGTGCTGGAAATACGGTCGAGCGTTAGATAGCCAAGACCAAGTTCGACCATAAAGCGCAGGCGATTGTTGATTTCCAACAGCAGGCGTTTGGCAATTTGGCGGTCGTAATCGCTAAGTTGTGTAGCAAGGTTTTGAAAAAAAACCAGCACCTCGTCAAGTGGAATTCCCGCCAGTTCGGAGATGTTCTTGCCTACAATTTTTACGCACAGTGCCTCTTGTCGAAGCCTTCCGCCCTCGCAAGTATGGCAGGTGGTTTTGCCACGGTAACGGGCCAGGGTCACACGGTTCTGGATTTTGTAGGTCTGACTTTCCAGTTGTTTGAAAAAAGCATCAATCCCTTCAAAGTATTGATTACCACTCCATAAAAGTTTTTGTTCCGGCTTTGTAAGGGCCTCGTAAGGGGTGTGAACGGGAAAATCAAATTTGTGCGCGTGTTCCAGCAGCATCGTCAATGACTCGCCGAACTTCTCGCCTTTCCAGACAGCGACCGCACCGTCGTACACGGATTTGGTTTTGTCAGGCACTACCTTGTCCAGATCAATGCCGAGCACCCGGCCATAGCCTTCGCAGGTGGGACAAGCCCCGTAGGGATTGTTGTAGTTGAATAATTGCGGGGTGGGTTCCGGAAAGGAGATGCCGTCTAGTTCGAAGCGGTTGTTGTAAGGATGAATGATGAATGATGAATGATGAATACCGGTCTCTCCAACTGCCACATGACACTCCCCCTCACTTTCATAAAACGCTGTGTTCACTGAATCCGACAAACGCATCCAGTCTGACTCCTCCAATTCAGGTGAAAGGACAAAACGGTCAATCAGAAGCCGTAGGTTTTGTTCGTTGAAAAGATAGGCGGCCTGTTTGGTATCGAATCGTTTTTCTACGCCCTCCAGGATATCCTGAATACTGATGGTCTCGTTCCCGAACTGAACCCGTGTGTAGCCTTTTTGCAACAAAAGGTTTAATTCTTGGTCCAGGCTGCGTTCCAGATATTTTTTCGGGAACGGCATGAGCACAAGTCCGCGGGTGCCGTCGGGGAGTTTCTTGATAAAATCAATGACGTCGGACACCTCGTGTTTTTGCACGATTTGCCCGGAAATGGGCGAGTAAAATTTGCCAATGCGGGCGTACAGCAAGCGCAGGAACTCGTACACTTCCGTCATGCTCCCTACCGTACTTCGCGCATTACCAGTAGTGACGCGCTGCTCAATGGCGATGGCCGGGCAAATGCCCCGGATATAATCCACATCGGGTTTTTTCATGCGCCCAAGGAACTGGCGTGCATAACTCGAAAGGCTTTCCACATAGCGTCGCTGGCCCTCGGCGTAAAGCGTGTCCATCGTAATACTCGATTTTCCGGAACCAGAAACACCCGTGACGACCACGAGTTGGTTCTTCGGGATGCTCAAGTCCACATTGCGGAGGTTGTTGGTTCGGGCACCCTTTATGATGATGTGGTTGGGATCAACCAAGTCGTCATTTATTGTTCCTTGCCCTTTGCTTTTGGTCATGCTAAACTGGTTTGAAAGCGCGAAATTCTGAAAAACTTTTTGTTTTTAAAAGGTGGGGTAGAAATCATTCTGCCGCGAAAATTTAAAACCTCATAGGTTTTGAAAACCTATGAGGTTTCGACCTCGACTTTTTGAAAACACCCTACTCAAACATATCCCGCACCCGATCAAAAAACCCCTTCTCTTCCTTGCCCGGAGTGGGTTTCAGGTTTGGCATATCGCGGAGTTTTTCAAGCAGGCGGCGTTCCTCGTCGTTGACTTTTTTGGGTGTCCACACATTTACGTGCACAAGTTGGTCGCCACGGCCATAGCTCTGCAATGCGGGCAAACCTTTGTCTTTCAATCGAAAAACCTTGCCCGCTTGGGTGCCAGCAGGGATGGTGATTCGGGCGCGTCCGTCGAGCGTGGGCACGTCTACTTTCGAGCCAAGGGCTGCGTCGGCAAAATTGATGTATAGTTCAAACACCACGTTGCTGCCTTCGCGGGTTAGTTCTTCGTGTGGCGTTTCTTCGATGGCGATGAGTAGGTCGCCGGGCGGGCCACCTTTTGCCCCGGAATTGCCGCGGCCCGACACACTGAGTTGGATGCCCTCGTGTACGCCTGCCGGGATGTCCACGTCAATGGTTTCTTCGCCAAAAACGCGTCCATCGCCCTTGCAAACGTTGCAAGGGGATTTGATGGTCTGCCCAGCTCCGTTGCAAGTAGGACAAGTGATGGCGGTCTGCATCATGCCAAAGGGAGTTTGGCGCACTTGATTGACCGCACCTGCGCCGCGACAAGTGGCGCAAGTGTCCACACTGCTGGCATCTTTTGCGCCAGAACCGCTACAAGTGCTGCAACTGACTTGCTTGCGCACTTTGATCTTTTTATTTACCCCGGTAGCGACTTCTTCGAGGGTCATTTTGACTTTAATGCGGAGGTTACTGCCGCGTTCGCCCTTGGCTCTACCGCCCCGTCCGCCGCGCCCTCGGCCGCCAAAAAACTCGCCAAAAATATCGTCGGTATCAAATCCAAAGCGGCGCAGAATGTCATCCATATCCATGCCCTGAAAACTGCCCCCGGGGCCGCCTGCGCCCATGCCTTCCAAACCTGCGTGACCATAGCGGTCGTATCGGGCTTTTTTATCCCCATCGCTCAGTACATCGTAGGCTTCGGCGGCTTCTTTAAATTTTTCTTCCGCCCCTTTGTCGTCCGGGTTTCGGTCGGGGTGAAGTTCGAGGGCCTTTTTGCGGTAGGCTTTTTTTATATCGTCGGCACTAGCGCTTTTCGCTACGCCCAGCACTTCGTAATAATCGCGTTTTGCCATTGAAATTGGTTAAAAGGATATTGAGAAATTGGGATATTAGGATATTGAACCAATATCTTAATATCCCAATTTATCAATATATTATTTACTTCCCTACCACCACCTTGGCGTGTCGGATAATCTTGCCGCCGAGGGAATAGCCTTGTTCGAGAATGTCTACGATTTTGCCTTTGGTTTCTTCAGTAGGAGCGGGAATTTCAGCCACCGCCTCATGAATGTCGGGGTTGAATTCGTCACCAGCCTCAGCATCGAGCGAAACCAAGCCCTTGCTTTTGAGGGTGTGGGCAATTTTGTGATGAATGAGGGTAGTGCCTTCAGAAAGCGCTCCGTTTTTGGCCGCTCTGTCAAAATCGTCCAAAACAGGCAGCAGTGCTGCCATCATGTCGCGCCCGGCGGTGGTTATGAGGTCCATGCGCTCACGGGCGGCATTGCGCTTGTAGTTTTCAAAATCGGAGAAGAGGTATAGGTATTTGTTGCGGCTTTCTTCAAGTTGCTTTTGGAGTTCAGCGAGTGGGTCGGAATCTGATGCAGGCTTATTTTGCAGGGAATCGCTTTGATTTGTAGCGGTTTCGGCAGATTCTACAGTGATTTCCTGCAGCTCATGCTCAGGCATATTCGGCTCTTTTTCCTTCATATCGAGTATTTTTTTGAACGGATTTTTCATTTTGAAAAAATGCTAGGCCGGGCAGGGAATGCCCTTAGGTTTTTACACCCAAGATGCTTTGTCAACTTTCGTGCCTTGCGTTCGGGTGTGTCAGAATGACAGTAGGGGTTGTGTCAAAAATTCAGATTGAAAATCAATCGCGGAATTTTATTTCTTATTTCACGAAATCCTATAAGGTTTTAAAAACCTTATAGGATTCAATTGCCAGAAATGAAAAATATTATTTCATAAAAAAAATTGCGAAACACCTTTTGATACAACCCCGAGATTCGTCGTCACTAGCCCCGGAAGGGAGTTCCGGGGTATGCCTACTCCTCTTCCAGCCTTTCCGTCATCCTTTGCACTACTTTAAACTGGGAGAAAAAAGTGCGGGCAACCACGCGGAGCACAGTAAAGACGGGGACGCCAATGACCATGCCCACGACCCCGCCGATTTGGGCGGCAGCCAGCGTGACGAGGAATATTTCGAGCGGGTGCGCCTGAACGCTTTTCGACATGATAAGTGGGCCAACAAAATTGTTGTCAATGACCTGTACTATGATAAAGGTTGCGACAACTTTTACCATCATTGGCAGCATCAGGGCAAGGTCAGCGTCGAGCCCCGACGAAATGGTAATAAAGACCCCGAACACCATGCCCAGCAGGGGGCCGACGTAAGGAATAATGTTGAAAACACCGCCAAAAGAGCCGATGAGCACGGCGCTTTTTACTCCAAACATCCACAGTATTAAAGTGCTCAACACAGAGAAAACAAACAATTGTATTATCAAACCTCGAAAATAACGCGTGAGCAACTCGCTGGATTCATTTATGGCCGCGTTTACCTTTTTCTCTTGTTTGTCAGGAACCACGGCTTCTAAAATGCCTTTGAAAAGGCTGTTGTCTTGCAGGAAAAAGAAGAGGATGAAGGTAACCGATGCAAAAGTGACGGCCACATTGCCCGCTACCCCAAGGAACTTGCCAATAAAATTCCCCACCAGCGTGGGTTGAAACCAATTGGTCAAGGCTTTCTGGGTTTCCAAAGCCAATGATTCATTCGGCGCAAGCAGCCCGATTTGGTGCAGCTGCAAATCAATGTTAAAAAAAATCGGGCGAATTTTTTCACCAAGCGCTTGATAGTCAACCGTAGCAAGATGCCGTGCCTGTGACACGATGGTTGGTACAAAAAGAAGCAGTACGCCGGTCAGTATTGCATAAAAAGTGATAATAGTCAGGAGCGCCGCGCCGGAAGGTCCTAACCTGAATCGTCCGATACTCAAATGCTTGCGGTAAAAAACCACTATGGGCCGTCCCAACATGGAGAGCACCCAGGCAATGAGGATGAAACCCACGATGTTGGAAAAATAAAAGACTATAACTGCGAGTGCGGCTAAACCGAGTATCCAGAAAATATTGCGGTTGAGGAAGTTCATTTGACGTTGTATAGTTAGACGTTGGACTACACCGTATCGAATGGATTGTCCATTCAGCGGCTGAGGGCAAAAATATCAGCGCTTAGCGGCGCTCTTCTTATCCTTGGCTTCCGCCTTTGTCAAAGCTACAGAGGAAGAATCTGCGGGTAAGGCTGATAATGCGCGGCTATTTTCCAATTCAGCAATCTTCTTTTCTAATTCAAGCACCTTGCGTTGCAAATCAGGCAGCTGCTTGAACACCACGTGCGATTTGATGAAGTCGCGGTACCCCATGGCCGGGCTGCCGAATATCGCGGTTCCGGGCTTTTTGATATCGGAGGCCAAACCGCTCTGGGCTTGGATTTGCGTCCCATCGGCTATCCTAAGGTGGCCGGCAAAACCGACCTGACCTCCCACCCTCACATCGTTGCCTAGGTGCGTGCTGCCCGCCACGCCTACCTGGGCTGCGATGACGGCATTGTGCCCTACTTCCACGTTGTGGGCGATGTGAATGAGGTTGTCGAGTTTTGCCCCGGAGCGTATCACAGTGCTGCCCAAACTTGCGCGGTCAATGCAGGTAGATGCCCCAATCTCTACCTTGTCTTCCAGCACAACCTTGCCGACTTGCGGGATTTTTGTCCAGGTTCCGTCAGGCTGTGGGGCAAAGCCGAACCCATCGGCGCCGACTACGGCATTGGCGTGCAGGATGCAATCGTTGCCAATTTCGCAATCAAAATGGATCCGTACACCTGGGTAAAGCGTGCAGTTGTCGCCAATTCGGACGTTTCGCCCGATGAAAACCTGTGGATATATCTTGCAATTCAGGCCAATCACCGCGCCCTGTTCGACCACCGAGAAGTGCCCGATTTCAGTGCCAACACCCACTTTCGCTTCCGGATGAACGGATGCTCTTTCAGAAATACCCGAGCCGTTGGGGTTGTTAATGCCATCAATGTATTTGAGCAGAACAGCGAGCGAGGTACGTACATCGCTTGTGCGTATCAAGGTAGGCGTTACCGGTTTTGCAAGTTGAAACTGCTTGAGTACCAGTACAACGGTTGCCTGTGTGCTGTACACGTATTCTTCGTATTTGGAGTTGTCCAAAAAAGTGAATTCGCCTGCCTGGGCGACCTCAATGGGTGCTCCACGGGTTACGGAGGCATTAGGGTCGCCTTCGACCGTGCCGCCGATGATTTGAGCGATTTGTGCGGCAGTTAGTGTCATGCCGGGTTCAGAATGGGCCAAATGATGAGATAAATACGGGTTGGGGCAGCAGGACAAAGGTAGGAAAGGAAGTTTTGATTGGGGGGTACTAATTTTTTGGACGTTTGGGGGCTGCGCGATGGGAAGGCCCATGCAGAACGAAGAAAAATGTACAACTAACTTAGAGGCTGTTTGAATCATATTTTTTACAGAGTATCTGTTAAATCTTTTGCCACTCACCGTGGTTTGGAATTTATTTGAATACATTGCACACGTTTTTGCTCCCACTCTGACGTGCGCCGGGCCATCCCCTACAGGAATAAGGACTGTGACCCACACAGTTACAATTGCAGGTGTCATGCACACCTGCTCAAAACAAATTCAAGTTGATTGTAACGAAGGTTGTGACGATAAATCTTTTAGTTATGCAGTTAATGGTTGCTCCGTTACATTTCAAGGAACATCCCCTAGTGGTCAATACTGGGACTTTGGAGATGGCATCTTCATTGGAGAAGACGCAACCACCACTCCATTGACGGACTACAATTGTGTGCTGCCAGGGGCACTCTATAACGGGGCTTGCACCGTCTATTCCAGCGGCATTGTCACGGTTGACAAAGCCTTTACCTTTTCGTCGGCAAACGTGCGCGTCCAGCCGGGACTCTCAGGTTTTGATGTGATCAAGAACTTCACACTTGATCAAAACACTGTAGTGAGCGGCAACACCGAAGCGGATTGCAACTGCCTATGGCGGGGCATTAATGTGTATGAGGCCAACACTATGACCACGGACACAGATGCGTCTATTCAGGATGCGCTGTATGCCATCCGTGCAAGTGTTAAGAACACGCTGAGCATCAAAAAAACCTTGTTTAGCCGAAACTTCATTGGCATTCGTGGAACCGATGGAGCATTCTTTTTGCCCGCATTTGAAGAAAATCTTTTCGATGGTGCTGGCCCGCTCAAAGGAATATGTAGTTTGGAGCCATTAAAAGCAGATATAGAAGCCCCTCATTGGTATGGCTCCTTTTTAGCTCAACCGATAACATTTGTAGGATATCAATCAGAGAGGGGATTTGCAGGGATGTATTTGTCAAATTACTCACTCAATTTGAGCGCGCTTCCCCCTGCTGGTCAAAACAAGTTTTCTGATCTGGCCTATGGCATTATGGCTTATGACGGCAATATAGCGATTTTCCGGAACAGTGTTTTCTCCGATATCGCAGCAGGCGCTTACCAACTACACCGTACTGCTGGGGTACTATTTGTAGACCGCAAGCCCCAAGGCCCCAATACCTTCAGTTTTGTCGGCAACGGACAAGCGGCTACCGACTTCGACAATTGTGTACAAGGGATGCAAATCCGCTCAGGGCAACCATTTGCGCCGACAAGAATTGGAATTACCAACACTACTATGGATGGGGTTCGCACAGGGATATTCCTCGATGCCAGGTTTATAGGAGGGGAGTTCTTTGGTGCTGGGACGCATGGAGGTTTTACTGGGGTAAAGAACAATACCATTGACGCGAATTTGAGTGCTTCAATGCTTTCCAATGCAGGAATTTCTTTCATGGATTACTCCCCGGGTTTCAGTGAGGTGGAGATCAGTGACAATGAGATTAATATGGGTTATGCGCTTGGTGGTAATGGGGCGGTGGGTATAGCGGATATTGGATTGGGGGCGGCTTCCGATCCAGGCCCTGGGGGCGTTGAAGTGGACATCCACGATAATCGGGTCACACTTAGTAATGACGCAGCAATCGGGCGGGGGCTCGGTGCTCATCCCAACGGCTGGATAAGAAACAATACTGGGGGAAATGCTACCGCAGGGAACGGTGTTTTTGTGCTGAATGGCAATTCCTGGGCAGGAATTAAAGTTGATTTGATGAGCAACAACAACTTAGTTGCCTGCAATCAGGTGACTGCTCTTTCAGCTGTAACGGATGGGCTTCTTCATGTTAGTAATAGCCAAAATGGTCAATTCTTGCGCAACATACTCGATGGGCCGGGCAACGGCGCGCACTTTGAATTGGGTTGTGACAATGCTGAATACCGCTGCAATGAGATGATAGACAACACCATTGGCTTGCTGTATGACAATGCTGCTGTTACTGGCCCTCAAGGCACGGATAGTATAACAAATGGTAACCGTTGGTTGGGTACCTTCTCTGTGGACGGTGCTGTGGCAGATGGGTCAATTTTCACGGCATTTTCAGAATATTACTACCGAAGTGTCAACAATGAAACCCCGCCTTCTGTGGTTCCGACTATTGGTTTTTTGTGGTTTCTTCCCGCTTTGGCTAATGCTACGGCAAATTGTCTCTTGGATGCCTGTCCTGCTCCCGATCCTCTGGCTTTTGCTCCCTCTGCACAAATCACCCGTTTGGACTCTTTGGTTGCCGAAGGCCTGGCCGTGCCTTCTGAGGCACCTTATGCCGAAGGTCGGGAATGGCAACACTGGTACAATTTATGGCGCAAGCTGTCAGAGAACCCTTCCTTGGCATCAGGGAACACCGTGATGCAAGACTTTCTTACGGCGCTTTCCGGCAGCAATATTGAAGCATTATGGGAGGTACAATCTGTAATGCGTGATAGTTTGGTGTCTAGTACGAGCTTTTTGGCCAATGTTCAATCCAATTTGGACACCATCTTGCAGATGGAGGCCCAGATTTTGGACTTAGATTCTCTTTTAGGGCTTGCTATGTCACCCAGTCAAATAGCAGTTGCGACGACATCGAGGAACGAGGAGCACAAAAGCCTTCGAAATCAAGACCAGGCTTGTCACTTTACCCCAACCCCAACCGAGGCAGCTTTGTAGTCAGTATTCCAAAAGAATTAACCGGTAAACACACCCTGCTTCGCATTTTGGATGCACGAGGAGGCCTTGTCAAAACTATTACTGTCAATGAAGCACAGACAGTAGATATTGACCTAACGAGTCTGCCCAACGGGCTTTATTTCTTGTCCTTACTTGGCAACGGCACAACAGCTGAGCCTCTGTCGTTCATTATTCAGCACTAATTTTTTCTTTTACCTGCTCATTTGTTGCGATGAGATCATCGCAACAAATGAGCTTTATATATACAGACATGCGATACTTAATTTTTTTTATCACAATTTCATTTTTTTCTCCTATAGCATCATACGCTCAAAAATATGATAATATATGGATGAGTGGCATTTACAATAATTTTTTCATTGATTTTTCTGATCTAACCCCCAAGATATACCCTGTGAATAGCCAATATTCTTTTCTTCGTACCATGACCTTTATGAGCGATTTTTATGGGGAACCCATCTTTTACTCAAACGGTTGCACAATACAAAACGCCAGCCACGAACTGATGCAGAATGGAGATTCATTGTTGCCTAATGATTATCGCTGTGGTAATGAAAGTTCCATGAATTTTGCTCATGGAGGAGGGGTAACTCTTCCAAATTTTTCGGATCAACAGTATATCATCTTTAGCTTAAGTCAATATCTTCCCCTATCTCCACAACCCTGTACTTCAAATCGTTTGATGGCACACTCTATAGATATGGTAGCCAACAAAGGCAAAGGCAAAGTAACGCAAAAAGGTCAGTTATTGCAGAGCGGTTGTTTTCAAGAGCCTTCTGCCAACCGCCATGCTAATGGGCGAGACTGGTGGATACTATTAGGTGACAATCAGCAGGGCAAGTTTTACCGTTGGTTGTTCACCCCTTTGGGGTTGGAGGGTCCATGGGAGCAAGTGATTTCAAATCCCACGGTTGATGGATATTGGTATTGTGGTTGGTCTGAATTTTCTTCTGATGGGGAGCGATATATGGTCAATGCTTGTCGAACAGGTACCGCCGTGTATAACTTTGACCGATGTACAGGGCTTTTAAGCAATCAGATTTTCCTGCAGCATTCAACCGCTTATAACGACCCTGCTACCTTCTCACCGGATAGCAAACTTTTATACAATGTTGACAATGTTCTGAAAGAACTTGTTCAATATGATTTGACGGCGACCAATGTAAATGCTTCCAGGAAGGTACTTTCTGTCTGGGACGGAACGGTGGATTCATTTAATATTCCATCTATATTTGGATTTATGCAACATGGGCCAGATGGTAAGATTTATATCTGGGGTGGCGGAAGCTCCTATATGCATCTTATTAATTTCCCGAATCGAATTGGGCTTGATTCAGATGTGCGCCAGCGAGCCGTTAAGTTGCCCGCTATTTGCTTCGGCCCAAGCCTTTACTACCCTCGCTTCCGCCTCGGCCCCATAGACGAATCCGCTTGCGATACACTTGGTATAGACAACCTGCCCACAGCCCTTTTTCGCAACGACATAGAGGACACGCTCAGCCCCTTGCAAGTAACCTTTACGGATGTATCGTCTTACCTGCCCACCGCCTGGCATTGGGATTTTGGAGATGGCGCCATGAGCCAGGACACGAACCCCGTACACACTTACGCACTGCCAGGCTCTTACAATGTGTGCCTAATCGTGAGCAATGCTTATGCTGCCGACACTTTTTGCCGTCAGGTAGTGGTAGGCACTACGGGTATACATGAATTGCCTGTACTGCCACATGCGCAGGTAAGCCCCAACCCGTTTTCGAGCGAAATCCGGGTACAGTTGCCCGCATTGGTAGGCGTTGTGCCTCGTTTTGTGCTGTATGACCTTTTTGGCCGCGAGGTACAATCGGCCTGGCTTCGGGATTTTGACACTTACCTGCCGCTGTCGCAGCTGCCTGCGGGCATGTATGTGTGGCAGTTGCGCTGGAAGGGGGTGGCTACGCAGAGTGGGCGGGTAGTGAAGCACTGAGCCGAAGCTAATAAATCGCCATCCGTATCCGCCGTTCTTGCGGCAAATAGTTGTTCAAGCGATTCGGCAAGATTTTTAGCCAGCCCAGGTTCAAGCCTTCAAAACGCGCAAGTGCCCAGCCCAGCGGCGTTCCTGGAGGCGGGTCAAAAGTTTCTTTTTTCAAAAACAGCAGCGCTTGTTCGCGGCTCAAATCCACGGCGGGCAATTTGGAACAAGCCCAAATGCTTAGTGCCAGCGCGTGACTTGGGATAAAATCTTTGCCTTTGAATTCGCCAATATTTACCCCAAACCACTTGGTTTTCAAAAACTTATCCAGCAAAAGAAAGTCCGGTTCCAGCAAGGCGGGCAATGCCAACACATCGCCGGATGGGGTCAGGAAAAAACGGGCCTCCAGTTCCGGGGATAGCCAGACCGCAGCAGCAGGTATCAGATTCTTGGGCAATGGTTTTATGCTTTTGTACATCGCAGCGGGCGTATGTTTTTTGGCGTCGCCTTCTTTTTTTCGAAAAACAGATAAGAAAAAGCCCTCCCCTTGCACCCGGTGCGGGTAAAACTGATAGCCTCCGCCCGCTGTTCGCACAATGCCCCATGTTTCAGGGATTTCTAGTTTAATAGGGTCAATATCAAAATTTTGAGCAAGCCAGGTAGCGTTCCCATCATTTTCCTGCGCATTGTAGGTACAAGTGCTGAACAGCAAAATGCCCCCCGGTTTGAGCGTCTGAACCGCTGCTGCAAGAATGCGCCTTTGTCGCGCTGCACAAAATTCGACCTGTGGAAGCGACCATTCCCGCATCGCATCGGGGTCTTTTCGGAAAAGCCCTTCGCCGCTGCAAGGGGCATCGGCCAACACGACGTCGAACCAGTCCTCCATCTGCGCAAACTCCTCCACTTCGCCGCTCGTGACGGCCACATTCGGGTTCCCCCAACGCTCCAGATTTTCTCGAAGCGAAGCGGTACGCGGTCGGATGGTTTCGTTTGAAATGAGCAAACTTTCAGGCGTCATCATATCGGCCATCAAAGTGCTTTTCCCGCCAGGCGCGGCGCATAAATCCAAGACTTTCAAGGGTTTGGAAAAATCCACCGTTTGACGCAATGCCTCGTAAACAAACATGGAAGATGCCTCTTGTACGTAATAGGCTCCTGCGTGAAAAGTTGGGTCAAGCGTAAATACGGGGCGTTCAGGCAGGTAAATGCCGTTTGGATGCCAGGGAACGGCGGAACGGGAATGTCCAATGTCCAATGTCCAATGTCCATTGTTCAACGTCTTCTTGGGATTGAGCCGGATACTTACAGGTGGCGGGGTTTGGAGCGCGGCTTCGAGCAGTGGCCAATCTGTTCCGAGCAGGGCCTTCATTTGGCGAATAAAGGGAGGCGGGAGTGTTGGGTGCATTTTTTTGGTGTCTTTCGGCAGACAAGTTCAGGCAAAAGTCTGTGGAATCTCTGATATGAAAGGAAAGGTCTCTATTTTTACCGCGATAAGATTTTAATAATAAGGCAATCTCCATGCAAGCAAAAGACGCCATCTTGCTCACAATCAGCCAGGTAACCCACCTGCTTGGCCAAATTGAAGCCCACGAATACAGACAGCCCCTGCCCGAATTTGACGGCAGCACCTTGGGGCAGCACTTTCGACATATCCTTGAGTTTTTTATTTGTCTGGAACGAGGTGCTCCTATCGGAACTGTTGACTACGCTTCTCGCGAGCGAAACTTGCTGTACGAAGATGCCCCGGGAGTGGCATTGGCCTCGCTACACGCTTTTGCAGAAGCCCTGGAAAGTTTGCAACCTTCGGCGGTGGTGGAATTGAAGGCAGAGTTTGGTGGCGCCGACCGGCCTTGTTACCAAAGTACCGTGGGCCGCGAACTGGCTTTTGTGTACGACCACGCCATCCATCATTTGGCGATTATCAAGATCGGGTTGCGTTGCCATTTTCCGCATATCCTCATTGAGCGGGATTTGGGGGTTTCGCCTTCTACGATTAAGGCGAGGGAGATGGTTGGGTGATTGGGGATTTGGTTACCCTTTATCAGATATAAATTTCCAAATGTCTTCAATTAATAAATGGTCAAATGTTTTTATGTGGTCTTTCAAGATGGCCTCGGTTGACATATTTGGTCGAATATCACAATAATATACCCCATCATAAAGTTAGTTTTATTCAATGCCTTTTCTATCAGGAGTTGTATATTCATCGTATTGAATTTCTGCGTTTTGGGTTTTCAAAATCATATCTTATCCATTTCTCTATAGTCCAATCTTCCACTAATTGGAGACGGTTAACTGCCCATTTAAGGTATTCTGAAAATAGATCACAAGCCAGCCATTTACGTTGAAGTTGTTCTGAACACACAGGCGTAGTCCCTGAACCGCAAAATGGGTCAAGCACGATGTCCCCGACGTTTGAAGATGCCAATATTATTTTGCGCAAAAGTTCTTCGGGTTTCTGTGTTGGGTGAGGAGTTTTTTCGTGCATTCCATTGCAAGTTGTCGGCACTTCAATTATGTCTTGCGGAATTTCCAAAACATCCTTCGGTTTTGCTCCAAGCGGATTTGGTTCCCATAAATGGTTTCCATTTTTGCCGCTGCCATATTGACTTGTCAAAGCTTGTGGATGGCTTGGATACTTCAGGGTATGCTCACTATATGGAATACGAATTTCGTCAATATTGAATGTGAAATTTTTTGTCTTGCGGAAATGCAGAATACTTTCATGGCTTCGCCCCCAGTCACTGCCAAGGTTTGCTTTGTTTTTGTAATGCCAAATAATCCAACAGCAACCTTTAAAAAATTTTGTTGCAGGATGTTTTAAATCTGCAAGAATTTCAGAGAAACCACAGATGAAAAGCGTTCCAGTGGGTTTTAATACTCTTGCTGCTTGTTCAATCCATGTCATAGAAAACCTGATATATTCCTCCTGACTTTCAAATGTATCCCAATCGGCTTTCTTGATGTTATAAGGCGGGTCGGCGAAAATCAAATCTACACTTTCGCTTTCTAAGCCTTTCAACCACTCAATACTATCTCCAAGCCAAAGTGAACCATTAGGATGTTCAAAAAATGGTTGAGGTAGTGGATTACTTGACTTAATCTCTATCAATTTTCCGCGATTTTCCTCCTTTCCAAAGAAATTAAACCGCTCCTTGTTTCTTGTCATTACGTTTTTCATGCTTATGAATTTTAGCTTAATGGGAAATCATAGGCAAAATTAAAACATACCTTTATTATTTTGAAAACAAAATGTTTTTAATTCAAAAATAACCGATCTACACAAACCGCAGTCACGAGTTCCGTCTCGTTGGGAAGGACTATCCTGCTAAATACCAATTGGAAATCCTGTCGAAAATCTCTTTTTTCAACCCTTCCGATCCCTTGGCCGTTGCTTCCATCCCATTGGATTTTTTCAACAAAAATGTTTTTTCTAAAATCCAATTGCTTCAAGCCGTAGGCTTTGTAGAGGCTTTCTTTCGCAGTCCAAAATAGGTGGAGCAGGACGAAGTTTTCAATTTCCGGACGGCTTTTCACAAACTCCTTTTCTGTTTCGTTGAGAAATTTATGCGCAATGCGCGGCATTTTTTCTGTCAAAACCTGGATGTCGCAACCAATTGAACGATGAACGATGAACGATGAACGATGCATGCTGGAGATGAAGGCGCCCACATTGCCCTTGGAGTGGCTGAGCGAACAGGCAAGGTTCTGGTTTTCAGGAAAAAAAGGTTTTGAAAAAGCGTCTTTGGCCAAGGGAAGTCGTTGGGGTGCATCGGTCAATTTGTGCAAAAGCCATCGCCCGGCGAGCCACTCGAGGCGGCGGAGTGGGTTTTGGTGCTGGGCTAAATCCGATTCTTCAGGAGCCGACAGTGGCAAATCTTCACGGAAAAACGCCTCTTCCTCAGCGATTTGCCAAAGGCCAAAAGTAGTGTCCTGGAATGGGTGAGTAGTGAGGAGCAGCGGCATACGCGGATGAGAACAATACCGCAAAGGTGAGGAAAATCAGCACGAATGCACCATTGCGACGCATCCGTGCTGATTCAAATACTCTTCTTAACGCGACACCACAAACTGCTTCGATATTGCGCCCGTACTTGATTGCAAGCTGATCACATAAATGCCAGCATGGTAGTTTATTGCATTGAGTTCCACTTGATAATGCCCGGCAGCACGGTTTTCCTGCGAAGCCAAAGACTCCACCAATTTCCCCTGTATATCGCGGACATATAGGCTGTAGACTCCATCAGTAGGCAAATCAAATTCAACGCGGAGCTGGTAAGTGACGGGGTTCGGACTGCAAAGCAATGCAAGCGATGTGGAGGAAATGATTTTTTGGTCGTGGGTGCGGTTCATTAGATTGGATGGGTCTTGAGCATCGTTCGGGGTTGGCCCAATACCACATGCTTCTATCAAGGCCCAAAAATCGCTGCCCCTCTGGGCATGGAATCCGGGCGTAAGCTGAATACGATTGCCAGCGTGGTAAATGACCTTCTTGCTTGGTGCGATCACGCCATCCGATACAATAAAATCTTCCGCCATGTAGATGCCCGGCATCACAGCGCCTGATATGTTGAGGCTGGGCAAACAAGTGTTGAGCAAAGTAAAATAATCAGTTGTGAACATTCCCCGCCCGTGGGTTGCAGCGGCTACGAGATGGTCGGAAGGGCGGTATTGAAGCATATCAACGCGCACGTTGGCCAAGCCAAAATTGTTGCTCGGCCACCATTCGGTGTTTACGCCATCAAGATCGTCTGTGCTCCACACGCCGAGCTCCGTGGCGAGCAAAACTTTGTCCTCATCGAAGGGATGGAACATGGCCCAGCGCACGGGCATATCTGGCAGGTCGTTGGTCAGATTTGTCCACATGGTGCCGCCATCGGTAGATTCAAACACTTGTCCGGCAGCCCCGTAATTGCTGAAAGTAGCTATCAAATGATTGTCGTTGCCTGGCTCCACTAAAATGCAGGAAATGTTGGCGTTGCGTGGCGAGCTGAGCACGTTGGCAGTGAAAGTGCCCAAATGTGCGTTGTCAATGCGGACGACCCTGCCCCCTGTCGTGCCGACGAAAAGCCTGTTAGGGGTGTTGGGCGACACGGCGATGGCACTCGCCTGCTGGCCTCCGAAGGCTGCGACCCGTTCCAGCACAAACGTATTGGCAGCACCCACTCCGCTCAGCCGACCCAGGGTATCCACATTGTCTGACAAATAAAGAATGTCGTTTGCATCGTCGTATTCAGCGGGTGTGATGAAGAGAGTGGCGGCCTTAGAACTGATTACGGTATTAAAACTGGACCCTCCATTGTTGGAAGCGTAAAAACGTCTGTTTTGCGAAGCTGCCACTTGGATCATGGGATTATCCTGGTCAATGAAACAATAAGCACCATCGCCACCGGTGCCAGGGGCTTCTATCGTGCTGGATATGCCTGCTGCGTTAAACTGTGGAGTGCCGTTGTCCTGTGTCCCACCCAGCATATAATTGGAACCGCTGTTTGGGTGGATGGCATTGGTGTAAAACTGCGTTACGTTGTAGAGATTGTTCCTGGCTGCGAGTGTCGGGTTGGCATTCGTCCCGTTTGTGCAGTAATAAACACCACCATCGTTGCTGAAAACTATCTCGTTGGAATTGCCTTGCCTAAAGGTTACAGTATGGTGGTCGGCATGTACGCCCATCACTTGCGTCCAAGTGCTACCCATGTCTCCAGACACCGAAAGCCCTTGCCCCCCTAGAAAGAGCCGACTTGCGTTGTTGGGGTCAACACTCATAGCGAAATTGTACCAAGCCTGTCCACCGTAAGCGGGCGGCACGGTTTGAGTCTGCCACGTGCCTCCACCGTCTGTGGACAAAAACACACCCTGACAGATTCCTTGGTTAGGGGCGGCGGCTTTCCCGAAGGAAGCGTACAAAGTCAAAGCATTGCTTGGAGCACAAGCGATTTCGATCCTGCGAAATCCTGCAGGAAAGTTGGGGCTGTTTAGGGCTATCCAAGTACCCGCTTGAAGTCGAAATATATTCCCTCCAAGTTGGGTTGCAAAGACATCTCCATTAGCGGCAATTTCAACATCAGGAACAAAACCGGTCACTTGCGCGACGGGTAAAAAATTAATGCCATCTGTCGAAATCTGCAAACCTGCATCGGTTCCCGCATATACCGTACCATCGTTGGCGATCACGATTTTGTAAACATTGGCAAATGCCCCTGGGAGTCGCGCCCAATTGACACCGCCATCCATAGAGCGCCATATCCCCAGGCCGCGCACTGGGTCGCCAAAGTTTAAATTTTCTTCGCCTGTCCCGAAATACATCCGGTTGGCATTGGAGGGGTCTTGCGCTATAGTCATGATAGCAAGATTTGCAAAAAAATCATCCACTAAAATCCAGGTGGGCGCAGCGACTTGAATGTTGGTCGTGCGCCAAAGTCCACCTGCCACACCCGCTGCCCACACGGTGTGTCCCGTGGGGTCGTTGGCATCAAAAATGAGACCTCGGGTTCGACCACCCACGTTGTTGGGGCCGCGCTCTTGCCAATAGATGGGGATGGCACGCTCGGCCAAGGCCATCAGTGCGCGTTTTTCTTGCGCGATGCGGTAGGCCGTAAGCAGCCTTTCTCTGGGAATGGTGTTGGTGGCAGGGTCGCGCGTCATCAAGAATTCCTGTTCGAAGCGGCCTTCGATGGTCTGCGCCAAAGACATTTTTTTCATCCTATCTTTTTGCGCGTCCAGTTTGAAGGATGGCATCAGGATGTTCCAATGCTGGGCACTCGCCCAAATGGCGAACGTCGCCAACACGAGCAGGCTGAGTGGGTAGATTCTATTTTTCATATTGTGGATATTGTGTGTTGCTTTTTAAAACAAGAAGGAAAAGCAGTTACACTTTTTGAAAAGTGTAACTGCTGAAAACACGGTCAATAAGTTCAAACTTTTAAAGCCTACACTTTCATCAATTTCTGAACCCTTCTGCCAGAAGAGGTTCTGATCTCGACGTAATAAATGCCGGGTGTGAGATGTACCTTGTCCGATTGCACCGTATGTTCGCCAACTTCGAATATTTCTTGGTTGTACCACTGATAAACCGGTTTTCCAAAAGCATCCAACAATCGAAGCGAAACAGATTCGCGCTCGGCGATGTCAAATTTAATGTTGAAAAAATCACTTGTCGGGTTAGGCAATACTTGAAAATCGAGCACCGTTCCGGGATTTGATTTTTCTTCCAATATCTGTTGCCGTTCTTCCAATTCCCCGGCAATTGGGCGAGGCCCTGTGTAATTGTCCGCTTTCAAATCGCCCGTGAAACCGCCGCAACCTCCACCGGGCAGTATTTTTGCCAGAAACCTGCTTGCTGCTTGGGCGTGAAAACCCGGAACGAGTCTGATAGAGTTGCCGGCGTAACCTTTTACGTCGCCTGGGTTGGTGACCACAAAAGCAGGGCCAAACGTCAGGTTTTGACGGACGGCATAGGTCCGCTCGTCATTGATGGTCAGGAAACTGTACGTCGCATTGTCGGCGGTAGCGTCGTTGCCGCTAACGAACAGACTAAAGTTTTGTGGACCTGAAGTCAGCGCGGCTGGGGCCACAACACGAATGGTGTAGATGCCTGCAGTAGGGCTGAGAAGCAACACCTGTTCCACATTGTCGCGGTTGTTGTCCCCGGTTGTCGCAGCGTTTGCAGGATTGGCAGGGTCGAGCGTCCAAGGGAAAAAAGTAGAAACGCCATCATCCACGCGCAGGTCTAAGTCATTTACCAGATAGGAAACGCCTGCCGGATTAATCGTACCGGTATTCACACTGGCAACTGGCGGTGGCGGGTCGGCCCAAACAACCGTGACTTTGAGCGGAAATAGTCCAGTACTGGAAGTCGTGTATGTAAAAGTGTTGGCTGCCGCTACGGATCCTTCAATGATTTGATCACAGCCTTCGTAACTGTCAACAGTGATAAATTCTGCAGCATCAGAAATATTGACAAGACCCCAACCCATTTGATAATCAGGGCCATCGTTGGCGCCACATTCGTCCGCCTGATGAATCAGCAATCCTTTCATGGTAGCGGCTCTTGGCACTCCTGTTAGCGTATTCTGCCAGTGTTCGAGCAGCAGCCCAATCCCACCGACTACGGAAGGCGTCGCCATGGAAGTGCCGCTTTTTGGAGAGTGGTCAGTATTGCTAAGGGTATCGCAAGACGATAAGCTGACCCCTGCCGCTACGACATCGGGCTTAACCCTGCCGTCGTCAGTAGGCCCAAAACCGCTAAAACCAGCCGAGGTTGCGCTTCCCGGATTCGCGTATCCTCCCAGGATTTTGAATACAGCCCCAACCGTGAGGATATTTTTAGCCGTGCTTTCAAAAGGAATACAGTCGAAACCATCGGCGCCACCGTCCTGTTGTTCGTGGGCATCAATTTCCATGGTATTGGTGGCTGTGTGCAAGTGCATCGTGCCTGCAGGGATACCCGCATCCCCGCGTTCGTTCATTGCGGCTTTTACCGCCAAATGAAAAGAGGTGTTGAATGCCATTTCGTCCCAGGCACGCGCTGTTGCGTTGTAAGCGCCGAAGGCCCAATCTTCAAAAGCCATATCTCCAAGCCATCGGGAATTATCCCAACCGCGATAAAAACCATAAGAATGGCAAGAAGCACGTATCGGGGTAGCTGCACCTGCTGCTGTGGTCATCTCGGCAAGATTGTTGGAGCCATCAAAGCAGAGCAAATTGGCAGCATCTGCAAATCCGGTTGCTGCGGCACTGCTAAAGCCGTCGCCTATGATGGTGCCAGAAACGTGGGTTGCATGGCTGCTCAGCACATTGTTTTGCGCAGCGCCCATAGTTGCTCTTCCACCAAAATCCTGGTGCGTGGTCATAACTGCGGCCCTGCCGCCGGTCTCAAAAGCTTCCCAGACCCCGAGTGTTTGCCCGGCTCCAGAGAGCGTCAAGCCCATACCGCCACCTGTTTTTACATTGTCGGCCGAGATTGTCCTGACAGAACCGTCGTTGGCAATGCCTCTGAACCATGGCATCCCATTTTCGATGGCGCAGATTTGCAAGCCGTTTTTTCCGGTGAGATAGTCTTCGGATAGGCCGTATTTTTTGATGTATGCTTTTACAGCCACTTGGTCTTTTAGAAATTCTTGGTTGAACTCGTATGCGAGCAATTGCAGGTTCTGTTGCTCCTGCTCAGTCATTTGGGCACTGAGCACACTTCCCCAGTTCAAGAGGATGGCCAGCAGTATTGCTGTGCGCAGCATTGGTAAATTTTTCATATCGGGGATCGTGTTGTTTTTTAGTGAGAAAAAGAAGAGGCTGTGTCAAAAGTTCAGGTTGAAAATCTATCGCGGAATTTTATTTTTGATCTCGCAAAATCCTATAAGGTTTTAAAACCTTATAGGATTCAATTGCCAGAAACGCAAAATATTATTTCATGAAATAAATTGCGGAACACCTTTTGACACAAGCCTCTTCTAAAAACGCGGTCAATCGCTCTTCACTACCTTTTGGACTCTACGGCCATCGGGGGTACTGAGCATGACGTAATACAAACCTGGGGGTAATTGCCCAGAGGCCAGTTGAATAGCGTGCTGGCCTGCATCAAACGTCTGATTGTTTATCGGCGCTGTAATAAGCCGCCCAAAAGCATCGCTGAGCTGAACGGTGACAGTCGAGGTTTTTGAAATCTCAAACTGTACGGACAGTAAATCGCGGAAAGGGTTGGGGGCAACCGTAAAGGCAGAAGCCCGTGTCATTTCCCTGCTGCGCCCTTCCGGTTTTGGACCCGTACAACCATCAATAAATGCTCTGAAGCGATTGCCATTCTGAACGTGAAAGGGTGGCTTGAGGAAGATGCTTTCTCCTGAGTCGTACACAATATCCGAGCTGCCGGAAATGGTGTTCCAAGCATAAATCATGTCATTCGCTTCCAGTGTTTCTACATCAGCGTTAAAATCGTTTGTAACATAATAAGCCCGTGGACAAGCGCCACCGCAGCCATTGGAAGTAAGCAGCCCAACCCGTAGCCCGCCCGGCATGAACTGTGCGCGCATCCTGTCTCGTTGACCGCTTGAAAACATGACCCTGCAGTCGGAATCCGTATAGTCCATGTGGTTGTAAAAAAGATCGCCATCTAGACCGTTGGTACAGCTTATGAGTGGGAAGTTAGGACACCCACCGTTCGGAAGAGCTGCATTTGGAGTGTCTGCTACTTCATCGGTACCCGAACAAGTATCCGGGTCGTCATGGTCGTCGCCCCAGATGTGAATTAAGTTCAGCCAGTGTCCAACTTCATGGGTCATTACTCGACCCCGTTCAAAAGAAGCATTGTTTAGGAATTGAATCACAATGCCATCTTGGTCTGCTGGTGATGTGCCGGGATATACGGCATAACCGCCCGCACCACTGATGTCGCAAATCCACATATTTAGGTAATCATCCGTATCCCATGCGTCTGCACCACCAGCGGATGCATGTTTTACATCGTCGAATGCTATTGTACTTGCTGGAACGGGAAAAGGGCCATGCGTTGTTGCTGTACGGGTGATACCCGATGTCGGGTCTCCATTGGGGTCAACGGAGGCCAGACAAAACTGAATTTCAATATCTGAAATCAAGGGTCGAAAGGCAGCGTTTACTGCGGTTATACCCTGATTATAGGTTCTGAAATCTTCGTTCAACACCGCCAGAGATTCATAGATTTGATCATCCGAAATGTTCTCTGCAGCGTTGTTGAATACCACATGTATTACGACAGGTATGGTAATCAAGCCGGTTACAGCATACTTTCCCTGTTGCTCTTTAATCTGCTGCTCCATCTTGGCACGTTTTTCCAGCAATTCAGGATATAGAGACTGAATGGTTTTGAAATATGATGCCGTTCCACATTCCTGGCCATAGCTAGGCGTGACTACGAAGTTCAAGCAGCATACCAGCAATGCTAGCAACAAAAATGATAGGTACTTTTTCATGTCTTTTGAAATTTAAGGGGCGATCATTATTGTTTGCTGCTTTTCAGTTCGGCTTTCAAAGCCGTATTCTCTGCTTCGAGTGCGTTCATCCGCTTTTCCATAGCAATCATGTGCAGATACAGCTCTTCAATTTTTTCCATTTGCGTTTTTTGCATTTCGCCGAGGCTTATACCGTTTTCAGCCACCTCTACTGCGGAGGGCACACCCGGGAGGTGTTTCTCTTTTTGAACAAATGCCTCTACTTCTGAGAGTGGCTTGAGTTTGTAATTTTCCTCCATAACATAGTCAGGCCAGTTGCCTTGCAATTTGACCACCACTTCTTCGGCGATGATGCTGCCGTTGACATACAGCTCATGTTGAACAGGCACGATAGGAACAGAAGGAGGGTTTCCAACAACGAGCATCCCATTCACTCGACCGTTGCCGTTCACTTGAAGGGCATTCTCCACAGTCAAATTACCCGTACCAGGAACACCTACTGCAACAGTGGCATTGCCTGCAAAGCGGCTGTTCCCAGAAAGCTCCAGGCGATTGGCGGTAGGCGCGGTGCCCAGGCCCATGTTGCCGCCGTCGAAGTGGCTGGTTCCCGATACTTCCAGGCGATTGGCAGTAGGGGCAGTACCCATACCTGTGTTGCCATTGATATGGGTGTTTCCATCCACACGCGCACGGCCTGTTACGGTCAATACGTCCAAGACGTCAAACACTGGTGCAGGAACAGCGGGAGCAGGCAGGAAGCCTCCAATCACGACGTTTGTGGTGTTGTCGAAAATTTGGCCGTCGCGCAGTCTACTCGATTCCGGTCCAGGCGGGGTAAAACGTGCTACCATGTGTGGTCGGCCATTGATGTCGCCGCTGGTGAGGATTTTTTCCCAGGCAGCCCAGCTATTCAATCCGGTGAGCTCCTGAGAGCGCGTCCAGAGACCGTCGTTGCCGCCAGTGTAAATCTGTCGGTCGAGGCTGTTGCCGCCGGGCGCGAGGCTTAAGGTGCCCCCGTCAGCGAAAGCATTGGCAGCTAGGCCCAAAGCCAAGCGGTTTTTCCGCTCGAAATAGGATTCGTCAATGTAGTCGTTGGGCACATCGTTTGCATTGCCGAGGTCCAAATCATAGTGAATGCGACCCCAAAACCGACCACTGGTGTGGGTATTTCCCAACACATCCAGATGGAACACAGGGTTCATCTCGCCGATGCCCACCAGGCCTTCCGGGGTAATGATCACTTTATCGGTCAATCCTGCTGCGCTCCTTGTGCTAAAAAACATATTGGCACTCATAACGCCGGGCGATACATGGGTCGCGACGGATCTGATGGTGGCTCCTTCCAGCACAGAGCCTACGGCGGTAAGGCCTCTCCATTGAATCGTGCCTAAGGTGTTGCCTGTGGCCGCTGGCGCTGGCGAACCGCCTATACTGCCATTGTGGCGATACATGAAAAGCTCCGGTTTGGCACCACTGGCTTGGGCATTGGTTTTTTCAGCGCAAACGCTGAGGAAAAATGCGAAAATGGATAGGGAAAAAATCGTTTTGTTCATATTGGAGAACATTTAGAAAAGGGTTTGAAATTGATGAATTTAATAAAGAGGGACAAAGATTTCTCCGAAATGAGTTCACGCTTTGGAAATGAAATGGAATTATTTTGGAAATCCGTTGGAAATATTGATTTTTGCAACGCCTCCCGAATCATTCACACCTAAATCGCCGCCCCTATCATGCAAGCAAAAGAATTTTACGTCTTTCGCTCTTTACTCTCCGATGTTCATGCCAAAGCCTTTGGCGAACCCATTTCAAAAATCCCGCACAGCAAAGCACACACCTTAGCATGGCTTATTGAAGAAGCCACAGGGGTGATGCTCAGTTACAAATCGCTCACCAACTATGTCAATGCTGTGCTGGATGAAAACCCAGACAAAGTGAACCCCAGTTGTATCACGCTTGCTACCCTCGCCCAATTTGCCACGGGCGAAAAAGAAAGCAAACAGGTGGCTGTTTTGTGGTACAAATACCGCGCTGGTATGCTTGTGAACTAGTGATTGTTTGTTTGGGGATTTGGGGATTTGGGGGATTTGGGGATGGCCCTAAGCTTGGCATTCATGCGCTTCAAACGCGGAGATGGACACCAAGCTTTAGCGAACCAATCCCCAAATAAACAAATCATCAACTCCTCATGATAAAAATCCTTATTGCCGACGATCACCGACTTGTGATTGATGGGCTGCTGCTCATGCTGCGCGAGGCCGAGGATATGCTAGTGCGTTGGCGAAGCCGCCAATGGCCGCGAAGCGTTGGCTTTGCTCGACGCGGCTCCCACTGATGTGCTCTTACTCGACATCAATATGCCCGAAATGGATGGGCTGGAATGTTGCCGGCTCATGAAAGAGCGCCACCCACAAGTGAAGGTGCTGGTGCTTTCGATGATGCGCGAGCTCAGTCTGGTGAAAGCGATGCTCAAGCAGGGCGCGTTCGGTTTTTTGCTGAAAAACGCCGGAAAAGATGAGGTGTTGGAAGCCATCCGAAAAGTCGCCGAAGGAAAACAGGCCTTCAGCGAGGACGTGCTGGAATCCCTGATGAGCAGTTTTTCGAACAAACCCACGAAACCTTCCGCCAGCCCCTTCCCCACCATTTCGCGCCGCGAAAAACAGGTGCTCCAACTCATCGTGGACGAAAAGACGACCTCCGAAATCGCCGAAGAATTGTTCATCAGTTTCGGCACCGTGGAAACGCACCGCCGCAATTTGCTGCTCAAACTCAATGCCCGCAATACCGCCGGATTGGTGAAGTCGGCACTGGAGTTTGATTTGTTGAAATGACTTCGTTTCTATGAAAAAACTGCTCCTCCGGCTGCTGCTCCTCTTCCCAGCAGTGGTGTTTTCTCAATCCATTGACAGCCTCCAAAATGCCCTCAAGGCCATGCCCGACGATACGAACCGGGTGATGGCCTACCGGCAATTATTTCGAGCCATGTATGCGCAAGACCAATCAGAAGGCCTACTCGAAACCGCCGAAAAAGGTCTTGTGCTCAGCCGTAGGCTTGGATTTGACAAGGGACTGAGTTTGTTTGTTTTTTATAAAGCCAGCGCACTTGATATCCTGGGAAGGGGAGAGGAATCTATCCAACTGTTCGAGGAAGGCTTAGAGATGGCCATGAAAAAGGGCGACCAAAAAGCGGTGGCAGATTTTCATGTCAACCTTGGTACTGCCCACCATAACTTGGGCCATTTGGACAAATCGCTGCAAAACTTCCTGGCGGCCTACGATATTTACAAGCAATCAGGCCAGTCCGAAAATCTATCCAAAGTGCTGAACAACATCGGCATCGTATACCGAACCCAGGGCAAATACGAGCGGGCAGAAGCGATTTACAAAGAGTCCTTAGCCCTCAAAATACAATTGAAGGATACGCTGGCCATGGCCGCCACCTATCAAAACCTGGCCGCCCTGTACAGCAGCAGCAGCCGATACGAAGAAGCGATTGCAAACACCCAAAAAGCACTTTCGATTTATGAAAAACTCAAACGCCGCGACGACGTGGCAGGTTGCCACACCTTGCTCGGACAAGTTTTCTACACTTTCGGAAAACTGGACGAGGCAAAAATTGAACTCGAAAAAGCAGTAGCTATCTACGCTGGGAAAGAGAATGTGGAGTACGCTCCCTCCACTTATCAGTTACTGGGCACCATTGCTGCTTCAGAGAAAGACTTTCAGGCGGCGGAAAAATACCTGCGCGAAGGTTTGCTTATGGCCCGGCATTTCGGCCAACGGGAAAGGGTTTTTGAGATATTGAAAGAGCTGTCCAAAACAGAACACGCCTTGGGGAAATACTCCAATGCTTACAACTCCTTGCAGGAAGCATCCGCAATCCGGGATTCGGTGGTCGAGAAAAACCGCCTTGCGCTCATGGAGGAAATGCAGACCAAATTTGACGTGGTGCAAAAGGCCAGCGAACTCAAAATCAACCAATTGGACCTGAAACAGCGTACGCTCGAACGCAACTGGCTCATGGGAGGAGCGGGGCTTTTGGGGCTTTTGTCGCTGGTTATTTTCTTTGGCTTGCGCCAAAGGATCCGGGCGAACAAAAAAATAGCCGCACAGGAGTCGGCACTTCAACAACAGCAAATCGTGCAGCTGGAACAAGCGGGCAAACTCACGGCCCTGAGTGCCATGATCGAAGGCCAAGAGAAAGAACGCAGCCGCATTGCAGCCGACTTGCACGATGGTTTGGGCGGGCTGCTCACTTCCGTCAAATCGCACTTCAATGCCCTCGGCCAAGCCGCAAACGAATCGGTCATTTTTGGCAAAACCAACCGCCTCATTGACGATGCCTGCGGCGAGGTGCGCCGCATCTCGCACAACATGATGCCCCGCGCCCTTGCGCTCTCAGGTTTACCCGGTGCGCTCGAAGACCTCGCGCAAGACCTTGAAAAACAAGGCCTTCACTGCGACTTAGAGATGGTAGGCATGGATGCAGCATTCGACCCTACCCAGTCCATCACGATTTACCGCATCATCCAGGAACTGACCAACAACGTGGTGAAACACGCCCATGCCGACCACTTGCTGCTTCAACTCATCCGCCGTGACGACACGCTCGCCATCATCGCAGAAGACAACGGGACGGGCTTCGACGTGCAAAAAGCACTAACCCAAAAAGGCCTGGGGCTGTCGAGCATCGAGTCGAGGGTGAAATTCCTGCAAGGCACCATCGAGTGGGATTCGGTGCTGGGCGAGGGGACGATGGTGAGCATTGAGATACCAATGAGTGAATGAGTGAATGAGTGAATGAGTGAATGAGTGAATGAGTGAATGAGTGAATGAGTGAATGAGTGAATGAGTGAATGAGTGAATGAGTGAATGAGTGAATGAGTGAATGAGTGAATGAGTGAATGAGCGAGGATTCTTGTTTGGGGGGAATTGACAGATTTGCCAACCGGGGATCCTCACTCATTCACACATTCATTCATTCACTCAATGAATTCCAGTATTTTTTCAGAACCTATGATTTCAGGGAAGCGGGGCAGTTTGCCCTAAGCCCACCTTTGTGGTAGATTTTTGACCCATTTATTCAAAACAAACCTACCACTATGAGACAGTCCATTTTTTCCCTCTTCTTTTTCTTTGGCGCGTTCGCGCCGATTTTCGCTCAGTCCGTTTCCATCAATACCGATGGCAGCACGGCACATTCCAGTTCCATCCTTGAAATAAAAAGCACCAGCAAAGGGATGCTCGTGCCGCGCATGACTGCGGCACAGCGCAACGCCATCGCCGCCCCAGCCACTGGCTTGCTGGTTTACAACACAGATGCCAATGTTTTCCAGTTCCTCTACGGCACGGCCTGGGTCAACCTGAACTCCGAAAAAATATTGACCGATGCCGACGGCGACACCAAAATCCAGGTCGAAGAAGGTGTCAACGACAACATTATTCGTTTCGACATCAGTGGTGATGAGCGTATGAAGCTCATTGAAAACCCGTTTGGGTGGCCACGCTTGGAACTGCTCGGCGACGCTCAAGAATACACCAATACGTTCATAGGGCGCTTCTGCGGCGAAAACAATAGTACAGGACTCTACAATACTGGCCTTGGCCACCTTGCGTTGAACGCGAATACAGAAGGGGTGCACAATGTGGCCATGGGCAATAATGCAATGAGCGAAACAACCACTGGATCTTATAATCTGGGAATAGGAAACAATGCTTTAGGAGCAAATGTGAGTGGGTGGGATAATACCGCCGTTGGGGGCGGGGCATTGGGTGGAAACATTAATGGCGGAAGTAATGTGGCCTTGGGGGGAGTAGCATTGTTTCAAAACACTTCTGGGGCGAATAATGTGGGTATCGGCACGTCTACATTGTGGACAAATACCACATCTTCCTCTAATACAGCCATTGGAAATCGTGCAGGGTATGATTTTCAACACAGCAACAACAATTCGTTCATAGGGGCACTGACACAAGCCAACGCCGCAGGCTACTCCAACAGCACCGCATTGGGCTACCAAGCTTCCATCACCGCGAGCAATCAAATCCGCGTCGGGAATGCCAGCGTGACCAGCATCGGCGGCTTCCAGAATTGGACGAATGTTTCCGATGGCCGATTCAAAAGCAATGTGAAAGCTGATGTTCCAGGGCTTGATTTTATCAATCGCCTTCGCCCGGTATCGTACACGCTGGATCGCGACAAAATTCGCCAAACCCTTGGGCAAGAAACCACGGGCGAAGCACCGGAAACCCGCAATACAGGTTTCATCGCGCAGGAAGTGGAAGCGGCCGCTAAAGCCAGTCGCTTTGAGTTCAGCGGTGTGGATGCCCCCAAAAACGCTAAGGATTTTTATGGCCTGCGATATGCCGAGTTCACCGTGCCGTTGGTAAAAGCTGTGCAAGAATTGGATGCCGAAAACAAGCAGTTAAAAGCCGTCATTGTGGAAATGAACAAACGCCTGGATGCTTTGGAAACAAGCAAAAAGTAACCCCATTTTTTATTTTCTAAACATTACAACAATGAAAAAGATATTGATAATCAATGCCCTGTCAATCCTTTGTGGGCAAATCCCTCTGTTTTCTCAGGGCGGGTTGTTGTTGGACAACGCCCAAATCGTTTGTGTTGGGACTATAAAAATCGTGATCGAAAACGGGCGCTGGAAAAATGCCGGAGGAACCTTCACAAAAGGAAACAGCACCGTAAAACTGACCGGAAATGCCTCTGCGGCCAATTCGGTTATTGAAGGTGATGTCACCACTTTTCACGACTTGGAAATTGCCAAAAGCCAGAACAATGTAAAAATCCTATCAAACTCCGTGAATGTGAGCAGCATTCTAAAGTTTACCAGCAGAAACCTGGATTTGAATGGGAAAACGGTTGTGTTGGGCACGGGGTTTAGTGGGGGTAATTTGTCTAATGAAAATACAAATGCTTACACCTATTCTTCCTTGCCGCTCTCCAGCGTGACGAAAACCCATAGCATTAGCAATCCAGCCAACAGCAGGCTTTGGCAGGTGAAAATTTATTTCAGGTTGATATAGAGGATCTTCCGCCAGGGGTATATTTTGCACGGATAGCCGGGCAGTTATTTCAGCCTATTAGGGTGGTTAAAACTGTTTCCGGGCGACCCTAAAATGGATGATATTGACGCATCGGTAGCACGGCCTTCCATGGCCGGACCTTTGCCCTAACAAATTCACTAAAAATTGTACAAAAACAAATGTTCAAACATGAAAAACACCAGCATTTTTCTCGCAGCAATTCTCCTCCTCTCTGTCGTGGCTACCAGCTGTAAAAAAGACAACGACAAAGACAGCACTTTCTTCCGGTTCAAAGTAAATGGTACAGACTATGAAGCCACCGGACTTCTGGCCTACGCGACCAACTTCTCAGACCACTTTACCATTTACGGGATCAAGGACCAAAGTAGCACTGAAACCTCCTTTATCAGCCTTCCTTTGGGTTCACCGGCAGGTGTCTATACACTTGGCGACAGCGATCATTCTGCGTATTACATAGATGCTTCAAATGTCACCTATTCCACCAACTGGGGCGCAAGCAATGGCACGGTTACCATTGAAGAAATAGACGCTTCGCACGTGAAAGGAACCTTTCAATTCACCGCATTTGACAGCGGTACTGAAACCGTGAAAAAGACGATCACGGAAGGAGCGTTTAATGTGGCTTTCAGATAAAAGGCCCGTATTTTTTACGCAACAGGACTTAAATCCGGGCACAAACCACACCATTCACTTCGGAAAATACCTTACTCAGCATCATGAGTCACCAGACAACCGGGCGTGTAATCGTCGTTGGCCCTGGCGATGGCTTTCAAGGCGGCAGTGGGGAGGAAATGAGCGGCGAGTCAGGTTTTGTGGGCAATCGGTCGGACAACTATACGCTCCACATGATCTCGGAATCTGCCATTTCAGCCAACACCTTCATGCCTTATCAAAAAGACTTTGCGTTATCGGATTTAGACGTGAACAGCGATGGCGTGCTTGACATCCCTTCCTTGGTGATGCAAGACAGCAGCAGCGCAACGCTTGTGGGGTTCTATGTTTTTGATGGTATTACCTACGACCCCATTTGGCAAACCCCCGTGCAACTAGCAGGACTGATGGACCCCGCAGCCAATTTCCACGGCTTTTTTGATGCGAACGGCGACGGGGAGAAAGAGATTTTTTATGGCGCCGAAACGGTACAAACTGCGGATGGCACGGTTCATAAACCCTTTAGCCCCGGCTTTGTCATGGAATACATTTACGACATGAATGCCGATGGTTTCGAGGAAATTATGGGCAAAACGCCCGATGGTAAAATCCAAATCTGGAGTAGCAGCCCGGTCTTTTTGGCGTTGCAACGCTAAAGGTAGCACGGCGTTTAGGCCCTCGGGAATTGCGCCGTTTACGGCGCCCAATAGCAAGGGCGTAAACGCCCTTTGTCCCAACGGCCTAAAGGCCGTGCCACCAATTATGCGACACCCTCTCGTCTCACTTAACAAAAACTTACCACCAATCATGAAAAAAATCACAACCCTGGCGTTGCTCCTGCTGAGTAGTTCTGTTCATTTCTATGCTCAACCAGGCACACTCGACCCTACGTTCGGCACTGCCGGGAAAACAACCAGCGAAATCGGCCCCACCAATGAATATGCAAGGGCAGTAGCCGTTCAAGCAGACGGCAAAATTGTGGTAGCAGGGGATACTTACACAAACAATACAGTGCTGGAGGATTTTGCATTGGCGCGGTATAATCCGGACGGAACGCTTGACAACTCTTTCGGCGTCAACGGTTTTGTAGTCACTGACCTGCAACAAGCCACTGATGTGGCGACTGCCATCGCCATTCAACCCGATGGTAAAATTGTAGTGGCAGGTTATTCAGATAATACTTTGAATTATGATTTCGCCATAGCCCGCTACTTGGCAAACGGCACTTTGGACAACAGTTTCGGCACTAACGGCAAGGTTATCAAGAACTTTGGCTCCACAGATTTCGGCCTGGCCCTGGCCTTGCTCCCCAATGGGAAAATAGTGGTCGCTGGTCGGGCTTACAATGGCAATAACGGCGATTTCGCACTCTTGCAATTGAATCCCAACGGCTCTTTCGACAACAGTTTTGGCACAAATGGGGCGTTGATGAGCGACTTGTTTGGGGCAGATGAAAGTGCCAATGCCATCGTCCTCCAAGCCGACGGCAAAATCGTGGCAGTCGGCGACCGATACGCCAACAATGCTTCCCTTTTTGCAGTAGCCCGTTTCAATCCAGATGGCTCGCTTGACCCAGGTTTCAGTTTCGATGGCAAACTCAGCACGGGCATCGGCACCGTGAGCGACGTAGCCTATGCCGTGGCCATACAAACCGATGGCAAAATTGTGGTAGCCGGCCAATCCAATGGTACAACGATAAGCGATTTTGCGCTTGCACGCTACTTGAGCGACGGCACACCCGATGTTACGTTTAGCGCTGACGGGCAGCTCAGCACCAGTATTTCCAATGGGGGCGATTATGCATTTGCCATCGCCATTCAACCAGATGGGAAGATACTCGCTGGAGGTTCTGCGAGTGGCGCGAATTCTATCTCAGATTTTGCCGTGGCACGCTATCTGGCAGACGGAAATTTAGATCAGGGATTTGGAACCGGCGGGATCGGTTTGGCGGATTTCAACACCGGAAGGGATGGCGCGAATGCTATGGTGCTACATCAAGGGAAAATTATAATGGCCGGATATTCCGATAAAAATTCCCAATCGGCTTTTGCTTTGGCGCGTTTTCTGGGAGGAGCAAGCGTGGGTATTGAGGAAATAGAAGCAGATCCCGGGCTTCAGATTTTTCCCAATCCCGGAAACGAGTTTGTTCAACTCCGTTTTCCAAAAACAGTGTCGGGTGAGATACAGGTGCTGTCCGTAACGGGTCAGATTATGTACAAAGATGTTTTGAATGCAGAGGAGCGTCAGATAAATGTGGCCAATTGGCCCTGTGGCTGGTATTTTGTGCAATGCAACACAGAGAATCAGATTTGGCGAGCGGGAAAGTTTTTGAAACACGGCTACTGATCAATCATTCGCCTCTCCGCCTGCTACCCCAAAAAAAATTACCCAGGTCTTGAAATCCTCCGTGAATTCGAGGAATCGGTGCTCTACCCCCGCCGGCACAAACAGCAGGTCGCCAGGACTAAAAGGGTATTGATCCGGGCCGTTTTGAAACAAACCGATGCCGCTTATTACGACATAAATCTCGTCCTGCAAGTGAGGCTGTTGCAGGTCTTGCTCTTTGGGTTGATAGATTTCGACCGACATGCTCCCATGCCGGAAGAGTTGGAGGAAGGTTTTACCTTCGTGGAGCTGGAGTGCGCTGAGCGCTTCTTTTACCGTTATTTTCATGACTGGAAATGATTTAATCGGCTCAAAATTAGCACGATTGCCACTCGAATTTTATACCCGTATGGATGTGGTGCAAATTGCACGCGAACTGCTGGGCAAACTGCTCGTGACCGAGTTTGATGGTCAACTAACTTCGGGGCGCATCACAGAAACCGAAGCCTATTGTGCCCCCGACGACCGCGCTAGCCATGCTTTTGGCAATCGTCGTACTGCCCGAACCGAGGTGATGTTTCAGGAGGGCGGGCGGGCGTATGTCTATCTCTGTTACGGAATTCACCACCTTTTCAATGTCGTTACCGGGCCTGAAGACACCGCGCATGCGGTATTGATTCGGGCCATTGAACCCGTTGATGGCTGCGAAATCATGCAGCAAAGGCGATATACTTCCAGTAAAAAACGTGTGCGCTCCCTAACCTCGTCTGACGGCTCTAAGCCGTCTGACGAGTATGCCATGCCGAAACCGAGTGTCCTTAAGCCGCATCTAACCACGGGTCCGGGATCGCTCTCACAAGCACTTGGTTTGACCACCCGTTTCACCGGGCAAAGTCTGCTTGCACCTGATTCTCCTATTTGGATTGAGGATTGGCATGAAAAAATTTTAGAAGATGATATTGCCGCGGGTCCGCGCATCGGAGTAGACTATGCAGGGGAATGTGCAGCGTGGCATTGGCGGTTCTGGCTCAAAAACTCGCCGTTCGTCAAAAAAGGAACCCTTTTGAAGTAGCAAGCGCACAAAAATATGCTATTTTTCGCCGCTTAAAAACGAATCTGACCTACTGTGCATCTGCAATTTTTGTTCATCCCCAACTTCCAAAGCTATGGCCAGGAACATCTCCTTTGGCTGGTGGTTGGTGCGGCAAGCGCTATCTTTTGGATACGGCTGGGCAAAAAGCAAACGACGGATCTCGGAGAGCGTCGCATCGGGCTGATTCAAAGCCTTATTCCCGCTGTTATTTGGGTTGCAATGTCGCTCTACATGGTCTTTTTCGAAAGCCCTGTTGACTTGGGTTTGGTGCTTCCTTTCCACATCAGTTATTTCATGAACCTTTTGCTGCCGATCATGCTTTGGCGGCGTTCATTTTTTCTTTTTGAGATTACCTACTACATGGTTATGGGCGGCTGTATTCACTCCTTGCTTACGCCAGCTTTGGATCATGGTTTTCCGCACTACCTCAATTTTCGCTTTTTTTTGGTGCACATGGGGCTGATACAGAGCATTTTGTACGCCATTTTTGTGTATGGTTTCCGACCCACCTGGCAGAGTTTTGGAAGGGCGTTTTTGTGGACGAACATTTATTTCGTGTTCGTGCTGGGCATCAACCATCTGCTGGGTACCAACTTCATGTACCTGAGCAATAAACCTTCACATCCTTCTTTGCTCGACCTGTTTGGGGAATGGCCTTGGTATATTGTCGGCGCTGAGTTTCTTTGTTTGATGATGTTCACCCTCGTGATGCTTCCTTTTGCTTTTGATAAAAAGGAGGACATAAACAGCAAAACAGGAGAACCGCAAAACCGGAAAATATAAAACCGCGAAGCACTTGATCTCAAAAAAGGGAAGCATTTAGCCCTCTTCCGATCATGATGCGCGGTTTTATATTTTCCGGTTTTGCGGTTCTCCTGTTTTGCTGTTTAATTCAATCTTCAACGCTTAACTGTCACATCCCCTTTATACAATACTTCCTGGCCGTCAATAAACTCCACGATGGCGTAATAAACAAACACCGCAGGGTTCATGTCCTGACCTCGGAACCGCCCGTCCCAGCCAAGTGTGGGATCATTAGGCTGGAAGTTTTCGCGCACAAACACCTGTTCTCCCCAGCGCGAATAGATTTGGAACAACTTGACCTGCTTCACCCCACGCATATCCGCATAAACTGTGAAGCGGTTGTTGTCGTCGTCGTTGTCAGGGGAGAAAATGTTTGGTATGTACACGCCCACTTGCTTGTTCACGCGGAGCAACAGAGGCGCCTCGTCGCGGCATCCAGCTTTTGTCACCACCAAAATGCGGTATGCCTGGGTGTGCAAAGGGGTGTCAATCCGGGTGCTCAGACAGGTGTCGCAACTCAGATAAGTCGGTGGGGTCCAAGAGATCTGGGAGATTTCGTCGAGCGATATGTTTACTGTTGCGTCCACCTGGTAACTCTCACCCAATTGCACCGTTATCTGAGGGTCAACGGTCACTTCAAACACAGGGGGCTGCGTCACGGTAGCGTCTACGCTCGTGGAGCAGCCGTTGGCATCTTCAATAAAAATCGTGTAATCGCCCGCCGATAAGTTGAAGAAAAGGCTGCCCGATTGAATGTGCGGCCCACCCGTGAGGGTGTATTGGATTGGTGGCTTTGCACCCAACACCGTATCAATCAGAATGGAGCCTTTTTCTCCAAAGCAAGCCGCGTTGTTCACGATCGGAATTGCCACCGGGTCGTTGGGGGCAATGACCACTACATCCGTGTCAGAGCAGCCATTGCCAGTCGAATTGACCACCAAGGTGTAAGTGCCTGGTTCGCTGATGATTGGAGTGAGCGTGTTGGCGCCCGACAAAATCGCCCCGCCGTTGGTAGTCCAGACGAAAGTCAAAATGCCTGAACCGCCCGTAGCGGTGCCGTTGATCAGGGCCGTTTCGCCGAAGCAATCAATGTTGAACGGTGGGCCAGCGTTGGCTGTAGGATAACTCTGGTCGGTCACTACTACTGTACTCAACGCGTTGTTGCAACCATTTACCGGATCAAACCCAATGAGCAGGTAAGTATTTGGTTGTGTAACAATTGTGCTCGTGCCTGTTCCGACAATTGTAGTGTCTTGTCCTGCCACGGTTGCCCATTGAAACTGGACTCCACCAATCGGCGAACCGCCAGAAAGCGTTACGGAGCCAATGGCGCAGGTAAGCGTGGCAGGAGGGTTGATAAAGAGCGGAGGATAAAGTTGATTTTGCCCAATTTCAATGCTCGCCGTATCGGTGCAGAAAGTTATCGTGTCCACAATAGCGAACCAGTAAGTGCCCGGGTTATCAATTTGTAGCACAGTACCACCTGGGTAAACCACCCCATTTTGATCATACCAAATCGTATTTGCATTGCCAGATCCCTTTATCTCGCCAGCAAGAATTATTTCGTCAATGATGCAGTCCAGAATATCATCTGGGCTGGCTTTGATTTCTGCGACCGGGTCGTTTCGGATGTCCAAAACTTCTGCCGCTGTCGTATCCAGACAGCCGTTGGAATTGACGATCAAGGTGTAATCCCCCGCCTCATCGGCCAGAATACCGGCTTGGCCGGCATTGCCGATTATGGTGCCATTGGTAGTTGACCAAAGGAACGTGGAGTTTGGCAAGCTCGAACTTCCCACAATGCCCACAATCAAGGTTGCACAAGTAATTGGTTCGGGAATTGCTGCGCTCGCCACGGGTTTTTGATAAAACACAATGGGTGTTCCGGTGGCAATAACTGTGCAATAGTGCGAAAGCACCACATTGCCAGAGCCATTATTGTTGCCCACTACTGCCGAAACATAGTAAGTAGTGCCATAGATCATCGTTGCAGGGTTGAAACAGAAGGTCGGCTGGTTGCTGCGCGCTTTTTCACCGACAATCAAAGAACCAGGGCCTAAGTGCAGGATAAATTGTAGGATGTCATCAGGGTCAAGGACTTGTCCCAGTGCATCATAGTTTGCGGTGATACAGCCTGTTCCGCAAAGCGACAATGCAGCATCACCCATAGTACCGATTGCGGATGTGCAAGGCGAGAGCAGGATAGCAAAACCACAAACGGCTGTACATCCGTTCGCGTCCGTAACGGTCACTGCATAACTCCCTACGCCCAAATTATTGAGCAGGAAATTGCCTGCCGGAACACCATTTTGGAGGCCTCCAGGACTCCATAAAACCGTGTACGGCGCAACACCGCCACCAATTTGAACTTGTGCCGAACCATCTGTAAGACCTGGCTGGCTCACAGCATTCAAGGCTGTGCAGGACGCTTGAACCAAGGCACTGGGCTGACTGATGATAAAACTCCTGGTGGCCGTGCAGCCCACAGCGTCCGTTATTGTAACAGCATAGGTACCTGCGGTCAAGCTACCTGGATCTTCAATATTGCCCACGTTGGGCGACCAGTTGAAATTAAAGGGCTGGGTGCCACCGCTCAACATCAAGTCAATGGCCCCTGTATTGTTCCCAAAACAGAGAATGTCGAGGTCAGTACCGGTAGCGTTTACGCCTTGTGTGTTGTTGTCTATGGTGTAGGATGCCGAAGCGGTACAAGCCCCACCGCCGTTGACCGCTACCGTGTAAGTGCCTGGGCTGAGGTTGCTCAAATTCTGGGTGGTTGCGCCAGTTGACCAGAGGATGGTATAAGTCAGGGTATTGGGCGAAATACTTAGGTTGATGCTGCCATTGTGGCCTACGCAGGCGGTATTGGGTTGTGGAATACCGGCGAGGTTGGGCGTTATCACATTTTCCGGCACGTCGAAATTGTCCACAATTTGGCAGCCGTTCGCGCCTGTGACGGTGATGGCATAGTTTCCCGAAGGAATATTGAACAAGTCTTCGGTAGTAAGCCCAGTTGACCAGTTGAAATTGTAGGGAGAAGCTCCACCGATAATGGTCAGGTTGATACTACCACTGCTTTGTCCACAAAGTGCCTCTGTTACGCTCTCTGCTATACCAGGTGCACCCGCAGCGTCATTTACAACAAAGGATGCAGTGTTGGTACAAGTGCCGCCTGCGCTTACTGTAATGACGTATGATCCTGCTGATACTCCGTTCAAATCCTGGGTGTTTTGGCCGCTCGACCAGAGATATGTGTAGCCCGGCCCGCCGCTAGGCGTTGCTGGATTTATAGCAAGGTCAACACTGCCGTTGAGTACAACACAGGAACTATTCGGGACAGCAGTGCCAGAAAGCGAGAAATTCAGGTCGTTTTCTGGTATGTTCAGCGTGGCAGTCGCGCTGCAATTGTTTGCACCTGATACAGTTACATCGTAGGTGCCGCCGCCAATATTGATCAAATCTTCCGTTGTTTGGCCACTTGCCCAGATGTAGCTGAACGGGGCAAGTCCACCCAAAACCGAGAGGTCAATCGAACCGTCGGAAAGGTTGCATAGCTCAGCTGCGAGGCTTTGATTGAGCGTCGGATAAGTGCGCTCGTCTTGCACGAAATAGGTAGCGGAGGCAATGCAAGTCCCTGATTCTGTTACTTGAACTGTGTAAGCGCCCGCTGGCAAGTTGCTAAGATCTTGAGTCGTTTCACCGCCTGACCAGAGATAAGTGTACGGACCAGCGGGCGTGACCGTAAGGTCTACCGTTCCGTTTATGGATGTACAATCACTGTAGTCAGTAGCGGTTCCAGAAAGGCTAAAGGTGGTAGCGTTATTCGCAACGTTTAAGGTTGTATCGGCTGTGCAACCGTTGGCGTCCGTGATCGTTAGCGAATAGTTGCCGGGGAAGATGTTGTTCAGGTCTTCTGTAATGGCGGCATTTGACCAAAGGAAATTGTATGGTGCTGTGCCGCTGGTGGTCGTGATCTGAATATTGCCATTGTTTTGACTGCAAATGGCGGCGGTGACTGTTGGGTCTAATTGCGGGTCAACCGTATTGTTGGTCACCTGGAATGTGGCTACAGAAGTACAGCCCACGCCCGCGCTGGCAGTGACACTGTAAATCCCCGGAGCGATCCCCATCAAATCTTGCGTAGTGGCTCCATTGGACCAGGTGTAAAGATAGTTGTTACCTGCGGGCAAAACACTGATATCAATGTCACCATTGGGTGCAACACAAGAGGTGTTCTTAACAGAGATTCCTGATATGTTCAATACAATGGTGTTATTTACCACTGTTGCAGAAGCCGTGGCCGTGCAGTCGAAAAAGTCTGTCACGGTAACGGTATAAGTGCCAGGCGCCAGATTGCTGAGGTTTTGCGGGTCGTTTGTGCCAGGTATATGCGCCCAGTTGAATCTGTATGGCGCGGTCGCGCCGCTCACGCTGATGGTTACCGCACCATTACTTTGGCCGCAAATGGCCGCGGTAGGCGATATGGAAATACTTGGAGGTTCGGTAGCATCAATGAGATCAAAAGCCGCGCTGGCATTGCAGGTGCCGTAGGTTACCGTTACAAAGTAGGTGCCGGCACCAATGTCGTTCAAATCTGGTGGGTTATTTGGCCCCGGAATGTGCGCCCAATTGTAGACGTAATTGACAGGTGGATTCACATCAATATCAATAAACCCGTTATTGGAAGTACAAGAATAATCGTCGGAGACAACCCCGTTAATGTCAATTTGAAGGGGGTCGTTGGCAACTGGCACAAACAACACTTCAGAACAACCCACCGAGGTAGTGACCGTGACGGCATAGTTGCCTGCGGGAAGATTCATCAAGTCTTGTTGGTTGTTTGGGCCGGGGATATGTGCCCAGTTGTAGGTGTAAGGCGGGATGCCAAAATCTGCCTCCAAATCTATTTCACCATTTGTGAAAGTACACACCGCATTTATGACATCTGCGCTGAGGATAGGGTTTTCAGTATCGTCATCAATAGTGAAAGTCTCACTGGAGGTACAAGTTCCTCCTGCGCTTACGGTGACGGTATAATTGCCCGGTGCGAGATTAACCAAGTTCAGCCCCGTATTTCCCGTTGACCACAAAATGGTGGCATTTGGCGGTGTAATCATCAGGCTAATGCTGCCATTGTTGACCAAACAGGAGGTTTTCGGAAGGACGTTTGCGTCAATGAATACCGGAATGTCATTATCGGCCACGTCCACAGTTTCCTGACTCGTGCAGCCATTTGCCCCGGTAACCACCACAAAATAGCTCCCTCCTGTAATATTGGTCAGGTCTTGGACGGTTTGGCCGCTCGACCAGGCATAGGTATAGGGCGGTACGCCGCCGCTCGCGGTCAGATTGATTGAACCATTGGGCAAACCACAATTTGCATCTGTTGCGAAAGCATTGGTAATCGGCGCATTGGGGAGGTCGGGCACAGTGAAAGTTGCGAATTCAATGCACGAACCACCAGCACTTACAGTGACGGTATAATCGCCCGGGGGTAAGTTGGCTATGTCTTGGGTGGTAGCACCGTTTGACCAGATATAGGTATAATTCGTCAAAGGCCCTGCGGTAAGATTGACAAGCCCGTTGGGGCTGTTGTTGCAAGTTGTATTTGGCTGAGTGGTGCCGGTGAGGTTGATGGGGGGATTGTTATTTGCCACGTTTATGTCAGCTGCAGCAGTACAACCATTCGTGGCAGTGACCGTAACCTGGTAACTGCCTGCTGGAATCATACTCAGGTTTTGAGTAGTGATGCCCCCAGGGTTCCAAAAATAAGTATAGGGTGTTGGCCCACCGTTCACAGCAATATTAATGGCTCCGTTGGCAAAACCACAAGTGGTATTAACCACTGTTGGAGTGATTTGTGGCGCATTTGGGTTGTCTGGCACCGTGAAGGTAGCCACCTGGGTACAAGTTCCTATCAAGGTAACGGTAACCGTATAATTCCCTTGTGGCACAGCATTAATGTCTTCCGTTGTTGCACCATTTGACCACAAGTATGTATAACCAGCGTTGGGCGGCGCAACCGTTATATTAACGCTGCCGTTGGGGGTGGTGTTACAAACCGTATTCGGCATGGTTGTGCCGTTGACGGTGATGGGAGGGTTGTTGTTGGTCACGTCCACGGAAACGGATCTGGTACAACCATTTGCTCCTGTTACAGTGAGCACATAGGTTCCTGCTGGTACATTGGCAAGGTCCTGGGTGGTGGCGCCATTTGACCAGACATAGGTGTAGGGGGAAACACCTCCTGAAACACTTGCATCTATACTGCCGTTGGATTGACTGCAAGTAGACTGGGTGGGTACTGCGGTTGGAATTGGGATATTCGGGTTGTCAGGCACATTGTAGGTAGCCGTAGCGGTACAGGTTCCGCCGGCGCTCACGGTTACCGTGTAACTGCCAGGTGTGAGGTTGCCGATGTCTTGTGTCGTAGCACCATTCGACCAGATGTAGGTGTATGCAGGGCCCGGAGGTGCGGCGGTTAAATCAATACTACCGTTCCCACCAGTACAGGTAGTATTGGCAACAATCACCGAAGAAAGGTTGATAGGCGGATTGTTGTTAGTAACATTCACAGTGATGGACCGGGTACAACCATTTGCAGCCGTCACGGTAATTGTATAAGATCCTGCGAGGATATTGGTAAGGTCTTCTGTGGTGGCGCCATTTGACCAAAGGTAAGTGTAAGGCGCCACGCCACCTGTTACGCTGGCATTGATGCTGCCGTTGGGGAGGTCGCAAGTGCTTTGAACCGTAGTTGCTGTTGGGATAGGCACATTGGGACCGTCGGGCACATTGTAAGTAGCCGATGCGGTACAAGTGCCTCCTGCGCTCACGGTAACGGTATAATTGCCTGGGGGAAGACCCGATATGTCTTGTGTGGTGGCGCCGTTCGACCAGACATAGGTGTAAGGAGGTCCCGGTGGTGTGACTGTCAGGTCAATACTACCGTTTCCACCCGTGCAAAGCGTGTTTGGCTGCGTAGTGGCAGAGAGATTGATAGGCGGGTTGTTGTTCCCCACGGTGACGTTTAGAACTCTGGTGCAACCGTTTGCCCCTGTTACCGTAAGTGAATAACTGCCTGGTGCTATATTGGAAAGATCTTCTGTGGTGGCGCCATTTGACCAAACAAAAGTGAAAGGTGCTACGCCACCCGTTATGCTGGCATTGATGCTGCCGTTTGGAAGGTCGCAGGTGCTTTGAACCGTAGTTGCCGAAGGAATAGGCAGGTTGGGGTTGTCCGCTACAGTGTAAGTAGCCGATGCGGTACAAGTGCCCCCAGCACTCACGGTCACGGTGTAATTGCCTGGTGTGAGATTCGTTATGTCCTGGGTGGTGGCTCCGTTCGACCAGATATAGGTATATGGAGGGCCATTAGGATTAGCGGTTAAATCAATGCTACCGTTCCCTCCAGTACAAAGCGTGTTGGCCTGCGTAGTGGCAGAAAGATTGATAGGCGGGTTGTTGTTCCCCACGTTTACGGTTAAGAGACGGGTGCAGCCGTTTGCTCCGGTAACCGTGAGCGTATAACTGCCGGCTACAATATTGGAAAGATCTTCTGTGGTCTCGCCATTTGACCAAAGAAAAGTGTAGGGTGCTACACCACCCGAAACGCTGGCATTGATGCTGCCGTTGGGGAGGTCGCAGGTGCTTTGGGTGGGGGTTGCCGTTGGGATAGGCAGGCTGGGGTTGTTCCCTATGTTGTAAGTAGCCGATGCGGTACAAGTACCTCCCGCACTCACAGTCACGATATAATTGCCTGGGGTAAGACCCGATATGTCCTGGGTGGTTTCTCCATTCGACCAGATGTAGGTGTAAGGAGGGCCATTAGGCGAGGCTGTCAGGTCAATGCTGCCGTTTCCGCCTGTACAAAGCGTGTTTACCTGCGTAGTGGCGGAGAGGTTGATAGCCGGGTCGTTGTTCCCTACGTTTAAGGTCACTGTAGCGGTGCAGCCGTTTGCCCCGGTAACCGTGAGCGTATAGCCTCCTGAAAGAATATTAGCGAGGTCTTCAGTTGTCTGGCCACTTGACCAAAGATATGTGTAAGGTGTTACGCCACCTGTTACGCTGGCATTGATGCTGCCGTTGGGAAGGTTGCAAGTGCTTTGCACGCTTGTGGCTGTTGGAACAGGCAGGTTTGGGGTGTTCGCCACGTTGTAGGTAGCAGATGCGGTACAAGTGCCCCCTGCGCTCACGGTCACGGTGTAGCTGCCTGGCAGAAGATTCGTTTGGTCTTGAATAGTGGCTCCGTTTGACCAGTTATAGGTGTAAGGAGGTCCCGGAGGCGTCACCGTCAGGTCAATGCTACCAGTGCCGCCAGGACAAGCGGTGTTTGGTTGTGTTGTGCCACTCAGGTTGATAGCCGGGTCGTTGTTTCCAACGTTTACAGTCACTGGAGCGGTGCAGCCGTTTGCCCCTGTCACGGTGAGTGTGTAGCTGCCGGTCATTATGTTAACGAGATCTTCAGTGGTGGCGCCATTTGACCAAAGATAAGTGTAGGGTGTTACACCACCCGTTACACTGGCATTGACGCTACCATTGGGAAGGTTGCAGGTACTTTGCACGCTTGTAGCTGTTGGGACAGGGCGGCTAGGGATGTCGGCAACTGTATACGAACCTGTAGCGGTACAGGTCACCCCCTGCGTGACCGTAACGGTATAGGTGCCAGGCACGATGTTGGTAAGGTCTTGCGTCGTTTCGCCGCTAGACCAGATATAAGTGTTGTTCGTTGGAGGCGTTACGCTCAGGTCAATCGCGCCATTGCCAGCGATGCAAGTCGTGTTATCGGTGATGACAGCACTCAGCACAGGCGCTGTGATGTTGTCGGTTACCGTGGCGGTGTGCGTTGCAGTACAGCCATTGTTGTCTGTAATAGTAGTAGTGTAAGTGCCGGGTGGCACATTGCTCAGGTCTTGAGTGGTTTCACCGCTCGACCAGATATAGGTATAAGGCGTGTTGCCGCCCGAAATAGAAAGGTTCACAGAGCCATTGTTTTGCCCGCAAATTGCGGCAACAGTGGTCGAGGTAGGGAGGAGCGTCACCAAGTTTATCAAGACCGAGCCTGACACAGTGCCCGGACAATCAGGGTCGGAATCAACACTAACTACACTGACCAAAGTATAGTTTCCAGGCTGTGTTGCAGTTATGATATAAGGAGAGGTACTGGTTGTGATTGGAGCTTGTGGTACGCCAGCTATGGCATATACAAATATCCAATCAGGGTCGCCTGTAAGTGTAACGGTCAAATCAACAGTACCATTTGTGCCTGCACAAATCACCCCACTGCCAGAAAGCGTGGCAGTCGGTCTTGGCAATACCTCTACGGTGATACAAGATTGTGTGGGATTGGTAAAGCAAAGGTTGGAGGTACTTACGCACAGGGTGGCTGTTCCACTAAAACCCGCTGACCATGCTACCGAAATATCATCGTCGTTTCCGTTTATGGTACCTGCACCAGAAGGCGTAAGCGTCCAGGTATAGGTGGTTGCGCCGTTTACTGGAGGTAGTTCGTAATCCTCGGTAGTACCCTGGCAGACCGGGGTTTCGCCTGTTACCGGGCCTGGGTTGTCGGGAGGAAAGCCTTGTGTGGAGCCTTCCAAGACCTGTATTTCATAATCGCACACATTCCCGGAACAGCCATCAATCACAAACCAATATACTTCACCGATTATAAAATCAGTAGCCGTTAGGGTAAACGGATTCTCTGTGCAAGAACATTGTGCATCCATCAGATTGACTGCACACCAGCCACCAGGGGGAGGAAAGGCCGGACAATTGTCATAAATAGCCGCTTGAAGTCCCTGTTGGCCGCCAGATTCACAGTTGGATGGCGTAATTTCAAGGGTAATGGTGGTAGAGCCTGCAAAAAAGCCAAACCACTCGTCGTTGTTCAATTGCCAGCCTCCACAGCATGGGAAATTCCTCGCCTGATTGCTGTTGTTAATGGTGTTGCAATAATCATCCAAGCTTTCACAAATGATAGGGTTGCCGCAGTTGGTACCTGAGTTTGGAAACCCTGGAGGCGGGCAGTCCTGGGAAAAAAGGGAGGTAGATAATGTGAGGCAAGATAGAATGAATGATAAGTAGAATAACCGCATGAGTCAAATCTGGTTAGATCATGAAAAAAGCCATTTCGCCAAAAGAGGATTTGACGGATGTAATCGGCTTCAGGTATCTGCGGCTGGGGATCAAAATACGATGTGCCGCAGGATTAAGGTTGTTATCAATAAATTTTAAGAGGCGTAAATGTAGGTAAATATGTCATAAAACAAGATTCTTTTTGGCAAAAAATACTGCTCGCCCCTTTTAAAAGAGGAAAAGAGTTAGTTGGAGTACTTAAAAGGCAATTTTATTTTAAGCGCATTTTTCATGAAGCCGCTACTTTCGCTCTCCTACTCAACATTTGCTGCCATGAAAAAAAACGGTACATTTCTACTCTTTGTTATTTGCCTCCTTGCCTGTTCCACCGCAAAAAATAGCCCTCAAGCCGCCTATGGCAAGCCGCCCTTCCTCTGGCAAAATGCCAATATCTATTTCCTGCTCACTGACCGTTTCCAAAACGGCGACCATACCAACGATGTAAACTTTAACCGCTCGGCTCCTACGGCTACTTTGCGCGGTTTTATGGGTGGCGACATCAAGGGCATAACCCAAAAAGTAGAGGAGGGTTACTTCGATCGTCTGGGCATCACGGCGATATGGTTCACGCCCGTGGTGGAGCAAATCCACGCCCCCATGGACGAAGGAACCGGAAATACTTATGGTTTCCACGGATACTGGGCCAAAGATTGGACCCGTCTTGACCCTAACTTCGGCACTGAAAATGACCTCGCCCAACTTGTTGCAACCGCGCACCAGCACCGTATCCGTATCGTGCTCGACGGGGTGATTAACCACACAGGCCCCGCTACCGCCCAAGACCCGTTTTGGAGCGATTGGGCCCGAACTGGCCCACGCTGCACTTACCAGGACTATGCAAGCACGACCGCCTGTGCACTCGTGGACAATCTCCCCGACATTTTTACCGAAAGCGACAAGCCGGTGGAGCTGCCCGCATTTTTAAGAGAAAAATGGCGGAAAGAAGGCCGACTCGAAAAAGAAACTGCTGAACTTGATGCTTTCTTCAAACGAACAGGCTACCCACGTGCTCCGCGTTTTTACATCATCAAATGGCTCACGGACTATATCCGCAAATATGGCGTAGATGGCTACCGATGCGACACAGCCAAACACATCGAAGAAAGTGTTTGGGCTGAATTCCGCAAAGAATCCGACATCGCTTTCCAAGACTGGAAAAAGGCAAACCGTTCCAAAGTGTTGGACAACAACGACTTCTATCTGGTGGGCGAAGTGTACAACTATTTCATTTCCGGCGGACGGCTATTCGATTTTGGAGATAAGAAAGTTGACTTTTTCGCAAATGGTTTTGACGCGCTCATCAATTTTGACCTGAAAAACGACGCGCAAAAAACCTCCTATGAGGCTATCTTTTCAAAATACGACAACCTTCTCCGCACTGAATTCAAAGGCAAAAGCGTGCTGAACTACTTAGCTTCGCACGATGACGGCGGGCCATTTGACAAAGCGCGCAAAAAACCCTTTGAGGCCGGCACAAAACTTCTGCTCTGCCCAGGGGCATCACAAGTGTATTATGGCGACGAGACCAACCGCTCGCTCGAAATCCCGGGTACAGAAGGAGATGCTACGCTCCGCTCGTTCATGAATTGGGATGAGCTGACTGCCAACGCCGAGCGAAATGGTTTCAAAACCCAGGATGTACTGGCACACTGGCAGAAACTGGGTCGTTTTCGCAGTGAACACCCCGCTGTGGGTGCTGGCACGCATACCATGCTAAGTGCCAATCCATATACGTTCAAAAGGGCGTATCGCTCGGGTAAATACACGGATGCCGTGGTGGTAGGACTGGATATGCCCAAAGGCAAAAAAACGCTGGAAGTAGCGGGTGCTTTTGCGAATGGGACAGTCGTTACGGAATATTATTCCGGCCAAAAACTGACCGTGAATAATGGGAAAGTGATGCTGGATTCTGAATGGGGGATTGTGCTGCTTGGAAGGTAGGAAAATTTAAATAAACCGCCAACGTGTCTGGAAACTCCAAGCCAGTGGTCTGATGACCCCGACAGGCCTCGAACCGATCAAGGACCAAATCGGTTCGCCGGACGATCCTTTTGAAACCCCCGATTGGTTGGGTGAGCAGCTTCGCGCCGACCCAACCGTTTGGGCTACTTTCGATGCGTTCCCCCCGCACTACAAACGCCTCAAAATTGGTTGGATTACCGACATAAAAGGTGCTAGCCGACAGGCCGAAGCCCAAAAGCGGCTTGAGCACCTCATCAAAATGACACGGCAGGGAAAGATGTATGGGACGCAGCCGCGTAGAGATTAGGATATTGGGATATTAGTGCAATATCCAAATATCCCAATTTCCCAATATTCAACCCACTGGTTTCACCCGGCCAGCCAGCCAAACACTTGCCAGGATAAGTGCAATAGAAAAATAGCCTACCCAATCGTACTGTTCTATCCTGCCTTCTACACTTTTTGAAACAATCGCGCCTCCAATCATGGCTGACACCCCGGTGGCAAGTTGTTGCATGGAAGCATTGATGCTCATAAACCCCCCGCGTTGCTGTGGGTGTACCACGCTCGAAATAAGCGCTTGCGTAGGGATCATCCGCCCATTCACCACAATAAAGAACAGGCCTGATATGGTCAGTACCGCCCAAAGTGGCATTGGCCACAGGTTGGTGATGAGCCAGACCGGGATGAGTGAAAGCAGCGCGAACACCACAAAAACCGGGTATTTTCCGCGCCGATCAGCCAAACGTCCTACCAAGGGGGCGCTGAAAATGGTCAATAGGCCGCCCACGAGATAGATGAGAAAAATATCGTCCTGATGATAGCCCACATTGCCAACGAGCGAAGGCGCGATGAACGGGATAATGGCAAAATGGCCCAGCATCAACACGATGGAGAGCGAGAGGGCGCGCATCTGATTGGGTGTCTGGAAAATGTCGGTGAGCACCTGAAAAGGTTTGTGGGAGGGCTGTTTTTCCCGGATGTGTTTGTTGATGGGCGGCACGGCAAGCGCGACCAATATGAGCACGCCAATTCCCAAAAAACCTATGGCTAAAAACGGCACATGCCAACTGAATTTTGCTGCCAACCATAACCCTAAAGGCACTCCCGCCACCGATGCTGCGGAAAAAGCCGTCATAAGCACCCCCATCGCAGTAGCACGGCGTTCGTATTCAAAGGTATCGGCCACGATGGCCAGCACCTGCGCGCCTATCATGCCGCCGAATAAGCCGGCCAGCACCCGCGCCGCTACGAGCAGTTCGTAATTCGGCGCGAAGGCACAAGAGAAGGTGCCGAACAAAAAACCCACATAGGCAAAGACCAGTATCTTTTTTCGATCAAAACGATCCACAAAAAAAGCAGAGATAAAACTTGAAATGCCAGCGGTAATGGCATACGCAGACACGGCCAGACTGAATTGTTGTGGGTTGATTCTCAGGAGCTCCATTAGCTGAGGGCCCAAAGGCATCATGATCATAAAGTCCATGATGTGGGTGAAGTTTACAGCAGCAAGGGCAAGGAGCAGCAGGCGTTCTTTTGAATTCATAAGGCGCTGAAACAGCGCGGGAGGGGGAGGGTTTAGATCTTTTGAAAAAACCGCAAAATCATTTTATCACAAAATCCCCGTAAGTAAGCCTCGCTTTCACCAGGCCCTTCGCACTTTCGCTGCCGAGATAACCTACCAAAATTTCACGTTCGCCGGAGTCACTACGGTTTTTAACCGTAGCAGCATTGGGAACATGGGCGTCTGCATGATTCACCTCAGCATCAAAACGGTAGGCGGTGCCGCGTTCTACTTCAACGGTGACCCCGGTATATTTTCCCACCACATTCACAATGGAAAAATTGCGGCTCAGCGCGTTGATGCCGAGCGTTCCATAGCACATATCAACATCAATGCCTTCGCGCACGGCGGCAAATCCTATATCTGAATACTGTGCTGTGATATAAGCTGTGCGTATGCTGATGCTTCGCAAATTAGCGTATTTGGTTTGCAGGCGAAGTTCTTCCACATTGCCAAAGTTGAAATCATCGTATTTTGAAGTGATGCGGAGGTTGTTGGCCTTGTCCACTTTGGTCTCAGAATACTTGGTATCCAACTGAATGTCGTTGGCTTCAGTTACGTTCAGGGTACTGTAACTTGAATGGCCTGAGAGATTGTTCACCCGGGTAAGCCATGCCTTGCTATTGTCAATATTGATGTCGGCATCGTTGCTAATAGCCTCTGCACGGAGTTCGCCGTACTTGATTTCGGCGATTAGTTTGCCTTTCAAAGTGCCTACCCAAGCGTTTCCGTATTTGTTTTTCAGGTCCAATTGATTGGTAGCGGGCATCCAGACTTCGTAGTTTATTTTGAAGTCGTCGCCGCAGGTCTTGGCGGGCCACCAGAAGACCCCTCCATAGTTCATCGCTTCGGCAATCATGGTTTCGGCCTTCACATATCCCCAAGTGCTGATAAAGTTCACGTTGAGGTTTTTGAACGCCTCGTCGGCTTCTCGCTGGGTTTTTGCATTGACCACAATGGTCACATCAATTTTTACCGAGTTGTTTTGCCAGGTTTTCACCTTCACGTTGCCGTACTTGTTGTACAAGGCTGTGGTGCCGTCGGCAGCGGTGCCAAACTCGCGGTTGATGGATTTGGTGAATTCTTGCAAAGGGCCATTTGCACACACAGCGAAAGTGTGCCCTAAAAAGAGGGATAGAAATATGGTCGCTCTGATGCTGGCCATAGCTATCGGTTTAAATGTTTTTGATTCCATTGCTTTGTTTACTGTTGTCGCCACCGTTGTTTGATTGCTCCAAGCGTTCCAAAACCCTTTGGAGGATGGCCATTTTGGCCTTATAATTATTGATCATGGCACGCACTACTTGCTCGCGATTCCCGGGCGGCACATTTGCCAGTTCAAGACGGAGTTGTTCCATGATATCATCCAGCTGTTCCAAATCTTCGCCCACTTCAGCGGGTTGGTTGCCTGTGAAGGTCGCCAATTTTTCCTGCTTTACAGAAATGCCACGCTGATAAAACTGTTCCAATTCGGCGTATTCGCCCGAGACTTCGCTCATTGCCATCCCTGACGCTGCGCCGCCTTGCCGTTCGTACCAGATGCCTCCGCCAATACCGACTACCAAAAGTGCTAAGGAGGCTGCAATGCGCATGATCGAGCGTTGCCAGCCTATATGCACCTTTATTGCCTTTGGTTTGGGCAGACTCTTTGATATGTTTTCCCAGGCTTGTCCGCTGGGCAATCCGGTATCAAAGGTTTCGCGGTTTTGGTGTATAAAGGATTCAAGGTCAGTGTGTTGCGTCAGGCGGTCTAAATCCTTCTCAATGCCCGCCCAAACCAGATCAGAAGGCATCGCGGTATCCAACAGCACCCGGTCGCACATCAATTGACGTTCCAGAGTATCGGAATGGGGTAGCCGTTCGAGCATTCGTTCCAAGCCCGGCCACTCCCAAGTACTCGGGACACCCGACACCGCTGCATCGAATGCGTCGCGATGTTTTAGGATGAATATGTTTAGTGAGTCGGTCATTTTTTGTGGATTTGTTTATTTGGGGATTTGGGGATGGTTTCAATCTTGGAATTCGTTTTTTTTGAGAAAAGGGTAGGAATGCCAAGCTTCGGCACCCCAAATAACCAAATCCCCAAATCCTCAAATAAACATCAAGCCAGCATTTCCCTCAACCTCGCTTTCGCCCTGCTATACTGTGATTTTGAAGTCGCTTCTGTGACGCCCAATATTTGCCCAATTTCTTCGTGATCATATCCTTCTACCGCATAAAGGCTAAATACCACCCGGTATCCGTCCGGCAAACCCTCAATGGCCCGGTTGATTTTTTCTACGGACCAAACAGGCTCCTGCGCTGGCTCCGAAAGCTCCGCTCGATCATGGGAAGCAGTCAACTCTGTCAAGGCTAATTTCCTGCTTTTCAGGAAGTTGATAGATTTGTTTACTGTAATCCGTTTCATCCAGGCGCCAATGCTGCTCTCGTATCGAAAGGACTCTAATTTGGTGAAAACCTCCACAAACACGCTCTGCAAAAGGTCCTCCGCATCGTGCGGGTGGCGCACCATGCGCAGCGCCGTGTTGTACATCGCTCGGGAATACAAGCGGTAGAGCTCGAACTGAGCGTCGCGTTGGCCTTCCCGGCAGCGTTCAATAAGGTCGCGGTGCGTTTGTGTGGCGTCCATTTCTTTAGGCAGTAGTATTGACAAATGTTAAAGTGCGAGGTTGCATGAACGGCGTGTTTTTGTCTTTTTGGTGACAGTCATACTTTATGGCCCAGTTTGCTCCAACAACCATTCTTTCTCTGTCAATACTGACTGCGAGGTAAGGTGATTGTATCTAGCGCAGGAAATCACTTTTCTCTCGGGAAGACAGCGTTTTTAGCAAATCAAACAAAATTTCTTTTTTTCACAAAAAACGTTTTAAATAATTGCAATAATTATTCTCGCACAAATTTAAAAATTTGGGTTTGTATGCGCACCGTTCATTTAAGACCTTTGCTTTAATTAAATCTATACACATGAAAAATGTAGTCTGCTTTTTGCTCTTTTGCCTTGGTCTGACCACTGCTAACTCACAGGGTTGGGAACGTTTTTTTCCGGAATTCACCAGCCTGGACTTAGCCTATGGTATAGTGCCTACTCCGGATGGGGGCCTGTTGCTGACCGCAGATGATGAATATGGGTCAGAGCCACACTTGCTGTTGAAAATCGCGCCGGGAGGCGCGCCACAATGGCTGGAACCACAGAGCAATTACTTTACTGCATTCCGACCTACGGTCTTGACACTGGGCAACGATCACTTGTTATTCGCAGCATATAAACCCACAACTGGCACTACAGTTTTGACAGAGACGAATGCCAGTTTAGAGGTTATCTGGACTAACAGTGTCGTTGGTATGCCCTCGAGTAATTACCAGCCTCCGATGGTAAAAGCTACACCGGATGGGTACCTGATTGCCTATCAAATCGGCTCTGATGATAGCCCCGTCAAAGTAAGCAAAACCAATTTGATGGGCGAAACACAGTGGCAAAAGACTTACGACCTCAGTATATTGAGTACTCCGATGCGCTACTTTTTATCAATGGCCGCTGATTCAGAGGGCAATTTTTATTTGAGCGGCGTACAGGATATTCCTTACCGCCCCGTGTTGGCCAAGTTTTCGCCTGCGGGTGATCTGGTCTATAAAGTGCTTTATCCGCAGCCGAACCTGATTTATGGTTTCGGATCGCTTGCTGTACTGCAGGACAGCCTCATTGCTGCGGTCTCCAGCAGCAACACCGCAATCCTAAATGCAGAAAATGGAGCGGTATTGAATACGATATCGAGCCCTGATGGGGGAGGAGTAATCACTTCTCTGGATGACAAATTGTTGCTTTATTCCCGCCCAACAGGCAATCTTTCGGTGCGAAAACTTGAATGGGATGGTTCGCTCCTTTGGGAGCGCGTATTTGACCGACCGGAGAATTTCGAGTTGGCCAATAACCTGTGGTCTCTGCCAGATGGTGGTGTGATGGGCTTGGCCAGAGCCTTTACCGGCGTAGGGTACAGCCCTTATGTATTTCGCACCGATGCCAACGGTGTTACATTTACCAGCCGATTGTACGGCAACATCTTTTCCGACCTGAACACAGACTGTGTGGCCGACACGTCGGCGGCCAAGCGGGTTGTCATTGCAGCCAAAGCTGGCGACACACGCTATGCCACTACTGATTTGCAGGGCAACTATGGTTTTTCAATTGACACAGGGACGTATTTAGTCAGCGTAGTGCCGCCCAATGATTTGTGGACATTGTGCGAAGACTCCTTGAACATAACTATAAATAGTGGGGATACAATCCAATGGAATACCGGCATTACCGCCTATATCGCTTGTGCCTGGCCGACGGTTGATTTGAGCGCGGTGTTTTTGAGGCGTTGTTTTTCCAGTACCTACAACGTGATTTATGGAAACCAAGGTAATATTAAAGCAGATTCGGTGGTAGTCACGCTGTCCCTTGATCCTTTTTTGAGCTTGGAATCAGCCAGTATTCCTTACAGCGATTTAGGCAACAACCTTTATGCGTTTTTTGTCGGCGACCTGGCTCCTTTGGAATCTGGCAATTTCTCAGTCACCGTTTTGGTAAGTTGTGATGCCCAATTAGGGCAGACACATTGTTCTTCTGCTTCCATTGGGCTTACCAATCCTTGTCCTACTACCGGGGAGTTGATCCCGGTCATTGAAGTGGAAGCCGCCTGTGAAGGCGATTCTGTAGCATTTATCATTAAAAACGTGGGCAGTGCGCCCATGACCAATGTGGCAGAATTTGTCATTATCGAGGACTTGATCGTCATGCGGGAAGGTCAGTTCCAATTGCCTCCACAAGGAGAATACGCCGTAAAATGTCCTGCCGATGGCTCAACTTCACGCATTTATGCCGGCCAAGCGCCTGGCGAAGTGCCTTTTTTCGCTTCGACGACCGCTATCGAAGGTTGTAATGGACCTGTTCAACCGGGCTTTTGGAATATGTTCCCTGAAATGTTCGTCACCCAAAACACTGACCGTGACTGCCAACCCAACATTGGTGCCTTTGATCCCAATGATAAGCAAGCCATTCCAACGGGATATAATACAGCGCATTATATCGGTCGTGACGTGGATTTGGCCTATAAAATCCGATTTCAAAACACCGGCACCGACACGGCTTTTACCATTTCAATCCGTGACACGCTTTCCCCTTGGTTGGATGCGTCAAGTGTGCGCCCCGGGTCAGCCAGCCATCCATACACTTGGCAACTGTTGGGCGATGGAGTGCTGCAATTCAAGTTTGAAAACATTCTCCTGCCGGATAGCAATACCAATTTGGCAGGATCCCAAGGGTATATTTCTTTTGATATCAAGCAAAAACACACCCTGCCCTTGCAAACGCTCATCGAAAACCGTGCGGCTATTTTCTTTGATTTCAATGCGCCGGTGCTCACCAATACAACTTTCCATCGGGTGGGCGAAAAATTCATTATCGTCAGTGCCTGGGAGCCAAATCAGAGCTCCGTGCAGGTAAAGGCGGTTCCGAACCCATTTGTTACGGAGACCCGTTTGGAAGTCAAGGGTTTACCTGGCTATGCTGTGCTTCAGTTGCAAATATTTGATTTACAGGGAAAATTAGTGCGAGAGGCGGCCGATGAAGGAGGGGTTTTTTATGTCAAAAAAGGCGACTTAGGCACGGGGGTCTATTTGTTTAATATCAAACAAAAAGGGCTTTTGGTGGGTCAAGGGAAATTGGTTGTGCAGAATTAAACAGGAAAACCACAAAACCAGAGAACAAGAAAATATAAAACCATCATCTAACGCCCCACCCGCAACGCATCCGCATAAGCATCCGGCAGTGGACTATCCTCCACCGCTTTTGCCGCTTTTTCCACGTCGTATTCAAACCGCACAAACTCCACACGGATGCTGTTTTCGTTTTTCAAATTGCTGCGCTCGTCCAGTTCCAACAGTACATAGCCGCCGCGCGGATCGCCGTCTTTGGGCTTGCCAACGGAACCGATATTGATGGCCTTTCGGAAATGTGGTTCCGCATCTGTGCCCGAATTGAGTACACGGTGGTATGGCTTGTGCGTATGTCCAAAGCAAAGGATATCCGCATTGGCGCCTTCGAGGATGCGCATCAGGCTTTTTTCTTCCCTGTCTTCAAACAGGTATTCGTTGATTTTGCGTGGACTGCCATGCACCAGCAAGAGCGAAATGGGTTCGCCTTCCTGCATTTCGATTTCGATGCGGATATGTTTGGGCAATTCGCGAAGATATTGACGCTCAGCAGCTTCCACAATTTTATTGGTGAAGGAAATGGACACCGCGCCATTCGCTTTTTCGTCATCAGTTTTGTAGGCACAGCCGCAGTCGTCCGTGGCGCGGCCAATGCCGTAATCGTAGTTTCCGGCAATAGTCGGGATGCCTCTTTGGCGGATAACCTGAATGACCTCGTTGGGCCAGACGTTGTAGCCTACCAGATCGCCGAGGCAAAAAATTTGATCGGCCTGACGTTGGTCAACATCTGCAAAAAAGGCTTCGAGTGCCGGAAGATTGGCGTGGATGTCGGAGAAAAGGGCAATTTTCATCGGAATAAAGTCAGGTTAAATCCATTTTCATCACCACCGACGACGAGGGGCACAGTTCCCTAAATTGCTTGGTTTCAAGGACTTCAATGGGTACATCGAGACGGTCAATCTGCTGAAAGCCATTTTTTTCAAAATAACGTTTGGCGGTATTGGTGATCAAAAACACCTCCTGAACTTCATGGGATCGGGCATACTCCAATGCGGCGGCAAAAAGGCGTTGGCCAAGGTGCTGGTTTCGGCAGGTCTCCGTGACAGCCACCGAGCGCAACAGGCCGATTTCCCCCTTCAATTCCATCCCGGATGAACCTACAATTTGCTCCCCATCAAAAGCCAGGGTAAAGCCCGACAAGTCGGCTGGCAGATCGCTTGTGGGAAGTTTTACTTGCTGCAAAAAATCGCTCAAAGCCGGAGCGTTCGCTTTGCTGGCGTTTTTCAAAATAATGGACATGGCAGACGTTTTCTCTTAAAGTTTGCTAAACCTCGTAGGTTTTAAAAACCTACGAGGTTTTCTTTTTGGAATGGAGACCTATAAGGTTTTTGAGAACCTTATGGGTCTTATTGTCCCCGCGTTTTTAGCAACACCCACTTCCCGGAGCGCAGCAAGCCTTGCCTGCCTCAGAAGCGAGGTTACGCATTTCAATTTTGCGTTTTTCAGCCCGAACGGTCTTGTTCGCCGAATCACCGCCCGGTTTTTCAGCGTACGCGGTGACACTTAAAATACCTGTCTTAGACGCAACAAATGCTTGCAATTCCACTTCCGTAAGGTATTCGCGCAAAATTTCGTCAGGAATTAAGATCGGTTTTTGCTTTTGCACTTTCAGGTTTTCAAAACCCGTTTTGCGAATGATGTCAAGGTATTCGTCACGTTGCATAGCCCCAGACACACAACCTGCGTACATCTCGGCGGCGTTGCGTAGCGCATCTGGCAACTCACCAACGAGCACGATGTCAGAGATGCTGAAATGTCCACCGGGGCGCAATGCGCGCATGATTTCTTTAAAAACTTTGGGCTTGTCAGGCACCAGATTGAGCACACAATTGCTCACGACCACGTCCACGGAATTGTCTGAAACTGGCAAATCCTCGATGTCGCCCTGACGGAACTCCACGTTGTGGAAATTCAATTTTTCCGCGTTTTCTCGGGCGCGGCGAATCATGGTCGGGGTGAAATCCACGCCGATGACTTTGCCCGTGGCACCTGTTTCGGCACGTGCCACGAAAGCATCGTTTCCAGCACCGGAGCCGAGGTCAAGCACTGTATCGCCCGCTTGAATGTGGGCAAATTGCGTCGGTAAGCCGCAGCCCAGGCCCAGGTCGGCATCGGGGTTGTAGCCTTCTAGCTCGGTGTAAGAATCGGCCATGATTGTGTAAGTGCCGGGTGTGCCGACACCGCAGCAGGAGGCTTCGTTGCATCCTTTGTCTTGCAAGGCGATTTCCGAATATTTTTCCCGGACGACGGTTTTGATCTGTTCAGCAGTTTGCATACCGTAAATTATTTAGTTGTGGATTTGTGGATTTGGTGATTTGGGGATGCGGTGATTTGAATGCTCCGCGCTTGAGTTGATGTTTTATCGTAAAAAGACGATGGTTTTGGGCAAAAAAATAGCCGAAAGTGGCTCAGCAACATTGCTGGCCAGCGGTGTTCGCAAAAAAGGACTTCAGCATTTGCTCAAATTTTTGAAAGGTTGCCCGGTTGATGCAGTAACAGGATTTTACTCCTTCAACCGTACCCTGGATTAACCCGGCTTGTTGCAATTCTTTGAGGTGTTGCGACACGGTACTCTGTGCCAAAGGCAGCACCTCCACGATTTCGCCGCAAATGCAGGTGTTTCGCTTTGCCAGTTCTTTCAAAATGGCAATGCGCGCCGGATGTGCGAGTGCTTTGGCGAGTTCGGCGAGTTCCTGTTCGTCTTGCCCAAAAGCTTCTTTTTTATTGGTGGCCATGAATGTATTTGCTAGATTCATCGCAAAAGTACGATGAATTTTAAAAGCGCCAAATTTCTGGGTAAATATTTATCGTAATTTTACGATAATGCAACAAACCTCACGTTATTCATCATTCATCATTCATCATTCCCCAGTGCCCGCATCATTGCCTCGGCCTTCACCATGCACTCCTCGTATTCCTGTTCAGGCACAGAGTCGTACACAATCGCCCCTCCCACTTGTGCCGAAACGTAACCCGTAGCGGCATTGTACAAAATGCTGCGAATCACCACATTGAAATCAAAATCGCCCTCGGGTGCGAAGTAACCAACAGCTCCCGAATACAACCCGCGGCGGGTGCGCTCGTAGCGTTCTATGAGTTCCATGGACATGATTTTGGGTGCACCGGTCATACTTCCCATGGGGAAACAATCTCGCAGGGCTTGGAGAGCGATGTCGTCATTGGTCATTGCGTCATTGGTCATTGGGGTCATTGCGTCATTGGTCATTGGGGTCATTGCGTCATTGGTCATTGCGTCATTGGGCATTGCGTCATTGGTCATTGCGTCATTGGTCATTGGGGTCATTGCGTCATTGGTCATTGGGGTCATTGCGTCATTGGGCATTGCGTCATTGGTCATTGGGGTCATTGCGTCATTGGTCATTGCGTCATTGGTCATTGGGGTCATTGCGTCATTGGGCATTGGGGTCATTGCGTCATTGGGCATTGCGTCATTGGTCATTGGGGTCATTGCGTCATTGGTCAATGACTCTAATGACCAATGACGCAATGACCCCAATGACCCCAATGACTCTAATGACCAATGACGCAATGACCCCAATGACCCCAATGACTCTAATGACCAATGACGCAATGACCCCAATGACCCCAATGACTCTAATGACCAATGACGCAATGACCCCAATGACCCC